>Ga0307474_10000187_pt1 | contig 44631 bp, 33 predicted proteins | sample atmos_gasesECM1C_2_FD_203312 | JGI IMG/M metagenome (GOLD analysis project Ga0307474, IMG submission 203312) | Hardwood forest soil microbial communities from Morgan-Monroe State Forest, Indiana, United States - atmos_gasesECM1C_05 | ecosystem: Environmental > Terrestrial > Soil > Temperate... | reverse complement strand
TTCACGCTTCGCTTTGCGATCTGCTTTGCCATATCGCCCATAAATAACTCGGAAATACTCCCATTTCCCCTTGCGCCCCAAATGAACCCTCCCCAAATCGTCTTTGTCTCGGGTTACATCTTAAATGGCGCGACGTTGTCCCCTCTGGTTACATTTTAGATGGCGCGATACGGACTCTTGACCGCAGCCCCGTTTGGCGATAGTTTCACGCCTAATTTCCCGCATTCGTCGTTGATTCCAAGGAGGCTGCGCATGGTTCCGCTCACTGCTCTTTTGCTCCCGATGCTGCTCTCGGCCATCATCGTCTTCGTGGCCAGTTCCCTCATCCATATGGTGCTCGGGTATCACCGCCGCGACTACAAGCAGCTCCCGGATGAAGACAAACTTCTCGCCGGCCTTCGGCCCGCGGGCTTGCAACCGGGTCTCTATGTTTTCCCGTATGGCACGCAAAAAGATATGAAATCGCCCGCCATGCAGGAAAAATACAAGCAAGGACCGGTTGGGACGCTCACCGTGTTCCCCAGCGGCCCGCCCGCCATGGGGAAGTTCCTTGGCTTGTGGTTCGCCTATTGCCTGCTCGTCGGATTGTTCGTTGCTTACCTCACGGGGCACACCGTTGCGCCCGCAACAGACTATCTGGCCGTGTTTCGGGTTGCTGGCACCGCAGCGTTTATGTCCTACAGCCTGGGACCACTGGTCAACGGCATCTGGAAGGCGCAGCCTTGGAGCAATGTCTTCAAGGAGTCCTTCGATGGCTTCATCTACGCCCTGCTGACCGCCGGCACCTTCGGCTGGCTCTGGCCGAAGTGAAGGCACGCTAAACCCTGTCCTGGTTAGGATGTCCCAGGAGATTATTCTCAATCGAATCTAGTAAAAGCGTTATCACATCAGTGGAGCGCGATTCGGGAAGCGCGGCGAGTGCCGAACCTTTGGTGGCAGCGTTACGGAATGAAAGCAGAAACCAAACTCGCCAGGCAAAAGAAGGCGGCACGGAAGATCGCAGAAATCATGCATCGTCCTTGCAAAAATTCTCGACAGCAGTACCAGAGAAACGGATTCAGGCCATTTGAGAAGATCGCAATTGGTTGCAAGATGAACGGTCGTTAACGGCGCCCCGCTTTGACGCCCAGTTTGTAAAACCTCCACCGCCAATGGTCATGGACATGCACCCGGCCCTGACAATTCTGCCTACTTTTACTGGCGTGGCCCCGAATCGATGTGGCCCCGAATTAATTGACCCCCATCCCGCGACCGTTTACCATCCTTTCTTCATTCCGCGCCTATGATCAACGAGACCATCGCGCACTATCGCGTCCTCCGCAAGCTTGGCAGCGGCGGCATGGGCATCGTCTACGAGGCTGAAGATTCCAAGCTCGGCCGGCGCGTGGCCCTTAAATTTCTTCCCGAAGGCACCCAGCGCGATCCGCAAACCCTCGAACGCTTCCTCCGCGAGGCCCGCTCCGCCTCGGCCCTCAATCATCCCGGCATCTGCACCATTCACGCCATCGAAGATCACGATGGCCGCACCTTCATCGCCATGGAATTACTCGAAGGCCAGACCCTCGACAAGATTGTTCCCCTCGGCGCCCTTCCGATTCCGCGTACCATCGACATCGGGATCCAGCTTGCCGACGCCCTCGACGCCGCCCACAAAAAAGGCATCCTTCATCGCGACATCAAGCCCGCCAACATTTTTGTCACCGAGCGCGGCATCGTCAAGATTCTCGATTTTGGACTTGCCAAGCTCCTCCCCGAACACCACGCCAACTTTGGGGGTGAGACAACGCTCAACGACTCCGAGACTCTTCTTCTCACCAGCCCCGGCACCGCCGTCGGCACGATTTCCAACATGTCTCCGGAACAGGCACGCGGCGAAGAACTTGACCCTCGCAGCGATCTCTTCTCCCTTGGCGGGGTGCTCTATCAGTTGACCACTGGCAAATTGCCCTTCCCCGGCAGCACCAGCGCCGTCGTTTTCGACAACATCTTGCACCAGGCTCCAGTGGCTCCCGTTACCCTGAATCCCGAAGCCCCCGCCGAGCTCGAGCGCATTCTCAACAAAGCCCTCGAAAAAGATCGCGACGTTCGGTACCAGGTCGCTGCCGAATTGCGCGGCGATCTCAAGCGCCTCCAGCGCGAACTCGATTCCGGAAAAGGCACGCCGGTCACCTCTTCTTCGGGCCGCATTCCGGCGCGAGGGTCTATTCCTGCGGGCCCGTTGGCCGAGCCCCCGCGTTCGCCTTCGAGCAGCTCCGTTCTGATCGCTGCCGCCGGCAAAAACAAACTCGGCGCTGGCCTCGTGCTTGCAGCTGCTCTACTCCTGCTCGCTGCAGCTTCCTTCGGTATCTACTCCCTCTTGCCACACAAAAAGGAATTACCCGCTGAAAGAATGTCCATCGAAAACCTCACCAACAACGGTCACGTCTCCTTGGCCAGAATCTCACCCGATGGAAAATACTTGCTCCACGTCCGGGACGAGAATGGGCTGCAGTCCCTATGGCTGCGGCATATCCCCACGGGAAGCAACACGCAAGTGATCACGCCCGCCGCCACGCGCTATAGCGGCCTCACGTTTTCCCCCGATGGCAATTACATCTACTTCGTCCGTCGCGATGACTCCGACCAAGCGAACGCTGCTCTCTATGAAGCCCCTATGCTGGGCGGAACTCCCCGTCTTCTCATCAAAGACGTGGACAGCCCCATCGCCTTTTCACCCGACGGCCAGCGTTTCGCCTTTTTGCACCAACACGGCGATTCCGCCGCCATCGACCTGAAGATCGCCCGCCGCGACGGAACGCTCGAACGCGACCTCTTTCACCACCAGGAAATGCTCACCGACAGCCTGACGCTTTCCTGGTCCCCGGATGGCAAGACCATCGTGATTCCTATCTCTCAGCCAAACCCTCACGATCTCGGCGGGTTCCTGGCCGTGGATGTGGCAAGCGGCGAGACCAAGCAAGTGGCCATCGCGAAAGATCGCATCTATCTAGAGCCTTCGTGGTTTCCCGATGGCGGCGCTCTTCTGGTCTCCGCTGCCACCGCCCCCACTGGCTTTCTTCGAGATCAGCTCGGAATTGTTTCCTTCCCGGGCGGCGATTTTCGCCTCTTGACCACCGACACGAATGATTACGTTCATCCCAGTATTTCCGCGGACGGCCAAAGCATCGCCGCGAGCCAGGTCCATGGGAAATTTGAAATTGCCGTCGCTCCCGCTAGCGCACCCGAAAAATTGACTCCCATCAAACTCGCTTCCAACCTGTCCACCTGGGGCTGGGATTGGACTCCGGATTCGCAACTCCTGGTCGTCCAGGGTCCGGACATTCGCCTGGTGAATCCGGCGGGGGGAGAGCGCGTGGTTTTCTCCGAACCCCGATATCCCATGCATGAGGTGACCTCCTGCGGGAACGGCCGCTACGTTGTCTTTCGAACGCTCCGCCGGTCGGGCGGCGCGGAAGCGAATTTCTGGCGCGTCGATTCCAACGGCAGCAACTTAACGCGCCTCACTTTTGGCCTGAACGAACGCGTGCCCGCTTGCTCTCATGACGGCAAGTGGTTGTACTACCTTGACGCCGCTGAAAATCATTTTCTCAAACGAATTCCCATCGAGGGTGGTTCGCCGGAAACGATCATCAAATCTCCTTCGGTTCCCTATGCGCTCTCTCCCGATGGCCAGACAGTCGCTACTCTCGAAGTCCGCGAAGCGGATCATACGGTCATGCTCGTTTTGTATTCCCTAGTGGATGGAAAAAAATCGGCGTTCGAATTCGATCCGCGCGGCTTGCCCAGCCTTGCCTTCCTGCCCTCGGAAAGAGCCCTTGCTTACGTGGTGCGCGAAAAAGGCGTGGATAATTTCTGGATCCAGCCGCTGGACGGAACCCCCCGCCGGCAACTGACGCATTTTACGGCGGAACGAATCGCCGGCTACGCGTTTTCGAAAGATGGCGCACAACTCGGGATTAACCGCGGGCACGCCGAATCCGACGCCGTCCTCTTGCACAACGTTTCTCGCTAATCGTTTTGGGCTTTACCTAACGCTTGTCAACGGCATTTCCAAAAGCAGCTTATTGTGGAGCTCCGGCGGGAGGAGCCGGTGCGACCGGCACGTTGGCGTTCGCGCGCGCAAAATAACCTCGACGGGCGCGCACTTGGTAGCCCTTATGATCAGGAACTTCGATGCGAATCTTATGGTAGCGGCCATCCAGCACGTAGTTCGTCGGAAGATACGCGATGGAATACTGGTTGCGCAGTTCGTCGCCGATGTCCTGAAACGACTGGTCCAGATCGTCCACGTGGTAAGGGAAAAACGCGCGCCCGCCGGTTTCTTCGGCCAACTCCTGGAGAATTTTGTCCCCGTCCGTCAGGTGGTATTTCCGGTCGCTCGCTTTGTTCGGATCGGTCTGCGAGAGGGAAACCCACTGCGTGCTGGTGCTAATGGCGTAAATCACCACGCTGGTGCGTTGCGCCATTTCGATGGCATCTCCGCGCGTGTGCGTCGATAGGTTGTCCTCGCCATCGCTAATCAGAATCATCACGCGGCGCACCACGTCCGGCTGATCGCCGGGCGGACGCGGAGGATGGCTCAATTCTTTGACGCAAGCGTCATAAATCGCGTCGTAGATCGCCGTGCCGCCCCCCGCGCGCGTCCTGGCAATCTGGTCGCGCAAAGCGCCCGTATCGCTGGTGAACGCTTGGACGATTTGCGGCTCGTCGTCGAAGGTCATCACAAAAGCTTCATCTTTGTTGCGGCGCAGCACGCTGTATAGAAAATTGATCGAAGCGTCCTGCTCGAATTTGACGCGGTCGCGGATACTATTCGAGGTGTCCAGCAGCATGCCGATGCGCAGAGGCAGGTCCGTTTGTTTGCTGAAGTAACGGATCTCTTGTGGAGTCTTGTCGTCCCAAATTTTGAAGTCCGCCTTTTCCAATTCCGGTACAAGCTTGTTGCGGCGGTTGAGCACCGTGAAGAGCACGTCCACAAGGTTCACGACCGAAGTTAGCTTTTCGTCGCTCTTTTGAGTTGTTTCTTGCTTCGGCGCTGGCGACTGTACCGGCGCGCTCGTTTGTGTCTTCCCTTCAGGTGGGGAAAGCGGTTGCTTGGTATCTGGTGAAGATTGCTGCGCCTTGTCCGCGAGCGGAAGAAGTAGAAATGTCAGCGTCAAAAAGATCGAAATAATTGTTCTTCGCATTGCTATCGATTATAGGTATCCCGCCAGCGCAGCGTCAATCTGGCTCTGCGATACTCCGGCGGCGGCGAAGAGTTCCTGCAAAAAGCCGCGCAATTCCCCCGGCAAGGCGGCGCGTACCTCGATCCATGCGCCTGTCCGCGGCTGCGCGAAGCCGAGCTTCGCGGCGTGCAGAAAGTTGCGCTTGAGCCGCGGCAAGGTGAGCTTTCCAACCCGCAGTTCGTTCGCCGCTCCATACAAAATGTCACCCACCACCGGATGCTTCAGCGCCGAGAAGTGCACGCGAATCTGATGCGTGCGCCCGGTGTGGAGTTGGACTTCCACCAGTGTCGTGTTGTCGATCTTGGCGAGGGCCTTCCAGTCCGTGCGCGCCTCCCGCGGATTGGCGATGGCCTCGCCGCGCCAGGATTTTCGCAGCGTGGTCATTCGTGTGCGATAAATCGGGTCGCGCCCAATGGCCAGCTCGATCCGACCTTTCTTCTCTCCCAGTACGCCCTCGACTAGCGCGATATATGTTTTCTTGATAGCCCGCTGGCGAAAGGCTTCCCCGAGTTTTGCATGCGACGCGTCGTTCTTGGCCACCAGAATCACTCCCGAGGTTTCTTTATCCAACCGATGAACGATTCCTGGCCGCAGCGGATCGCCAGCCTTCGAAAGTGCTTGCCCGCGCCCCAGCAGGGCGTTGACGAGTGTGCCGGAAACATTTCCCGCCCCGGCGTGAACGGTCATCCCGGCGGCCTTGTTGATGGCGATAACGTCTTCGTCCTCATAAAGCACATCGAGTGGAATCGCTTCGGCTTCGGCGTGCGGCGCTGGCCGCGGGTGGGCCACTACGCTGACGAGTTCCCCGCCATGAAGTTTCTGCGAAGGTTTCAAGGATTGGCCATTGACCAGGACGTGGCCGTCGTCAATGAGTTCTTGCACGCGCGAACGCGAGAGTTCCGGACAGTGTGCGGCCACAAAGCGGTCGAGACGTGTCCCGGCGTCAGTAGATAACGCCAGCAGTTGATGCATCTCCGGGTGGGCTGCGCCAGGCACAGTCAGATTGTAGCAAGGGCAATAGCGGGCAGGGCGTGAACTACATGGAAGGTGGGCAAGTCACGCTGGCGCACAACCCCACGAGTTGTGTAAGCCAGGCTGCCTTGTCCTAGGATGAATGTGTTGACTCGTGTCCTCCGTTTACCATAGCACCGAAAGAGTTGCCGTCCGTGTCGTCCCGTTGTACGAAGCCGCGATCGTCGCTAGAAGTTCCGAGAAGTACGGGGGATGGGTTGACCGTGAAAGTTGCAGGAGCTGGCTCCCGCTGGGATGAAGACGCTCCGAAGGCACCTGGGCCGCGTCATTGTTGCTGGAAAGCGCGACCGTCGCTGGCGCCTGCCGGAGCTGATGCGCTCATGGTAGCCCGTGCCCGTGGAGGATTCTAAAGACCGCCCATAACGCTCCACGGGCTTAGCGAAACCAAGGGGAGGGAGACGGCCGCAGGAACTGCCGTGCTTCGGTGGACTTCAAACTCTAGCGCCGGAGTCCGAAATACCTGGTCGCACTTCCTGATTCTCCATTCATTACTTTCCGGCTCTCCGCAGGCTTCCTGAAGGCCGCCTACCCCCGCTACGCATGCTTTAGTAGCAGCAGAATCACAATCGGATGGATGCTCTCTAAAACCACCATCAGGGGATACCTGAAACCGCGAGCCGGCCACAGAGTATCGAACGCCTAACCCTTCCAGACGTACTTCCCGCACGGGCAAGGCACCGTCTCCATGGGATGTTTCTTAGCCAGCGGCTGCCGGCAAACGGGACAATTCTTGCGCCACATATTCGACCAACCGTTTCCTCCCTTAACAAACTGCAACTTCTCCTGGTACGCCATGCTCAGCGATCATGGCGTAGTATTCTTCCCACTGTTGCAGCGCGGTCAGCAGCTCAAGCGTTTTTCCATAGGCGGCGATCGCTCCGGTTAGGTTGTAATATTCCGGAGACTCCTTAGCCACCCACCGTCTCCGTATATGCGCATCGGCCGAGAGTTCCAGGATTCGTTCCATCCCTTTGTCCATGACACTTGCGTCCAGTTTCATCATTGGTCGGGCCTCCTTCTGATACAAAGGGTCTAGCCCGCCACCACCCCGCATAAGGGAAATCCTCGAATCTTCGACCGGATTATCCTGGAGCATCCCGACAGGTAGTTTCCCGTGGTTTTCCGACGCCCATGCCCATGTGCCCAGGACGAGTTAGGGGGCGGGGGCCCCAAATCAAGAGGATGGCCTGCTGTTCGCCTTCGGCTTCACTCGCTGCCAAGCTTGCCCAGGAACCAGCCCAGCGGAACAATCAGCCCTAGCCACGGGATGCTCCAATGACGATAAGCGCGGACGTAGAGTGTCCCCCTCGACTACAGCGTTCGTGAATTCGATTGGGTTGCTGCGGGATGGCGGCCAAAGAGTATGTCAAACAGGATCAGAACGGCGCCAACAAAAATCGCAGAATCCGCGACGTTGAAGGCGGGGTAGCGGTAGGTGCCGAACCAGACTTCGAAGAAATCCGTAACGGCGCCATGAACAATGCGATCGGTGACGTTGCCGGTAGCGCCGCCAAGGAGTAGCGCGAGACCAGCGAGCGCCCAAGCGTTGCTGCTCTGGCTAGTCACCAGCAGCCAAGCCAGCACGCCAATGACGGCGATCGAGCCGAAAATCAAAATCAAGCGTGTGCCGGTGGAGGCGGAATCGGAGAGGATGCCGAAGGCGAGACCGGGATTGCTGCTGTGTACGAGATACATGAAATTGTGCATTAGTTCGTGGCGCCAGCCTTCCGTGGTTTGCGACTCGAACCAGGCTTTGCTGGCGCGGTCCAAGAGAACGACGGCGAGAGTGAGCCAGAGCCAGCGGAGGCGAGAAGGAAGAGTCATGAAGGAATGGAGATTAAGGAAATAAAGGAGGTAAAGGAAGTAAAGGAATCTGGGAAGACCGCGTTGCACTCGTGGTAGCGATTGCGGTTAACGGAAAAGCGGCAGCGAGCCGCCACACACCAAAACGAGTTGGGACTAGGGTACATTTTCAGTTTACCGCCACGTTTGCGGAGCCGGCGGATTCGATTTCGGCGAGGGCTTCGCTGCAACGCTCGCAGACCTTCGGGTAACGATCGTTTTCCCCGACTTGGATCGAATAATTCCAGCAGCGCTCACATTTGGCCCCGTCGGCGCGCTCGATTCGGATGGTCAGGCCGGGCAAAGTTTCGGCTGGAACGGAAGCCGGAATCGCGGCCGAATGCACTTCGACCTGGGAAACGATGAATAGAGCGGGAAGAAGCGAGCGCTTTTCTTCGAGAAGCTTTTGAAGTGGGGCGCCATGCGGATCGACATGGAGCATAACTTTGGCTTCGAGGCCGCCACCGATGACTTTTGCGGCGCGGGCTTGTTCGAGGGCCACGAGTACGGCGGCACGAACCTGCGCGAGGCGTTCCCACTCTTCCGCCGCGTCTTTGGCAATTCCGCAGGCGAGCGACTCGGCTTCCGGGAAAAGTGTCAGGTGCACGCTATCCGGTTCGCCATTTAATTTCGGGATGTACTTCCAGATTTCTTCCGAAGTAAAGGTGAGAACGGGGGCGGCCAGGCGAACCAGGGCGCTGCTGATTTTCCACACGGCGGTTTGCCCGGAGCGGCGCGCATTGTTTCTGGGTGCTTTGGTGTAGAGGCGATCCTTCAGCACATCGAAATAGAACGCGCTGAGGTCCACAACGCAATAGTCGTGAATGGCGTGGTAGACGCGGTGGAATTCGTAATTCGCATACCATTCGCGGCATTTTTTGACCAGCTCGGCGGTGCGGTCGAGCATCCAGCGGTCGATTTCCTCGAGCTGGTCATTGGAGAGAACATCCTGCGAAGGATCGAAATCGCCAAGATTTCCCAAGGCAAAGCGGAAAGTGTTGCGAATTTTTCGGTAGGCTTCGCTGAGCTGCGTCATCACGCGCTCGCTCATTTTTACGTCGGCCTGGTATTCGACCGAACCAACCCAAAGGCGAAGCAGATCCGCTCCCCACTTTTCGCAAATCTCGATGGGATAGAGCGCGTTGCCAAGCGATTTGGACATGGGGCGGCCCTGCTCGTCGAGTGTCCAGCCGTGAGTGACGACGCCGCGATAAGGGGACGCGTCGCGCACTCCGGTGGCCACCAAGAGCGAACTGTGAAACCAGCCGCGATATTGATCGGGGCCTTCGAGATAAACGTCCGCGGGCCACTCGGCGCCCTTCAAAACGGAAAGGTTCGAAGAGCCAGAATCAAACCATACATCGAGGATGTCGTTTTCCTTGCGCCATTTTGTTGCGCCGCAGGAGCAGGTGGTGCCCGCGGGCAGCAATTTTTCCGGACTGTGACGGTACCAAGCGTCGGCGCCTTCTTCTTCAAACCATTTCACGACATTGCGAAGCGCTTTGAAATCCTCGAGGCGCTTGCCGCAACCTTCGCAATAGAAAACGATGATGGGCACGCCCCAGAAACGCTGGCGCGAGACGCACCAGTCCGGGCGCTTCTCGATCATTTCGTACATGCGGTCTTCGCCCCAGGCAGGGAACCATTTCACCTGGTGAATTTCTTCGAGAGCTTCCTGCCGGAGCGTCTTTTCTTTTCCGTGGCCGGATTGGTCCATTTTGATGAACCACTGCTCGGTGGCGCGGAAGATCACCGGATTGTGGCAGCGCCAGCAGTGCGGATAGCTGTGTCTGTAATCGTGATGGCCAAGAAGAGCGCCGCGATCGCTGAGCAGTTTTACGATGAGGGGATTTGCGGTGAACACGTCCTTGCCCTTGTATTCTGGCAATCCTTCGAGGTACACGCCTTTGTCGTCAAGGGGCGCATAAATCTCGAGTCCATATTTCTGGCCGGAAATAAAGTCGTCGGCGCCATGGCCGGGAGCGGTGTGGACAATGCCGCTGCCCTGATCAAGCGTAACGTAATCGGCGAGAATGCCGGGCACCTGAATCGGCAGGAAAGGATGCTGAAATCTCATGCCATCGAAATCACGGCCTTTGAAGGTGACGCGAATTTTGGCTTCCTTGATGCCGGACTCCGATTGGAGAGCAGCGACGCGATCAGCGGCGAGCAACAGAGCGCCTTTTTCAGTTTCCACGACGGCGTATTCGAAATCGGGATGAAAAGCAAGCGCGCGATTGTGAGGAATGGTCCAAGGCGTGGTGGTCCAGATGACCGCGCTGACATCGGGTCCGATTTTCGGCGCTGCGCCTCTGCCGCCAACGACCGCAGCGAACTTCACCCAGATCGAAGGGCTGGTGTGATCTTCGTACTCAACTTCGGCTTCGGCAAGGGCGGTGCTGTCAAAGAGGCACCAGTACACCGGCTTGCGGCCGCGATAGACGTAACCTTTTTCCATGAAATCCAGAAAAGCGCCCGCTATGGTAGCTTCGTATTCATGGCTCATCGTCAAATAGGGATCGTTCCAGCGGCCGAAAATGCCGAGGCGCTTGAAATCTTTCTTGTGTTGCTCGACGTAACGAATCGCGAATTGCCGGCATAGCTTGCGAAATTCCGCCGGCGGCACTTTGCCCTTTCCGCCTAGTTCTTTTTCCACCTGAGTTTCAATGGGCAGGCCGTGGCAATCCCATCCCGGCACGTACGGAGCGTAGTGCCCGGCCATGCTCTTGGTTTTAACAACCAAATCCTTTAGGATCTTGTTCAAGCCGGTGCCGAGATGAATCTCACCGGTAGGGTAGGGCGGGCCGTCGTGCAAGACAAAGAGCGGCTTACCTTTGCGGGCTTCGAGGATGCGTTCGTAGATGTTTCCTTTTTGCCAGGCTTCTAGCTGCTTGGGCTCGTTTTGCGGCAGGCCAGCCTTCATGGGGAAATCGGTTTTCGGTAAATTCAGCGTTTTCTTGAGTTCGAGTGGTTCGGCCATAGGGTTGCGCGCTCGGATAGTTCCTTAATCAACCTGCCTTTTTGGACCTGCATGCCGTCCTTTGGTTCAGGTGTACGGCGCGAAACATCGGAAAGCAGTGTAAGGACGTATGTTACAATGAATGTCAGTCGGTGTCAGCCGCTTGGGGCGCGCAACCTTTCCCGGCTAGCGCGAATCATAGGGATAAGTACACCGAACGCAGGGTATCTGCGTCTAAAATGAAGAGGTAACCGGTGCCCGGTAACTTTATCAATTTGCTGCCGCCTGAGCTGACCAAGCCGAGAGTGTCTGGAGCAGCACCAGAACGTGCCGTTTCCGTGCCTTCCTCGGCGGTGCCGAAATTCGTCAAGCCCGATATCCTGATTCCCGATAATTTCTGGTCGAACCTGAAGCAGTTCCTTGTCGAACGCCCCGTCAAGGTGCGCGAGCGCTCGGACGCCCCGTTCACCAAGACATCGTTTGGAACGGGCCTCGGAAGCAATCTAGCAGAGTTCTTTAAATCCGGCCCGGCTTATAAGAGGCCTGTGAACAGCAGGCTGGTAGTAGCATGGGGATCGAATTTTGGCGGGTTTGGGACGCGCATCAAGGAGTTTTTCTCGCCGCCGAAGCAGGCGCCACTGCCCTTCGCAGTAAAACCGATAAGAGTGAAAGACATTTGGTCGAAGGATGAAAACTTCGGCTGGAGCCAAGGTATCGCCGTGGGATTGCACGTGGCGGTGATCGGTCTGCTGGTCATCCCGATTTTCACGAATATGCTGCCTGCATCCACGGAAGCAAAGAACAAGCTGGTTAACGTCACGCCACTGGACATTTCCCCCTACGTAGCCAAGCTGCCCGCAGGAAATGACAAAGCCGGAGGAGGTGGCGGAGGAAACAACCACACCTTGACGCCGACATCGAAGGGCAAGCTACCAAAATTCTCTTACACCCAGTTCACCCCGCCGCAGGCAAAGATTGAGAATCTGAATCCCAAGCTGGCGATGGATCCTTCGTTGCTGGGGCCTCCGGACTTGAAAGTTCCCAGTCCCAACATGGCGAATTTCGGTGACCCGCTGGCGAAGAGCGTCACGGATTCTCTGGGGAATGGGAATGGGACCGGCATCGGCAGCGGTTCCGGCGGGGGCCTTGGACCGGGAGAGGGTGGCGGCACGGGCGGGGGAGTTTTCCGCGCCGGCGTGAACGGTGTTGGAACGCCGACTTGTTTCTATCAACCGGCGCCTGAGTATTCCGAGGAAGCCCGCAAAACGAAGTATCAGGGCGCGGTGGTGGTTGAGGGCGTAATTAACCTGGATGGCCGAGTGACCGACATCAAGGTGGTAAAGGGTGTTGGGATGGGACTCGATGAAAACGCCGTGGCGGCGGTGAAAACGTGGCGCTGCAAACCAGCGGCAGGCCCCAGCGGCAAACCGGTTCGCACGCTGGTGCCGATTGAAGTGACGTTCCGGCTCTACTGATAGCATCCTTGCTGCGGCGTCACGCGCCGCCGATGGCCGCAGCGTCGGGGATGGCACACCCTAGCGACGGCGAAATTCAGGCGGTACTTTTTTCAGGCAACCAATTCCATTTCCTTTGCTTCTCATCACGCGTTCGCTGCCTGCCTCTTCGAGGAGTGTGGCCAAATCTGAGGCTGGCGCGGAGGCCTGCCCATGCACGATCCGGTCACGCGTGATTTTTCTTCCTTTCAATCATCACAAGATTCCTGGATTCATCGCGTGCGGGATAATCTCCGCCAAGTTTTTACGCCGGTACGAATATTCCCTTCTTCGGCTAATGGCGCGCCTTTCGATCTGCTGCGTTTTGGCAGCTCGCCACGTGCGAGACGGGCGCAGAGCGTGTCTTTCCTGACGCATGCGGCGATGATTGCGGCACTAGCTTTGCTGGTTGTACATCCGATAAAGCGCACCGACGGTCCTGGCAATATCCCGACAGTCCTAGAACACCTTACGTTTCCATCGCACTTTTTTGTAACGAATACGGGCGCAGCGCCCGATTCCGGAGCTGGCAGCGGAGGTGGCCGCGTGCCCATTCCAGCGACAATGGGGAATCTGCTAGCGGCTTCATCCATTCAGCTAGTCCGGCCGTCCTTGCCTTCCAAGCAGGATGTACAGCTGCCAGTCCCGCCCACGATCTTGGATCCGACGGCCGGGCCTATTCTGACTCCGACCAATAGAATCGGTTTGCCGTGGATGAAGGACGATACCGGTTCGCCGGGACCGGGGGACTCCAACACGATTGGCAACAGCAACGGGTACACCATGGGCGATGGTCCTCTGGATGGACCAGGCGGGGAGGGTGAGTCTTCAGCGAAATACCGTGAAGGCGTGACGATGCCCAAGTGCGCGTACTGCCCCGATCCGCAATACACGGATGCGGCGCGTCAAGCGAAGCTACAGGGAAAAGTGACGCTGCGAGTTTTGGTTGGCGCGGACGGACGCGCGGCGCAAATTCGGATCATGCAGGGAATCGGGTTGGGGTTGGAGGAACGCGCCGCCGAAGCCATTCGCGGGTGGAAATTCGTGCCAGCGCAAGATGCTGGGCGCCAGGCTGTTCCGGCTTGGGTTACCGTCGAAGCTATCTTCCGCCTGTTCTAGACAGTACTTCATGGGCGGAGTAGCATTTTCAACGTACCTTACGATTTCGCCGAAAACGAAGATGCGCTGCGACCGCTGGCTGCTTTTGAGCGCGGGGGCCGTCCGTCGCGCAAATTTACGCGAATCGATGTTGTGGATCCGCCGAATCCGCCTGAGAATCCCCCCGGTCGCGCCCTTCCATTCCGGTGCCTCGCTGGTTGCTTGGTTTTGCTGGTCTTGTTCTCTTCGGTTTACTTTTCTTCCTTTTCGCACGCTACAACTGAAGCCATATGGCGCTTTTCTTATCAGCAGCGCGGCTGACGTTGGCGGCAAACGTGTACCAGTTGCGGAGTCTTGCGCATCACCATTCCAGGAGACATACTCGCGCGACGAACTCTCCGATCAGGAGGCCGGTATGCACGCGACGAGGCGCAGGTTTGTCATGGTGATGGCTGGAGTGGCTGGCGTCATCACGGCGGCGAATGGCTGGACGTTCGCGCAATATCCGCCAACGCCGCCACCGCCACCGAAACCGGCGGAGACGCCGAACCCGGCGGAGATGCATTCGAATCCGCAAGCCGCGGCCGCTGCAAAACGAGCGCAGCTGCAACAAAACGAGAAGGAATTCCGCGAAGGAGTCGAGCGACTCTACCAACTCACGGGCGAACTGCGCGAAGAAGTCCAGAAGACTGTGACCACTGACGTGCTTTCGATGCGCATGGTCAAGAAAACCGAAGAGATTGAAAAGCTCGCCAAGGTCCTGAAAGCCAAGGCCAAGGGCGGATAGCCTTGCGCCGAGGTTCCGCAAGTAAGTCCGAATAGATGCGCGGATTAGAATACCCGGGAGGGAACTTCTGCCTCTTGTTTTTCCATTTCTGTTACGATTTCGGAATGAGAAAACCAGCAGTTATCACTATGACGGCCGTGATGTGCGCTCTCTCTGTTGCGAGCGGGGCGCGGGGGCAGAGCGATCCCGGGGCAATCGAAATCTTCGCACGCATCACGCCGACGGGGGCGCGGCCGGAGCCGGTGCGTCAATTCACGTTTTACGTGCTTACCAAGAGTTATATGGACATCGTGAAGGAAGTAGAGGAGAAAGATCCCGTCCCGCCGCGCGACCAGTTTATTGAGGGACTCAAGGTTTCTCCCGAGCTGCGCGCGTGGCTGAAGGGCCATGACGTTCTGGACCTGGAGCAGCCGGACATGGATAAGCTCCTCACGCCGGACGACATCCTCACCGTTCCGGAGTTTCTGCTGGCCTACCAGCGTTCGAACAGCGGAGGCGTGACGCAAGGAATGCCGAAGCCAAAATACGTGGAAAGCGACAAGACGGATCAACCGGAGAAATATGAGAAACTAAAACAGGATTATCTGGCGGCTTTGAAGAAATTCATTCGCCAGCACCCCACGAGCATTTCTGGCGTCGAGCTGGAGCTGGAAGGCGTGAATCCGCAGCACCAGTGGGCCGCGCTGCAGAACGATCGGCGGAAGCGTGTGCAGCGTGTCGCCCCAGACGTGGCACAACTTAAGTTTCTGGTAGCGAAGGCGGACACCGATCTCGAGGGGCATGCTTTGATCTCCGGCCTGGTTCCAGGCGACTACTGGATCAGCTCGCTCAATCTGGACGCCAATTCCGGCGATATGCGAGTGCGCTGGGATGTTCCCGTAAAAATTGAACGCAGGAAAACCATTCGCGTCGAACTATCGAATCTGAACTCCATCGACGTGCGCAGCTCCGCGCCCTAGCGCGCTTGAGCGCTGACATGGGGACGCCCCTTCACTGGATTGCGTTCAATCTCTTCATCGTAACAGCGATTGCGCTGGACCTGCGCGTCTTTCACCGGCACCCGCACAAAATCGAAGTGCGCGAAGCAGCGCTCGCCAGCTTCGGCTGGATTTCGGTTTCCGTCCTTTTTGGTGCGGGAATTCTTTATTTCCGCGGACCCCAGCCGGCGTTGGAATTTTTTACTGGGTATTTGATTGAAAAGGCGCTAAGCGTTGACAACCTATTTCTTTTTCTGGTGATATTTCGCGCTTTCGCGGTGGATGAGCGGCTGCAGCATCGACTGCTGGAATGGGGAGTGATCGGCGCGCTGATCATGCGCGGGGCAATGATCGCGGTGGGCGCGGAGTTGATCGGACATTTTTTCTGGGTGATGTACCTGCTGGGAGCTTTCCTCGTTTATGCAGGCGTGCGCATGCTGTTCCTGCATCGCGGGGAGATTCGCCCGGAGCAAAGCAGGATCTTTCGATTCGCAAGCCGGCAACTGCGTATAAGCCACGACTATCACGGGGAACGTTTCTTCGTTCGCACGGCGGGCCGGTTATTCGCGACGCCGCTCTTTCTGGTACTGCTAGTGGTGGAAATCACGGACGTCACGCTGGCGGTGGACTCTATTCCGGCGGTGTTTGGGATTACCCGCGAGCCGTTTATCGTTTACACCTCGAACGTGCTGGCGATTCTCGGGCTGCGGGCGCTCTATTTTTTGCTTGCCGGAGTCATCGACCGCTTGCGTTTTCTGGATGAAGGGCTGGCGATCGTCCTGGTATTTATCGGTGGAAAGATGATCGGCGAGCGGTGGCTACACATCCCCGTGACGATATCCCTGGTTGTTGTGGGGGGCGTGCTGCTGATCGCGCTGCTGGCATCCGCGCTGATTCCGCCGAAGAAAAACCGCAGCAATCATTCTTCTTCGAACATCAGTTCATCGACGTAACACCACATCCAGTTTTCGCCCGGCTCCTGCGAGCGGACAATGGGGTGTTTGGTGGCGTGAAAATGTTTTGTCGCGTGCTTATTCTTGGAAGAGTCGCAACACCCGACATGGCCACAACTGAGGCAAAGGCGCAGGTGCACCCAGGAGTCACCCATCTTCAGGCACTCTTCGCAGCCCTTGGTTTTTGGTTTGACGCGTTTGATCTGATCGAGATGAGTACAGCTATCGGCCATTTTTGCCTCCCCCCGCGAAATTCACATCGCTGCTTGAATGGGAATGCGAACCTGGAAGCGCGTGTCGCCAGGAACGGATGTGACGCTAATTTGTCCGCGGACATTTTTGATGATGCGGTTAACGACGTCGAGGCCCAGCCCGGTGCCCTCGCCGACGCCTTTGGTAGTGAAAAAAGGATCGAAAATGCGGGATTTGACCTGGGGTGAAATGCCAGGGCCATTGTCAGCAATTTCGACGAGAATGAAATCGTTTTCGCGCGCGACGCGAATGCCGAGTTTGCCGTTGCCATTCATGGCGTCGGCGGCGTTGTCAATCAAGTTGGTCCAGACCTGATTCAGTTCGCTGCCGCTGGCCATAACCTTGGGGAGGCCGGGAGCGTAATCGCGGGTAACGGTGATGCCGCCCTTGAGCTTATGGTGCATGATGGTGAGCGTGTTTTCGATGCTGTGCTGGATGTCCACCTCCTGCATCGACCCTTGATCCATGTAGGAATATTCTTTAATGGCGCGGATAAGATCGGAGATGCGCGCCGAGCTGTGCTCCAGTTCCTCGGCGATGCGATCCATTTCCAGGAGCGTGGCAAAGCGAGTGAGTTCGGAGCCGACGGCCGCGCCAGCAGCGGCAGCGAAACGCTCCAGGTGGGCGTCAGCGAGATTGGCATCGGCGAGGTGAGAAGCGAGCTTCCAAGCTTCGGGTACGTTGTGCGATTCCAGCCAGGATTGGATGGCCTCCTCGCGCTCGACGCGCGCGAATTCGTCCTTGAATTGAGCGGCCGTCAGCGAAGAACGAATTTCCTCTTCGGTTTGCGCGAGCTTCGCACAATCGTCGGGGCCGATCGTTGTGCTACGTGCGGCGGCGCGAAGGCGGACCAGACAGTCACGCAGGGCCGCGGCGGAACGGCGGGCGGCGGCGGACGGATTGTTCAGCTCGTGGGCAAGTCCGGCGGAGAGTTTGCCGAGCGAGGCGAGTTTTTCGCGCTGCTGCTCGGCTCGGGTAACTTCGCGAATGCGGTCGGCTAATAGACCGACCAAGCGGCGTGTAAGCTCCGGCATTCGGTGGAAGAGTTCCGGGAAACTGGAAGCAGGAAACACCAGGAAATGTGTGGGCAGAACGGCGCGGCCGGTAACGCTCACAATTTTCAGGCGCGAGAAAGGAAGCATACCAGTGACTTCTCCGCCGCGCACCGTAAAAACAGGGCCGTCGGGATTACCGTGTTCACTGCGGGCACGCATTTCACCTTCGAGCATAATGAGCATGCTGTCGGCCGGCGCACCTTCGCGAACGATGATATCCCCCACGGCCGCATGGTGTTCTTTGCATTGGGCCACAAACCAGAGCAGATCGTCCGACGCCAGGTCCGCAAACACTTGTATGGTAAGGAGCTTTCGTACGAGTTCTTCGGCTGAGGATGGCGCGGAGTTTTCGGTCATGAGCGTTCGGCGCTCCACATTTTTTCGGTCATTGAACTTTGGCCAAATACTGATGCATGAATTGCACGACGACGGCGCCTTCTCCCACTCCGGAGGCCACGCGCTTGACGGAACCGTGGCGCACATCACCGACGACAAAAATACCGGGCACGTTGGTTTCGAGCAAACCGGGGTCGCGGTCCAGAGTCCAAGAAACCGGCCTCTTCCCTGCGTGCAACAGGTCCGGGCCGGAAAGGATGAAGCCGCGGTCGTCGCGCTCGATCGCGCTGCCGAGCCATTCGGTCCGCGGCTGGGCACCGATAAAAATGAACAAGCTCGTAGCGGGAAGCTTTTTTCTTTCTCCCGAGGGGCTGCACTCGACAGTAATTCCCGTAAGTCGCGTTTCTCCTTGCACCTCGACCACGCTCGCTCGCGGCCAGAGTTCGATGTTCGGCGTTTTTTCAATTTGTTCGATCAAGTAGTGGGACATGGTGGCAGCCAGCGAAACTCCGCGGACCAGCATCACCACTTTCTCCGCGAACTTCGAGAAGTGCATGGCGGCCTGCCCGGCGGAATTCGCGCCGCCAATGATGTACACGGTTTCGCCCTTGCAAGCTAGTGCTTCGGAGGTTCCGCCGCCGTAGTAGACGCCCGCGCCTTGCAAATGCTCGATCCCGGGGACATCCAAGGTTCTCCATTGAACGCCCATAGCCAGCAGGAGCGCATGACAGGAAATCTCGGAACCATCGGAGAGTTTCAAATAGCGGTAGGGGCCGTCGACTCGAATACCGACAGCCTCTTGCGGCGAGAGGATTTCCACGCCGAAGCGGCGCGCTTGGGCTACGGCGCGGCGTGCTAGGTCCAGTCCGGTGAGTCCGGAAGGAAAGCCGAGATAGTTCTCAATGCGCGAACTGAGTCCAGCTTGGCCGCCGGGAGCTTCGCGCTCCACGATCACGGTACGCAAGCCTTCGCTGGCGCCATATACCGCCGCGGCCAGCCCTGCCGGGCCTCCTCCTACAATGGCCAGGTCGTAAAAGTTAGTCTGGGCATGCATGCGCAGGCCAATTTTGTCAGCGACGGCGGGCAAAGGCGGCTCGGGGAGACGAGTGCCGTCAGGAAACAGAATCAAGGGAAGTTTTTCCGCTTCCGGCCCGAGCGAATCAATGAGCCCGCGCACCTCGGCATCGCTCTGCGCCAGCTCCACATCAATCCATTGATAGGGCACCTGATTGCGCGCCAGGAATTCGCGAAGCTCATAGGAGCGATTCGACCAGCGCGTGCCGAGAACGCGAATACCCTCGTAGGGAGGACGAAACGAAGCGGTCCAGTCATGCAAAAGGTCGTCGAGAGCGGGATACAGCTTTTCCTCGGGAGGATCCCAAGGCTTCATCAAGTAGTAGTGCACGCGAGCTTCGTTGATGGCCTCGATCGCGGCGTTGGTATCGGCGTAGGCGGTTAGCAAGGCGCGCTTGGCGAGAGGATGCAGCTCCATGGCTTCGGCGAGGAAATTCACGCCGTCCATTTGGGGCATGCGCTGATCCGCCAGCAGCAGGGCCACCGGGTTGTTGCGGGCTTTTAATTCCTTGAGGGTGGCCAGGCCGGCGCTTCCCGAATTCGCGCGCATGATACGGTAGCGATCCGAATAGCGGCCGCGCAAGTCCCGCTCAATGGCCCGCAAGACTTCGGGGTCGTCATCCACGGTTAACAAAACTGGCTTCGGCATATTCCTCAGATGCGCCGCGGGTGGTTTTCGATGCGCTTTAAGAGAAGGGTGGCTTGCCTGCTGCTTCTTTTCGTGCCGCCCTCAAGCTACAATTCTTGGCGGTTCCATGTCCAGCCCTCTCGCTCAATCGATCGCGGACCTTTCGTCCGCGGATGCAGCCAAAAAACTCCTGGCCGCGGGTGAAGTGTACCGCCTGGGCCGAGCGACTGCCGGATCTGCCGTTGCCAGCTGGTGGGCCGAGAGTGAACTCTCGGCGCTACTTCTGGGGCCCAGCCCGGACATAACGGTTGGACTCGCGGTGCAACGCGACACGTTTGGGCACATCCGAATCGCCAATGGTACTCCCAGGCTCGCGCAGGTTCCTCCGGACCAGGACACCGAAGAATTTGAACTGCATTTCCCGGAGGGAATTTCGTTGGACATTTTGACCACGCGAGAGCCTGGCGGCGACGGAGCCATGGCAAAATACTTGGCTAAGTTTGGAGAGGGCATCCAGCAGGTGGAATATCGCTGCGCCAATGTCGACCGCGCTTCACAAATTCTAAAAGACAAATTCAAGCTTGGTTCCGTCTATCCGGAAACGCGCCCTGGGGCGGACGGGACGCGCGTCAATTTTTTCCTCGTCAAATCGCCCGATGGGGGCAGAGTGCTCATCGAATTGTACGAATTGCCCTCCCGTGGGTAGATGCCGAGTTTGGCGATATCAAATGTTTTTGCCTGAATCCGGTTTTCCCCCATCCGTTATTTCCGTCCAAGCCCGCAGGACTTCCGCGACCGTCCAGGCCTGCGCGATGCAGCCGCGAGGAGTGAAGGGAGGATCGCCATCGAATATTTCACTTAGCGTGCCGAGGCCGCTCGAGTAAATCTGGCGGCCGAGCGGTTCTAGGAAGCGCAGTGACGCTTCGCGATCGTGGTAGACACGATAGTGAGCTAGCGCAAAGGGGCCGAGAAGCCAACCCCAGACGGTGCCTTGATGATAAACGGCATCGCGATCGCCAGGGCCGCCACTGTAATGGCCGCTATATCCTGGCTCGCCCGGCCCGAGGCTCCGCAATCCGTGCGACGTCAAGAGGTGCCGCGCGCAAACATCTACAACGGCTTTTTGTTGCGCGGTGGTCAACGGGCTCACTGGCAAGCACACAGCGAAAATCTGGTTGGGCCTGAGCGACGAGTCATTTCCGATTCCCGGTGAATCGATAACGTCGAAGCAACAATTCCGATCCGCGTTCCAGAACTTCTTAAAATTTTCCTTCGCTTTGGCCACGCTCTTTTCGTAAGCGTCGCCGGCCTTTCCGAGCCCCTTTGCAAAGCCGGCCATCGTTTCCAAGGCATTGATCCACAGAGCGTTGATCTCCACGGGCTTTCCAATGCGGGGCGTTACCACCCAGTCGCCGATTTTTGCGTCCATCCAGGTAAGTTGCACGCCGGGAGCACCGGCGTAGAGCAGTCCGTCCGCTGGGTCGACATGGATGTTGTAGCGGGTGCCCGTGACATGCGCGTCGATCATGCCGTTAAGAATCGGGAAAAGTTTTTGCAGCGTAGCGGCATCCTGAGTCGCCGCGAAATACTGCCGGATGGCTTCGAAATACCAGAGCGTGGCGTCGACGGTGTTGTACTCCGGCTCGTCCCCGGCGTCCGGGAAATTGTTGGGGAGCATCCCGCCATCTGCGTAGCGCGAAAACGCTAAAAGGATTTGCTTGGCGGTATCGGCGCGGCCAGTGGCCAGAGCTATTCCGGGCAGCGCGATCATGGTGTCGCGCCCCCAGTCGGCAAACCAGTGATAGCCGGCGATGATGCTCCGGCCCTCGGGCTCTTCTGTAAGGGTGCGCTTGACGATGAATTGCTCGGCGGCCAGGATGAGTTGCCAAATCCACGAGGGCACGGCTTCAGCAAGCGCTTCATTTTTCGCTTGCCATTCGTGGAATAGTTTTACGTCGTGATTGGCGCGCTCCGCGCGGGCGGTTTCGCCATCGAGCGACGCCCGCGCTTCCGTGGTTGCCACAAACGTGACGCTGGAACCGAGTTCGAGTGTGGTGCGAAACAACGCGGCGAATAAGCGGTCTTCGCGGTCGCTCAAGCCTCGCTCGGCTTCGGCCGCGTAATAGTAACCGCGATACCACTCGTGTCGCGGCTCGCAATTGCCTGCGCCGCTCTTCAAATAGAAAGGGGTGGCCCCATCAAAGGCAGCTATTCGTACGCCATGCTCTACCGCGGCGACGTTCATGCGCCAGTTGCCTGCATCCGTCAAAGAATGGAAGTCGCGATAGTTCACTAGCGCTTTCAGATCCATTTCGAGCGCGTTGCCGGCGCGCACTAGCGTGTACTGAATGAATGTGGTGTTTTCGCCCTGGCACATCCAGATACGCTTTTCAAGAAGCGCATCGTCCAGAGCATAAGTCCACACGGGCATTGAGCCTTCCAGGTGAAAATCCTCAAGGGACAGGAAGCCCTTCGGATCGATGGCGCCGCTAGCCCAGCGATGGGTGGCCAGAGAGAAATCCGTGCCAGCATAATGGACGATTTCGTCGATAGCGGAGACCAATTGCACGCGGCCCACCGGCGGCCGCAAAGCGGCAACCAGCAGTCCGTGATAACGGCGCGTCTGGTTGCCGGCGACGGTGCCGGACGCGTAGCCGCCAATTCCGTTGGTGACCAGCCACTCGCGCGATTCAGCCGCGGCGAGGTCGCCACAAATCTCGCGGCCAAACTGAATTTCCGCTTGTTCTGACACCAGCCGCTCCTTGTTGGCTGAAGTTGCTACTTCTCGCTGCCGTCCGATGCTCTCATTCAGATTCATTTGCTATTCGAAAGTTTCAACTATCTCCGTAGACCGGGATGACGGCGCGGTGAATGACTTTGGCGTCGTCACTGCACAAGAACAGAATGACGCGCGCGAGGTCCTCGGGCTTCGGCCATTTCGAGAAGTCTGCCGAGGGCATGGCTTTGCGGTTTGCTTCGGTATCGATGATGCTGGGGAGAATCGAGTTCACGCGTACGCCGCTGCCTTTCAAGTCGGCGGCGAGAGAATCCATCAGGGCCACGGCAGCGGATTTTGCAGCCGCGTAAGCGGCCGCGCCGGCGGCATGATCAAACGCGGCCTTGGCAGCCACGTTTACGATGGCTCCGTGGCCTTGCTTTAACATCGTGCGCACCGCGGCACGCGATAAGGCATAGACCGAACGGAGGTTCAGCGCCAGCATTTGATCGAAAACTTTCGACTCCAGTTCCCACAACTTCGTGCCGCCGGCGTAACCACCGACGGTGTTGACCATGACGTCCAACCGGCGATACTTCCCCACGATTTTCTCGACCAGTTGACGCACAACAATTTCATCCGTGACATCGACGGCGTGGCCTTCCAGGCTCGGCCCGTTTTTTCCCGCCGCGCTCTTCAAGGCATCGAATTCTCCCTGCCCGCGAAAGGTAACCGCGACTTTGGCGCTTTCTTCAAGGAATGCCAAAGTGACCGCACGACCCAATCCGCCAGTGCCTCCGGCCACCAGAACTACTTTGCCATCGAATTTAGGACTCATGAACATATCTCCGGAGATCGCCAAGCCTAGCGGTTCAGCCATTTAGTCATAAGAAATCGATCTTTATCCTGATATCCGCTTCGCCGGTAGAGTTCAAAAGCCGGATCGTTGCCGCGGTCCACTTCGAGATGGATGGCGTTCACGCCCAGCTCGCGGGCTCTCTTTTCGAGAAAGGCCACTGCTTGTTTGCCGTATCCACGGCGGCGGAAAGCAGCATCGATATATAGCTCGTCGATAAACGCGTCGTGACCGTGAAACTCAAAGCTGAAGCCGATGGTCAGCACCGTGTAGCCGACCGGCGAGCTCCCTTCGAGGAGAAGCCAGAACCGGCCAAAAGCAGGAAGGGACAAGAATCGGCGGAAGGTGGCGCGCGCCGCCGGCTCGTCAAACTGAATCTTTCCCGGCTCTTGCTCGGCTAGTTGGCGCATCATGCCCAGGAGAACCGCTTCGTCCTGGAGTGCGGCTTCCCGGATTTTGAGTTCTGGCACGTTACTCACCGCTTTGTTCGATTAGTTTTGCGACCAGGCCGGTCCAGCCGGTTTGATGGCTTGCGCCGATCCCGGCGCCATTATCGCCGTGAAAGTATTCGTAGAAAAGGATAAGGTCGCGCCAGTGCGGATCGCTCTGAAAGAGCTCAGTGACGCCTGCCACCGGCCGGCGTCCATTCGAATCGCGGAGAAAAATGTGAATGAGGCGCCGGGAAATTTCGGCGGCTACCTGCCAGAGATCGGATTCGCTGCGGGAATGTGTGGGGAACTCTACTTTGAAATCCTCCCCGTAGTAATGGTGATATTTTTGCAGCGATTCCACGAGCAGATAGTTGACCGGGAACCAGATGGGTCCGCGCCAGTTTGAATTACCGCCGAACAGGCCGGTCGTGGATTCGGCCGGCTCGTAGTCAACGCGATTGGTATTTCCGTTCACGTGAACTTCGTAAGGATGGTCCTGGTGGAAGAGCGAAAGAGCGCGCACGCCGTAAGGCGAGAGGAATTCCGTTTCGTCCAGCATGCGGGAGAGCACGCGCTTGAGCTGCTTGCGATTCACGAGAGAGAGCAGGCGGCGGACGCCACGCGCGGAGCGCTGCGTCATTTCGATGTGTTCGGGCACGTCCGGATGATTGTCGATGAACCACTGCATGCGGCGCTTGAAGCCCGGGAGGCAGTCGACGATTTCCGGCTCAAGCGTTTCGACCGCAAACAGGGGAATCAGACCGACCATGGAACGGATTTTCAGGAAGTGTTCTTCGCCATTGGGGAGCTTCAAAACGTCGTAGAAAAAACCGTCCGCGTCATCCCAAAGCGACTGGCCACCGAGGCCGAAATCATTCATAGCGCGGGCGATGTAAACGAAATGCTCGAAAAATTTGCTGGCGACGTCTTCATAAGCAGGGTCTTCCTTCGCCAATTCGAGGGCGATGGCCAGCATGTTCAGGCAATACATTCCCATCCAACTGGTGCCGTCGGACTGTTCGAGGTGGCCACCGGTGGGTAGAGGCGCGGAGCGGTCAAAAACGCCGATGTTGTCGAGACCCAGGAAGCCGCCCTGAAAGATATTCGCGCCGTCCGGATCCTTGCGATTCACCCACCAGGTGAAATTCAAGAGCAGCTTGTGAAACACTTTTTCAAGGAATCCGCGATCGGCGACGCCGCGAACACGCCGCTCGATTTTATAAACGCGCCAAGCGGCCCAAGCATGGACGGGCGGGTTCACATCTCCGAAAGCCCATTCGTAGGCGGGCAACTGGCCGTTGGGGTGCATGTACCATTCGCGCAAGAGAAGGACGAGCTGTTCCTTGGCAAAATCCGGATCAACGAGCGCAATCGGAATGCAGTGAAAGGCCAAGTCCCAGGCGGCATACCACGGATACTCCCATTTGTCCGGCATGGAAATAATGTCGTCATTGTAAAGATGAGTCCAATCCTTGTTGCGGCCCTGCCAACGGCTTTCCGGCGGCTTGGGGCCGGCAGGATCACCTTCGAGCCAGGTGCGAACGTCATAGTGATAAAACTGCTTGGACCACAGCATGCCGGAAAAGGATTGCCGCATCACCGCTTTGGCGTCGTCGGAGAGCTCTTTCGGGATACGGGAGGCATAGAACTCTTCGGCTTCTTTTTGGCGCGCCACGAACAAGCCGTCAAATCCGGCGCCAAAATCGTTCGTTCCGGGAACCCCCTCGGCACGGTCCTGCGTGCCCGGCGAAACGAATCCACCCACGGTGCCTGGAGCTATGTCCATTCCGCCGAGGGGCTCGAGGTCGGTGAGCCGCAGCTTGAGCGTCACGGACTGGCCGGCTTCTAGCCGCAAAGCATAAAGCGTGGCCATCTTCGTTCCCATTTGATCCGGATTGACCGCCGCCTTGTTGCCACGAATCACGTATTCGTGGAAAGCGTCCTTCACGTACGGCGAGCGGTTTCTACCACCGAACAGACGCGCGTTGTTCGTCTCGTTTTCCGTGAAAAGCAACTCGGGCTGGCCCGCGCAAAGCAACCAGCGCTTGCCGTATTGCCAGTGCTGCAACTCGACGCAAGCGCTCCCGGGCACGCTCGTGCCTTTGCGTGCCAACGGGCGGCGCAAGTCCTTACCCCAGGACCACGTGTTGCGAAACCAAAATTGTGGCAGCACGTGCAGCATGGCGGCTTCCGGCCCGCGATTCACCACCATGATTCGAATGAGCATGTCATCCACGTCGGCCTTGGCATACTCCACGAAAATATCGAAATAACGGTTTTCCCTAAAAACACCGGTGTCTAGCAATTCGAATTCCGGCTGGCCCCGGCCACGGCGCTGATTCTCTTCGAGCAAACTTTCATAGGGAAATGCCGCTTGCGGATATTTGTAGAGCATACGCATGTAACTGTGCGTAGGCGTGGAATCGAGGTAGAAGTAATACTCCTTTACGTCCTCGCCGTGATTGCCTTGATTTCCGGTGAGGCCAAAGAGCCGCTCTTTCAGCATGGAATCGCATCCATTCCACAACGCCAGTCCGAAACACATCATCTGATGGCGATCGCAGATCCCGCCGATGCCGTCTTCTCCCCACCGATAGGTGCGGGAACGCGCGTGATCGTGCGGAAAGAACTCCCAGGCGGTGCCGCCAGGGCTGTAATCCTCGCGGACTGTTCCCCATTGGCGCTCCGAGAGGTAGGGCCCCCAGCGCTTCCAATGCTTCCTGCGCGTGCGCGATTCCTCGAGACGGCGGTCTTCCGTAGTCTGGATTCGTGGCATGGTCGGATGGCCCTCTGCCGAAAGTTCCACGCTATAGTCGCACTTTTTGTTGGCGGAGGCATGCTCGCGCCCAGGGAGACGTGTCCGTTCCGGCAAGTATGACAAGCGCTGAGGCTGGCCGCAAACGGCTACGTTGAATTTCTATGGGGTGGCGGGGGCTGCTGGGGCGGCGGCAGCCCGGGCGGGCGACTGGGCGGAAGAGCGCAGCAGGGTGATCTTGGTCCCGGTCTGGTCGATAGTGAGGGCCACGACGCGAACTTGCTGGCCACGTTCGCCGACGAATGCGATATCGTCATCGGAAATGTGCGAATCGCGTAGCGCCTCGGGTAAGTTCTTGGAACCGGCGTCCTGACGCCTGAATTCCGCGCTCAAGTGCTCGACATACCAGGTGGCAACGTACTCGCGGGCAGAGTTCGTATGATAGGTGCTGGAGATAACCTGCGGCTGTTCGTCACCAGCTGGAACGTTTCCTGCGGCGGCGCCAGAAAGTACTAAACTCGCGCCGGGATAAACAGGGAGGCCGGGGCCAACTTCGTTAGCCTTTTCGAAGCGGAACTCGCCAAGGGGTGTGCGCACGGTCTTCTTGTCACTGCTAGCGCGGAGCCCGAGGACATTAATCACACGGGAGGCCATCAACATGCCGCCGCCAAGAAGAACGCAGAACCCACAGGTCATGGCAATCATCATGAAGAGAAGCGATTTGGAAGAAGGAGACCCCGCGGAAGCTGAACTCGACTTTGCCATGACGTGCTTTTCTCCCCTCAGTACAGGATTGTGCGTGGCTCCTGATTATTCCACCGTGTCCGTTGGGGACACGCGGACCGCCCTGAAGCGGCAGTCCGGCGCGCAGCTTACTGGCTTGGCAGCAAGAGTTGCGTAAATCCCGTCGTGTTGACGTCGCGGAACATCGGTGTCCGCGGCGGCAAGAGCGTAGGATTCAGAAAGTTCACATCGAACTGGTATCCGCGGGTCGGCGGGCTGTAATTGTTCCCCCCCGAATTGAACAGCCCGGTCGCCTGCCGGCTATAGAACAAGCTGACGATGGAGCCCTCATAGAACAGGGTTCCATTCCATTTTTCAAGGAAGCGCAGGAAATTGTGGACACCGCCATCGGTGCCAAAGTCCTGGCTGCCATCGATCGCGGTGTTATCCCAAGGTGGAATTTGAAACGAAACCTGCTTTCCGGCAATAACACCCGTTCGGACATAGGTCGTTGTGCCGCTACGATTGAAAGGAGTATTGAACGGGGAAGCGAAGGAATTGACGTCGTTCCAACTAGCCGAAAGAATGGTAATGGCATCCCCAACCACAGACGTGGCGACGCTGGCATCTGCAAAGCCACCGCCCGCCGAATTGGCGTTGAAGTCGCCCTGAATGTATACCGGATTTTCCGTCGAGATGCTCAGACCACAGGAGATTCCACCTATGCACGTGGGCAAGCTAATAAGACTGCCATTCACTAGTTTGACGGCCCGGCGGAACAGGGCATTTGGATTCTCGCGTGCTTCACTGGAATTGTTCAGAAAGGCTCTTTGCCATGGGAAGTTGCCTGTTGAACCGGTGGCGCAAAGCGGGTCGGGGGTAAGTACCGTGGCAGGGTTGGCGAAGATGGTTGAGGCCGTGGAAACGCCCGTGCTGTTGATTAGGCCGTTTGGAAAGGTAGTTTCACCGTAGGTAGCTAAAACACCGGAACCAGCGGGATCCTCAGCCGATGGTCCTCCGGTAGCGGGCGCGGGCTCCATCTTGTTATCCGGGCAGCCCTTTGGGTCTGCGGAATTAACCACGTCAAAGTAGCCATACTCTCCAGTTTCGTTTCCGGACGGTGAAAGTGGGGGCCAGCTGCCGATCGCCGTCCCGGTGGGGAGATAGTTGCCGCGGCGGTCGGAGACATAAACGACGAAGTTGTTGGGAGCAACGTTGGGATCTTGTGTGCTAGGACCGGAAGTACCAATGGTTCCCTTGAACCACTTCGCTAGGTTGCCGACGTCGATTTCGACGTAGTTCATGATGCCGCCGAGGGTGACTTGTTTGTTGAGAAGTGGCTGCTGCTCCCGGTTGTACCCTTCGCGTGTGTCAAAGAGTGTGTTCGGCCAATAGTCCCCTGGAAGCAGCGGGACGGTCGTTGCGTTGACGCCGCAGGGCCCGGTAGCGCTCGCATAATTTGACGGATTGTCGCGAACACGTTCGAGGCGAATCACAGCATTGGGATGCGGGTCAGGACAGGTTGACGGAGCGACCTGTGCGCCCGGGAGTCCCGGCAACGTGGGAGGAGCAAGCGAGAAAGGATTCAGGTTGCGCCCGGCATAGCCGAGACTCAAGATTTCCTTGGTCACGTCGGAGTAAGTGCCACACGGGCTGCCGTAGGCAGTCTGAGCGTCAATTTTGATGAAACCAGTGATGATCGGAGTTCCATTGCCAGTAGTTGGGCCAGGCTGCCAGTAACCATCGCTAGGACTGTAGGTCCCGCTTGCCGCTCCGGAGGCCGCCAAGGGCAGCTGCATTGTGCCGGCAGCGGTCATAAGCGTTTGCAAGGCTTTCGCATCCGCTGTCGACCAGCTCGCGACAGGCAGCGCGAGGTCCGCCAAGTTAAATGGTGCGCCGCCACTGACACAGTCCAAACCACTGATGTCGGACGCATTATCCGAAAGCAAAACCCTCAAGCTAGCCTGAGAAAAGTAACGCTCGCCAAGGACGCCGGGATTTGCGCCTCTTTCGCCAGCCACGGGGCGGCGGATCATGTCAATGGGCTTGGAACTGCCGTTGCCAAGGAGCACGATCGTGAGGTTCAGTGGCCTCACGCCACTCCGGAGATTGCCGTTATAGGAAGCGGTAATGGAGGGCCAGTTGGGGTTCTTTCCTGAACCCAAGCATGAATTCAAGCTCCCTTGGCCGAATCCCAGCGCTTGCAAGGAACCACCGCCAGTAGTGATCTCAACGCTGCCGGGATGCCTGCCGTTGGTGGATTCGGGGTTCCCATTCGAGAGACAATCGCGAAAGATATCCTTGCTGGCCGTAACACCGCTCCTTAGCCACAATTGGTCGGCCGACGTTTGCGTGGGCGTCGCGCCCGCCGGTCCGCCACTGTCGAGAAAAAGATTTCCGTTGGTGTGAACACGGCCGCCAAAGTCAAAGTTGGGGCCCGCGAAGAAACTCAGGTCCGTGTCCGAGTAAATGCCGAACTGGAAGAGCGGGATGCCAACAGTCTGGGTGGTCCGCACTAGTTTGACTTCGCCACCCGTGTTGGTGCGAGCAGCGACAGTCAGCGTATAAGTCGTCTCTAACGCGCTCATGCCTTGAAACGCACTAGAGCCCGATTTGATCTGAGCGAACTGCGATAGGGGATTGCCGTTGTTGTCCTTAGGGTAGTTAATCGTATAGGTGCTCTGTCCTAGCACATCCAGGTAGGAAACCCCGGTGCTGGAGGGAAGGATTGGGGGATTCAAGGCAATGGCATCGACTTGTGGCCCTGTCGGAGCATAGGTGGTGCCGAACAGAGCAGCGAGATCGGCGGTGAGCTTCTCCATACCTGATTCCGCGCCATAGAAAGCGCGCAGCTGGTCGCGGTCCATACCGGTCAGCCGCTGGCCTTCAGTGACCAGAAGCATGAAGCCGACTACCATGGCGGACATCAGCAGCAGCAAAAGCAGCGTGGTGATGAGGGCAATGCCCGATTGTTTTCGCATGGTTGTTCCCCCCGATCTCATCGTTCAAGCTCCTCGCTATTTATAGTTATTGAAATACGCCATGCTGCGCAGAGCGACTTGGGTAGCCTGGTTGGTCCGTACATATTGGCCAGTGGTTGCCGCGAAAGTAGTGGAACGCGCTCCCAGGTAAATATTGACCGAGCGAATCTGGTTTTCGTTGTCCCCGGTAGGGGCTGGAACGACTGGCACTGCGGATTGGTTCACGGGATTCGTGGTGCCATCGTCAAAGTTGAACGCAAACTGGAGGTTTTCGAAGGTCTCCGCGACCGTTTGCGGGGTGTTGAAGTTGACGGCACGCATGAGGCGCGGATGCTTGGGATCGGTGGTGGTATCCAGATAATAGGTGATCATCCAAATGCGCGTGCAATTCGTAGGCGGGTAGGTTCCGGTGAAAGGTGAATTCTGAAGTTGTTTAATGGTTCCGGAGGCTTCAGAAGTGGTACGGCCGTTCAAGTTGAAAGCATCGCCGGCGGCGAAATTCAAAGTCTGGCCAGAAACACTGGTGACGGTCTGCAAAACGCCGTTGGGATTGTTGGCGTTGTAAATCATCAGCAGGTCGCCCGGATTTATAGGAATTCCGGCCGCACCAAGCGTCACGCAGTTGGGATCAAAGGTGATCGAAGATCCATCAGCGGCAATGGATCCGCCCGGACAACCGGAGCCGTTGATCTGCTTAGCGTCCATGGTGGCGAGCGTGTTGTCGGCGTACGTCACGGTGATGATGTCGGTGTTCGGACCGGAAGTCCCGTCAGGGCTGGTAACGATTGGACCCAAGCTCTGGCCGGGTTCGATGGCCGGCAGAATGACGTTGCAGCCCGCATTTGCGGAATTGGGGCCGTTGAAAGTCAAGTTCAGCACGGTGGGGGGACGATTGACTCTACCGCCGATGTTGCAACCGGCTGCGTTGGTGGTGTTGGGGATGGAAATGCCGCCAGTGGGTATTCCCGTGCCCGTCTGGATGAGATCCTGGACGATTAGGTTAAGTCCGGCGCGCATGTTGTCACTCATGTCCGAAGTCTGGGTGACGTTGGTGTTGGCCTTGGTGGAATCACGGAACATCATCACCGCGGCCGCCAGCGCCACCATGGTTATGGCCATTCCGATGATTAGTTCCACCAGTGTGAAGCCGGACTTTCTCTTCATAAGCTCCTCAATCCACGATCACGAGAATTGCGCCACATAGCTGACCAGGGTGTACTGCCGCGTCAGCGATCCCGCCGTATACGTTAAGGTGATCGTGATTTGCCGAAGGCCCGATTCGCCTGCAACGTCCGCGATGTCGATCGTGCGCGTCATGTTCTTCAGAGACATCACGATGTCATCGGCAGTCCCCAGGATCTTGTCCGGGCCGGGGCCCAGAATCACTGTGTCCGGATTGGCCGTATCGTCGTCCGCGGTTCCATAGAGGCCGTCGGGACCCGCGGCCAGAAGCGGTTGCGGTCCCGGCAGAAAAACTCCGTCGCTGGCCCCACCGGTGCCAGTTACGTTGCGGATATTCGTCCACACCAGCAGTTTGGCGTCGCGTGCCGCGAAAATCGTCTCCACGGCTTCTTCGGCCTTCTTTTCGGCGATATAATCCAGTTGCGTCATGTTCGCTACCTGTATGCCCTGCGCGTAGACCGCGGCCAGGGACAAAATGCCGAAGGACAGGATTACGATGGCGATCATCGCTTCCAGTAGCGTGAACCCCGACTGTGCGTTGCTCTTGCGCCCGTTTCTCAGCATGGCCACCCTCCCTATTCCTGCCATTGCGTGCCGTCCCAGTGGTATTCACGCACGCGGCCCGTGGAGCCCAGAACGGTGATGGCGCGAGCCGTCGAAGCTCGGCCGGGGATTCCCAGGAACACCGTGCCATTGACCAAGGTGTTTCCTCCATCGATGAAGGCTCCATTGGTAGTAAATTTCATGAGCGGTGGCCCGCCGGAAGCTCCCGCAAAGTAGACTGGCGCGCTATTCCCGAAAGCCATCGGTGTGTCGGGAATTCCGGAGAAGGTAACGTATTGCGCTCCACCTTCGAAGGTATAGGTAGTCGGAGGAGGCGGAGTGCCCGCAAGCCAAAGTTCGGTGATCGTGATTTGGTTGTTCCCCACAAACTGCACTTGGACCTCGCGGCGGTGCGCGATGGCTTGCTCGCGCGCTGAGCGCAAGCGATAAAGCAGCTGGTCCATAGCTGAATTGGCCTTAAAATTCGGCAGGATGCTCCCGTAATTCAGAATCGCCATCCCAAGAATGATGGAAATGATGGCAATGGCGGTGAGGATCTCCAGCAAGGAGAAACCACCTTGCCACCGGTGCGAGCACTGCTTTTTCATTCGCTTACTCCAAAATTCGTCCCCGTGGAGTGAGGTTGACACTAATGGGACAGCACGTCCGGACCCAACGAGCTTTCTCATATAAGTTATTGAGCTCAAATTAGTTAGGTAGCAGATGTAGGGCCCTTGACCGAGGTGCTGCTGTTACAAAAGGTTACAAACCACGTAGCGAACGATGAGGCTAGAAGGGGAGCCAGGAGTTGCGACTATTAATACAAGGGGCCAGCGTCGGCGCACCATTCAGACAATTCCGCAACGCTATCGAATGGCCCCTGCAAGACGAACCGCCGATGGTAAAGCAATAAAGCACGTAATCCGGCGAGTTCCTCGCCTCCTCCTGCCCTTCCCGGTCCACCGTGCAAACAGCTAGGCACCACGTTTCCGTGGCCGGTGTGCTGGACACCAACGGCGGAATTAACGGCCAGGATTCTTCCATGCAGATCGCCGATCCCAAGAATCACTTCACGGGTGAATTTGGCATCATTGGAAAAGACAGAAGCCACCAGTGAGCCTAATCCCCGGCGGGTAATTGCGATGAGATTTTCCAAACCGTCGTATGCAATCAGAGTCGCTACCGGACCGAAGACCTCGACGCCATGCACGTGTTTTGCTTTGATGCCATCCCTGCAGGCGAGAAGTGCTGGCTGCACGAAGGCGGATTTTGCGGGGTCGGCATCGAGCGGCTCGAAGTTCTGGTCACCGCCGAAGAGTACTTCGCATTCTTCCTTCAACTTGGCTAGTCCCTCCAGGCACGATGACTGCTGGGCTTTGTTCACGACCGGCCCCATCTTTGCATTGGGGTTCCTGGGATTCCCAACTTTGACGGCCCTCAAGCGTACCGCAACCACATCGCTAAAGGCTTTTAGTTGCTGACGCGGAACCAGCACACGCCGGATGGTCGTACATTTCTGTCCGGCTTTGAGGGTCATCTCGCGGACAACTTCTTGCGCGAGGAGGTCGAACGGCTCCGTGCCCGGAGTGTCATCAGGTCCCAAGATTGCCGAATTTATGCTATCTGCTTCAATGTTGAGACGAACGGAACGACGCAAGATGTTTTCGTGAGAGCGAATGCGTGCGGCAGTCTCAGCCGAGCCAGTAAAAGATACCACGTCCTCTTCGCGAACATCGTCGAGCAACTCCCGGGCGGATCCGCAGATGATGGAGATCGCGCCAGTGGGCAAAATACCTGCCTTGACAATATCTTCGACCATCCGGTGCGTCAGCCAAGCCGTTGGGGAAGCGGGTTTCACGACGACCGGGACACCCGAGAGCCAGGCAGGCGCAGCCTTTTCGCAGAACCCCCAGGCAGGAAAATTAAACGCATTGATGAAAACAGCGGCGCCTTTCGACGGCATCAGAAAATGCTGCCCCATAAACACGCCGCTCTTGGACAGTGGAATGGGCGCCCCTTCCTTCAGCATTTTCCCTTCCGCCAGCGCCCGGCCGATTTTTGCGTAATATTTCATGGTGTAAATACCGCCATCCACGTCGAAAGACGCATCGGCCTGGTTCGCTCCCAAGTTCAAGAGGGATAGACGGAAATACTCGTCACGATTTGCGGCCAGCACTTCGGAGATTTTGCCCAACAATTCGGAACGCTGGGCATAGGTAAGTTGGCGCAGCGCTGGTCCGCCTTGAGTGCGAGCAAAGGCGAGAGTGGCTGCAAAATCAAGACCCTGGGAAGAGATATTCGCTAGTACCTCTCCAGTGACCGGATCGATTAGCATTTCACCGGCACCGGTGCCTTCGCTCCACTGACCCGTCACGTAGTTGGGCAGCTTCATGGGTGGCCCTCCGTTGATTTCTTCATCTTAGACTGCTTCGACAGCAAACGAAGAATCGCTTGTACAAGCCGAAGTGCTGAACATGCATCCTCGAATGGGGCATATAATATTGCATGTAGCGTTGCCGTAGGAGGATCTCGTGGACGTAGTCGCAACTCAAGAATCCCAAGGCAAGGTGGAAGCGGTCGATTTCCAGACCGATCCTTCGCGATATAAGCATTGGCGTCTCACGTTTGACGGTCCGGTGGCAACGTTGACCATGGATGTCGCCGAAGATGGCGGGATTCGTCCGGGCTACAAACTGAAATTGAATTCCTACGATCTGGGCGTGGATATCGAATTGCACGATGCTTTGCAGCGCATTCGATTTGAACATCCAGAGATTCGTTCCGTGGTCATTACCAGCGCGAAGAACCGCATTTTTTGCTCCGGCGCGAACATTTATATGCTCGGGCTGTCTTCGCACGCCTGGAAAGTGAATTTCTGCAAATTCACAAACGAGACTCGGAATGGAATCGAGGACGCGAGCACACATTCAGGATTGAAGTTTCTCGCCGCCTGTAACGGAACCACCGCGGGAGGCGGTTACGAGCTGGCACTCGCCTGCGATGAAATCATTCTCGTGGACGACCGTTCCTCGGCGATAAGTCTGCCGGAGCTCCCTTTATTGGGTGTTTTGCCTGGAACGGGCGGACTCACCCGCGTGACGGACAAGCGCCAGGTACGGCGCGACCATGCCGACATCTTCTGCACTAATCCAGACGGCGTTCGCGGCCAAAGAGCCAAAGAGTGGCGGCTGGTCGATGATGTTGTGAAGCCGCAGCAGTTTGCCGAGCAAATCAGACAGCGCGCATTGAAACTCGCCGAGCAAAGCAATCGCCCGGCCGGTGCAAAAGGCGTCGCTCTGAATCGTCTGAATAAGACTACCGATGAAGCTGGTTGGCACTACGGATTTGTCGAAGTGCAATACGATCGCGTGGCTCGCACGGCCACCATTACAGTCCGTGCACCCGAGTCGGTTTCCGAAGACAGCGTGGAAAGGGCTATTGCGGCAGGCGCGAATTGGTGGCCTCTGCAAATGGCGCGCGAACTGGATGATGCCATTCTGGCTTTACGTACTAGCGAGCTGGATTTGGGCCTTTGGATGATCAAGACCGCGGGAAATCCTGACTCTGTTCTTGCCACCGACGAATTCATTTGGAATCACCGAGATAATTGGTTTGTTGGCGAAGTTCTCGGAATGATACGGAGGACGTTTGCACGGATTGATGTTACCTCGCGTTCCCTCTACGCGATTGTGGAACCGGGTTCCTGCTTTGCCGGCACGCTTCTCGAATTGGCGCTGGCCGCCGACCGCATCTATATGCGCGATTCACAGGAAGTTGGAAATACCGCAAACATGACGCTTTCCAGGATGAACTTCGGCTCGCTCCCGATGGTAAACAAACTTTCCCGGGCCGCGGCGCGCTTCTATGGAGATGGCGCCCAAATCGACGCGTTGCGCGCCGTAATGGGCAAGAGACTCTCCGCGCACGAAGCGCTCGATGCGGGGTTGGTTACGTCCGCACCCGATGATCTCGATTGGGAAGACGAAATCCGCCAAGCGATTGAATCGCGTACCGCGCAGTCGCCGGACGCCTTGACGGGGCTTGAAGCAAATCTTAGATTCGGCCCGAGGGAGACGCTGGAGACGCGAATCTTCGGCCGCCTCTCCGCATGGCAAAACTGGATTTTCATCCGCCCGAACGCCGTCGGTGCGAGCGGAGCACTGAAGGTGTACGGGACGGGTGCACCTGTGAAATTCAACTGGGAAAGGGTTTAAAAGTCCGGCGCAAAGCCGCATTTCTGAGGAGATCGTCATGATTAACTACACAGAAAAAATTCCCAACAACGTGGATTTGGGACGAGACCGCGTCCTGCAGCGCGCCCTCGAACATTGGCAGCCTGCCTACATGGGCTGGTGGTACGACATGGGGCCGAATGAGAGTCACAACTACGAGGTGTATCTGCGAACGGCCATCAGCGTGGAGCCCGACGGCTGGGCGCAGTTCGGCTACGTCAAGATGCCGGAATACCGCTGGGGCATTTTCTTGCAGCCGCGCGAAGATAAGCGCGAGGTGAATTTTGGGATTCACAAAGGGCAACCTGCTTGGCAAGAAGTCCCCGGCGAGTATCGCTCGACTTTGCGCCGTGTGATCGTCACTCAGGGCGACACCGAGCCCGCTTCCGTGGAACAGCAGCGCATGCTGGGAGCCTCATGCCCGTCGATGTACGATCTACGAAATATTTTCCAGGTGAACGTCGAAGAAGGGCGTCACCTGTGGGCCATGGTGTACTTGCTGCATCGCTACTTCGGGCGTGATGGCCGCGAAGAAGCCGAGTCCTTGCTCGCCCGGCGTTCTGGAGACGCCGATAATCCGCGCATTCTAGGCGCTTTTAACGAGCCGACGCCGGACTGGCTGGCTTTTTACATGTTCACGTTTTTTACCGACCGCGATGGCAAATTTCAACTCTGCGCGTTGGCGGAGTCTGGCTTTGATCCACTGGCGCGCACTTGCCGCTTCATGCTGACCGAAGAGGCGCATCATATGTTTGTCGGCGAAACCGGAGTTGGCCGCATTATCCAACGGACTTGCGAAGTGATGAAGGAAAACAAAGTCGAAGACCCTTCCGATGTGCGCGCACTAGGCGTGATTGACTTACCGACGATACAGAGGTACTTGAACTTTCACTACAGCGTGACGCTCGATCTCTATGGCTCGGATGTTTCCTCGAATGCCGCGAATTACTACACCAGCGGACTGAAAGGGCGCTTCCGCGAAACCAAACTGAATGATGATCACGTTCTGACGGACGCGGAATACCCGGTATCCGAAGTGCTGGGCGGAAAAACCGTCACCAAGAAAGTGCCGGCGTTGACGGCGTTGAACGAACGGCTGCGCGATGACTACATCCAAGAGATTGCCGATGGAGTTGGTCGCTGGCAGCGGGTGATTGATAATGCGGGCATTCCCTTCCGGCTGACCTTGCCGCACAAAGGCTTTCACCGCGAAATCGGCAATTTCGCGGGGCATTTGATAAGTCCGGAGGGCGAGGTCTTAACCGAGGAAGCTTGGAAGAAGCATGCCTTCGAGTGGCTCCCGAGTTCCAAGGATTATGCGTATGTGCAGTCCCTGATGAGTGGACGAGTCGTGGAACCAGGCAAGTTTGCGAATTGGATTGCTCCGCCGGCGCGGGGGATTAACAATCAACCTTTGAACTTTGAGTACGTTCGATTTAATTAGTGGCCCGAGTGAGGGTGCAAGCTTCGGCAAAGGACGGCCCGGCTCTGGAACCGATCATCGACATTCACATCCACATCATGCCTTACCACATGATGAAGCCCTCGGCGCTGGAATTAATCAAGCATGGGCGCAGAGACTACGCAGATGTGGAAAGATATTGCAATGATCCGAAAGCGTTCCTGGCATTCTTGGACTCGCTGGGAGTCGAGCGCTCTGGATTGATCAACTACGTCGCGCCAAAGATTATCGGGTTCACACCGGAAGTAAATGATTGGAGCGCAAAGTATTGCCGCGCCGCGCCGGATCGTCTCATCGCCTTCGGCGGGGTGCTTCCCGGAACCGTTCGCGACCCAGGCGCGGAAGTGGATCGGCTCGCCAAGCTGGGGATTCGCGCCATCAAAATGCATCCCTCCCACCAAGTGCTTTCGCCGAATGACTATATGGACGGCAATCGCGGCTTGGCAGCGGTCTACGAGCGAGCGCAAGCCCACGGCATGCCGGTCATGATCCATACCGGAACTTCGATTTTCCCCGGCGCGCGGAACCTGCACGCGCAACCGATGCTGTGCGACGATGTGAGCATCGACTATCCAAATCTCGTGGTCATTCTCGCGCACGGCGGCAGACCGCTGTGGATGAACGAAGCGTTTTTCCTTGTCCGCCGGCATAAGAATATGTACATGGATATCTCCGGCATCCCGCCGCAGAAATTGATGGAATATTTTCCGCGTATCGAGGACATAGCAGACAAAGTTTTGTGGGGCACGGACTGGCCGGGCCCGGGCGTACCGGAGATCAAAGGAAACATTGACAAATTCAACGCGCTCCCGATTGGGCCGGCGGCGAAGCGCATGATTTTGTACGACAATGCGGCGCGGCTGTTTCCGCGTTAGACTATTTTCGGCAAAGGGGCACGGCGGCCGTGCACGGCGCAATCAGCCCGGCCGTTTACGATTTTCGCAATAGTCCGGCAAGACCCCGGCGAGGCGACTGAATTTGACCACATTGCCCAGGGCATCGCAAAAGACGGCTCACCTACGATTCACGCTGAACGGTGAGGAGACCGACGTGTCTTTTGCGCCTTATAAGACTTTGCTGGAAGTTTTGCGCGAAGATCTTGGCCATACCGGCACGAAGCATGGCTGTGAACTCGGCGAATGCGGCGCATGCGCGGTTCTTCTGGACGGCAAGCCAGTGCTTTCCTGCCTGGTCCTGGCGTTGGAATGCGGTGGAAGCGAAGTTCTAACTGTTGAGGGCCTCGGTGAAGATGGGAAGCTGCATCCCTTGCAAGACGCCTTTGCCGATCTCGGAGCGGCACAATGCGGCTATTGCACACCGGCGATTCTAGTAACCGCAAAGGCTCTGTTGGATCACAATCCTCACCCCACTCGTGATCAAATTCGTGAAGCGATTTCCGGAAACCTGTGCCGTTGCACGGGCTACTTGCAAATTTTCGAAGCCGTCGAAGCGGCCATGCTCAAAATCGCGGAGCAAAAGAATTCCGGAGCGTGAACGGCGCACCGGGCACAAGAATGCTTGCCGAGGAACACGCATGCCGAATGAAAAAGATTCGCGAACGACGCCTGCCGGCGCTCTTAAAGCCGATGGCGACGGGCTTCGCGTAATTGGCGTTCCTCGCCGCAGAGTCGATGCCCGCGCAAAGGTGACCGGCCAAACGCGCTTCGCCGACGACATTTTCCTGCCGCGTATGGCTCATTGCAAACTGCTCCGTTCTCCACATCCCCATGCCCGCATCCGAAAAATCGACACCAAGCGCGCCGCTGCTCACCCCGGAGTGTATCTGGTCCTCACGGGCAAAGACGTTCCTATCCATTACGGAATTCTCCCCGTCAGCCAGGACGAGCAAGCGCTTTGTGTCGACCGCGTGCGTCACGTCGGAGATCCGGTCGCCGCCGTCATCGCCCGCGAGGAACTTACAGCTTTCGAAGCGCTCGATCTAATCGAAGTCGACTACGAAATCCTCGCGACAATTTCCGACCCCGAGGAGGCGCTGGCGACTCCCGAGCCAAGAATCCACGAATACGGTGAACAGGGAAACATTCATAAATTTGTGGCCCTGGAATTCGGCAACGTGGAAGAAGGTTTTGCCGAAGCCGACGAAATTTTCGAAGACACTTTTTTCTTTCAAGGAAACACCCATCTTCCGATCGAGCAGCACGCTGCGGTGGCTACGAAGGATCCTGATGGAAAGCTCACCATCTGGTCCAGCACGCAAACGCCCCACTACGTACACCGCGCGCTCGCAAAGGTCCTGGAAATGCCGGGGGCGCATATTCGGGTGATCGCCACGCCCAACGGCGGCGGCTTCGGCGGAAAGAGCGATCCTTTCCATCACGAAATCGTTGTAGCCAAGGCCGCTCTCATGCTCGATCGGCCCGTCAAAATCTGCCTGACGCGCGAAGAAGTTTTTTATTGTCACCGCGGCCGCCATCCGGTGCTGATGAAATTCAAAACCGGCGTAAAAAAAGATGGCGCGATCACTGGCATGCATCTTCAGACGTTAATCGATGGTGGCGCCTACGGCTCCTATGGAGTCGCCAGCACGTTTTATGCGGGCGCATTGCAAACCACCACGTATCACATTCCGCGCTATCGCTATCAAGGCTGCCGCACTTTCACGAACAAGCCCCCCTGCGGGCCCAAGCGCGGACACGGCACTCCGCAGCCGCGCTTCGGCCAAGAAGTTCAGCTCGATAAGATCGCGGAGAAGCTAAAGATTGACCCCGCCGATCTGCGCCTGCGCATTGTGGAATCTCCCAACGCATTGACGGCAAATTTCTTCCGCCTGGGGACCGTTAACCTTGCTGAGTGCATTCGCCGCGTCGTCAAAGTTTCCGGCTGGAAGGAGAAATTCCACAAACTCCCCGAGAGCCGTGGCCTAGGCCTCGCTTGCTCCGCCTATCTGACTGGCGCTGGCCTTCCCATTTACTGGAACAAAATGCCACACTCCGGAGTTCAGCTAAAGTTCGATCGTAGCGGCGGCGTCAGTCTTTTCTGCGGCGCCACGGAGATCGGCCAGGGTTCTGACGATGTTCTCGCTGGAATCGTCGCCGAAGTTCTAGGAATCGACACTTTCGACATTCGGCTTTTCACCGGGGATACCGACCTCGGCCCCGTGGATCTTGGCTCCTATTCGAGCCGCGTCACTTTGATGGCGGGAAACGCGGCGTTGCAAGCTGCGGAACGCGGCAAAGCAATTATTGCGGGCGCCGTAGCGGAAAAACTGGAAGTGCCGAAAGAACGCCTGCGCTTTGCCGGCAAACGTATATTCGATTCCGCGGCGCCTGAAAAGGGCGTCACTTTTCAAGAAGCCGTGTGCCTCGCAGAAGCTCGCTTCGGCACCATAGGTACGGTGGGCTCTTACACTCCGCCGAAATCTCCCGCGCTATACAAAGGCGGCGGCGTAGGGCCCTCGCCCACCTACTCTTATTCCGCGGCCGTCGTCGAAGTCGAAGTAAACCAGGTCACCGGTTGGGTTACCGTCCCTAGAATCTGGATCGCGCATGACATCGGTCGCGCTCTGAATCCGACCTTAGCTCGCGGCCAAGTTGAAGGTAGCGTCTACATGGGTCTCGGTGAAGCACTGATGGAAGAGCAAGAGTTCCGCCGCCTTCCAAAGAAACTTTCTCATGCCCTGGTGCACAAATACCCTTCCATCCTCGAATACAAGAGTCCAACCTCGCTGGACATGCCGGAGGTGATCACCGAGCTGATTGAAGAACCTGATCCTCGCGGCCCATTTGGCGCCAAGGAGGTTGGTCAAGGCCCGCTCCTGCCGATCATGCCGGCGGTGGCCAACGCCGTCTACGACGCGATAGGTGTGAGAATCGATGAAATCCCCGTCACTCCCGAAAAAATCATGAAGGCGCTAGCGGAAAAGAAGGCGGGCCGCGAACCGCGTTTTGGACCAACTCATTTTCCGGATATCCATTGGCCTGAAGCATTGCGCGTTCCTCCTCCCTGGGAAGGAGGCGATGGCAACGCGGTGAACGATGTTCCCCGGCGTGAAAAACTTCGCCGCGAGAAAGAGAAGGTGCTCGCGCCATGATGCGCCTTCCTTTATTTGAATTCCGTGCTCCGCGCTCGCTCGAAGAAGCCGTGCGCATTCTAGACAGCGAGAGGACCAGCGCCATGCCGCTCGCGGGCGGTACGGACCTTCTGCCCAACATGAAACGCCGACAACAGGAGCCGCGCACGCTCATGAGCCTTCGTCATATTGAAAACCTGAAGAGTGCCGCATTCAGCGCTTCCGGTTCGCGGCTTGGCGCCTGCCTTACGCTTTCCGATATCGCCGCAGACCCACGCTTCCGAAATGGTTTGACGGCGCTGGCGCAAGCCGCCTCTTTAGTGGCCACCCCGCAGATTCGCAACCTGGCCACCCTCGGCGGGAATATCTGCCTGGATACGCGTTGCAATTACTACGACCAAAGTTACGAGTGGAGAAAGTCCATCAATTTCTGCTTAAAAAAAGACGGCACGACCTGTTGGGTCGCTCCGGGAAGTTCGAAGTGCATGGCCGTCTCCTCGACGGACACGGGGCCAGCCTTGATGGCCCTAGGAGCGCGAGTCCATCTGGTGTCGCGTTCCGGTGAGCGCGAAGTCCTTCTATCCGACCTGTACAATAACGACGGGATCGCTTACCTCAAGCGCAGGCCGGATGAGATTCTTTCAGAAATACTGCTGGATTCTTTACATGGTTGGAGGAGCACCTACTGGAAACTCCGGCGCCGTGGCTCATTTGACTTTCCCGTGCTCTCTGTCGCGGCCGCCGCTCGCTTCTCCAAACAGAACATGGTCGAGGACGTTCGCATTGTCATAGGCGCAGCTGCCTGCCGTCCGCTGGCCGCTTCGGACGCCGCGAAATCCCTGCTAAGCCGTCCTTTGAACCAGCAAGCCATCGAAGAAGCCGCCGCACTTGCGGCTCGCATCTCCAAGCCACTCGACAACACGGACTTCGACATGACCTGGCGTAAGAAAGTGACAGCCGAATTCGTCACCTACGCGCTGCGCGAGTTGCGCGGCGACGATGTGCATGCCGAACGCGAGAGCTTCACGCGTTATTCGTTCGAATAATCACCGAGGCGTTTCGCGTGCGCGGTTCCCCGGGTTTTTTCCGATTTCCCAAGAACCTGGTATCCTCCTAGCTCTTCTTGTTTTGCAATGACGCGGCAGCTGCTTGCCCACGCCGGGCCACGGACAAACCCAATTATGACCTCGGTAGGAGGTTTTTACGGCTGGAGGCTGGTTTTCACTCTTTGGCTTCTGGATTTCCTCAACATGGGATTCCCCCTTTACGGCGGCACGGTGATCAACACTTATATGTACACGTTGCAAGCTATTCCCATGAGCCGCAGCGCGTTCGGGATAGGATTTACGATCCTGAATGTCTTCGTCGGTATTCCTTCGATCCTAGTTGGCGCGTCCATCGTCCGCTGCGGAATCCGCAAGACTTTCGGCATCGGGTCGGCGCTGATATTTGTTGGCGCCCTGTGGCTGTCCCTCATCGCCGCGAAGCCTTGGCACTATTGGGTGGGATTCGGTGTGTTCGTTGCCACGGGAATCAGTTTTGGGACCATCATCCCCGCCGCGACGGCCATCACGCGTTGGTTTAGCCGCTATCGCGGTAGGACCATGGCAGTGACGCTATCGGCCTCGGGATTTGCGGGCTTTTTTGTTGCGCCGCTGATCAACCGCATGCTTACAGCGAATGGAGGAAATTGGCGGGAAGCGTGGCTCATGGTAGCGGGAATTTCTATCTTGTCCGCGATCATTGCTTTTCTCTTTGTGAAGGAGCGTCCCGAAGATTTCGGCCAAATGGTAGACGGCGGCCCGGGCGCGAAGCCATCGGCAAGCGAAACCGCAGCAAGTGAGCGAGTAACGAAATTTTTGTGGGAGCCTCGTCAAGTTTACGCGACATTTGCCTACTGGATGATTCTCGTCGGCGCCATCGCGTGCCAGTTTCCGTTTTTTTTCTTCACCGCCCACTGGCTTCTGCATCTGAAGGGCCTGGGCATTGCTCCGGCGGACGCCGCATGGGCGATGGGTCTGTTCACCTTAGGCTCCGTTCTGGGGCGGTTGGTAGGCGGCTCGCTGATGGACGCCATGGAAGGTCGCTACGCTTTCATGCTCGGCTTGTGCTGCTATTTTTTGGGATCATTCTTGGCCATCCGCGTTTCTCCGGAAGCGTTGTGGGTCGCCTACAGCGCCGCGATTCTGTATGGAACGGGTTTTGGGTGGACGTTCATTTGCCTGAATACCGTCACGGGGCACTACTATGGCCCGGCGGCTTTTCCAAAGGTGAGCGGAATGATGCTGGTGCTTGCCGCTATTTCTTGCTCGCCGGCCGGCTATTTGGGCGGCAAACTCTTTGATTTGTATCACAGCTACAGTTTGGCTTTTGAGGTGAATTCGGCCATCGCCGCGATGGGAATCGTAGCTCTATTTTTTGCGAGAATGCCGGAGTTGCCGGAAGCGGGCAGTCCCCAGAGCCAGGCAGTGAGCACAGCAAAAGACAGCGCTCAAAAAATTGGCTGGGAGACTAGGATTCGAACCTAGATAGCCAGATCCAGAATCTGGAGTCCTACCGTTGGACGATCTCCCAACTGATTGAAACTACTAGGTTTACAACTTCTAATGCTGCCTTGGGCGACGAACTTTCACTATCTTTTCACCGTTGGGCACCAGACCTTTTGACACAGGAACAGCCGCTTGGACTCGACGCATGGCGTCCACAACGTCTTCGGTGTCCATGATGTGATAACGATCAAAGACGGCCCGCGTCTGGTGTCCAGATATTTTCATAGCTACCTTTTCATTCACGCCAGCCTTCATCAAATTCTTAATCGCTGAACGACGGAAATCGTGAATGACGAGGCCAGTATAACGTGGGTCCGCTTTCCCTTCAACTTTGGTCAGTGTGCCAAGCCTAACCTGTCTTTCGCAATAAGGGCAGAGCGAAGAGCCTAACTCATTGGTTTTCAACGAGCCGATCGAAAAGGTCGGCACTACAGACAGAGAGCCTTTGGAGGAAATTCAG
>Ga0307474_10000186_pt1 | contig 44716 bp, 38 predicted proteins | sample atmos_gasesECM1C_2_FD_203312 | JGI IMG/M metagenome (GOLD analysis project Ga0307474, IMG submission 203312) | Hardwood forest soil microbial communities from Morgan-Monroe State Forest, Indiana, United States - atmos_gasesECM1C_05 | ecosystem: Environmental > Terrestrial > Soil > Temperate... | reverse complement strand
GCGCAGGTTCGCGAGCTTGGCCTCGAACGGCAGCGGCGCCCGGCCTTCCGCCATCGACTTCACGTCGCCGCCGACGCAGAAGGTGCCGCCGGCGCCCTTGAACAGCACTGCGCGCACCTCGTGATCCTCTGCCGCTCGCCGCGCGGCTGCGACAAGCCCGGTCACCATGTCCGGATTGAGCGCATTGCGCCGCTCCGGGCGATTCATGGTGACGGTGAGGAGCCCGGAGTCGAGATGCTGCAGGACCATTTCATTTGCACTCATGGGATTTTGCTTTCGTTGTTGTTGGTTGTTGTTGACTCGGTCGTTCCGGGGCGATCGCGAAGCGAGCGAACCCGGAACCTCGAGATTCTCAGGTGCGCAATTGCGCACCATAGTTCGGTGCTGCGCACCGCCCCGGAATGACGTCAGAATTATTTCTTCACCAGCGGGCAGCGCGACTGCTCCAATGACTGGAACGCCTGGTCGCCGGGGACCGTCGCAAGCAGCTTGTAGTCGTCCCAGCGGCCTTTCGACTCGGACGGCTTCTTCACCTCGAACAGATACATGTCATGCACCATGCGGCCGTCCTCGCGGATGCGGCCATTCTTGGCGAAGAAGTCATTGATCGGGGTTTCCTTCATGATCTTTATCACTGCCCCGGGATCGGTGGTGCCGGCGGCTTTCACCGCCTGCAGATAGTGCATGACGGAAGAATACACCCCGGCCTGCGCCGAGGTCGGCGGGCGCTTCACACGCTCCATGAAGCGCTTTGAAAAGGCGCGGGTGTCGTCGTTGAGGTCCCAATAAAAAGCCTCCGCCAGCAGAAGCCCCTGCGCGGTGTCGAGCCCGATCGAATCGATATCGGTGACAAAGGCGAGCAGCGGCGACATCTTCTGGCCGCCCTTCGTGATGCCGAACTCGGCCCCCTGCTTGATCGCATTCACGGTGTCGCCGCCGGCATTGGCAAGCCCGATCACTTTGGCCTTCGAGGATTGTGCCTGCAACAGGAAGGAGGAAAAGTCCGACGTGTTGAGCGGATGGCGCACGCTGCCCAGGACCTTGCCGCCGCTCTTGAGCACCACATTGGTGGTGTCCTTCTCCAGGTCCTGTCCGAAGGCATAGTCTGCGGTCAGGAAGAACCAGGTGTCGAGCCCGCTCTTCACCGCCGCAAGGCCCGTCACATTGGCCTGCGCAAAGGTGTCGAACACATAGTGCACGGTGTAGGGGCCGCAGGCCTCGTTGGAAAGGCGGATCGATCCCGGGCCGTTGAAGATGATGATCTTGTTGCGCGCTTTGGCAATCTCACCGGCGGCGAGCGCCGTTGCGGAAGCCGCCACGTCGTAGATCATCTCGACACCCTGGTTGTCGAGCATGTCGCGCGCGATGTTGGCGGCGAGATCGGCCTTGTTGAGATGGTCGGCCGCGATCACCTCGATCTTGCGGCCCAGCACCTCGCCGCCGAAATCTTCCGCCGCCATTTTCGCGGCCTCCAGGCTGCCAGAGCCGGTGATATCAGCGTAAAGGCTCGACATGTCCAGGATGCCGCCGATCTTCAAGGGAGGTTTTTCCTGCGCCTGCGCAGCGGCGGCGCCAAACATGAACGCAGCAGCAAAAATGCCGGAAACTATTCTTGTCGTTCTATTCATCAATTGACCCTCCCTCCGCGGCCGATTGGCTCTCAGCCTTTCGCCGTTCTCATCGTTTGCATGCAATCATGCCGCATGCGCTCGGGAGCGGCAAGCGATGCGGTTTTTCCACTAAGCGGAATGGATGAAGTGCGAGAAGAAGTGTGCCAACATGCCGCAATGGTTTTGTCGTTTGCCAAATCGCGACCTCAGCTTGTGTGCGTGTTGGCGTGTGTGCTTCTCGCGGATTTCGGTGCGCCGGCCAGCGCCGCATGCGCGCCGCCGGAGCTCGGCGAAGGTCATGTCGCCGAGATCATCGATGGCCGCAGCTTTCGTCTGACCGATGGACGCGAAATCCGGCTTGCGGGCATCGAGCCCACGGGCACAACCAAGGCGGATCGCATCAGCGCGCTGGCGGCCGTTGTCGCAGACCACGATGTGAGCTTGCGCGGGGAAGACGATGCGCCCGACCGCTACGGGCGGGAGGCGGCGTTCGTTTACCTTCCCGCTTCCGACACCCCGGTTCAGGCGCAACTCGTGTCTGCCGGCGCGGCGCTGGTCTCGCCGGAACTCGAGGACAGGGACTGCGCCGCGGCCCTCAACGCAGCGGAGGCCGAGGCACGGCTGGCAAAAAGGGGAACCTGGGCCGGTAACGCTGTCATAAAAAACGCGGAAAGTCCTGACGATATTTTGGCGGAGATAGGGCGCTTCACGGTGGTCGAGGGCAGGGTTTTATCCGTGCGCCAGTCCGGCGCGACGACTTACCTGAACTTCGGACGAAGCTGGACACGAGACTTCGCTGTGACTATTCCAAGGCGCGCGTTGCCAGCCTTCGCGTCGGCTGGCTTTGCGATTAAGTCGCTCGAAAACAAGCGAATTCGGGTGAGGGGTTGGGTTGAGGCGCGTCAGGGTTCGAATCAAGGTCCAAATCAAAGTCCAAGGATCGACGTCGTTCGGGTGAGACAGGTAGAACTGTTGAGCGGGAACTGAGGCCCGCAAGGACGAGGCGAGTTGCCAAGAGTGGATGGGTTTGCGGGACGGCGCGAACGGGGAATGAGCCGCCAGCTTTGGGCTGCGCCGGCAGCGTTGCTTGTTGTGCTCTCCTTGGCCGCCTGCGGCGACCTGGGCCGGCTCCAGGTGGCATCAACGCCAGTGCCGACGCCTGTGGCCAAGCCGAAGCCGGTCGTCGCCACCACACCCGCTAGCGATCGCGAGCATGAACGGATTCTCGCGACCTATGGCGGCGTCTACGACGACCCGGAGCTGGAGGCGCTGATCAGCAAGACGGTCGACCGCCTGGTCGCCGCTTCCGACCGCCCCGACCAGGGCTACAAGGTCACCATCCTCAATTCCGGCGCCGTGAACGCCTTCGCGCTGCCGACCGGCCAGCTCTATGTCACGCGCGGCCTGATCGCGCTCGCCAACGACACCTCGGAACTGTCGTCTGTGCTCTCACACGAGATGGCGCATGTCTTGGCAAAACACGCCGCGATCCGCGAGGACGAGGCCCGCAAGGCCGCGGTCGTCACGCGCGTCATGACCGATATGAGCAACGATCCCGATCTCACTGCGCTTGCGCTCGCCAAGACCAAGCTGACAATGGCGAGCTTCTCGCGCACGCAGGAGTTCGAGGCCGACGGCATTGGCGTTGCGATTTCCGCACGCGCGCATTTCGATCCCTATGGCGCCGCGCGCTTTCTGAGCTCGATGGAGCGCAACGCGGACCTGAAGGCCGGCAAGGCCCCGTTAGATCCGCGTGCGCAGGATTTCCTCTCCTCGCATCCGGCGACGCCCGAGCGGGTGCAGAATGCGCAGAACATTGCGCGGCAATACAACGCGCCCGAAAACGACGAGCGCGACCGCGAAGCCTATCTCTCGGCGATCGACAACATCGTCTACGGCGAGGACCCCAGCGAAGGCTTTGTGCGCGGGCGGCGTTTCCTGCATCCGAAGCTCGGCTTCAGCTTCCAGGCGCCGGAGAATTTCACGCTCGACAACACCGCGCAGGCCGTGATCGGCGTGCGCGAGGGCGGCACGCAGGCGATGCGCTTCGATGTCGTGCGGGTGCCGGCGGAGCAGTCGCTCGGCGACTATCTCAATTCGGGATGGATGGAGAGCGTCGACAAGGCCTCGACCGAAGACCTCACCATCAATGGCTTCCCGGCGGCTTCGGCGACCGCGCAGGGCGACCAGTGGCAGTTCAAGATTTACGCGCTCCGCTTCGGCTCTGATGTCTACCGCTTCATCTTCGCCACCAAGCAAAAGACCACCGAAAGCGAGCGCAATGCGCGCGAGACCGTCAACTCCTTCCGCCGTCTGACGCTGGAGGAAATCCAGGCCGCCCGCCCCTTGCGCATCAAGGTGATCACCGTGCAGCCCGGCGACACCGTCGAATCCCTCTCCCACCGCATGGACGGCGTCGACCACCCGATGGAACGCTTCCGGGTGCTGAACGGGCTAGACGCGCACGCGCAGGTGAAGGTGCGCGATCGCGTGAAGATCGTGGTGGATTGAGCCCTGGCAAAGCGGCGCTTGACAACCTTGGAGGGGGAAATTTGGGAAAGATGGAGCGGGCGAAGGGAATCGAACCCTCGTATGCAGCTTGGGAAGCTGCCGTTCTACCATTGAACTACGCCCGCGAAATCAATGACTTAGCGTGATTTCACACAATCGTTGCAGCGCCTCACGGCGTCCTGCGACGGACCTCACCATAGCGAATGATGCGACGGGATCAAGGCGGCCGCACGGCCTTAGGCACCCGGAGCACCCGGGCACTCCTGTCTCGCCCTGTGCTACTGTGCCTATGGCAACATTAGAACGGCACAATGACCACACCAGCCTGCTCCTTCTGCGGCAAGCCACAAACCGAAGCCCTGCGACTCGTTGCCGGGCCGCGGGCCTTTATCTGCGACGAATGCGCGATGCTCGCCGTCCAGATGATCAGCGTTCAACACCCCGAGTGGCGCGAGCGTCTGATGAGAACACTGGCTTTGCTTCCCGGTCGCCCGACCGAGAAGACCTGAGGGCAGCGCCTGAGCGCAAGCGGCCGCTCCGGTGCCTCCCCATACCTGTCGGCCGGTCCAACCGAACCTAAGATTCCAGCCAAGCGCCGTTTGCGCTCATCGAGAGCACGGCGCCTATGATCGGCGAAATCCTGTTCGACGTCCTGCTCCCGGTTGCCGCGCCACGGCCGCATAATTAACTCAAAAGCATGAGCGCCATCACTCTGCTCCAGCGCCCGTCGATCACGGTGTCCCGTTTCCGCTGCACGGCAGTTCGGGGCGAGAAGCCGTTCGTGGAGCAGCACCGTTGCCATTCCATCTCCTTCGTCCGCAAGGGCAGCTTTGGCTATCAGAGTCGCGGGCGCTCCCACGAGCTTGTGGTCGGATCGCTCTTGATCGGGCAGCCCGACACGGAGTTCGTCTGCACTCACGACCATGTCTGCGGCGATGAATGCCTCTCGTTCTTTTTCGCTCCCGACCTGATCCAGACGATCGGCGATCATCGCGAAACCTGGGAGATCGGCGCGGCGCCGCCGCTTGCCGAACTGATGGTGCTGGGCGAGCTCGCGCAGGCCGCGGCCGATGGCGCAAGCGATCTTGGGCTGGATGAAGTTGGACAATTGCTCGCGCATCGCTTGGTCGAGGTGGTCTCCGGCAAGGCTCGCAAGCAGGCGGCGGTCTCGGCACGCGATCGCCGCCGCGCGGTGGAGACCGCGCTGTGGATCAATGCGCATTCGCATGAGGAGATCGAGCTCGAGGATGCCGCAGCGCAAGCGGGAGTCAGTACATTCCATTTCCTGCGCGCATTTTCAGCGGTGCTCGGCGTCACCCCGCACCAATATCTATTGCGCTCGCGGCTACTCCATGCCGCACGGCTCCTGGCCGATGACGAGCGCTCGGTGACGGATATCGCCTATGACGTCGGCTTTGCCGACCTCTCCAATTTCGTCCGCACCTTCCGCCGCGCCGCCGGCACCTCGCCGCTCAAATTCCGCCAGGCCTCTCGCGGAGTGCGCAAGATTTTCCAAGAACGGCTGGGCGTGAACTGACTAGGCTCGTCTCCAGGCCCCGCGACGTACGCGTGGCAACTGCAATCGGAGACGAGCATGTACGATCATATCGGCCTCAAAGTCGGCGATCTCGATGCAAGCGTGCGGTTCTATGCCGCGACATTGGCGCCGCTCGGCTATGTCCTCTGTTCCAAGGACGAGAACGGTGCGGGGTTCGGCCCCAAGGGCGAGCCGGCGCTCTGGCTCTATCTGCACAAGGGCCTGAAAAGCGAGGGCGCTCATCTCGCGTTCCGCGCGCCGAGCCATGATGCCATCAAAAAATTCCACAGCGAAGGTCTGAAGGCCGGCGGCCGCGACAACGGCGGAGCAGGCGCGCGGACCGATTACAGCCCAACCTATTACGCCGCATTCCTGATCGACCCCGACGGGAACAATGTGGAAGCGGTGTGCACGTAAGCTCCATCGTCATTGCGCAATCCAGAGTCTCGCGCTCGGCCCCGGATTGCTTCGCGGAGCCTGTCATCGGGCCGCGCGAAGCTCGCTGTGTGATCTTTCTCACAGAAGCACGCCTTTATTGACCTTATCCCTCGCCGGATGCGTCTTTTCGGCGCCGCCAGGCGCGACGCAAGGTGAGGAGCAAGACGATGAAGCGTGCTGACAGACTGGTCGGCGGCGCGACCGCGCTGCTTATGCTGCTGATGGTATCGGCGGCGCCCGCAAACGCCCAGGTCGCCGGCTTTATGGGCGGCGGTGGTGGCGCCGGCGGCGAGGACATGATGACCCAGATGGCGCCGATGCTGGAGATGATGAAGGCGAAGATGGGCAAAAAGCGCTTCGCCATGCTGATGCAGACCATGGGGCCGATGATGAGCCAGATGATGCAGAACGGCGGCTTCGGCGGCACGGGTGGAATGCCCGGCGACGTCGGCGGCTACAATTTCGGTGGCTACATGGGCAGCGGCTACGGCATGGGCGGCATGGACATCGCCAGTATGATGGGCATGATCGCTCCCCTGATGTCGATGGCCAATTTCGGCGGCGGCCATCACTACCACCATCACCGGCATCACTAAAGCATCTTCGGTTCTGATTGAATCAGAACCGAAGCTCCAGATTCTTGTTTTGACGCGTTTTCTTCACGCGAACCGGTGTCCACTTCGCTCGAAAACGCTCTAATCAGCGCAACCATTCGGCAGGTGCCGGAATCACCGCAGCTGCCTCGCGCCGCAGATCCTGGTGCGTCTGGATCACGGCGTCAGGCGATCGACCAGATGAAGGGAGGCCGCCCTGCAGCGGCGGCCGCAAGACTTACTCTGACATGGCGGCCACAGCCGGCCGCAAGGCCCTCGAATAGCCCGTGGAGTATTCGGCTGCAGGCGGGATGGTAATCGACGACATCCTCCATCAGCTTCCAGCTGCGCTGGCTGATTTCGAAACGTCCTAAGGACTCGGTAACCTCGGCGACATCGTCCTGCGCTGCCAGCAACGCTGATAGCAGCGTGCAAACCTCCCGCGCGCCCCCATGTTGCGCCGACAGCGCCTGCGCCACATCGTCGAAATATTGCATGCCGATCAGCTTGCCCGTGAGATGCAGGAGATAACCGGCGTCTTCCGGCCCGAACAATTGCACCAGCACGGGGGCCGCCGTGCGGACATATTCCATGGCGTAATTGCGATGGGCCTTTTGCAGCCGCGGCTTTGGCCAGCTTGCGACCGGCAGCGCCGGCGCGGTCGCGGGATCGAACAAGGGCGCTTCGAGATGACGGGCGAACACCAGGCGCTGATCGAGCTCGAGCGGAAGGTCGTACTCGTAGTAATAACCTTCGAGCCCATCCTGACCATCGACGCTCTGCTTGGTGCAGACGAAGCCGAGCTTCAGATTGCCGAGCACCGCACCATTATTGGCGTGCCAGCCGCGCAGCATGGCGCGCGAGATTTCGCCCGGCACGCCGCAGATCGCCGTGCCCTTCCAGATCCAGCGCGGCGGTGGATAGCGGATCCAGGCCTTGCGGTCGCTCTCATACATGTATTCGACATGCACGCCGCCGATCCAGTTGGAGAGATAATGATACTGCGCGGCGGCGACCGCCGGGGGCAAATCTGTCAAACCGAGCTTCGCAAGTCCGGGCAGGAAGCGCTCCTGCTGCTGGCGCCGGAACACCCGGAACACGAACTCCGCAGCGTCAGCCGTGCCACGCCGTGTCACCACGGTGAGGATCAGGCCGGTGAAGCACGCATGGTAGAGATCGGCGACGCTCCGCCACCTCGTCCATTGCGTTTCCTGCGCGTTGTCCGGCTTCTCAGGCATTTGATCACTCCTGGAACTGCGCGGCGAGATCCTTGGCGCTCCAGCTACGACCGAAAATGCTTCGAGAGTTTCAGGCCCTGCGCCTGGTAGTTGGAGCCGATGCGCTGGCCATAGAGCGCATCCGGCCGCGCCAGCATCTTCTCATAGACCAGGCGCCCGACGATCTGCCCGTGCTCGAGGATGAACGGCACCTCGCGCGAGCGCACTTCAAGGACGGCTCGCGCGCCCTGCCCGCCGGCGCCGGCATAGCCGAAGCCGGGATCGAAGAAGCCCGCATAATGCACGCGGAATTCGCCGACCAGCGGATCGAACGGCACCATCTCGGCGGCGTAATCCGGCGGCACCTGCACGGCTTCTTTGGAGGCGAGGATATAAAACTCGCCGGGATCTAGGATCAGGTTGCGATCAGGCCGCGCGGGGATCGGCTCCCAGAAGTCTTCGACCGGATAACCGCCGCGGCGGTCGACATCGACCACGCCGGTGTGGCGCTTGGCGCGATAGCCGACAAAGCCATTCGCATTCTCGCCGGAGAGATCGACCGACAGCGCGACGCCGCCATTGAGATCCGCATCGTCGATGTCGACCAGCCGCTCCTTGGCATGCAACGCATCAAGTTCATCGGCGTCGAGAATGGCATCGCCGGTGCGGAAGCGGACCTGGGACAGGCGAGAGCCCTCGCGCAGCAGCACCGGAAACGTCTTCGGGCTGATCTCGGCATAGAGCGGGCCGTGATAGCCGGCGCCGATCATGTCGAAGCGCCGCGTGCCGTCAGCGATGACGCGGGTGAAAACATCGAGCCGCCCGGTCGAGCTCTTTGGATTGGCGGCTGCGACGATCTCCGGCGGCAGCGCGAGGCTCTCGATGAGCGGCACGATGTAGACGCAGTTGGTCTCCAGCACCGCGCCGTCGGCAAGGCCGATCTCGTGCAGCTTCAACTCATCGATGCGCTCGGCAACGGTTGCACGGGGCCCCGGCAGGAAGCTCGCCCGCACACGATAGGCGATATCGCCGAGGCGCAAATCAAGACTTGCCGGCTGGATCTGGCTCTCGACAAACGGATAGTCCGGCAGGATCAGGCCGGAATCCGCCATCGCCGCGATCATGCGGTCCGGCAGAATGCCGTTGGCGTCGGACGCGAGCGTGAACGACAAGTTACGGGTCCCTTCGGCCGCCATAATCCCCCAAAAACAGGCATTTTAGGGCCTTAGCCGAACCCCGCCTTGACGGGAAGGTCGGGGGCGAATAAGAGCATGACTTATCCCGTGGTGATTTGAGCCGGCCGGCTTGCAGCCACGTTAAACAAGTCGCTAAACAGGCCGGGGACACGTGTGATCCCGGCCTTGAGGAGTTTCCCAGGCCGGTTTTTTTGTGCCCGCATCTGGCGGTCATGACGGAGGTCACATGTCCAAATCTGCCACTGGGTCGCCCGCGGCCCGTTTTCGCCCCGAAACCCGCCTGGTCCATGGCGGTACGCTCCGCTCCGAATTCGGCGAGACGTCCGAAGGTCTGTTCCTGACCCAGGGCTATGTCTACGAGAGCGCGGAATTGTGCGAGGCGCGCTTCAAGGGCGAGGACCCCGGCTACATCTATTCGCGCTACTCGAACCCGACCATTGCGATGTTCGAACGCCGCATGATCGAGCTCGAAGGCGCCGAAGCCGGCCGCTCGGCTGCGACCGGCATGGCTGCGGTGACCACGGCGATCCTGGCGCCGCTCAAGGCCGGCGACCATGTGGTCGCCGCCAAGCAGCTGTTCGGCTCCTGCCGCTATGTGGTGGAGGACGTGCTGCCGCGCTACGGCATACAGTCGACCCTGATCGACGGACTCAATCTCGACGAGTGGCAGCGTGCGGTCAAGCCGAACACCAAGTCCTTCTTCCTGGAGAGCCCGACCAATCCGACGCTCGACGTGCTCGACATTCCCGCCATCGCCGAGATCGCGCATGCGGCCGGCGCGCGCCTGATCGTCGACAATGTGTTCGCCACCCCGATCTGGCAGAGCCCGCTCACGCTCGGCGCCGACGTCGTGGTCTATTCCGCGACCAAGCATATCGACGGCCAGGGCCGCTGCCTCGGCGGCATGATCCTGTCCTCGGAAGCCTTCATTGCCGAGCATCTGCACAACTTCATGCGCCAGACCGGCCCGTCGATCTCGCCCTTCAATGCCTGGGTGCTCTTGAAGGGGCTGGAGACGCTTGCCGTGCGCGTGCGCGCGCAGACGGAGAATGCCGCGCGCATCGCGGATGCGCTGGCGACGCATCCGAAGATCTCGCGCCTGGTCTATCCGGGGCGCGAGGATCATCCGCAGGCGGCTGTCGTGAGGAAGCAGATGCGCGCAGGGTCGACGCTGGTCGGCTTCGAGGTCAAGGGCGGCAAGGCCGGCGCGTTCCGTTTCCTCAACGCGCTGAAGCTGGCGCGCATCTCCAACAATCTCGGCGACGCCAAGAGCCTCGTCACCCATCCCGCAACCACCACCCATCAGCGGCTGACGCCGGACGCCCGCGCCGAGCTCGGCATCAGCGAGGGCTTTGTGCGCTTCTCGGCGGGCCTCGAGCATCCCGACGATCTGATCGAGGATCTCACCGCGGCGCTGGAGAAGGCGTGAGTCGCACTCGGTGTCGTCCCGGCGAAAGCCGGGACCCACAACCACAGGCGGTAGTTGTTGCGATTGCTCCCTCCTCCGTCATGCCCAGGCTTGCCCCGGGCATCCACGTCTTTGGTACCCAGTGGTGAGACGTGGATGGCCGGGACAAGACCGGCCATGACGCTCGGGGCTACCGTCTCGTGTTTCATTGCGCCCTAGGGCTATGGGTGCCGGCTTTCGCCGGGACGACGGCTAACTTTAGCCCAAGCACCATCACATCGGTCGATAGGTCTGCACCGCGGCCGGCACATTGACGCCGAGCTTGATCTGGCCGACCGAGCGGATGATGTCGTCGCCGAGCAGTTGCGCGAAGCAGGCGTAGCCCCAATCGTTCATGTGCAGGCCGTCGGCGATGACAAAACTGTCGATCGGCAGCGCCTGGTGCTCGTGCCAATCGCGCATCACCTCGAAGCGCGGGAAGATACCGATGTGGCGGAGCTGCGCGACGCGGCCCAGGAGCTTCACCATCTTGCCCGCGCTTTCGGGATGCTCGGTGATGCGCGGCGAATATTGGGGATCGACCAGCACGACGTCGCTGCCTGCGGCCTGGATGCGCGCGACCCCATCTTCCACCATCCTCGCGGTTTCGTCGGGATCCAGATTGCGCAGCACCGCATTGGTGCCGACCTGCCAGATCACGAGATCGGGATGCGCGTCGATCACGGAGCTCTGCAGCCGCTTCGTCATCTCCGGCGCGTCCTCACCACCGCGTCCGGAATTGATGACGGTGATGTCAGCTGCCGGATAGTGCCGGCGCAGCTGCGCGGCCAGCCGGTTCGGATAGGTGAACTCCGGCGCGGTCGTGCCGAAGCCTTGCGTCGAGGAGGAGCCGAAGGCGATTATCACAACGGGCTGGCCCGCGGCGAGCTTGGCGGCGACATGCGGCAGCGTCCCCACCGGCTGGATGCCGCCCTTCGGCGGCAGGCAGGGCACGCGGCTGAAGATGTCGCTGGCCGATTTTGCGACCTGCTTGACCTTGTCGGCGGCGCGCTCCGCCAGGCTCTTGTTCGGGCTGGTGGCGGCCTGCGGAGCGCCCTGGGCCTGGGCAGGGGTCGCGCTGTTCGGAGCCGCGCCCGCACCAGTGCCGGCGCTGTCGTCAGAAGCCGTGGCTTGCGTCGATGGCGCCGCCTGAGCACTCTGCGCTTGCGCTGCCGGCGCCAGCACCAGCAGCGCGGAGGCGGCCAGCGCTGCGGTTGCGTGAAAAGGGCGGAGAAAACCCGCATCGAAACGCGAGATACACATCAAGCTCAAAACCCTAGTTCTGCTGCGCCGGTCCGAGATGCGCCGCGTCGAAGATGAAACTCGACAGCGCACGGCCGATGCAATCATGCACGCGCCGGGCAAGCTCGGGGCCGTGCACGGCACTGAAAAGATCGAAATCTCCCTGCTCATTCCACTGATGCATGATGGAAAATCGATCGAACAACGGAATGTCGTGCTCCTGCGCAACCGCGCGGATGTTGTCCATATAGGGCGAACCGGAAATCATGGTCTCGGTGCGCGGGCTATATTGCAGGTTCATCAGGATCACGTCGGCTCCCCCATTTTGCAGCGCAGTAACACCACCGTCGACCGCGGCATGAAAATCGTCGGGATCGACCGAGCGCATAGCATCCACGGTGCCGGTCTGCCAGATGACCAAAGTAGGCTTTTTTGCCTCCATAAGTTTAACGAAACCATCCACTGCATCTTCGGCCGTCAGCTTGGGCTGTAGTTCTACGGAAACGTTAACGGCAACCTGCGGAAGCTTGTCCTTCAGCGCCGCCTGCAATCGCGCCGGATAGGCGCCTTCCTGCGAGCCACTGATCGAGGAGGAACGGCTGCCGATCACCAGGATGTCGAGCGGACGGCCGTCCTTGACGGCTTCACTGACCTTGGGAAGCGGGCTCACGGTCGCAAGCAGCGAGGCAGGCACCGGGCAGGTCTCGGCGTCCTCGGCGCGAGACTGCGACGCGCCCGCAACGAGTGCCATCAATGTCAGGCCAAGCAACAGCCCCGACCGCATCATCCCCCTCCAGCCAGATCGGCATTGCCGCGGGCGCCCTTCTTGGCGCTCTTGTCGGCAGAATGTTTGTACCACGAAATGAGCCAGGCGACGGAAGACATGATGAAGATACCGCAAAGACTGATTAACGCGTGCAGCGCAGCACCGCCCGCCCCTTCAGCCAGGATGAAATGTCCTGCGAAGGCAAGGAATACGCCGAGGCAGAAAATCTCCAGGGAGTGCTGGCCACACAGCATCAAGGGCTTCAGCCATGGCGATTTCAAGCCCGGCCAATCATTGGGCAGGAAGCGCACCGTGATGGCCGCGAGCGCCAGGAAATGCGCAAAGCGCAGCACGTCGAGATCGGTCTTGTCGATCGGATACATCCATTGCTCGAGCCGGCGCGGCAGTACTTGGCCGAGCTGAGGCACGTACCAGGTCAAGGTGACGAAGAAGGCCGCGATCAGATAGGCGATCGAGATCCACAAAGTTACGTTCGACGACAGGATTTTTCCCATCCGCCGCGCTCCCCCCAGCGCACACCAGGCACCGAACACGAACAGCAATTGCCAGGCAAGCGGATTGAACATCCACACGCCGTTCGGATAGGACGAAAAATAAAGGTCGAATTGCCAAGTGGCCGCATAGAGCAGGACCGAGAGCGCCAGCGTCAGGTCGGCCCGCCATCGCATCAGCACCAGGATCAGCGGCAGCGCGAGCATCAGGACGATATAGAGCGGCAGCACGTCCATGTTGACGGGGCGGAAGCGCAACAGCAGCGCCTGGACGATCGTGACATCGGGCTGCTTGAGGAAATCCATGATCCCCATTTCCTCGGAATAGAGCGGATTCTCGAAGGAGGTGGCGACGTAGGAAATTTCCGCGAGGAAGATGGTGAACAGGAACACATGCGCGACGTAGATCTGCCAGGCGCGACGCAGGATGCGCGCGGCCGCGACGATGAAGCCGTTTTCGATCAGAGCGCGGCCATAGACGAAGGCCGCCGTATAGCCGGAGATGAAGATGAAAATTTCAGTGGCGTCGGAAAAGCCGTAATTGCGGAGGGTGAACCAGGTGAGCAAGCTCGGCGGCAGGTGGTCGATGAAGATCAGCCACAGCGCAAGCCCGCGGAACAGGTCGAGCCGGAGTTCGCGCTCGCCCACTGCAGGTAGCGTGATGGACGATGCCGCGGCGGCAACCGCTGCAGCCCCCTTTACAGGCGCTTCGGCGGCGGGTGCGGAAATGCCGGTCACTTGGTCGGCTACGGAGGCCATCAATCACCGTCAATTCGTGCCGGCGGCGCGGGCCGGCGGAACAGGTAAATCATATCGCTTGCGCACCCGCCGGCCAAGCTGGCGGGACTGATCTCGCAAATCGGCCGGCGACGCCGGCCACATAGGTCCGAACTGTGGTCAAACCACGGTTGACAAGTCAGGGGAGGCTTCGAACTTCGAGAAGACGCGCGATTGGTTCCGTGCGTGGTTTTGGGTATGATGGTTTCATGTATCGTGCCGTCACCCGTCAGATCGAAGTCACCGTCGAGCCGAATTTCATGCCAGAACGCTCGTCGGCGGAGCAATCGCGTTACTTCTGGTCCTACACCATCGTCATTACCAACAGTTCCGACGAAACCGTGCAGTTGCGCACCCGGTACTGGATCATCACCGACGCCTCGGGGAAGCAGCAGGAGGTGCGCGGCGAGGGCGTGGTCGGCGAGCAGCCCGTGCTCGCACCCGGCGAGCGGTTCGAATACACATCCGGTGTTCCGCTCTCCACTGCCTCCGGCTTCATGGCCGGACGCTACCAGATGGTCAGCGAAACCGGCGAGCGCTTCGAGATCGAGGTGCCAACCTTCTCGCTGGACAGCCCCGACAACAAGCGGGTGTTGAATTAGCGGCCGTTGAATTAGAATCCCGTCGTCCCGGCGAAGGCCGGACCCATAACCCCGGGGCGCAGTTGTTGCGCGAACCTCTCACCCGTCATTGCGAGGAGCCAACGGGTCCGGCTCTCTTGAGCCGGCCCGATGACAGGCTCCGCGACGAAGCAATCCAGAGTCTCACTCGTGGCCCTGGATTGCCGCGTCGCTGTCGCTCCTCGCAATGACGTATCCATGATCTATCTTCCTCGCGGCGCGTTCCGCCCGAGCTTTGCATCGTCCATCACCCTCTCAAGTACAGAGGGCGCAGGGAAGACCGGGTGGCCGCTGCACCCGGGGCCGCCGCGCAAAAAAGATTTGCGCGAGCGCGGAAACCACAGGTACAGGCGGTTACACTCCGGCCTTCCCTGCGCGATGGTTTACAACTTATACGTGCTCTCCTCGGTGAACCAGCATTTTGCCACCGTCGCCCGCACGTCATCTCGCGACGGGCTTAGCGCCTGCATGGGCGCGCCAGGACCACACGACTTCGCCGTCCGCGAAAGATCGCCGCTCGTCAGTCGGCCCTTCGCGTCCACCGCATCCCCGCCTCACGTCTCGTGACGACCGCGATACGTCCCTCTGCATGCGAGGCGGGATACGCCAACCATACGACTGATTCTACCTTCTGAAAAACGGAAATATTTTTATGCGCGAGGGTTGACAGGAATTCGCAAACGCCGCCCGTCGGGCAAATCGGTCTGCAAAGTGAGCAGAACTCCACAACGGACGTCGTCCTGGCGAGAGCCGGCTTTCGCCAGGACGACGTCGCGGAGACATTGCGCTTCGAATTTTCAATACCCCCGGCTTCTCGCCAGCTGATCGGCGTGGAAATTGGCGTCGCCGAACAATTCCTCGCAGACGCGGGCGCGCTTCATGAAGAAACCGATGTCGAACTGGTCGGTCATGCCCATGCCGCCGTGCATCTGCACGCCCTCCTGCACGGCGCGGGTGGCGGTGGTTCCGGCACGCGCCTTTGCCACGGCGACAGCAGTGGCAGCATTCGCGACATCGGCATCGAGCGCCTGCAGCGCCTTCAGCACGGCGGCGCGGGTGATCTCGATGTCGATATAGAGCTGGGCTGCGCGATGTTGCAGCGCCTGGAACTCGCCGATCGCCTTGCCGAACTGCTTGCGCTCTTTCAAATACGCGACGGTGCGGCCGAACACCTCCTCGCCGAGGCCCACCATTTCGGACGCGACAGCGCCGCGGCCGATGTTGAGCACGCCATCGAGCAGCGCAAAGCCGCCGTCGACCTCGCCCAGCACGTGATCAGCCGTAACCTCGACATTGTCGAAATTGATGCGCGCGGCATTGTGGGCATCGACCATGATGGTGCGCTCGATCGCAATCCCCTTTGTCTTGGGATCGACCAGGAACAGCGTGACACCATCGCTGTCGCCGGCATCGCCCGCGCTGCGCGCCGCCACGATCAGAAGGTCGGCAACATGACCGTCGACAACAAGCGCCTTCGCGCCGTTGAGCTGGAAGCCGTTGCCGGAACGAACCGCCTGCATGTCCGTCTGCAGCGGACGATGTTTTGCACCTTCATCGATCGCAAGCGCCGCGACCAAATCGCCCGCGGCGATGTCAGGCAAATATTCTCGGCGCTGCGCCTGGCTGCCGCCGCGCGACAGCGCAGACGCCGCGAGCACCGCGGTCGACAGGAACGGCGAAGGCGTGAGGTTGCGGCCGATCTCCTCCATCACCACGCCGGCTTCGACGCAGCCGAGCCCGCTGCCGCCGAACTCTTCCGGAACCAGCAGGCCGGCAAAGCCCATCTCGGCAAAGGTCTTCCACAATTCGCGCGAGAAGCCGGTCGCATCGCCGCTGTCGCGCAGGTGCCGCAAATGCGCAACCGCCGCCTTGTCGCTGATGAGCCCGCGCGCGGAGTCGCGGAGCATGGATTGTTCTTCGGTGAGGACGAGGGCCATGGGTGGGTTATCCGATTGCTCGTGTTTGTCCGACTGCTTGACTTGACTGACGCCGTCATGCCCCGGGCTTGACCCGGGCATCCACGTCTTTCTTGCCGCGGCCTTTCGTGGATGGCCGGGACAAGCCCGGCCATGACGGAGAGGGAACGGTGGAGCGCTCACGCCCCCGGCAGATCCAGGACGCGCTTGGCGACGATGCCGAGCATCACCTCGCTTGTGCCGCCTTCGATGGAATTGGCCTTGGTCCGCAGCCAGGCGCGCGGGCGGGCGCCTTCCTTGGAGCGCGCGCTCTCCCATTCCAGGGCATCGATGCCGCCGGCCGACATGAGGATTTCGTAACGTCGCTTGTTGAGCTCGGTGCCGTAGTATTTCATGGCCGAGGAGAAGGCCGGATGCGCTTGTCCTGCCTTGTTGAGATCGACCATGCGCTCGGCGGCCGCCGCCAGCGCCGCCTCGTCGACGTCGAAGCTTGCGATCTGGCCGCGCAGGATAGGATCTTCGAGCCTGCCTTGCGCGTCCTGACCGACCGAATCGGCGGCGATCTGGCCGAGCGGACGGCCCACGCCGCGCTCGCCCATGCCTGAGATCATCGCGCGCTCATGCTGCAACAGATATTTTGCGACATCCCAGCCGCGGTTGACCTGGCCCACCACGTTCGCTTTGGGCACACGCACATTGTCGAAGAAGGTCTCGCAGAACGGCGAGCGGCCGGAGATCAAGAGGATCGGCTTGGTCGACACGCCCTTGTTCGTCATGTCGAACAGGATGAAGCTGATGCCGTCATGCTTCTTCGCGGTCGGATCGGTGCGCACCAGGCAGAAGATCCAGTCGGCGTAATTGGCGTAGGACGTCCAGATCTTCTGGCCGTTGATGATGAAATCATCGCCGTCGCCTTCCGCGCGGGTCTGCAGCGAGGCGAGATCCGAGCCGGCGTTCGGCTCCGAATAGCCCTGGCACCAGCGGATCAGGCCTGCGGTGATCTTCGGCAGATGCTCCTTCTTCTGCGCCTCGGTGCCGTATTTCAGAAGCGCCGGGCCAAGCATGGAGATGCCGAAAGATGTCAGCGGCTGACGTGCGCCGATCGCTGCCATTTCCTGGCGCACGATCTTTGCCTCCTCGCCATCGAGGCCGCCGCCGCCATATTCCTTCGGCCAGTGCGGCACGGTCCAGCCCTTGTCGCGCATGCGCTCGAACCAGACACGTTGCGGCTCTGAAGAGAATTTGGCGTTACGGCCGCCCCAGAACGTGTCCTCGTCCGAGGTCATGGGCTTGCGCATCTCGGCCGGGCAATTGGCTTCGAGCCAGGCGCGGGCTTCTGCGCGGAATTTTTCCAGATCAGCCATCGGTGCGTTTCCGTGATTAAGATGTTGGATCGACCTTAGCGCCGACGCTTTGACGATTTCAACATGTCTGTGGGACTCCAAGCCGCCCGATGGGCTATATCGCCAGGTCTTGCAGCGATTGAAATCAAAGGGGAAACCGCGATGAGGCTGAATCTGATTTCGCCAGACGAAATGAGCGCCGATCAGAAGGCGACCTATGACGAAGCGGTGGCGGGCAAGCGGGGCTCGGCGCCGGCGCCGATGCTGGCCTGGCTGAACAGTCCCGAGATGGCGCGGCACGCAACGCGGTTAGGCGAGATGCTACGCTTCAACACGATGTTTCCGCCCAAATTGTCCGAGATCGCGATCCTGGTCACGGCGCGGCATTTCACCGCGCATTACGAATGGTGGGCGCACAAGCGGCTGGCGCTCAAAGGCGGCATGGATATCAAGATCATCGATGCCATCCGCGACCGCCGCACGCCGCAATTCGACGATCCGGTGGGAGCGATGATCTATGAGGTGGCAAAATCGCTGCACGAAGGACATGGCCTGTCGAAGGGGCTCTACGAGGATGCGGTGAAGCTGCTCTCCGATCGCGGGCTGGTCGAGATCATCGGCCTCTGCGGCTACTACACGCTGGTGTCGCTGACGCTCAACACGTTTGAATTTGGGCTGCCGGAGGGGGAGGTGTCGGAGCTTGAGTGACTCTCTCCGTCATTGCGAGCGAAGCGAAGCAATCCAGAGTCACGCACGCGGCTCCGGATTGCTTCGCTTATGCTCGCAATGACGGTCGCCCTCGCAGCATGATCAGCCCTGCCGCCACGACCTCCAGCCCGATGCAGCCATAGAACGGCAGCGTGTAGCTGCCGAAGAGATCGCGCAATAGGCCGACTACGCCGGGACCAAAGGCGTAGGTGACCTGGTTGATGGCGGTGCTGAGGCTGATCAAGACGCCGAAATGGGCAGGCGGAAATTCGCGCTGCACGATCAGCGATGGCAGTGTGATCAAATTGCCGACGGAGAAGCCGAACACGGCACTGGCTGCGATCAGCACGATCGCGTTGTGCGAATTGATAATGACCGCAAGCGCGACCGCCTGGCTCAGGAAGGACAGCGCCGAGGCCAGCCGCTGATTGAGCCGGTCGATCACGGTCGAGAACACGATGCGCCCGAACATCGCCATGGCGGTGAGGAAGGCGACCGCGATCGCCGCGCTCTCGCGCCCGATCACCGGATCGAGAAACGAGATCAGATGGACGATGAAGCCGACCTGCGCGAACAGCACCAGCGAAAAGGCTATCGTGATGGAGAGAAAGCCAATGTCGCGCAGCGCTGCTCGACGGATCGCGGTCGAGGACGGCGCCGGCGCGGCCGCCCGCGCCAGCTGAGAGGCGCCGGCATGAAATGGCGGCCGGCCGACGAACAGCGCGACGATCGGCACCATGATTACGAGCATCACAAGTGCGCCCGCCGTCATCGCGCGGGAAAAGCCGAGATGACCGACCGCGAGCACCAGAAGCGGCACGCCGGCGATGCCGCCGAAGCTTGCACCATTGAGCGCAAGACTGATCGCCATGCCGCGCCGCGCATCGAACCACAGGCTCAGCGTGTTGGTGATCATCGCCAGGCTCGTGCCCGCCCAGCCGAAAGCAAGCAGCGCATTCGCCGCATAAAGCTGCCAGGGCGAAGTCACCTGCCCGATCGCGATAACCGCCACTGCCACGGCGCAGATGCCCGCGAGCAGACAGCGGCGCGAGCCAAACGCGCGCACGGCTTCGGCGACAAAGACGACGATCAGCGCACCCAACAGATAGAAGAAGGTGGTAGCACCCGAGATCAGCGACGCCGGCCAACCCTCGCTGCGATGCAACTCGGCGAGATAGACGCCCTGGCCGTAGAAACCAAAGCCCCAGCCGAAGGTCGCGACCAGGAAACAGATCGCGACGATGCGCCAGCCGTCATAGCGGAGAGAGGTTTCGTCGATGGCAGGGTGGCTCGATGCATCCACGTGTCGATCTCGCTGTTTATCACTCCGTCATTCCGGGGCGGCTCGACAGAGCCGAACCCGGAATGACAGGAGGAAGCGATCACCATTAGCAGAATCAGCCGTCGATCAATTCGACCCTCGCCGAACTGTCAGCAGCTGGCATCAGATGGAGGCTCGGGGCATTCGTCACGTCGATGATAAGCTCCTTCGGCCACGAATCCCTGCTGGTCCGATTCAAAACGGCGCCACTATGGGGAGGCAGCCCATCACGATCAACCACTGCAGACGGGCGTAGGCTATGCGCCGGGAAGTGGACTAAGCGCGCCCGAACGCCAGGATCATGTTGTTCGCGGGCATGTCCCGGACCTCGCGCAAGGCAAGGCCGCATCTCGCTGCAAGCTGTTCGAGGTCGGCGATGTCGCGCACGCCCCATTCCGGATTGCCTTCGCGCAGGGACGTGTCGAACACGGCGTTGGAGAGCGCGGTGTGCTGGCCGTCGCGCTTGAGCGGGCCATAGAGAAAGAACCGGCCGTCGGCGCGCAACAACCGCCCGGCGCCCTTGAACAGGCCCTCCGCCACCGGCCACGGCGCGATATGGATGACATTGGCGCAGAACAAAGCGAGCAGTTCTCCCGGGCCTCCCTCGCGCTGCATCGCGTCAGCCCAATCGGGATTCGACAGATCGAGCTTGAACGGCGCGCGGATGTTTTGCAGGCCGGAATGCACGCGCCAGGCCGCGATGCTTTTCAAATGCTGTTCGTTGTAATCGCTTGGCCACCAGGTGATGCCGGGGCTGCGTTCGGCGAAGTACACCACATGCTGGCCGGTGCCGCTGCCCGCCTCCAACACATCGCCGGATTTGCCTTTCAGAAACTCCGAAAGCACCACCCAGATCGGCTGATGGTTGCGGTGGAAGGCCGGCGCGTCCAGCCGCCCATCCGGCTCTACCCGCCTGCCGTCCTTGCCGAATTCCACCACATATTCCGCCACTGGCTGCTCCTGTCGAGGATCGAACTGAACCCGGCCCAAAGGAACTCAAACGTAACGACAGCCCGGAACGGGCTGGAGCCATTTTAACCTCAATTACCGGCACTTATCAGCAGCATTGCCAGGCAATGGCCTTTGTGCTTTTCACGAAGTATATTTCCCGAAAGAGATCATCGACATAGCGCGCCTTCGGAACCGCCCTTGCTTGCCCGCCCCCCCACCCAATTCGCCGCTTTTACTGCCTTGGCAGTGGCACTGCTCGCCGCGACAGTGCCCGCGCGTGCGCAATCGGCGATCGCCGAGGGGCAGAAGCTCGCCTTCGACCGCGGCAAAGGCAATTGCCTGACCTGCCACGACATGAGGGGCGGCGACCTGCCCGGCACGATCGGGCCGCCGCTGAAAGACATCAAAAGCAAGTACCCAGACCGGAGCGACCTGGTCGCAATCCTGACCGACGAGACCAAGCGCAATCCCCAGACCATGATGCCACCGTTCGGCCGCAACCGGATTTTGACCGAGCAGGAAATCAACGCGATCGTCGATTTCCTGCAGACCCTGTGAACTGCGGCCCCTTTTGGAGACCCGGATGAGTTTTTCAATTGAGCGATTTTCTGCGACGCGCCGCCTGGTCCTGCAGGGTGCAGGCGCCGTAGCGCTGTTGGGCCTCGGCAGTCTCGTGCCCCGGCCCGCGCTTGCCGCGGCCAATGACAAATATCCGGACGAGGCGTTCAAGCAGAAGGCCGACAAGGATGCGATAACGGCGCTGTATGGCCGGACGGCCGAGGCGTCCGACATGGTGAAGCTCGATGCGCCGGAGATCGCCGAGAACGGCGCGGTGGTGCCGATCTCGGTGACCACGACGCTCGAGAACGTCACCTCGATCTCGTTTCTGGTCAGCGGCAACCCGAACGCCCTCGCCGCGTCCTACGCCATCCCCGAAGGAACACTGCCGGCGATCTCCAACCGGCTGAAGATGCAGCAGACCAGCAATGTGATCGCAATCGTGGAAGCCGGCGGCAAGCTTTACAGCGCCACCAAGGAAGTCAAGGTCACCGTCGGCGGCTGCGGCGGCTGACGCGGAGGAAAGAATGGCATCGACAATCCGCGTGCGGGCGATCGCAAAGGGCGACACCACTGAAGTGCAAGCGCTGATCCAGCACCCGATGGATTCAGGTTTCGTGAAAGACGCGCAGGGGCAGGTCATCCCGGCGCATTTCATCCAGCAGCTGACCTTCGAGCTTAATGGCAAAAGCGTCTTCGTCGCCGATTGGGGACCTGCTGTGGCGAAGGACCCTTATGTCAAATTCGCATTCAAGGGCGCCAACAAGGGCGACGAGTTGAAGATCAGCTGGATCGACAACAAGGGCGCAAGCGATTCAACCACCGCAAAGATCCAGTAGGCATGCGCGTACGCCTGGTCATTGCTGTTCTGTCGGCCCTCATCTCGGCAGCATTTGCGGCGAGCGTGATCGCGTCGGCAGCTCCGGCGTCTGACACGCCCGACCCGGCCGGCGACGCAAAAGCTTTCCGCGATTATTTCGTGAAGAAATTCCCGCAGGTGAAGCCGGATGATTTCGTCAACGGCCCCTACTCCATGGACGAGGACATGCGCCGGCAGTGGCAGGAGAAGGAGGAGTTTCCGCCTTACGAATTCGCGCTCGAGGCCGGCAAGGAGATGTTTTCGACGCCGTTCAAGAACGGCAAGACCTATGCGGATTGCTTCGAGAATGGCGGCATCGGCATCAGGCAGAATTTTCCTTACTTCGACGGGAAGCAGGGCGAGGTCGTCACGCTCGAGCTTGCGATCAACCGCTGTCGCACGGCGAACGGCGAGGCGCCGCTGTCCTATGTCAAGGACGACATGGCTTCGCTCACCGCCTATATGGCCTTTACCTCGCGCGGCAAGCCGTTCGACATCAAGGTCCCCAACGATCCGCGCGCACTGGCCGCCTACGAGAACGGCAAGCGCTATTTCTACACGCGGCGCGGCCAGCTCAATTTCTCCTGCGCGAGCTGCCATGTGCAAAGCCCCGGCGAGCGGTTGCGCGCGGAAATCCTGGCGCCCGCACTCGGCATCCTCAATGCCATGCCGATCTACCGCTCCGAATGGGCCGGCATGGGCACGATCAGCCGGCGCTTCATCACCTGCAACAGCCAGACCCGCGCGGTTCCCGAAGAGGCGCAATCCGAGGACTATCGCGACCTCGAATATTTTTTGTCCTATGTCAGCAACGGCCTGCCGATCTCGGGGCCGGGAGCTAGGCCATGAAGCGCGCGATCTTCGCTAGCCTCTTCGTCATCGCGGCCGCAGCGCCCGCACGCGCCGCCTCCGAGGCCGATTTCAAGGCGGCCTATGCCGCCGCCGAAGCCGCGGAGAAAGAAGCAGGCAGCCTGCGCAACCAATGGGTCACGACCGAGGCGACCTTGAGCGCGGCAAGGCAGGCGGCGGAGAAAGGCGATCTCGATGCCGCCATAGCTTCGGCCAAAGAGGCCGAGGCGCTGGCAAATGCGTCGATCTTCCAGGCGACCAGCGAAAAAGAACGCTGGAAGGACGCGGAAATTCACTAGCGTTTTTCAGACGCGGAGACAGGTGCGCGATGCCGATTCGCCGGCGGGATTTTCTAAAGCTCTCGAGCGCCGCCGCGCTTTTCCCGTGGCCGTCGCGCGCGGCCGATGTCGCGAGCCTCTACGATCTGCCACGCTTCGGCAATGCACGTATCCTGCATCTGACCGACACGCATGCGCAGCTGAAACCGGTCTATTTCCGCGAGCCCAGCGTCAATATCGGCATCGGCGCCATGGCGGGCCGGCCGCCGCATCTTGTAGCAAAAGCTTTTCTCGACCGTTTCGGCATCAGCCCCGACAGCGCGGAAGCCTATGCCTTCACCAGCCTCGAATTCGAGAAGTCGGCGCCGCGGTTCGGCAAGCTTGGCGGCTTCGCGCATCTGAAAACGCTGATCGACAAGCTGCACGGCGATGTCGGCGAGAGCCGCGCGCTGCTCCTCGACGGCGGCGACCTCTGGCAGGGCACGGGCCAGGCCCATGCAGCACATGGCGCCGACATGGTTGAAGCGGCCAACCTGCTCGGCATCGAGGCGATGACCGGCCATTGGGAGTTCACCTATGGCGAGGCCGCGCTTCGCGACAATCTCGCCCGCTTCAAGGGCGAGTTCCTGGCGCAGAACGTCTTTCTCACCGAGGAGGCCGCCTTCAACGACGCCAAAGCCTTCGATCCGGCTTCGGGCCGCGTGTTCCAGCCGGCGACGATCAAGGAGATCGGCGGCCACCGCGTTGCCGTGATCGGCCAGGCCTTCCCTTACGTGCCGATCGCCCATCCCAAGCGCTTCACGCCGGACTGGACCTTTGGCATCCGCGACGAGGAGCTGCAAAAGCTCGTGCAAGGCATGCGCGACAACGACAAGGTCGATGCCGTGATCCTGCTGTCGCATAACGGCATGGATGTCGATCTCAAGCTCGCAAGCCGTGTGGCCGGCATCGACGTCATCCTCGGCGGCCATACCCATGATGCCGTGCCGCAGCCGCTTCAGGTGAAGAACACAGGCGGCACCACGCTCGTCACCAATGCCGGCTCGAACGGGAAATTTCTTGCTGTGCTCGATCTCGAGCTCGCCAAGGGCAAGATCAGTGACGTGCGCTACCGCCTGCTGCCGGTATTCTCGGAGCTTCTGAAGGCCGATCCGGCGATGGCCGCTCTGATCGACAAGATGCGCGAGCCACACAGCACCTGGTTCGACAAGATCGCAACCGCCGATCGCCTGCTTTACCGCCGCGGTAATTTCTCCGGCCCGATGGACCAGTTGATCTGCGACGCGCTGCGAAACGAGCTCGATGCCGAAATCGCGCTCTCGCCCGGCTTCCGCTGGGGCACCACGGCGCTCTCAGGCGACGCGCTCACGATGGAGGACGTGCTGGCCGAGACCGCCATCACCTATCCCGAAACCTATGTGCAGGCCATGACGGGCGCGGAGATCAAGGCCGTGCTCGAGGACGTCTGCGACAATCTGTTCAATCCCGATCCCTACTACCAGCAGGGCGGCGACATGGTCCGCACCGGCGGCCTCAGCTATGCTTGCACGCCGACTGAAGCGTTCGGACGGCGGATTTCCGAGCTGAGGCTGGAGAACGGCGCGCCGATCGAAGCAGCCAAGCGCTACAAGGTCGCAGGCTGGGCCTCGGTCAATGCGCAGACGGGAAAGCCGGTCTGGGAGGTGTTCGCCAGCCACCTGCGCCGCGGCAAGATGTCGCCTTTGCACAGCAGCGGCGTCACGGTGAAAGGCGTCGACGGCAATCCGGGTATTGCAGAGCCGGCATAACACGGCCTTTTGTCATTGTGCGCTGCGCAGTGACGTTATTTAAGTGACGGAAAGGGGTATACTCCGGTGAGGCTGCGCTCCGTCATTGCGAGGAGCGAAGCGACGAAGCAATCCAGAGCCACGCGTGTGAGACTCTGGATTGCTTCGCTTCGCTCGCAATGACGGGTGCGCCCGATAGAATTGGAAGAGCAGGGCTGGAGCCATGTGCGGCCGTGACTACATTGTTGTGATATTGGGACTCATTTGAGGACGACTGAGATGATCTTCCGCCAGCTCTTCGACAGCGTGTCCGGCACCTACAGCTATTTGCTCGCGAGCCGCGCTGGCGGCGAGGCCGTGATTCTCGATCCCGTCCTGGAAAAGGCCGACCGCTACTGCCAGCTCTTGCGCGAGCTCGATCTCAAACTGGTCAAGGCGGTAGACACCCATTTGCATGCCGACCATGTCACGGGCCTGGGCGAGCTGCGTGACCGCACCCATTGCATCACCATCATGGGCGACCAGAGCAAGGCCGACGTGGTATCGATGCGTGTGTCCGACGGCGACAAGGTGACCATCGAGGGGTTGTGCTTTGACGTGATGTACACGCCCGGCCACACCGACGATTCCTATAGCTATTTGATGGGCGACCGTGTCTTCACCGGCGACACGCTTTTGATCCGCGGCACCGGCCGCACCGATTTCCAGAACGGCAGCGCACGGTCGCAATATGATTCGATCTTCAACCGCCTCTTGAAGCTGCCGGAGGAAACGCTGGTTTATCCCGCCCATGACTACAAGGGCGACACCGTCTCCACCATCGGCGAGGAGAAGCGCTACAATCCGCGGCTACAGGTGCGCTCGGTCGACGAATATGTCGAGCTGATGAACAATCTCAAGCTGCCCAACCCGAAGATGATGGATGTCGCGGTGCCCGCCAACATGCATGTCGGTCTGCACCAGGAGGAGCTTGCGAAAGAAGGTCGCGCGCTCAGCGCGTGCGAGGCGATCACAGCACTCGGCCGGCCCGATATCCTCCTGGTCGACCTGCGCGAAGGCGGCGAGCGTACAAAGCACGGCACGCTCGCCGGCGCCCTGCACGCGCCCTATCCGTCGATTGAGGAGAATTTGAAGCCGGGCGGCATGCTGCGCGAAGTCGCCGCCGCCACCGGCCGCCGCATCGTCTTCTTCTGCGCCTTCGGCGAGCGTTCGGCGATGGCGGTTGCTGCCGCGAAGGACGCAGGTCTCCTCAACGCCGCCCACATCGCCGGCGGCATGGATGCCTGGAAGAAGGCCGGCGGCCCGGTCATGCCGGCCTGACGACGAGAGAGGGGAACCGCATGGGTGGCATCGGTAAGAACGACGAGCCCGGCAAGAAGGCGGAGGACAAGGCGAAGAAGCCGCGGCCTCCGCCGCAGGCCGACGACGACGATTGCGAAGACGGCGACATCGCCACCCCCAAGCGCGACCGTTACGGCAACGACGACGAACCGCTGTAAGTCAGGTCGTCATTCCGTGGCGCGCGAAGCGCGGGTTTGTGACGGTGCCGTATCGAGGCACGTCATCACCCGCAGGCGGGTGATCCAGTAACCACAGGCGTCAGAAATTACGGGCACTGGTGGTTACTGGATGCCCCGCCGGAGCCTGTCATTGGGCGGCGCTTCGCGCTGACCCGTTGGCGGGGCGTGACGCTTGAAGTTGTGGCGTGAGATTCCGGGTTCGCGCAAATCCCTCGCTGGTGACGCGACGGGCGCCAAAGATCACAGCATTCCACCCTGGCGATGATTTCAATTGATGACACGGACCGCGGGCTATTCCCCAAGCGCGGGCGGTCTATTTGTCCCTGATATGTCGTAGTCAGCCCGCAAGGAAGCGACTAGCCGGTCCGCGATTTCACGCAGTTTGACCAAGCGGCTCTCAATATCGGCATGCATCCGAGGAAGCTCGCGCGATTTCTGATATTTTCTGAACTCAATAATCTGCGCCGCCATCAACAATGCTCCGGCTTCGGAATTTTGCACGGTGTGCAGAGTAGTCGGCTCCTCGGCTGTCGCCTATCCGCCAATTTGGGTGTTGGTGGTAACCCTTTGTGATGGCTGCATGTAAGGCGGAGCCGAACGGAATGGCGCCAGCATCGTCGCCAGGCTCTCTGCAGGTCTGCGTGGCGCAAAGGTTCCCCAAGCCAGCATGAATACGCAAGCGCGCGTCCCCCGGATGACGCCCTCGCCAACGCTGCCATGCAGCACCGTTCATGGACAAATAACTGCTTGTGCCGATAGTTTGGCCGCCTCGAAAATGGACGGAAACTGCATCAGCAATGGTCGACATCCTCGCCGCACCGCAACAGAGCCATACCGACCGCAAGGCCGATAGCGGCCTGCGCACGCTCACGCTGATCTCGGTGGCGCATTGGGTCAGCCATGTTCACGCCCTGGTGCTGCCGATGCTGTTCCCGTTCCTGAAAGCAGCGCTCGGCGTCGACTATCTGCAGCTTGGCTTTGCGCTCACCGTGTTCGCGGTGGTCTCGGCGCTGACCCAGGCCCCGACCGGCTACCTGGTCGACCATTTCGGCGCGCGCAAAATCCTCCTGATCGGGATGTGCCTCGGCGGGCTTTCGTTGATCCTGCTCGCGCTGCACCTGACCTATACGCTGCTGGTCGCGAGTGCGGTGCTGCTCGGGCTCGCCAACAGCGTCTACCACCCCGCAGATTATGCCATCCTCGCGGCGCATATGGATGAGGCGCGCATGGGCCGCGCCTTTTCGATTCACACCTTCGCGGGCTATCTCGGCACCGCGGTCACGCCCGCGATCGTCGCGGGGCTCACGACCTGGGTCGGCGGCGCCGGCGCACTTGCTGTCATAGGAGCCATCGGCATCCTCGTGGCGCTGTCGCTGCTTTTGTTCGGCGTACCCGAGGCCAGCGCAAAACATCAGGCGAGCGGCGGCGGCAAGCCCTCGCAGCAGAGCATCATCACGCCGGCGCTGATCGTGCTGACCATCTTCTTCATGCTGCTCGGCCTGTCCAGTGCCGGCATCTCCAGCTTCGGCCTGGTAGCGCTGATGAACGGCTTTGGCGCCTCATTCTCGACCGCCAATGTGGCGCTGACCGCCTATCTCGGCGCGGCTGCGGTCGGCGTGCTCGCCGGCGGCTTTCTCGCCGATCACACCAGGCGCCATGGCCAGGTCGCCGCGGTCTGCTTCGGCATCAACACGGCGATCGTGCTGCTGATCGCGCTGGTCGCGCTGCCGGCGGCGCTGTTGATGATTGCGATGACGGCCGCGGGCTTTCTCGGCGGCGTGATCGCACCCTCGCGCGACATGCTGGTGCGCAACGCTGCACCCGCCGGCGCAGCGGGCCGCGCCTTCGGTCTTGTCTCCACCGGCTTCAATTTTAGCGGCATAGTGAGCCCGATTCTATTCGGCTGGGTCATGGACCAGAACCTGCCGCATTGGGTGTTCGGCCTCTCCGCGCTGTTCATGGTGCTGACGGTCGCACTGACGCCGTTCACCGAGCGCAGACCTGACCTCGGATCATGAGCTGTCGTCCTGGCGAAAGCCAGGGGGCCGATAACCCCGGGGCGATGTTGTTTGGCTCCTCGTCATTGCGAGCCAACGGGTCCGCACGCTAAGCGCGCACCCGTCCGCTTGCCCGGGACGACTGCGCGAACCGCACCGGCGTCTGCCCCCGGAGCCGTGCCCGTTCGCTATCGGGCCAGAGCAGGAGCAGGCCGAACAGTCCCGACGCCACCATGATGATGGCATTGATGGTGTAGCCGGCGAAGTAGCCGTCGAGCAGCGTCGCGGAATGCTGGATCGCGCTACCCATCACGCTCGGTGCGATGATGCCGGCGAGCGTATAGAGCGCACCGTAGATCGCGATCAAGGCGCCGCGCTGCGACACTGGCGCGAACTCGCCGATCATCGGCGCACAGACGACATAGATCGAACCGCAGAGGCCCGCGCCGACCACGAGCAGCGTGACCAGCGTGCCCGTCGAGTCGCGAAAATAGGGCATCGCCGCCAGGATCGTACCGCCGACGACCAGTGGCGCTGAGCCGAGCACGCCGCGGGCGATGCGGGTCGACACGCCGCGCGCCGTCAAGGTTTGCGAGATCCACCCCGTGAGCAGCACGACGACCGCGCCGAACGCCCAGGGCAGGATCGAGATGAAGCCGGCCTGTTGCTGCGAAAATCCGAGCCCATTCACAATGAAGGGCGTGAACCAGGTCAGGCCCAGCGACAGCACCCAATAGGCGCCGAAGCTTGACGCGACACAGCCGACAAAGGTGCGCGACGTCAGCAAGCGAAGATAAGGAATTTTCGGCTCGGCCGCCGCCACAACAGTCGAGGTCTCAGCGAGCGGTCCCTCCTGGCCCATGACGAGCCAGGCCAACACCCACAATAGGCCGACGACGCCGAGCGCGCCGAAGGCATAGTGCCAGCTGTAATTCACGATCACCCAGTTCATCGCCGGCACGGCGAGAATCACACCGAAGGCAGCGCCCTGGGACAGGATGGCGGTCGGCAGCGTCCGCTTCTCGTCGGGAAACCATTTGAAGACGGCGTGCAGGGCGACCGCAGCCGCGGGGCCTTCGCCGGCGCCCAGGATGATCCGGCAGATCACGAGCGTCGTGAAGCTGACGGTGCCGACCATCGGAAATTGCGCCAGCGCCCAGATCAGCCCGAGCGTCAGCAGCACCCAGCGTGCCTCGACGCGATTGACGATGAAACCGACCACGATCGCGGAGATCGAGTACAGGAAGAAGAAGGACGAGCCCAGGAAGCCAAACTGCTCCGGCTCGAGCTTCAGATCGGCCATGATCGGTACACCAGCGAGACCGACCACAATCTTGTCCGCGAAATTCACGAGCATGAACAGAAATAAAAGAAACGTGATCTTCCAGGCACCCTTGGGCGACGGCTGTGCAGCCATTTGAATCCTTCCCGTCGTATGGTTCTGTTTTGTTGATTGTTGGTGGCCCTCCAAAACGGAGGGAACAGTTCCATGCTATAGACCGGACCGGCGGTCGTGCAAACCCACCCTTTTGTTAACATTCCGTTCTGCGGTGCAAGGTAGCGGCCGAGGCCTCCACTCCCGTCATGGCCGGGGTTGACGGATCGGCCGGATCACGATCTTGCCGATTGCGGTATTGACGCCGTGATCTATCAGGCCGGGCTTGCTATGGTCGGCCGATCATCCATCACCAAGGGCTGCGACGCGCACCCGCTGTCGGGCAAGGAACCGTGCTGAGCATTCGCGATTTGAAAAAGTCCTATTCGTCTGCCGGCGAGAAGATCGCCGTGCTGCGCGGGGTCGACCTTGCAGTTGCTGCGGGTGAGCGCGTCGCGCTGACAGGTGAATCCGGCTCGGGCAAAAGCACGCTGCTGCACCTGATCGCAGGGTTGGACGCCGCCGATGGCGGCGAGATCATCGTTGGCGATGCCTGCATCACCAAACTCTCCGACGCCGCGCGCGCGAGCCTTCGGCGCGATCGGCTGGGCCTGGTGTTCCAGCAATTCAACCTGGTGCCGAGCTTGAGCGTTGCCGACAATCTCGCCTTCCAGGCGCGGCTGGCCTCACGCCACGATCCCGCCTGGCAGGCTGAGCTGGCCGAGCGGCTGGGCTTGAGCCCTCTTCTGAAGCGCTATCCCGAGCAATTGTCCGGCGGCCAGCAGCAGCGCGTGGCGATCGGGCGCGCGCTCGCGGTCAAGCCGCTCCTGCTGCTTGCGGATGAGCCGACCGGCAATCTCGACGAGGCCACCGCGGACGACGTGCTGGCATTGACCCGCGACCTCGTCGCGCGCACCGGCTGCGCCTTCGTGATGGTGACCCATAGCGCGCGGCTTGCCGCCACGCTGGACCGCCATGTCACCCTGCATAACGGGGTCCTCGCATGAGGCGCGCACTGTGGATCCTGGCGGTGCTGTTGAGCCATTGGCGGCGACACAAGATGCAGCTTGCGACGCTCCTGATCGGCCTCATCTCGGCGACCGCACTGTGGAGCGGGGTGCAGGCGCTGAACCAGGAAGCGCGCGAATCCTACGACCGCGCGGCGGCCGTGTTCGGCGGTGCGCGCACGGCAGCCCTTGTCGCGCGCGCGGGTGGGACATTTTCGCAAGAGCTGTTCGTCAAGTTGCGCCGCGCCGGCTGGCAGGTCTCGCCGGTCGTGGAGGGCCATGTGCAGATCGGCGGACGCGGCCTTCGCCTGCTCGGCATCGAGCCGGTCACGCTGCCGGTCGATGTGGGAAATGCCCCGCAGCTCGGGCGCGACGACCTGCAGAATTTTATCCTGCCGCCCGGGCAGACATTGGTCGCACCGGACACACTCGCCGATCTTTCGCTTACCGAAGGCGCGACGCCCGACATCAGCGGCGGCGAGCGACTGCCGCCGCTGCATGTGCAGCGTGAGCTCGTCGGCGACGTGCTGGTGGTCGATCTCGGCATCGCGCAGGCGCTGCTGCACAAGCCGAACGAAGTGTCGCGGCTTTTGGTCGGCAAACCGAAAGGACCGATGCTGCCGCTGGAACAGGTAGTGGGCGACCAGCTGCGCCTCCTCCAACCCGATGCCGAGACCGATCTGGAACGGCTGACCGACAGCTTTCACTTGAACCTGACCGCGTTCGGGCTGTTGTCCTTTGTGGTCGGACTCTTCATCGTGAATTCCGCGATCGGACTTGCCTTCGAGCAGCGCCTGCCGATGCTGCGAACGCTCCGTGCCTGCGGCGCATCGGCCGTGATGCTCAACAGCGTGCTGGTCATCGAGCTCGTGTCGCTGGCGCTGGTCGCGGGTGCAATCGGGCTTGTCTGCGGCTATTTCATCGCGGCGGCGCTGCTGCCGGATGTCGCAGCCTCCTTGCGCGGGCTTTATGGCGCGCAGATTCCGGGCGAGCTGTCGCTTCGTCCTGAATGGTGGATCGCAGGGCTCGTCATCAGCGTCGTCGGCGCGCTGATCGCGGCCGCGACCAGTCTTGCCAAGGCGATCCGGCTGCCGCTGCTTGCGACCGCGCAGCCGCAGGCCTGGCAGCAGGCGCAGCATCGCTGGCTGATGCTGCAGAGCAGCGCGGCGCTCGCCATCTTCGCCGTCGCCTGCTGGCTACTCTGGTACGGCAATTCTCTGCTCTCGGGCTTTGCCGTGCTTGCCGCACTCCTGCTCGGCGCCGCGCTGCTTTTGCCTTCGCTCCTCGAAGCGGCGCTAACCGCCGGCGAGCGAACCGCGCAAGGCGCGATCGCACAGTGGTTCTGGGCCGACAGCCGCCAGCAACTCTCGGGCCTGTCACTGGCGCTGATGGCGCTACTGCTGGCGCTGGCCGTGAATGTGGGCGTCGGCACGATGGTCGAGACTTTCAGCCGCACCTTTGTGACCTGGCTCGACGGACGGCTGACGGCGGACATCTACCTCGTCGCCTCCGATGATGCGCAAGGAGCAGCAATCAAGGATTGGCTCCATGGGCGGGACGACGTGGCGGCGATCCTGCAGGGCGGGCGTGCGGATGCACAATTCGACGGCGCGCCGCTGGAAGTGTTCGGCCTGCCTGACGACGCGACCTACCAGGCGCACTGGCCGCTGCTGGAGTTCGCGCCCAACGCATGGACCCGCCTGCGCGAGGGCGACGCGGCGTTCGTCAGCGAGCAATTGTCGGAACGCGCGAATATCGGGCTGGGCGACACCATCGACCTGCCGACGCCTGCAGGCAATTGGCGGTTACGGGTGATCGGCCGTTATGCCGACTATGGCAACCCGAAGAATCAGCTCGCAGTCAATGTCGCGGCGCTGATGGCGCATTTTCCGCAGGTGCCGAAAACGCGGATGGCGCTGCGGGCCAAAGCGGGCGCTACACCATCGCTGATCGCAGCGCTGTCGGACAAGTTCGGCCTCGACGGCCGCAACCTCGTCGATCAGTCCACGCTGAAGGCCGACTCCTTACGCATCTTCAACCGCACCTTTGCGGTAACCGCCGCGCTGAACGCCTTCACGCTCGGGGTTGCCGGCATTGCGCTCTTGACCAGCCTTCTGACGCTGGCCAATTCGCGCCTGCCGCAGCTGGCCCCGCTGTGGGCGATCGGCCTCACCCGTCGCCAGCTCGCCGGCATCGAGCTGACCAAGACGCTGTCGGTCGCGTTGATCACGGCCCTTCTGGCGCTGCCGCTCGGGCTGTTAGTCGCATGGTGCCTGATCGCGATCGTCAACGTGAAAGCGTTCGGTTGGCGGCTGCCGTTCCATGTCTTCCCGCTGCAGCTCATAAAACTGCTTGGCGTCGCGATGGCCGCCTCGCTGCTTGCTTCGCTCTTGCCGGTCGCGCGTCTGGCGCGCATGCAGCCGGCCAGTCTGGTCAAGGTGTTCGCCAATGAGCGTTAAGGCCAAAATATCGCGCCGCGCTTTTGCGGGCGGACTTGCGGCTCTCGCACTTCACTCGCGGCGCGCGGCTGCGCAAGGCTATGCGGGGCTCGGCAGCAACGCCAATGACTATGCGCAGGTGACGCCCGGCAAGATCTTCTCCTTTCCCGCCGATCATGGCCCACATCCGGATTTCCGGATCGAGTGGTGGTATCTGACTGCGAACCTCGCCGATACGAACGGCACCGCCTATGGCGTGCAATGGACATTGTTCCGCCAGGCCTTGTTGCCGGGGCCGCAGCGCGAGGGCTGGGCGAACCAGCAGATCTGGATGGCACATGCGGCCGCTACGCGCGCCGGCACCCATCGCTTCAGCGAATGCTTTGCGCGCGGCGGCGTGGGGGAGGCCGGCGTCGAGACAAGCCCGTTCCGTGCCTTCATCGATTCCTGGGAGATGCGCGGATCCGGCGACACCGATCCCAATCGCATTGCACCGCTCGAACTGACCGCGACGGCAAAGGAATTCTCCTACACACTCAAGCTCGCGGCCGACCGTCCGCTGGTGCTGCAGGGCGACGGCGGCTACAGCACGAAATCCGAGCGCGGGCAGGCTTCGTATTACTACAGCCAGCCGTTTTTCAAAGTGAGCGGGCACCTGTCCATCGACGACGTCAGCGTAGACGTCTCGGGCCAGGCCTGGATGGACCGCGAATGGAGCAGCCAGCCGCTTGCCGCCGACCAGACCGGCTGGGACTGGTTCGCGCTGCATCTTGCTTCAGGCGAGAAGCTGATGCTGTACCGGATGCGGCAGAAGGACAGGAACAACTACATTTCCGGCACTTTTGTCTCTGCCGATGGCGGCACGCGACAATTGACATCGGCTGATGTCGCGATGACTCCAAAGGAGACGGTCGATATCAATGGACGTAAACTGCCGGTGCAATGGGACATTGCAATCCCCTCACTTGAGCTCGCCATCCGTTCTGTGCCGCTCAATCCGCACGCCTGGATGGGCACCGGCTTTTCCTACTGGGAAGGCCCGATCAGCCTTCACGGCACGCACGCAGGGGTGGGCTATCTCGAACTGACCGGGTATTGAAGCATCATACTGACCCGGAGGGCGGCGTTAGCGCAAAGCCGGGACCGGTTTTCCTGAAATAGCATGCTGAAGAGAGGCCCCGACCTTGGAGGGGAAAACTGCCATGTATCACTTCACCGCGTTCGTCACCTGTCTTGCGATCCTGTTCTACTTTTTCACCAGCGTGCGCGTGGCCCGCGCCCGTGCGGCTCACAAAATCAAGCCGCCGGCGATCTCGGGCAACCTCGATTTCGAGCGGGTGTTTCGCGTGCAGATGAACACACTGGAATGGCTGCCGATCTTCCTGCCCTCGCTGTGGCTGTTCGCCGTCTATGTCAGCGATCTCTATGCGGCGCTGCTTGGACTGGTGTGGATCGCCGGCCGCATCCTCTACATGACCGGCTATGAGAAGGCCGCGGAAATGCGTCGCCCCGGCTTCTTGATCCAGGCGTCTACCACGGCCGTGCTGCTGTTCGGATCCCTCGGCACGATTGCCTGGCGGCTGATGCACGGGTAACACCGCTCACTCCGCGTCCCGGCCTAGTGCGCAATTGCGCACGGGGGCCGGGACGACGGTGAGAGTGCCCCTTCACTTCGTCAGCGGGCAGCCGCTTTCCTTCGCCGTGAAGAACGCCTTGTCGCCAGGCACGACGGCGATCTGTTTGTAGTAATCCCAGGGCTTCTTCGACTCCGACGGCTTCTTGACCTCGAAGAGATAAAGGTCGTGCACCATGCGGCCATTCTCCAGCACCTTGCCTTGCGCGAAGGCGTCGTCGACCGGCAGCTCCTTCAGTTTCCTGGCGACCGCCTCGGAGTCCTTGGTGCCGGCCGCCTTTACCGCCTTCAAATAGCTCAGCGTCGCCGAATAGGTGCCGGCATGGATCATACTCGGCATGTGGCCGGTGCGCTTCATGAAGCGCTCGCTGAAGGCGCGGGTCTTGTCGTCATTATCCCAGTAAAAACCTTCAGTGAGGATGAGGCCTTGGGCCGCCTCGAGCCCAAGGCCGTGCACTTCGGAGATCGTCATCAGGAGCCCCGCGAGCTTCTGGCCGCCCTTGACGATGCCGAATTCGGCCGCCTGCTTGATCGAGTTGGTTGTGTCGAGGCCGGCATTGGCAAGCCCCACGATTTTCGCCTTCGAGCTCTGCGCCTGCAGCAGGAAGGAGGAGAAGTCGGACGAATTGAGCGGCACGCGCACCGTGCCCAGCACCTTGCCGCCATTGGCGGTAACAATGTCGCTGGTGTCCTTCTCGAGCGCATAGCCGAAGGCGTAGTCGGCGGTCAGGAAGAACCAGGTGTCGCCGCCGGCTTTCACCAGAGCCCCACCGGTGCCGACCGCGAGCGCGCGGGTGTCGAAGGCCCAGTGGAAGCTGTAGGGCGTGCAGGCATCGCCCGTGATGCGCGAAGTCGCGGCGCCCACCACGATGTCGATCTTCTTCTTTTCCTTCGACAGCTCCTGCACCGCGAGCGCGACCGAGGAGGTCGTGAGCTCGGTGATCATGTCGACGCCCTCGGAGTCATACCAGCGCCGCGCGATCGCGACCGCAAGATCCGGCTTGTTCTGGTGGTCGGCGGTGACGAGCTCGATCTTCTTTCCGAGCACCTCGCCGCCGAAATCCTCGATCGCCATTCGGGCTGCTTCCAGCGAATATTTGCCGCCGTAATCGGCATAGACGCCCGACTGGTCGTTCAAGATGCCGATCTTCACCTGCGCTGCCGCCGGTTGAACGAACAACATCGTGCCCACCGCAGCCGCCGCGAAAAATCCGAACCTCATGCTCGCCTCCCCAGCAATGTAGAAAATGGATGATATTGAAGAACCCCACACCTGCCCACCCATTTTGCGCTCAGCCGAAAGTGAAGCGGGGCGACACAAGAGGTGGGCGGCGCGGTCGTATCAGGCGATGTTCACTTAAGCCGCCTTGGCTTCCTTTTCCGCCTTCGGCTTGCCGCCGTCGGCGAGGTTGCGGACGACGATGTAGAAGATCGGCGTGAAAACCAGGCCAAACAGTGTCACGCCCAGCATGCCGAAGAAGACGGCGACGCCGACCGCCTGGCGCATCTCCGATCCGGAGCCGGTGGAGACAACCAGCGGCAGCACGCCGAGGATGAAGGCGAACGACGTCATCAGGATCGGCCGCAATCGCAGCCGGCAGGCCTCGATCACGGCATCCAGCCGCTTGTGACCTTCGAGCTCGATGTCGCGGGCAAACTCCACGATGAGAATCGCGTTCTTGGCGGCGAGCCCCACGAGCACCACGAAACCGATCTGGGTGAGGATATTCACATCCTGCCCCATGATCCGCACGCCGAGCGTTGCCGCGAGCAGGCACATCGGCACGATCAGGATCACCGCAAACGGCAGGGTCCAGCTGCCATATTGCGCAGCGAGCACCAGATAAACGAACAGCACGCAGATCGGGAACACGTAAAGGCCCGCATTGCCGCCGGAGACCTGCTGATAGGACAGGTCGGTCCATTCATAGGTGAAGCCGGTCGGCAAGGTCTCATCGGCGAGGTTTTTCATGGTGGCGATCGCAGTCGCCGAGCTCGTGCCCGGCAGGGCTTCGCCCTGCAACTCGGCGGTTGAATAGAGGTTGTACCGCGCCACGCGATCCGGCCCCGAAATCTCCTTGAAATCGACGACGCTGCCGAGCATGACCATGTCGCCGACGGCGTTGCGCGTGCGCAGCCGTGCAAGGTCCGCCGTCTCTTTACGGAATTTCAGGTCCGCCTGCGCCGTGACGTGATAGACGCGGCCCAGAATGTTGAAGTCGTTGACGTAGGTCGAGCCGAAATAGGTCTCGATGGCGTCGGTGACGTTCTGGATCGGCACACCGAGCTTTTGCGCCTTGACGCGGTCGATGTCGACGAACGTTTGCGGCGTATTCGCGCTGTAGGGCGAAAACACCGACGTCAATCCCGGCGCCTTTCGCCCGGCATTGACGAGATCGTCGGTCGCGGCAGCCAGAAGCTCGGGGCCGCGGCCCTGGCGGTCCTGGATGCGCATGGTGAAGCCGCCGCCGGTGCCGATACCGGGGATCGGAGGCGGCGGGATGACGATGATGAACGCGCCCTCGACGCTCGCAAGGCGCTTGCGCAAGTTGGCGGTGATGACGGCCGCGGTCAGGCCCCTCTTCAGGCGCACCTCCGGCTCCTCGAACACCGGGAACAGCGCCGCCGAATTACTGGCCTGGGTCCGCGTCGCACCCGAGAGCCCTGCGAAGGCAGCGACGCGAATGATGCCGGGTGTATCGAGAGCGATATCCTGGATTCGTCGCACGATATCGGTGGTGCGCGCCAGCGAGGCCGCGCCCGGCAATTGCGCCGAGATGATGACATAACCCCGATCCTGTGCCGGAATGTAACCTTGTGGCGTCGTCGCAATCAGCCAACCGGCACTGCCAATCAGGCCGACATAGATGAGCAACATCACGACGCGGTGCCGGATCACGAAGTCGGCCATGCCGGCATAGAAGTTGGAAGCCCAATCGAAGCCGCGATTGAAGAGGTCGGTGAAGGCTTCCCAGGCGCGACCGACCAGATTCCATGCCGCAGGCCTTCGTTGCTCTTCATGGGCAACGAGGATCTGCGAGGCCAGCGCCGGCGACAGCGTCAGCGAGCAGAAGCATGAGATCGCGGTGGCCACTGCGATGGTGACCGCAAATTGCTGGAAGAACAGCCCGGAGAGGCCGCCAAGGAAGGCTGTCGGCACGAACACCGCGCACAGTACGAGCGCAATGGAGACCAGCGCGCCACCGACCTCCTCCATGGTCTTCAGCGCCGCCTCGCGCCGGCCCATGCCGTCGCGCAAATGCCGCTCGACATTCTCGACCACGACGATGGCGTCGTCGACCACGATGCCGACCGCAAGCACGAGACCGAACAAAGTGAGGTTGTTGACGGCATAGCCGAGCGCCGCCATGGCAGCGAAGGTGCCGACCAGCGACACCGGGATTGCCACGATCGGGATGATCGCTGGACGCCAGCCCTGCAGGAAAACCAGCACCACGATGACCACCAGGATCATCGCCTCATAGATGGTCTTGATCAGCTCGTGGATCGATTGCGCAATGAACTCGGTCGGGTTGTAGCCGATATTGTAGTCGAGCCCCTTCGGGAAGCTGGCCTTCAATTTGACCATGGTGTCCGAAATGCCCTTGGCGGTCGCCAGCGCATTCGAGCCCGGGCGCTGGGTCACCAGCATCGCAACCGCGGTCTTTCGCAGCATGAAGCTGTTGGTCGAATAGTCCAGCGCGCCGAGCTCGACCCGCGCCACGTCGCGCAGGCGCACTGTGCGGCCGTCCTCGCCCGCCTTGACGACGATGTCCTCGAACTGGGCGACATCCTTCAACCGCCCGGTGAAGGTCAGATTGGGCTGGAAGGCGCGGTCGGCGATCGGCGGACCCGCGATCTGTCCGCCGGTGATCTGCAGGTTCTGCGCGCGGATCGCGGCCACGACGTCGCCCGCCGTCATGCCGAGCGTGGCGATCTTATCCGGATCGAGCCAGACCCGCATGGAATAGTCGCGCGCGCCGAAGATCTGGATGTCGCCGATGCCGTCCAGCCGCAGCAGTTGGTCGCGCACCTGCAGGAGCGCATAATTGGAAATGTAGAGCTGGTCGAGGCTGTCGTCGGGCGACAGCATGAACACGACCATCAGGATGTCGGGCGAGTTCTTGCGGGTGACGACGCCGTTGCGCTGCACCTCGTCCGGCAATTGTGGCTGCGCGATCGCGACGCGGTTCTGCACCAGCACCTGCGCCTTGTCGAGATCGGTGCCGATCTTGAAGGTGATGGTGATGGTGAGCTGACCGTTCGAGGTCGCCTGGCTGTACATGTACAGCATGTCCTCGACGCCGTTGATCTGCTGCTCGATGGGAGCAGCGACCGTATCGGAGATCGTCTGGGCCGAGGCACCCGGATATTGCGCGGTCACCACCACAGTCGGCGGCACGACTTCCGGATATTCGGCCACCGGCAGCGTGGTGTAGGCGAGCGCGCCCACGATCAAGAGCACGATGGACAACACCATCGCCAGGATCGGCCGGTTGACGGAGAGGCTTCCGAGATTCATGTCTTGTCGCCAACGATCTTGCCCGCTTGCGGGCTCACCTTGGCACCGACGCGGGCGCGCTGGATGCCGTCGATGATGACGCGATCCTCCGGCTTCAGGCCTTCGCGAATCACGCGCAGGCCTTCGTCCAGCGGGCCAAGCACGACCGTGCGCGCCTCCACCGTGTCGTCGCCCTTCACCACAAAGACGATCTTGCGGGACTGATCCGTCGCGATCGCGCTGTCAGGGATCAAGAGCGCCTCGTAAGGCAGACTGCCGATCACCCGCACCCGGCCGAACTGGCCGGGCAGGATGGAGAGGTCATGATTCGGGATCACCGCGCGGCCGCGCAGCGTGCCGGTGGAAACGTCCATCCGGTTGTCGAGGAAATCCATATGGCCTTCATGCGAGGGCTTGGCCTCGCCGGTCAGCGCCACCTGCACCGGATTCGGCGTATCGCGCGAGCTCGGCCGCTTGCCCTCGAACCATAGTTTGTTGTTCTTGAGATAGGTGGCCTCGTCCATGTCGAAATAGATGTAGATCGGATCGAGCGAGACCACACTGGTGAGCAGCGTCGAGGCGCCATTGTCGCTGCCCTGCACCAGGTTGCCGATGCTGACGAGATGGCGGCTGACGCGGCCCGCAATCGGCGCCAGCACATGGGTGAACTCGATATTGAGCTGCGCGGCCTTCAGCGCGCCCTCGGCCTGCATCTCCGCGGCATGCGCGGCCTGCAGCGACTGGCGGCGCTGGTCGACGACCTGTTCGGAGACTGCACTGGTCTGGACCAGGTTCAGGCCGCGGTCGAGATCGCGTTTGGCGAGTTCCACCTTGCCGCGCGCGTCGGACAATTGGCCATCCGCCTGCTCGGCGACGGCCTCGAACGGCCTCGGGTCGATGATATAGAGCAAGTCGCCGGCATGAACCATGTCGCCGTCCTTGAATTCGACATTGGTGACAAAGCCGCCGACCCGGGCCTTGACCTGCACCTCCTCGATCGCATCGAACCGGCCGGTGAACTCGTCCCAATCCGTGACGGTGCGCTTGACGGCTTGCGCAACCGTGACGGGAAGCGCCGGCGGCGCGGCCGCCGCAGCGGTCGGCTTCTGCTCGCAGCCGCCAAGCGCAAGCGCGAACGCCAGCGCCGTTGCAGCGACAGCGAGACGACCGGCCGCGTGGAAGGTTTTCCTGAAAGACTGAGACGGCTCCACGACTATCAAGTATCCCCTCCTCCACGCCCTGCCGCTGACAAGTCGCATGTCACAGAGCTTAGGACAGCTCCGTGGGTATTGCCATATGCCGAACTTATGGCAGAAATTTTTTTTGCCGCGCTGCGAGGATGAAATAATTCCCTTGGCGGCAATACTGCCCGAATGGGCAGCTTGCGTCGGTGGCGATCGAAGAGCTCGCGCTCCCACTCGCCTTTGGTGAATTGCAGTGTCACGCCAAGTTTCTCGCCGAGTTTCTCGCCAAGTTTCACGCCATGTGCCATCGCGCGGGAACCTTGGGCGTGGCGCAGAGCGCTGACGGCACGTAGGGGTGTGGACATTGCGACGTCCGCACCGCTACAGTGCTCATCAGCATGAAACGGATGTCACCGGGAGGGAGAGCGCGTGCACCAGGGGCGTGTCGTCTTCGGCGCCATGGACGAGGTCGTGTTCGGCCATCCTGCCGCACAGGCGATCGCCGCGCAAATGGACCGCCTGGGGACCTCGCGTGCCTTCCTGATGGTATCAAGCACCCTCAACCGGCAGACCGACGAGATCGAGAAAATCCGGAAGGCGCTCGGGCCGCGTTGCGTCGGCATGTTCGATGCCATGCCCCAGCATACGCCGCGCGAGGCCGTGATCGCGGCGACCGGGCAGGCGCGCGCCACGAACGCCGATCTGATCGTCACCGTCGGCGGCGGCTCGATCACCGACGGTGCCAAGGCGGTGCAGCTGTGCCTGGCCAACGATGTCAGCACCGTCGAAGGCATTGACAGCATCCGCGCGGTCAGGGGCGTGAGCCCACCGATGAACGCGCCGATCGTGCGGCAGATCAGCGTTCCCACGACAATTGCCGGCGGCGAGTTCTCGGCCATCGCCGGCGTCACCAATCTGCGCAGGCGCGCCAAGGAGATGCTCAAGCATGAGCTTCTGGTGCCGCGCGCCGTGATCCTCGATCCGGCGATCACCGTGCACACGCCGGAATGGCTGTTCCTGTCGACCGGCATTCGTGCCGTCGATCATTGCGTCGAGGGCCTCTGCTCGCGCGAGGCGCATCCTTATGCGGATGCGCAGGCGCTGAAGGGATTATCGATGCTGGCCGAAGGCCTGCCGCGGGTGAAGGCGGATGGGCGCGACCTCGATGCGCGCATGGATTGCCAGATCGGCACCTGGCTTTCAGCCGGCCCGCTGGCTTCGGGCGTGCCAATGGGCGCAAGCCACGGCATCGGCTATGTGCTGGGCGCCGCCCATGGCGTGCCGCATGGCTACACCTCCTGCGTGATGCTGCCGGCGGTGATGCGCTGGAACAAGCCCGCCAATGCCGACCGCCAGGCGCTGGTCGCGGCCGCGATGGGCCGTCCCGGCGCGGACGCCGGGGACGTGCTCGATGATTTCATCCGCAAGCTCGGCCTGCCGCGCAGCCTGCGCGAGGTCATTGTCACTGCCGAGCATTTCGACGACATTGCAAGGCAGGCTATGGCGACGCCGTGGGTCCCGCGCAATCCGCGCAGGATCGATGGCCCGGCAGAGGTCCACGAGATTCTTCAATTGGCGGCATGAGGATTGCTACACAATGTACACCGGCAAGCACGCGCGTCTGCGGCCATTGCAACCGGCCTTCATCATGGCGGCAACGGGCGAAGCGGTGACCTATCGCGAGCTGGACGCGCGCTCCAACCGCCTTGCGCAGCTGTTTCGCAGGCGCGGGCTGAGGCCGCTCGACCACTATGCGATCTTCATGGAGAACAACAGCCGCTACCTCGAGGCCTGCGGCGCCGGTGAGCGGTCGGGGCTCTATTTCACCTGTGTGAACTCCTACCTCACCGCGGGCGAGCTCGCCTACATCCTCGACAACAGCCGGTCGCGCATCCTCATCACCTCGATGGCTAAACTCGACGTCGCACGCGAGGCGATCAAGAATTGCGACCGGGTCGAGCTGTGCATCGTCGCCGACGGCAACAGCGAGAGCGAGCGCATCGTCGGACTTGCCGAGGCCACCGCAGACCTGCCATCGACGCCGGTTGCTGACGAATGCGTTGGGACAGCGATGCTTTATTCCTCCGGCACGACCGGGCGGCCGAAGGGCATCCTACGGCCGTTGCCGGAGCAGCCGCCCGAGCAGCAACTGGCGCTGTTCGATTTCCTGCAGAAGCTCTGGCAGTATCGCGAGGGCATGATCTATCTGTCGCCCGCGCCGCTCTACCACGCCGCGCCGCAGGCCGCCATCAACCTGACCATCCGCGTCGGCGGAACCGCAATCATCATGGAAAGCTTTGATCCTGAACGCTATCTGCAGCTCGTCGAGCAATGGAGCGTCACCCACAGCCAGCTGGTGCCGACCATGTTCTCGCGCATGCTGAAGCTGCCGGAGGAGGTGCGCAAACGCTACGACACGTCATCCCTCGAGATTGCGATCCATGCGGCCGCGCCGTGCCCGGCGGAGGTCAAGGAAGAGATGATCAAATGGTGGGGGCCGATCATCCAGGAATATTATGGCGCGACCGAAGGCCTCGGCTTTACTGCCTGCAACAGCGAAGAGTGGCTCAAGCACCGGGGCACGGTCGGTAAGGTGCTGCTGGGCGATCTGCACATTCTGGACGAGAACATGCAGGCATGCCCTGCGGGCGCGGAAGGCACGGTATGGTTCAAGACCGCCTCGCCCTTCGAATATTTCAACGATCCGGAAAAGACCCGCGAGGCGCGCTCGAAGGACGGCAGCATGAGCACGGTCGGCGATGTCGGTTATGTCGATGCCGATCGCTATCTCTACCTCACCGACCGCAAAACCTTCATGATCATCTCCGGCGGGGTGAACATTTACCCGCAGGAATGCGAGAACCTGCTCATTACCCACCCGAAGATTGCCGATGCCGCCGTGTTCGGCGTGCCCAATCCGGATCTTGGTGAAGAGGTGAAAGCGGTTGTGCAGCCGATGCCGGGCATCACACCCTGCGCGGAGCTGGCGGATGAATTGATCGCCTTCTGCAGTCAGTTGCTGTCGCGCCAGAATGTGCCGCGCTCGATCGATTTCGAGGAACAATTGCCGCGTCTGCCGACGGGCAAGCTCTACAAGAGGCTGCTGCGCGACCGCTATTGGGGCAACAAGAACTCGCGGATTGTTTGATGCAATAGGCACGTCATTCCGGGGCCGCCCGACAGGGCGGAACCCGGAATCTCGAGATTCCGGGTTCGCCTCTTCGAGGCGCCCCGGAATGACGGAGAAGACTGCTTACACTTCCGTCGCTGCGACTCCTGCCCCGCGGCCAAAAACCAACAACGCTATATTCCCCGCAACCAGGCTGCCCGCGGCGATGGTACTCGCCCAGGCAAAAGCATGATCCGAGCGGCCGAGCAGGCTCATCAACAGGGGGCCCGCGATCTGGCCGGCGCCGAACGCGGCCGTCATCACGCCGACTGCGAGCGAGGCCGGCGCGCCGCCGAGCCGCAATGCCTCCTTGATGCCGGCCATGGTGATGACGACGAAGGTGCCGCCGACGCAAACCGCCGAGATCAGAAGCGTCGGCACGTTGACACAGGCCGCGGGCGCGAGCACGCCTGCCGCGAGCACCCATTTCGACCACACCCATAATTGTCGCGGCGGCAGGTCGCGAAACAGCCAGGCGCTTAAGAGCGTCGACAGCGCAGCCGCGGCGCCGAACACCGGCCACACCAGGCCGAACAGCGCAGGGTTATCGATATAGCCGCGCGCAAGCGCCGGAAGGTAAGTGGCGGGGATGATGTAGCCGAAGCCGAAGGTGGCGTAGCAGGCCGCAGCTATCAGCGCGGAGCGCGGCAGCGTGGCACGCCGCTTCGGCATCGCCTGCTTCGCCGGAACCGCGTCGCCCGCGAGGCTCCGCCACAACAGCGCCGACAGCGCAATCGACACCGCGCCGAGCGCGATCCAGGTCGCACCCGAGCCCCAGGCGTCGATGCCGGCAAACAGGCCGAACAGCCCGGCAAAGGCAATGCCGATGCCGACCCCGGCAAAGACATGCCCCGACCATTGCTGCCTGCCGTGATGC
>Ga0307474_10000185_pt1 | contig 45299 bp, 31 predicted proteins | sample atmos_gasesECM1C_2_FD_203312 | JGI IMG/M metagenome (GOLD analysis project Ga0307474, IMG submission 203312) | Hardwood forest soil microbial communities from Morgan-Monroe State Forest, Indiana, United States - atmos_gasesECM1C_05 | ecosystem: Environmental > Terrestrial > Soil > Temperate... | reverse complement strand
GGCCGCTGCCATGAAATCGGCATTCTTGGCAGCATTGGCATTCCCTGGAGGCGGAGCCACCGCCGCTTCTTGCGCACGGGCAGCAATGCCAGTAAGGAAAAGGACGAAACTCAAGGGGAGTACGTGCAGCCGGGAAAAAATGCGTCTTAAGTGAAAGGTCATACCGGTTTGTAGAATAGCAGAATCCCGCTGGTACGGTTCACCCGCCCAGGAAGAAACGAATGGAATGGCCAGTGACGAGCACCGGGTAGCCCCCAAATGCCGGGGCAAGCGCATGAGTGTAGAATTTGAGCGTTGCGTCTGTCGCGGCGGGAGGAAATATGAATGGAAAATGGCGGAATTCGACTCGGACTATGATTTGGTGCACCGCATTCTTTTTCGTGTTCTGGTTGAGCGTAAATTTCACGATCGCCCAGACCCCTTCCCCGGCTTTGCTGGTGCTGGAGAAGAGTGACAATATGCTCGCGATCGTTGATCCGGCGACCTTGCAGACTGTGGCGCGCGTTCCCGCCGGGCCTGATCCACATGAAATCGTGGTATCAGCGGACGGCAAGTTTGCCTATATCTCGAACTACGGCGGCAACGACAGCGCGTTGAACACGATTTCCGTAGTCGACCTGGCCGCGCGCAAGGCCTTACCACCGATAAACCTGGGTGCGCTGCACTCCGCGCATGGTTTGGCATTTGCCGGCGGCAAGCTGTATTTCACCGCCGAGACGAACAAAGTGATTGGTCGTTACGATCCGGCCGCGCAAAGTGTGGATTGGGTTCTCGGCACCGGGCAGGACCGCACACACATGATCGCGGTCTCCGAAGATATCGACCGTATATTTACCTCTAATGTTAATTCCGGGACCATTAGCATCATCGAGTTGGTTTCCGCTCCGGTTAGCGGCCCGCCGCCACCTTCCTCTCCCGGAACACCTCCAGCTTTGCGCCCGCCGCCCGTGGCCGTGCGGAAAACCTGGCGCGTAACCAACGTCGCAGCCGGCCGCGGGGCAGAAGGCTTTGACTTGTCGAGTGATGGCAAGGAAATTTGGGCCGCCAACGCGCAAGACGCCACGGTAACAATCATCGACATCGCCAGTAAAAAAGTGATGGACACAGTTGCGATCCCGGTGAGAGGCGCTAATCGGCTGAAGTTCACGCCCGATGGCAAGCAGGTGTTGATCTCAGGATTGGGTGGTGGCGCCACGAACAATCTGGCGGTGCTGGACGCGATTACCCGGAAAGTGATTAGGACCTTCGATTGGGGAGGCGGTGCCGCGGGAATTGTGATGGTCCCCGATGGCTCGCGCGCCTTCGTGGCCGTGAGCGGAAAGGACAAAGTCGCAGCCTTGGATTTGAAGAGCTGGGAGGTTATGGGTTTCGCGTCTACTGGAAAGCAGCCGGATGGGCTCGCCTGGGTGCCGTGAAATTAATTATATTTTTCGGATTAAGGACTCGCACCATCCTTAAGGCGAGATTTTTGGATTAAGTCGTCTGTGAACCAGCGAATCGCAAACGACTTGGTTTTCGGAGCTGCCGACTTGGTTCCGCATTTTTTTGTTCCCAAACCTTAACAGTGTGGTAATTATATCCTGGTGTACGGGCGGGAACGCCCAGTTCCTGAGGACGGTGATGCTACCAGGCCTTCGTCTGCGTCAGACCCGCGAACGGCTCGGTCTAACCTATCGAGATGTCGAGCGCGCTAGTTACGAACTGGCATCGCGCCGGGGCCGCCCGGACTTCATTTTGCACATAAGCCGGCTGGCCGACATTGAAAACCGGGGGGTTGTGCCGGCATTGCATAAATTGTATACATTGGCGGCCATCTACCGGCTGAACCCGCTGGAAATTTTTGGCTGGTACGATGTGCCCATCGAAGAGTGTTTTCATGATGGGACATCCGTGCCCGTCCCGCGTACCCATTTGATGGCCGCCCCGACCTCGCTCCGCATACCACTGAAATTTGACCCGGCGTTCGATCCGCGCCGAACGGAGTTCCTGACGCGCATGGTCGAAAAGTGGGGCCACCTGGAAGGCGTGCTCACCAGCAACAATGGTCATCACATTTACGGTTACATCGGCACGTCCGACCGTCGCATGATGCCTTTGTTGCGTCCCGGGAGCATCGTGCTGGTGGACGGCTCAGCGCGCGAGATCGATGATGGCGATTGGACCACGGAGCATGACCGGCCGATGTACTTCGTGGAAGTCCGCGACGGATACCGCTGCGGATGGTTTCATCGAGAGGGCTCGCGGCTGGTGATGCAACCGCATCCGCTATCTCACTGCGTCCCGGAAACCTGGCGAACCCCAGACGAGGCGGAAATTGTGGGACGCGTGACCGGCGTGGTTACGCGTCTGAACGGACCAGCGTGTTTTCCTCCTCGAGAATCTCAAGAAGCGCGCGAAGATTGGAACAGAAAAGATCCTTGAGATAATCCGGTACCCTTTCCGGCACAAGCAGTCGGTAAGATTCGATGCGGCGCCAGTGGGAAGCCGCTGCCGACGACCCACCTTCCATGGCGGCAAGACAAGCGCGCAAATCGTCCTGCTGGCTGGCCAGCGGTAATTCCAGCAGCCGCTCGAAAATCTGTTCATGACAGAGCTGCAAAGCCTGCTGGATGGCTTCGTCCGGGTAGAGCGCTGAAAGCCCCGCGTGTTCGTACCTTCCGCTCGACAGATCCCGCAACGAAGCCAGATAAGACAATCGCGCAAATAGACCGGGAATGCTTGCAAGCGTCGTCTGCGTGAAGTCCTGGATGACCCTGCTGTTTTGCTGAAGCTGTGTAAGCGTTCTCATGCCGGTCGGTGTTCCGCATTCGGAACATTTTCAAGCACAGAACCTCGCCTCCGCTAAGCCTCCTCACGATGGTCCTCGAGGAGGGCTACTCCCTTGAAGAAAACAGCAATAGCCGTGGCAGTTTCTGTTCTGGCCGTTTTGATAGTACTTCCTGTTATGTGTTCCGTCAACCTCTCAGCCGGTAAATCCATCGCCATCGCTCCAACACAGTACGCCGATGGTTCGCCCTTGCCGCCGCCGATTCCACCCCAGCAACCCCCGTCAGCGAGCGCTAGCGTGCTCGTTGCGGACGGATCGCCTCTGCCTCCGCCAATTCCGCCACAGCAGCCTCCACTAGGCCAAACGCTGGCCTAAGGGAATTCGAATGATTCCGGCGGCCGGAACCGTTCCGGCCGTTCGGAGTACCGGAAGACTATATTCTAGGCACATACTGGCCTATACCATAAACTGTAGAAGTGTTAGTATGCGCCCGAGATGAACGAGATCGCTGCCTTCGAACGGATACTCTGGGGACTTACTGTCTTCCTTGATGGAGGACTGCTCGTTCTGCTGCTTTATCGTAAGAATCACAGGGTATTTCCCCTCTTCTTTGTCTACATCCTTTTTAACTTCCTGCAATGCTTCATCCTTTTTGAAAGCTACCGGATTTGGGGATTTTACTCCCCAGTTTCGAAACGCATTGGCTGGGAAACGCAGGGAGTAGTGATCGCCGTTCGCGCGCTAGCAGTGGCACAAATCTGCCAACGCGTGCTCGCCAATTTTCGCGGTGTCTGGGCACTGGCAAAGCGCCTGCTTTTTGTGACCGCGGCTGTCCTGCTCTTGTACTCCTGGGCGATTGCCAGAGGCAGTTGGCAGTTCGCGGTTTTGAATGCCGATCGTGGCCTGGAACTGTCGATTGCCAGCGTGATCGTCATCCTTTTTCTGTTCACTCGTTATTACGGAATCGCCGTCGAGCCTGCCGTCCGCGCGTTGGCCATCGGTTTATTTCTCCTTTCGTGTTTTTTCGTCCTGAACGACACGGTTTTGGAAGTCTGGATGTACCACTATTCGACCTTTTGGAATCTGCTCGGAACGCTGGCCTTTATATCGAGCATGCTGCTCTGGAGTTGGGCTCTCCGCGAGCGCCAACCTGAGACCATGTTCGCACCGGAAATGCTCTCTGATGGGATCTATCAAGCGGTCACGCCTGAAATTAATGACCGGTTAAGAGCTCTCAATGACCACCTAGGTCAGTTCTGGCGTGCGGAAAGGAGAAGATCTTGAGCTGGCTTTTCTTTTCTTTTTTCGGACTGATCGGCCTGCTGCTGATTCTCTTCCTATACTCGGCTCGAAACCCCAGACCGTCAGCCCCGGCGCCCGCCCACGCCGGAGTCGCTGATGAATCGGGGCGCAGGCATGTGACCTACCTGCCGCAAATCCTGCAAGCCTTCGCGGAGACCGATTATGACTTCCTATCGAAGAACGCCCCGCGCAAAGTCCAACAGCGGGTCCGTCAGGAGCGCCGGCATGTCGCCCTGGTCTATCTGGCGGGGTTGCGCGAGGATTTCGAGAATCTTTTGCGGATGGCGAGGGCCATTGCACTGCTGTCTCCAGAATTGGCCGCGGTACATGAATTTGAAAGACTGCGTCTCACGGCCGCGTTTCTATGGCGATATCAGATGATTCGATGGAAGTTGCTGGCTGGCGTTGCCCCGGCGCCGCAGCTGGCCGGATTGAGTGATCTGGTCAGCGGCTTAAGCGTTCGAATCGAAGGCGCACTGAAAGAGCTTGGAGAGCGTGCCGCGGTTGCCGCGGAGTTGGCTTCATCGGTGAATCGCCGCAGGCTGGACGTTGTTTAGCAGCAACTCGTCCACTGCCGCCAGGAGATCGTTGGCCTTAAAAGGCTTCTGCAGAATGTGGCGGCCCTTCCCGACAATGTTCGCGCCGGCATCTTCCGAGGGCGCCATGGCACACATCCAGATCAGTCGGTTGAGCGCGGGCTTATGCCTGGCCAGCCATTCGCTCAATCCGCCAGCGTGCTCTCCTTCAGCGACATGCACATCCGCGACGACCAGATCAAAGTCCATCTTTTCAAGCAGGTCGCGGGCCTCTTGAATGTCTTTAGCCGTTTGAACGCGGTGATCACGAGCGCGCAGTATGGTCCCAACGGCCTCCAATACCGAATCATCGCGATCCACTAGGAGTATGCGCGCAGCCCTTCCGGAGATGGCCTTTTCCAACGGGGCAGATAGAGTTGGCGAAGCCATAGACTGAAAAGGCAACTCGATGGTGAAAGAAGCACCGCGGCTCGGGACATTCATAACCTGAATGGTTCCGCCATGCTCGGTGATGATTCCATAGCAAATGCTTAGGCCCAGGCCGGTTCCTTTTCCTACCGGTTTCGTTGTGTAGAAGGGATCAAAAACGCGCGAAGCGTCCTTTACTCCAGGTCCACTGTCGGTGAACTCAATGCTCAAGCGGTCCCCATCGAAGGCCGTGCGCACCCAGAGATCGCCTTCCACGGAATGTTCCAGGATGGCGTCAACGGCGTTGTTCACCAAGTTGAGAAAGACCTGTTGCAGCTGGTGTGGATCGGCGGAAGTCACGGGGAGATTCTCCGCCAGGTTAAGATGCACCCGGATGTTGTGCATGCGCAAATCGTAATCACGCAGCGCCAGCGTCTCCTCGAGGGCTTGATTGATTTGCACGGGCACTCGCTCAGGCTTGTGCTGACGGGCAAAGCTAAGGAGATTCTGCACAATGCGGTGTGTGCGCTGCGCCTGTTTGTAGAGTTTCTCAGAGTATTCGATTCCTTGCTGTCCCATCTGTCCGCTGGAAGTCAATAATTGGCTGTAGCCCAGGATGGCCGTCAGTGGGTTGTTTAGTTCGTGCGCGACGCCGGAGATCAACTGCCCGACGGCTGCCAGCTTTTCGCTGTGCAGCAGCTGCTCCTGGGTACGGCGCAGGTTGTCGTAGGCCTGGCGAGTCTCCTCGTAGAGAATCGAGCGCTCGATGGCGCTGGAAATCTGGCTGCCCACGGCGATAAGCAAGTTCACATCGGCCGGAGAAAACTCGCGAGGAACGCGGCTGCCGACGGCCAATCCGCCGATGACCCGGTCTTTGGACCACAGCACGACGAGGTACTCCGCCACCAGCTCCTCACGCACCTGAATGTCGCGGAAAATCTGCGGCAACGCCAAACCCTGCACCGAGAGGAACGTGGCATGTACGGCCTTAATGTGCTGCATCAATTCCGGCTTTACGACGAGGGGCGTAAAGTTTCTTGACAATTCCGAACGATGCCCGACCGCTACGACGCGGCGCAGTTGAGTGCCATCTTGCTCGAATAGATAGAGCGAAGTGGTATCCAGGTTGAACAGCTCGGCCATCTGACTCAGTGTTCGATGCAGCGAATCAGTAAGGTCCAGCGATTCGGTCAGCGTTTGACCGATCGAATTCAACACCAGCAGTTCGCGATTGCGCCGGCGGATTTCGGATTCGGCCTGCTTCCTTTCGGTAATGTCGAGCAAGAATCCCTGATACGCCGTGACGCTGCCCGAGGCATCGCGGATCGCGATGGAAGACTCCAGCATGGTGCGTGTCTCCCCGTCCTTACGGCGCATTTCAAACTCGAAATCTGCCACTGAACCGTGCTGCTGCAAGAGTCTCTTAAACCTTTCGCGGTCCGAGGTATTGGCATAGAAAGAGGTAGGTATGTCTATCGCGAGCAGTTCTTCGCGGCTCTCGTAGCCGCTCATTCGCAGAAGTGCATCGTTGAAGTCGAGGAAACGCCCCTGGGGAGTAGAGATAAAAACTCCTTCTTGAACGCTGGACACCAGGGTTCGGTATTTCTCCTCAGCCCGCTTTCGATCAGTGATGTCCTTCAAAACGTGCACCGTTCCGAGCTGCAGCCCAGACGGATCGGTGAATGTGGAATTAGAAGCCAGAAAATAGCCGGGCAGCCACGGATCGGGCTCATCGCCTTCTCCGCTGACTCCCTCACAGTAGGGGCAAAACTTGTACCCGGCGCTTTGAACAGGCAGGAGTTCCGTAACGTTTCTCCCCACCAGCCCGCTTCCCTCCCGCCCCAAAAGCTGGCTTAACCGCTGATTGCTGCGCAGAATGCGCCCCGCGCGATCATGGACCAGGATGGGATCCCCAATCGAATCGAAAGTGTATTCCCACTGGCGCTGCACAGCCGTTACCTGTTCAAGCAAGCTCACGTTTTGCAGCGTCAAGCCCAGCAAGTTCGCGATATTAACAAGATAGGACAGCTCGTCCGCATGAAACCGTTCCTGCCGCGTTGAACCGACCCCGATGATTCCCAGCGGCCCTTGCTTGCCGGGTAGAGCCAGCGTGACCATGGCTTTCAATCCCGCCTCGTTCACCCTCTTGCGCGCCGTGGGATCCCACTCTTCGTCGGACTCCAGAAATTGGCAATCTCCCTTCAGAACGCGCTGGACCCACGGCTCCATCGCTGAAAGTTTGGCATACTGCGTCAGATACGCCTGATCAAATCCAACCGAGGCCCGCGCCACCAGCTGTGCTGAACTCCCATCGCCCACTTTTAGCCGGACGATTCCGTTCGTGGCGCCAAGACTCTCCACTAGATGCCACAACACCTGATCAATTACTTCCTGAACAGAAAGAGTCTGCGTGCTTGCCGCGGTCAAGAGCGTCAGCCGGCGCATCTTGTCGTTTAATTCTTCGCTTCGCGTGCGCGCGCCTTCTAGCACCACCACCACCATGGCAATTCCCAATGCCACTCCCAATAAGTGGTCAAACGCCACGCGCAAGAGGAACAGCGGGCTATCCGGCCAAAACGGCCGGTCCAGTCCGTGCAATCCGCTCAGCAGAAATATTCCTGCCAGCAGCTGGGCACCGTGACTTCGGCGCGCCACCTGCGATCTCCACATCATCCAGCCGGCAAACAGGCAAATAACTGTCTCGATGATCGCGGATTCCCAATGAAGAGAGGCCACCAGCTGCGGCCCTCTCTTTTCCACGTAGTAAATAACTGCCAGGATCAATCCAATCAGTGGAAGCGGAGTCCAGATTCGCCGACCAGAACCCGCCGCGCTATGTATCACTGCCACCAAGAAGAAAATTAGCGCGGCAGCCTGCGCCAGGACGCTTATCAGATTCAGCCCCGGCACTGGACGAATCAGTTGGGCCAACTCGCACAACGAGGAGAAAGTAAAGCAGCACCACCCGGCAAGCCAAAAGCGGAAATAGCCGACCCGGTTATCGCGGCGGAACAGAAGAAAGAGGACCAACAGAATAATCGAGGCGGTCGCTTCAAAGAAAGCGATTCCGAGCAACCCTTGATTCTGCAGCACCATGCTCCCGCCTCCCGGCTGATAATGCCGTCGCTGCGGTGCTCGTGCTGCCGCAATGCTTGATGTAGACGGCGAGAAGCTCTGAGTAAGGACCCTAGTTTGACGCTAACACGCTATTTTCTGACTAGGCAAGGCCGTCCCCATTTGGGTGTGCCGTCACATATAATGCCTAGCAGGGGCTAACCACCGTGGAGATGGAAAACATACTGGTCGTGGACGATGAAGAAGCCATTCGAGAAGTCGTTTCGACCATGCTCGAATCAAAAGGCTATCACTGCACGGCGGTGCAAAACGGCCGCGTCGCCCAGGACCAGGTTAAGAAACTCACGCCCGACCTGGTCTTGAGCGACATGATTATGCCGGAGATGGACGGCATCCGCCTGCTGGAATGGATGCGCCAATACGATCCAGAAGTGCCGGTCATCATGGTCACCGCCATCCATGACATTTCCACGGCCCTGGAAGCCATTCGCCGCGGGGCTTATGATTACATCCTAAAGCCTTTCGAAAAAGACCAGCTTTTTCTAGGAGTTGGACGCGCCCTGCAGCACCGCCGGTTGATCATCGAGAACCGCAACTATCAACGCAATCTGGAGCAGCTCGTTGAGGAGCGCACCGCGCAGCTCACGGCAAAGCACGTGGAGCTTGAGCAATCTTACGATGACACGCTAGAAGCTCTCGGAAGCGCCCTGGACTTGAAGGATGCCGAAACCGAAGGCCACTGCCAGCGCGTCACCGCGTTTTGCATTTCGATCGCCAGATCCATGCCCGTGCCCGACCCCTATCTTCCCATCCTGGCGCGCGCTGCATTCCTCCACGATATCGGCAAAATGGCCATTCCTGACAGCATCTTGCGCAAACCAGGTCCGCTCGACGATGCGGAAAAAAAGAAAATGCGCGAGCATTGCGATATCGGCTACAACATGTTGATTCGCATTCCGTTCTTGCGTGATGCCGCGGAAATCGTGCTCGCACACCAGGAGTTTTTTGACGGTTCCGGCTACCCCCGCGGTCTGAAGGGCGAACAGATTCCTCTTGGGGCGCGCATTTTTACCATCGCCGATTCGCTCGATGCCATGATTAGCGACCGCCCCTACCGCAGAGCGCTGCCGATGTCCCATGCCCGCGAGGAAATCAAGCGCTGCTCCGGCAGCCAGTTCGACCCCAAGGTCGTCGACGTGTTTATGACCATTCCCGAGCAGCACTGGCTCGAACTGCGGGAACACCTCGGCTCGCCCTTCCGCCTCGCCCATCTGAAGAACCTGTAGGGCCGAGGTTGCCACGCCCACCTCGCTCGCTCACCTCAGGGAGCCCGTACACGCGGGTTTATCCCGCCATCCTGCTAGCCTTCGTTTCTTCTCGCTATAAGAGCGGCATTGCGAGCCCCGCAGGTCGCCGTGAACGCGTGGGGCAACCTTCCCTACGAAGACCTGCGCAATCCTACTGCGGCGGCGGTTCACCACTTGCACCACATCAAGCGAAACCGTATGATTCCCACAATATGGCGCTCATTCCCATTAAGACCGCATCCGAAACGGGCTATTGCGACTGCATCTGCGGCTGCTATGAACTGGCTAGTCTGCGCGATGAAGACACAGGCAAGGGCTACTGCCCTGCCTGCGGAAAAGACCACCTCGACCTCAATGTCGGCGCAGGCATCCCGCAACCTGCCCCCGCAAAAGTCTCCGCAAACTCCGCCTCAGACCGAAACTCCGCTGCCATGCCCTCACCTGCCGATCCTCCTGGCCGCCTGCGGTAAGCACCGCTCTGGACTTCTCCACTTTCCTACTCTTTGCAATCTCAGGAAAAAAAGACGGGCGCCCCATTTTCCTGGAGCGCCCTTCGAAAGGCCCCGTTCGCCTAGGCAAACGGAAGAGTTGAAACGTTTAGAAGAAAATCTTCAACGCCAGTTGCAGTGACCGGGCATTGCTCGGAAACACAGAACTGGGGTTGTTGAAGGTGGTCTGGTACGGTTCAAACATGGTGCGCGGCGAACCGGTTACTCCAATGGAGTTGACTTGGTTCAGCGAGCCGGCAATGAATTGCGGATGGTTCAGCAGGTTAAAGGCCTGCACGCTGAACTCCGCCTTGTACCGTTCGCTGAAGGAAAAGCGCTTTACGGCTGTTGCATCAAAGTTGTTAATCGCTGGCAGCCGAAGCGTGTCTCTCCCGACGTTCGCCAATGCGCCATAATATGCGCGGATGTACTGCGCATTGGGATTAACGGCCTGGTAGCCTACAAGGTTGTCAATCACGTCGAAGGTCTGGCCAGTGTATTTAGGATTCTTGCTTGTCGCTTTATTATTTAGAGCATTGCCCAACGTGCACACGCCCGCATCGGAGGGAATGGCGCTCGTGCAGAGTGGAACAACGTCGGAGCCTGTATTGGCTACACCGCTGGCATTCCAGATAGAACGATCCGACGCGGAGTCGCCATTAAGGTTGGCATCTACACCACTCTGTACTGTCCCCCACTCTCCTGACTGGTACGTGTAGATCGGGGCGATTTCCCAGTTCCCCAAAGCATTCTTTGCCAGCCAATTGCCATGCTTGAAGAATGGCTCGTCGTAGAGCAACGCCAGCGTAAAGCGGTGACGGTGGTCCAGCGCCGAATTTGACCTGTCTGTCGCAAGGTTCTGGAAGTCTTGCGGTCGCCTCGGCGTAATATCAGTGGAATGGAAGTCCGCCGTGCTGTTATCAATCAAGTGGCTATAAGTGTAGGCGCCAACGAATTGCAGCCCATTGCTGAAGCGCCGAGTGATCTGTGTTGCCAGACCGTGATAAGTCGACGCTCCCTCCGGCAGGAAGTCTGTTAAGGCGTTGGTGAACCCCGCCTTCTCAAACGCCGGCACAAGATTGTCTCCATTCGCCAAGATCCCCAGATTAACGGTCGATGCGTCCAACACCGCTTGCGAGGGCACGTTATTCGTATAAGTTGGCAAGTGTAAAGCCGGCGTGGTTACTGGCTGTAGCGTGATAATACTTTGGACATTTAGGTGGATGCCCCGAGTGCCTACATAACGAGCTTCCACTGTGTAGTCCTTCCAGAAGGTATGCTGAACCCCAAGGGTCCAGTCGAGGGACTTGGGATCCAATTGATTTACCGCCACTGCCGTAGTGGTGAAGGCTCTCGCGCACGCTACATCTGTGGCCGCTTCGTTCGGCGGGTTCGTAACGAACGCCGCGCACTTGGGATTACTTGAATTGTAGTTAGTGATACCTCCCGTACCCGGAGGCAAGCCGCCGTTCTTGAGGAAATTGGCAGTGTTGGCCTTGGGGGCCGAGTTCTCTGTGACGCTTAACTGCGGCGGAAGGGAAAGTATGCCGATGTTGTCGTATAGAACGTCATAGGCTATTCCGAAGCCCGCGCGAATCGAGGTCCGACCGCTTGTGCCCGGCGAGTAGGCCAACCCGACGCGCGGTCCCCAGTTATTTTTCGCAGCTTGCGGTACGCCGAACGTGAGCAAACCCGGATCGCTGGCCCCGTTGTTCAACACTTGCGACCGCTCGCCAAACGGAATCGTTGTGTATTCGTACCGCACGCCAAGGTTCACGCTCAGATTCGGGCGCAGGCGCCAGTTGTCGTTGACAAACCAATAGAGCGCAGATTGGTCGCCGTAGTAGGTGGACTGTCCGACGCTTCGCTGCGCAATTATATCGGGACTGATATCGTTCAGATACTGCTGAAGGGTGTTGTATTCATAGTCGCCTCGGGCGCGCTGAGTAAAGGACTGGGGCGAAATGTACTTGCGGCCCTCAATGCCAAACTTCAAGGTGTGCTTGTCCTTTGTCCAGGTCAGGCTGTCGGCCGCGTTGTAGGTATTTTGAATGGTGAACTGCGGCGCGTTGGGATCTGGCCCAATATTAATGCCGTGCAGACTTGAGACCACAATGTTCGGAAAGGAATCCAGTCCCGGGAAAGAGAAGTTGCCTGCGGATGTGACGTTCGTAAACCTGTTGTAGCCCACACGAGCTTCGTTTTGCAGCGACGGACCAAAGGTATGATATTCGTTGATCGCTATAAGATGAAACTTCTGGGGAAGGGGTTGATAAAAAGCTGGCAAATTCGCCGACGTATCAATTCCGACGAATCGGTTATAAATGTACCGCCCACGCAACTGATCTTTCGCCGAAAGGTCGTAGTCGATGCTTCCCAGCCCCACCCAGCTGTCAGAATAGTTCGGTCCAGCGAACTTTAGAACACCTTCAGGCACAGTCACACCATCCACAACCTCACTGCCGGGCGTTGCCTTAGCACCGCAGATGTTGTTTGGCGCTGAAGAAGCCACCGCATACTTCTGCAAGATCTGCAGGTTCGTGGCCGAGACGCCCGGTGCCCCTGCCAATGCCGTGTAGCCCGCCGCCGTCGGCGTGCAGATGGCCGATCCAAGCACAGTCGCTTGTCCAACCGGGTTGTACTCTAGGTTGCCAAAGAAGAATAGCTTGTTCTTGAGGATGGGTCCGCCAAAAGTGCCACCCATGCGGTTATTGTCGAAACGCTGGTTGGAAGTAAATCCGTTGTTTCTCGTCGACTGGTCGACGGCATTGTAGTTGCGGTTCTGGTCATAGATGTACGCCAAGCCGTGATATGAATTCGTCCCGCTCTTAATGACTTGGTTGAACTGTCCCCCCGAGGAATGGCCGAAATCGGGCGAAAACTGGTTCTGTAGGAAGGAAAACTCTGCTACTGCGTCGTTTGGCACGGTAATGAGCGGACCCGTTACCGTCTTATTGTTGTTGTCCACGCCCTCCACCGTAAAGTTGTTGTTCCGTGGCCGTTGGCCCCCAACTGAAGGGCCGGTCCCCGCGCCGATGCCTCCGCTGCTTGCCACGCCCGAAGACAAAAGCGATAGGTTCAGGACGCCCAATCCAACGCTTGCCGTGGGCAGGTCCGCCATTTGCTTCTCTTCGAAGGTGGTCGACAATTGCGCGGTGGTCGTATCCAGAGCCTGCGCGACGCCGGAAACCTCAACGGTCGTTGACGCACCCTTGATCTCGAGCGTGATCTGCAAGGTGCTCGTCTTATTCAGTTCAACCTTGAATCCGTTGATCGTCGTGGTTGCAAAATTCGGAGATGATGCCGAAACATTGTAGGTGCCAACAGGCAGATTGTTAAAGCGATACTCCCCCGCCTCATTGGCCGTAGCCGCGTACTTTACGCCGGTATCGGCATTAGTTGCTTCGACCGCCGCTTTTGGCACAACTGCTCCCGTCTTGTCGAGAACGGTCCCCACAAAGTCGCCGCTTACGATTTGAGCGCTGACGCTACCAGCGATCGCTAGTCCCAAAGCGAGAACGACTACACCAAGCAACGCCATAAAGCCGAAATACTTCTTATTCACTGAAGCCTCCTGGAAGTTCATATGCCTTCTGCTAGACTGCACACACCCCCAATGCTATGGCCGACGATTTGGCGTCTATGGGTGCAATCTAAATTCCAAATACCTTCATAATTTCAGTGGGAGTTCCATTGATTAAGTGTAACTTTATCTACGACTTACCTGTAGTCGACCCGCAGATTTAGATAAAATTTATGTCCACGCTCTACTATGAAGCATAGTTAATATGGAATTCAGGATTCGTCCGGGCATCCGTCTCAATTCTGTTCCCTCGCTAGATTGCCGTGTGGGTCTTCGCGCGATCTCACTTTGCGGCAAGCAAACGCTTCGTTCCCTCAGCAAACGTCTTCTCCGGTGTGAGTAGACTCACGACCAAGTATCCGTCCGACGGAAAATCGTAAAAGTGACCTGGATGGACGGAAATGCCTCGTTGCATCAAGAGATTAATCGCCAAGTCCTCGTCCAAGCCCATCGCGGGCACTCTCAGTACCGCGCACCAGCCACCTTCTACGCTCAGCCGAGAACACGTCCTGTGCGCACCGAGCTGCCGGTCCAGTTCCGCAAGATTGCCCCGCACCCGATCCATCACCTGCGCTTGAAATCCACCCCGCTGTTCCAGAAACCTCGGCATCGCCAATTGTACCGGCGCGTTCATCGACAAATAGGTATCGGCAATGACTTCGAGCCGCCCCAGTGCCTCACTTTTCTGCTCTGGCGGCCCGCTAGCAATCAGCCATGCCGTCTTCATCTGCGGCAGCCCGCAAATCTTCGATAGCCCGCTCAGTGTAAATGTCAGCGCCCCGCTGTTCGCCGCAAAGCTCGCCGCGCGATTTTCTTCAAACGTAAAATCCAGGAACACTTCATCAGCAACAATGGTCAGCTCGCGCGCCGAACAAATGGCATTCAACTTAGCGATTTCCCCGCGTTTCGCAAAGTGCCCGGTAGGATTATTGGGGTGCACCACGATGATTCCACGCGTGCGCGGCGTGATGGCCTGCTCCAAAGCATGAAAATCGATCTGCCATCCGTGGTCGTAAAGCAGCGGATACCGCACCAAGCTAACGTCCTGAATGTCCGCCAGAAAATCGAACAGCGGATAACTCGGCGACGGAATTAAAAGTTCGTCGCCCGCATCGCACAGCATTCGAAACGCATACGAATAGGCTTCGCTCGTGCTGGTCGTAAGAAAAATATCCTCGACCGAAACATTCTCCTCGCGATCTGCGTAATATCCAGCCACCGCGCGTCGCGCAGCTTCCAGCCCTCTCGGATTCGGTTCGTAAGTGAGCGCCGCCGGGTTCCCCAGCGCTTCCAGAATGGCCGCACGATCATATTCGAAACCGCATTCCGTAGGATTCGAAACGGTCAAATCCCACAATGGCTTCCCAGCCGCGCGATGCGCCGCCAGCGCTTCGCTCAGCCGGTTCGGCGTCATATTCCAATTAGTGCGCTTTGCAAACATGCATTGCCGGTGCGGTCGATGAAATCCTGCCGGAACATTATATCCGGAGCTTCGCAAACTCCATCAAGCAGTGCTCGGTTATACTCTGTGCGGCATAATGAAAGCTATGAGCTCACCCTCGCAGCCTAATCCGCTTCTCGAGCCGGTGCCGCAATTCGATCTCGCTGCGCAATATGCCGCCATCGGCAGTGAGATTCGAACTGCCGTCGAGCGCGTTCTGGCCTCGCAACAGTTTGTCCTAGGCCGCGAAGGCGCCGCTCTGGAAGAAGAAATTGCCAAGCTGTGCGGCGTTCGACACGGCATCGGCGTCGCCTCCGGCACGGACGCGCTCATCTTGGCTCTGCGCGCCTGCGGCGTTCAAGCCGGCGACGAAGTCCTCCTCCCGCCCTTTACTTTTGTGGCCACGGGAAGCGCCGTGAGCGCTCTTGGCGCGAAGCCGGTTTTCGCGGACATCCGCCCCGACACCTACAACATCGATCCTTCCGAACTCGAACGCCGCGTGACGCCGCGCACACGCGCCATCGTAGTCGTCCATCTCTACGGCCTCGCCGCTGACCTGGACCCCATCCTCGCCTTCGCCAGGGCGGGCAAATTGCCGATCATCGAAGACAACGCGCAAGCCATCGGCGCCTCCTACAAAGGCCGCCACACCGGCTCGCTCGCCGACGCCGCCTGCGTCAGTTTTTATCCCACCAAAAATCTCGGCGCCTATGGCGACGCTGGCATGGTCGTAACAAACTCAGCCGAACTCGCGGCGCGCCTTCGCACCCTCCGCAACCACGGCCAAGCCGAAAAATATTTGAGCAAAGAGCCCGGCTGGAACAGTCGCCTCGACGAAATCCAAGCCGCCATTCTGCTAGTAAAGTTGCGTCATCTCTCTGCTTGGCAGCGCGCTCGCCAATCCCGTGCCGTGGAATACAACCGGCTACTTTCGCAGATCCCCGGGGTGATGCCCCCGCTCGCACCCGAAGGCTTCGAACACGTCTACCATCAATACACCATTCGCATTGAACAGCGGGACGCGCTCCAGAAATTTCTCAGCGCAAGAAAAATCGGCAGCACCGTCTACTATCCCTACCCGCTCCATCTCCAGCCGCTCTACGCTTCGCTCGGTCATAAGCCCGGCGATTTCCCACACTCCGAGCGCGCCGCCCAGGAAGTCCTTTCCTTGCCGATGTATCCCGAATTGCGCAACGAGCAGATCGCGCGAGTGGTGGACACCATCTCTGAATTTCTGAAGTGTTAGAAGTTTTATTGGAAAATTAAGATTTCACTTGCCCAGGTACAGCACCGCCAACAGAAAAATCCAAAGTCCATCCATAAAATGCCAGTAGTAAGAAGCGACTTCCGCCGCCATCGTACGCGTGATGTTCGTTTCCCTGAACTTACGCCCCATTACATACACCAGCGCGCAAACGCCGCCGAGAAGGTGCACCGCGTGCGCTCCCGTGAAAATGTAGAAAAAACTGCTCGCCTGATTGCTGGCGATGTAAACACCTTGCGCCACAAGCTGGCGCCACGCCACCAATTGTCCGGCAACAAATAGAAAACCCAGAACCGTGGTGACCATCCAAAATTTCCGGAAACCGCGCACGTCCGCAATCGCCAGGCGCCGCCGCGCCGCCTCCAGCGTGAAACTGCTGCCAAGCAGAATCGCCGTGTTCAACCAGACCACGGCGGGCAGGTGCACTGTAACCCATACACTGCTCCCGCTCCGCAGCACGATGAAAGCGCTGGCCAGCGCCATAAAGAACATCAAGATCGACACTAGGCCAATCGCGATTGCCGTCGAATAGCGTTTCGGAGTCGCCGACCAATTGCGGCGGCGGTGGCTATCGTCGTCGCCGCCATCCCCGTCATCACCCCCGCCGGGCGGAGGAAGCGGCCCGCCTCCTCCACCGCCAATGTCCTCGGCGATGATTTCGATCTCCGGAGTTGCGGTTGTGCCCGGCATGGCAGCGTTCTATTTCCCGAATCTCATTCTCCGGACTGGCGAGCCTTTATCCACTTCCTCGGGCGCAATATGCTGCGGCACGAAATCTTCGGCCACGTCCGGCAAGCTGAATTCGTAAGCCCCACGATACACCACCGGGTCGATTGCGCCAAAATCATCGACGGGTGGAGGCGATGAAACGCTCCATTCTAGTGTGGTGGCGCGCCAGGGATTGTATTCCAAAACTTTTTCGCCGCGGAACAAGCTCAACAGAAAATTGGCCAGGAAAAGTCCTTGCGCGGAAACGGTCAGCAAAATCGCGATCGTAATGAAGTTGCGCATCGCAGCGCCAGCGGCAATCGAGGCAATCTCGATTCCCGGGAAAACGCGAGAATGCGCGATCAGTCCGAGCCAGTGCATGGGCATGAAAACACAATAGACTCCTAGGAAGGTCAGCCAGAAATGGATTTTGCCGAGCGTTTCGTTTAGCCGGCGTCCAAACATTTTGGGAAACCAGAAAAACAGCGCGCCGATTATCGCGAATGTCGCCGCGACACCCATAACCAAATGGAAATGACCGGTCACGAAATCGTCGCTCACGACAGCCGCTGCTAGATCGTGACGCGCCAGGAAAATCCCAGAAAGCCCGCCCGAAAGAAAAAGGGAAATGAAACCGAGCGCGAAAAGCATCGCCGTGTTGAGCTGCACGCGCGCGCCCCAAATCGTCCCAATCCAGCTAACCAGCAGGATTGTGGCCGGCACTCCGAGCGAAGAAGCCAGCAGCGCAAAGACCAGCGGCGAAAAGGGATTCATGCCGCTCGAAAACATGTGCTCTCCCCAAACGCAAAAACCAAAAACGCCCACGCCGCAGAGCGCCAGAACCACTAGGCGTTCCTTCCAAACCGGCTTGCGCGAAAACGTGGAAACAAGATGCGTGACCACTCCAAAGCATGGCAGCATCGCCACGTAAACTTCCGCTTGCGCAAAGAACCAGAAGAGGCGCTGCCAAAGAACGAGAGCCCCATTTCCCATAGCGCCAGCCGGCTGATTGGCGATGAAATTCAGCAACGGGAAAAAGTGCGTCCCCAGCAGCCGGTCCGAGAGCAAACATACGCAAGCCGCAAGCAGAATGCTGAAAATCAACATGCCGAGAATTGCGTTGATGAACCACGCCCACACGGTCAGCGGTAGCCGTGGCAGCGTCATTCCCTTCGCGCGCAGGTCGATGGTCGTCACGCTGAAATTGAGAGCGTTGCCGAGTGACGCCGCGCAAAAAAGCGCCACGCTAAAAATCCAAAGCGTGATCGCAGCGTGCGAAGGAACCAAAAACGTTGCCGTCAATCCCAGAAGCGACGCCGCCGTTGCCCAAAACGCAAGCAAGTTCAGCGTCGGGAACGCCATTTCTCGCGCCCCAATTTGCAGCGGAAGAAAATAGTTTCCAAACCCCGCTTGCGGCGCGGCTGTAAGCACCAGAAACACCATCAACGAACCGTGCAGCGTGGTGAGTGCCGCAAAACGCTCGAGCGAGTTGCCCAGGCTAGAGAGAAGCGGCAGTTGTACTGCAGGCCACACCTGATGAATACGCATGAGCAGCGACACGGCCATTCCGAGAAAGACGCTGAACAGTGCCAGCCAGAGATAGTTCAACCCCATGGTCTTGTGGTCGGCGCTGAAAACGTAGCGCCACAGAAAGTTCGTCTGCGGCGACTCCGGGCGATCTGCGTTGTTGTCTTCTGTGGCCATGACTGGTCTGGAAGTCCCCGCAGCCAAAACGGAACCAAACCGCCGGCCGCGGGAACACTAGAATACATCGAAGAACAAAACGCAAGGGGCCGGAAGGAATGTTCGCGTCTTGATTCCAGTTGGTCCAAAGTGGAAAGAGAAGAGCTCCCGACACCCTCCCCTACCGGCCCGAATGAAGTAAGAAATGACCTCTTGACTGGTACACACAAATGTGAGAAGTTTACACATCAGGAAGGGAAAGGGTCCAAGATGCGAACGAACATTGAAATCGACGACGCGTTGATGCGCGAGGCGATGCGCAGTTCGGGCCAGCGGACGAAGCGAGCGACGGTCGAGGCCGGACTGCGGCTTCTGGTACAGACGCGGGCACAGGCGAAGATTCGGCGTTTGCGTGGCAAAATCCAGTGGCAGGGCGACTTGGAAGCTTCGCGGCTCGGACACGTGTCTACGTAGGCCGCGAGATGGTGATCGTCGATACGACGGTGTGGATCGACTACCTGGGCGGTGTTGAGAATGCCGAGACCAAATGGTTGGACCGCGAAGCCGATAGACAACGGCTGGGATTGATCGATCTAATCTTATGCGAGGTTTTGCAAGGGCTACGCGATGACGCCGCATTTGGTCCAGTTCTTCAGGAGCTTCGGCGCTTCGCGGTGTTCGAGACGGGCGGCGCGGAGCTGGCTATCGCCGCAGCGCGGAACTTCCGGACGCTGCGCCAGCGAGGCTATACCGTGCGGAAGACGATCGATTGCTGGATTGCCACGTTTTGCCTTCAAGAAAAGCATGTCCTGTTGCACAGGGACCGAGACTTCGATCCCTTTAAGTTGTTGCTTGGTTTGCAGGTGATTCAGCCCTGAGCACTTAGAAAAAACACGGGGCTACGGCGCGGCAACGCGGTTCAGATAGAACCGGAAGAAGGCGTCGGGGTTGGACTCGAGGCAGACTTGGGCGTTGGGAGGATTGGGCGCATTGACAGGGCCAGGGTCGGGACGGGTAAAACCCTGCGCGTCCACGCGAATGTGCATAGGCTCGACGGGGCACAGGCTCTGATGGACCAGGAACGCGATGGTCATGGGATCGAACAGCGTGGGCGTTTCCTGGCCCCATTGGTGATAGAGGATCGTAAGGGCGTCGGTGATGGGAGTGCCCTGGCTGAAGAGGAAGGCGCGTTTGAGCTCATCCATTTTCAGTTGAGTGGAATCAAGCGGCATCACGAAGAGAGGCACACCAGCGGCGAACAGCTTTTGCGCCGACAGGATGTCGTTGAGGATGTTCCATTCAGGCTGCGGAGGTGTCGGAGGGCCGAAGCCGAGGTCCCCGTACCCTCGCTTGATCGAGCCGCCCATCATAATGATGCGCTTGAGTTTATGGAAAGTGCCCGCGTCTTTATCGATTGCGGCACCAACGTTCACCAGCGGACCGATGGCGATGAGCGTGATTTGGCCGGGGTTGCGCCGAATTTGGTCGAGGAGGAACCCCACCGCATCGGGGTGCGAGGGCTTGGAGAAGCGGTTGTTCTCAGCGTAGCGACGCTGGGTGAAGTTGGATTTTGGCGTGGTAGGCACACCGGCGGCTACGGGGATCTCCGGGCGGCCCACTTCTACTAGGAAACGGTCGAGAAGTTTGGCGCGAGTCTCGGTGTCGCCAAAAGTGGTGGTGATGCCTAGGATTTCGAGCTCCGGGCTGCGCAGCGCCAGGGCAACCGCGAAGGCATCGTCAATATCATCGCCGATGTCGGTGTCGATGATCACTTTTTCAGGAAGACCTTTGTGGGGCCCCGGAGGTGGCGAAGTGTTTTGCGCCAAGGAGACTACGGAAGTCACGAAAGAAGCGCAAGACAGGACGGAGATGAGTAGCGCTCTGAATTTAAACATGGACGAACGCTCGTGCTTGCCGGGCACGAATCTGAAAAACACGAACAAATTTTATCCCGGAAAACTTGGTGCGGTCGAGAGGACTCGAACCTCCACGCCTTGCGGCGCTAGCACCTCAAGCTAGTGCGTCTGCCAGTTCCGCCACGACCGCGATGACATCCATCGTAAGGGCAATAATGCAGGGTGTCAAATGAGCACTTTTAGAAGGAGAAAAGAAAGATAGCGGCATCCCGACCGGGCCAGGATAAATCCCGCGCCATCTAAAAAATATGATCGCTACGGCTTTTTCGGCACCACGGGCTGTGACCCTGCCGGAGGTTGCGAAGGCGGTGGCGTGCTGGGCTGAGACGCTGCCGGAGGCTGAGAGGCCGGCTGCGAGTTGGACTGTGGCGATGCTGGCGTCGTTCCTGGAACTGTGCCATGAGTTGCGGGAGTTGCCGGCAGCGTAACAGGCGCGCGCTTTGGAGCCGGCTGGGAAACTCTTTCGAGGATAGAGCTGCCCTGGCCGACGGCCTTATCCGTCCGCACTACCATAGCAAAAGCGCAGAGCATGAACATCACGGCGCACCAGGTGGTGGCCTTTGAAAGAACGTTGGCGGCACCTCGCGGACCGAACGCCGTTTGGCTGCCAGCGCCGCCGAAAGCCCCGGCGAGATCGGCCGCTTTGCCGCTTTGCAGCAGCACCACGATGATCAGCACAAAACAATTTATGACAAAAAAAGTCGTGAGTAACCATCCGGCGAACCGGAAGCCGAGTACCACGACAGCGGCACCGATCAGCAACGCGATGGCCCACTGAAATGCTGTTTTTGTTTCCATGCCCGTCCTCTATCCAGAAATCAAAAATCGCAAACTATGCGGGAGCGCTACTTGAAATTCACAAGCGCGGCGAACGACTTCGGATCCAGGCTTGCTCCGCCCACAAGTGCCCCATCCAATTCTTCCTGCGCCATCAATCCCTGAATGTTGTCAGGCTTGACGCTGCCACCATATAGAATCCGAAGCTCGGAAGCGAGGTGAATGGAGAACTTCTCCCCCGCGCAACGCCGAAGCAGGCGATGGGCATCAGCGGCGATCTCCGGGGTCGCCGTGCGGCCCGTACCGATGGCCCAAACCGGTTCGTATGCAATTAGGATACGGGAGAACTCGTGCGAGGTCAACGCGCCGGGGCCGCCGTTGAATTGCCGGCGGAGAACTTCTTCAGCCAAGCCGGCGTCGCGTTCCTCTTGGGTTTCTCCGAGGCAAACAATGGGGGCCAAGCCAGTTTCCAGCGCGATCAGGGTCTTTTTGGCGACGTTGTCATCAGTTTCGCGAAAAAGCTGGCGGCGTTCGGAGTGGCCGATAATCACGTAGCGGCAGCCAGCTTCGGCGAGCATGGTGGCGGAAACTTCGCCAGTGAAAGCGCCTTCCTTGCTCCAAGAGACATTCTGGCCGGCGATGGCGACAGAGGAGCCTTTCGCGGCTTCGACGGCGGTCGATATAGCCGTGAATGGCGGAGCGACAACAACGTCGCATTGCTTCGCGTTGTCGACTAGCGGAAGAAACGAGGAGAAAAACGCGCGGGTATCCGCTAGCGTTTTGTACATTTTCCAGTTGCCGGCGATAACGCGGCGTCGCATGTGAGCCTCCGGAGAAAAGAAAGAAAAAGATAACGCAGAGACGTTGAGAGCGCAGAGGGTTCGCAGAGCAGTAGAGGCATCATTTGTTGGTGAGCGCCTCGACGCCGGGGAGTTTGCGTCCGCCTAGGAATTCGAGGGAAGCGCCGCCTCCCGTGGAAATGTGAGAGATCTGATTCGAAAGACCGGATTGATGGACAGCAGCTACGGAGTCGCCGCCACCGACAATGGAAGTGGCGCCGTCGCTGGTGGCCGCGGCAACCGCTTTGGCAATCTCGAAAGTGCCTTTGGCGAAGGCGGGCATTTCGAATACGCCCATGGGGCCGTTCCAGACGATGGTTTTCGCGGAGGCAATCTTTTGGCGATAGGTTTCGATGGTCTTGGGGCCGATGTCGAGGCCCATCCAGCCATCGGGCGTGGCGGAAACGGAAACAGTCTGGGTGGCGGTGTTTGCTTTGAATTCCGCGCCGACGACGTGATCGACAGGAAGCAGTAGAGCGAATTTACTTTGCTGCGCTTCGGCGCGGAGGCGCTTGGCAAGTTCCAGCTTGTCCTCTTCGACGAGCGACTTGCCGATGGGCTGGCCTTCGGCTTTGAGGAAAGTGTAGGCCATGCCGCCGCCGATGAGCATGGCGTTGGAGATTTTCATCAGATTTTCGACGACTTCGATTTTATCGCTGACTTTAGCGCCGCCAAGAATCGCGACGAAGGGGCGCACGGGGTTGCTAACCGCTTTGCCGAGGTAGGCCAGCTCTTTTTCCATCAGCAGGCCGGCGGCGGATTGCTGGACAAAGCGGGTAATGCCGACTACGGAAGCGTGTGCGCGATGCGCGGAGCCGAACGCATCGCAAACGAAAAGGCCGTCGCAAAGCGCGGCAAGCTGTTTGGAAAAAGCTTCGTCGTTTTTTTCTTCCTCGGGATGGAAGCGAACGTTTTCGAGGAGAAGGATATCGCCGTCGGCGAGTGATTTGCTTTTGGATTCAGGAACGGGGCCAACGCAATCGGAGGAAAATCGGACCGGCCGGCCGATCAGCTCTTCGAGTTTTTTGGCGACGGGAAGGAGCGAGTACTTAGGGTCCGGGCCGCTTTTAGGGCGCCCGAGATGCGAAGCGAGTATCAGGCGGCCGCCGGCTTGAATGGCGAGGCGAAGGGTCGGGATCGACTCGCGAATGCGAGTGTCGTCGGTGACGACACCGTCTTTGAGCGGCACGTTGAAATCCACGCGAATGAAGACGCGCTTGGCGCGGAGAGCGAGGTCGGTGATGGTGAGTTTGTCCATGATTTTTGTGACTCGTAACTGGTGGATAGAGCGAGCGGGGCAAGCCCCGCCCCTACGGTCAGAATTTGGAGGCCAGGAGCTTGACGAGGTCGCGGCAACGGCAGGAGTAGCCCCACTCGTTGTCGTACCAAGCCAGAACTTTGACGCAGCGGTCGCCGACGACCTTGGTGTATTCGGAATCGACAATCGAAGAATTCGAATTCCCTTTGAAGTCGGAGGAAACGAGTTGTTCTTCGGTATAGCCGAGGATGCCCTTCATCGGACCGTTGGCAGCGGCTTTCAGCGAGGCGTTAACGGCATCTTTCGTGGCGGGCTTATCCACGAAAACCGTGAGATCAACGACGCTGACATTCGGCGTGGGCACGCGCATGGCGTAGCCGTCGAGCTTGCCCTTCAGTTCAGGAATGACGAGGTGCAGCGCTTTGGCGGCGCCGGTGGAGCTGGGAATCATGTTGAGTGCGGCGGCGCGGGCGCGGCGGAGATCCTTGTGCGGGAGGTCGAGGAGCTTCTGATCGTTCGTGTAAGAGTGGATGGTAGTCATGGTGCCGCTGTTGATGCCAAAAGTGTCATGAAGAACTTTGGCGACGGGAGCGAGGCAGTTCGTGGTGCAAGATGCGTTCGAAATGACGTGATGCTTCGCGGAATCGTAGGTCTTGTCGTTCACGCCGAGAACAAAAGTGGCGTCGGGGCCTTCCGAAGGCGCGGAGATGATGACTTTCTTCACTGGTGCGCGAAGGTGCTTCTGGGCATCCGGGCCCTTGGTGAAAAGGCCGGTGGATTCGATCACGATGTCCGCACCCACGGAGGCCCAGTTAATCTCGGCGGGGTCTTTTACCTTGAAAACCTTGAGACTCTTGCCCTCGACGGAAATGGTGTCCTCGGTGTGACTCACGTTGTGGGGCAGATTGCCGAGAACGGAGTCGTACTTCAAAAGATGCGCGAGGGTCTTCGAGTCCGTGATGTCGTTGACAGCGACGAATTGGATGTCCTTGTCGTCAAGCGCGGTGCGCACAATGTTGCGACCGATGCGGCCAAAGCCGTTGATGCCAACCTTGATGGGCATTACTTCCTCCGATGGAATGTTAGATATTGCGGCCGTAAAGGGGTGCAAGACGGCAGCGGGTGAACAGAAAATGCTATGGGTTGCGCGGGCAAAAGTCAACGCGTGGAAAATGAGGTGAGACGGAGAATCAGTCATAGCTGAATGCGCCCTGCGTTGTCGTAAAATGGACAGGAGACGCGAAGCCTTGGGCGGTGTTGCCCAAGATGCGAGATGAGGGCTTATGCCACTTGAAAGGAAGCAGGTGTTCCCGAACCTGTTTCGATACGTGTGCGATCGCTGTCCGTTCGACTGGCCCCGGACGCCGGTGAAAGAAAGCGAGTTGCCGCCTCCCCCGAGCCATGCATGCCCGAATGAGAACCAGCCGGAGGCGAAACCGGCCCCCCAAGAGCCGGTTCCCGAAGAAGTGGTTCCCCAAGAACAAGAAAAGAAAGCCGGCGGAAACACAAAACCCCGTCCCGTGGCTGTGTGCACGCGCTGCGGCGCTGTTTCCTACGCCGCGCAATTCATTAACGGTCAGTGTGCCCAGGTGGTCGCGGGGAAGAGATGCTTGGGAGTCAATGGGAGCGCTCTCAACGCTGACGATTGGAAACCATGCTCCGCGTGCGCGGGTGCTGGGGCCACAGGAACGACTCGTTGTGGCCCATGCGACGGGGCAGGCTGGTTGTACGCGCGAGGCAAGGGATAGCGCCAGGAAGAACACGCGGCAACCGCAAGGAGCGGGCCCTATCAGATGGCATCCGTTTTGCGTTGGCTTTTCGATTCGGAGCGCGGAGACCCTGGCCGCTTGCTTCCCCGCTGGATTTTTCTGCGTGCTCTCGGCTTCATTTATTACTCGGCGTTTTTCTCGCTGGCGTTTCAAATTCGCGGATTGATGGGTCCGCACGGGATTCTTCCCGCCGGCGAATATCTGCAAGCGGTGGCCGAGCGTTTTGGCCATCTTGGGTATTGGTACGCACCGACGCTGCTATGGTTTTCGAGCAGCGCGCACATGCTCACGGGAATTTGCTGGGCGGGGATGATTGCCTCGCTTTTGCTGGTCTTGAATTTTTGGCCGCGCGGGATGCTGGCGCTTTGTTTCGCGTGCTTCCTTTCGTTTGTGAGCGCGGCGCAGGATTTTTCCAGCTACCAATCGGATGGGATGTTGCTGGAGGCGGGATTTATCGCCCTTTTCTTTGCCCCCGCAGGATTCCGTCCGGGCTGGGGCGAAGAAAGCAGGCCCTCGCGCGTGAGCTTGTTCTTGCTGGTTTGGGAATGCTTCCGAATCTATTTCGAATCGGGCATCGCAAAGATATTAGGCGGCGACCCGCAGTGGCGGAACTTCACGGCACTCGATGAGTATTATCAGAACGGACCGCTGCCAACGTGGATTGGCTGGTACATGCAGCATCTGCCGCATTGGTTTCATGCGGTGACGGCGTTTGGAACGCTCGCGATAGAACTGGTGCTCGCGTGGCTCATGTTCTTGCCTCGCCGTTTGCGTATCTTGTGTTTTCTCATTATTACACCCTGGCAAATGGGGGTCATTCTTTCAGCAAACTACACCTTTCTGAACTACTTGGTGCTCGCACTTGGAATTTTGCTGCTTGATGACCAGTTTGTGTTGCCGTACTTGCCGCGATTCATGAAAAAGAGTTACCTGGACACGAAAGAGGCCAAGCCAGTGGCTGCTCCGGCTCCTGAAAACAAATGGAGAGTGAGATTTCGCGAGCAATTCTCGGCCCTGAAGCTTGCGGTGACGGCGGTGATGCTCACTTGGATTTTCTACGCGACGACGGCGGAAATGGTTTGGATGGTAAAACCGCTGCCCCTACCGACGACGCCGGTAACGGCGCTAGAGCCGTTTCGCATCGCGAACCGCTACGGATTGTTCGCGATGATGACGCGAGGGCGCTATGAAATCGAGTTTCAGGGTTCGGACGATGGGCAAACTTGGCTCGTCTATCCGTTCCGATTCAAACCGCAGGACCCGGCCAAGCCGCCTGGAATATACGCGCCGTATCAACCGCGTTTTGATTGGAATTTATGGTTTGCGTCGCTGAGTACCTGGAGGCAGGAGCAGATCGTCGTGCGAACGGAGGAGAATCTGCTGCGCGGCGATACCGACGTGCTGCTGCTTTTCGCGGGAGACCCGTTTTCGCACTCTCCGCCACGGCAAGTGCGCGCAGTGATTTGGCAATATTGGTTCGCAACGCCAGCGGAAAAACGTTCGCAAGGCTTGTGGTGGAGAAGGCAGCCGCTTGGCCTCTACGCCCCAACTTTGGAACGAGAATCGGATGGGAGAATGGTCGTGCTGGAATGGCCTCCTGCCATGGAACCGCGGGAGTAACTTTGATGCAAGAATCAGATTTCATCTGGCAGTGGCTTTCGCACACTGCTAGCGAAACCTTTTTCACTGGGCCGAATTCCATAAAATTTTCCTGCGCCTTAACTAGACGTAAGAACCCCTTTGGATGGAGGTCAAAACTAGTGATACGCCTTAAATCGAGGGTCACTGCGGGAATTGTTTGATTGAAGTGACGCGATCGCCCTGGAAGCGGACGAAGACAGTCTTAGAAGGCGGCTGGCCATAAATCCAGTCTTCGATGTCGTTGCCTTCGGAATCGCGTTCGCGCACTTTGTGGTCGGGCTTCCCGATGGCGGCAACGAGTTCTTCACGATCCATGCCCACGACGGGCTTGCGGTCCTGAATGGCCTTCTTCATTTCCGGGGGCAGGGTATCGAACCACTGCACGGCGGCGGAGCGTTCCTTGGCAAAATTCAAGAAAGGCGAAAGGAGTTGCTTCAATTCGTCGGGAGTGAGGTCCGGCAACGCCTTATTGAAATCCAAGAAAATGGTGCTGCCCATGCCTGGCTGCATCCCCGGCGGGCCCGGATCCTGCGTCGAAGTCGACTGCATTGGGGGATAGCCGCCACCGATGCCGATCTGCAGATGATCGCGCCAGTGTCTTTTGCCGCGTCCGCCGCCGTTCACATCGACGACAATCTGATGGTCGTGAAACTCGAGCTTGGTGATTTGCACGTTATCGCCGGTATTGACGGCCGGGCCGTGCGTCGCGACGGCGCGATCGAGCAGATCGGCCTGCAGCGGCTTGCCTACGTTGAGGTGGAACCCTTCCTTGCCCGCGGGCAAAGGCTTGACGGCTCTGGCAAACTCGCCGGAGACGTAGCGGATCAGTTCCAGCTTTGAAGAATCCTGGAGCGTGGCGCTTTTGGCAGCAGGCGGAGTCTTGGACTGGGATTGGGTTTGGGACTGCGCGCCATCCGAAGACGCGCCGCTGTTCGGGAACAGAGGAATCTCATCGTCCGAAGGAAAGTTGGGAGAGGGGTTCGCAGGCGGACGAAGGCTATTGATCCGAGGAACGTCCGCGTCCGCGAAGAGCAAAAAGATCAGCGATAAGACCAGCCAGTTTGACATATGCACTGCGGACCCCAGGCGGCCGGGGCCCGTTTACTCTATTCTACGATGCCGGGAGGCCGCTGAACAGGTGCCTCGGTAGGAAGCGGTGGGAAGCGCGCCATGTCTCTAGCGGAACACAACTTGAACACCTTGGCGGTCGATCGTCATTGGCAGGTTCTCGGCGCCGGACTCTTGAATGGCCGTTTGCACACGTTCCCGGGCGTCTGGTTCGATCAAAAGGACCACGCAGCCACCGCCACCGGCTCCGCAGACCTTGCCAGCTAGCGCACCGTTGCGGCGGGCGTTCTCAATGACCCGGTCGATGGTCTTTGTTGAGATAGTGGGCAAATTTCTCTTCCTGAAAGACCATTCCTCGCGCATCAGGCGGCCGGCTTCGGGCCAGTCTGGCTTTTCGAAGGCTAAGCGCATTTCCTGGGCCACCTCGGAAATGCGCTCCAGGCTGTTTTGCACGGCGCGATTGTTTCCGATCTGCGCCTTGAAGACTTCCCAATTGTTGATGCCATGCTGGCGCGGCTTGCCGGTGTAACAAACCATCACGCGGCGCTCGAGTTCGTCGAGATTCACGCGCAGATCGACGCGATGCTCGCCGCCCGGCGGGAGCTCGATGGCCGCAGCTCCGCCAAAAGCCGGCGGGTAGTGATCCTGGGTTCCCGTGGGGACGTTAATCACGATGGCTTCGGCATCGCGGCTGATGTGGATCCAATCCTCTTTGCTCTTCCCTGCTCCGGTGAAGCGGTCGAGCGCGGCGCAAATCGCTACGGCCATGGCGCTGGAGCCGCCGATGCCCGCGCCAGCGGGAGCTTCGGAATCCGTAGTGAGGGTAAAGCCGCCCTGCGGATGGAAGAACTTGGTGATCTCCGCGAGGAGCGGAAGGCGGTAGCGCTTGGCTTTCACGAGGGCGGCGAAGGAAACAAAACTTTCCTCGCGCTTGATGTCGCGGGAAACCAGCTTGATGCGATTGTCGCTCGCGGGATGCGTTTCGATGACGCAGGAAGCATACAGCGAAATGGCCGCGTTGAGTGTGACGGCGCCGGGATGAAAGAGATACAGCGGCCAGATGTCGAGCGTGCTGCCGGCGAAGTCCACGCGGGTCGGTGCTTTGGATTCGATGATCATAAGTGCGAGCTAGCTCGATTCAGAGAGAGTTTCAGCCGAGCCAGTTTGACGGATTAAGACGGCCACCTCAAGCGATGAGCTGGGGAATGTCCACGGAAAGGCAATGTCATTTACAAACATGATGAGTGATGAACTGCTTTTCGCGTAGTTGAAAAAATCAGCCGGTAGTGGCGACGCGGTTGCGAGCGATGAGCTGCGGGCCGTCTTTTTTCTCTTGCGCGAGGGCGGGATTGGGCTCGAAGCAACGCCGGCAGCGGGCTTCGTACGCGCCCATTGCGCCGACGACGATGAGCTCTTCACTTTCGACGAGGCGCTGGGTGTGAACCGCGGGATTGCCGCAGCGGACACAGATGGCGAGCAGCTTGGTGATTTCCTCGGCGATGGCGAGGAGGCGCGGCATCGGTTCGAAGGGGCGGCCGCGGTAATCGGTGTCCAGGCCGGCGACGATGACGCGTTTGCCGAGATTGGCGAGCTTGGTGCAGACGTCGACCACTTCGTCGCCAAGGAATTGCGCTTCGTCGATGCCAATGACTTCGGTGCGCGGTGACAGCTTCTCCATGATTTCTGAGGCTTTGAACACGTTGTCCGAAGGAATGCCAAGGCCGGAATGCGAAACGATTTCGTTGACGGCGTAGCGCTCGTCGATGGCGGGCTTGAAGATTTGCACGCGCTGGCGGGCGATTTCCGCGCGGCGCAAGCGACGGATCAGCTCTTCGCTCTTGCCGGAAAACATGGGGCCGACGACGACTTCGATCCAGCCCATATTGCCTTTGACGATGTCCACGGTAGCTCCCTAAAAGCAGTTAGCAGTTAGCGGTTTTCAGTCCTCAGTATTCAGTGAAGAATTCGATCGTGAATCGTGAGGGTACATTTCTACAGCACCTTTACCCCAAGGTCTTTGATGCACTGGCAGCCGCGGCGCTGTACATCTTGACATTATAGAACGGCGCGAAAGCGGCAATCACGGCAACCCGAAATGCTTCCTGGCGCGTGATGAAATTACCGGAGAGCACACCCCAAGCGCCTTGCGCGTCACGGATCCCTACAGCACCGGCGAACCGGTCGATCGCGGCGGCGAGTTCCACGCCATTTTCGAGAACTTCGTGAGCCAGCGCTTCGGGGATTTCGATACTTCCGGAGCGGCCGAAGTGGCCGCGCGCGCCGTCGGAGACGTAAGCCCAGCTTTCCAGGAAGACGCGGCGACACGCGTTCTGCCGCAAACCGGAATGACGCAGAACCTCGTCCGTTGAGGCGCCTTCGTGGACGACATCGAGGCCGCCTTCGAGGCCGACGAAGTATTGCCAGGACGCCCCGTTCTGGCGCGCCATCTCAGCCAGCGCTTCCGCGCGTTGGCGGGCGCCGCGCATCAATTCATCGCGCGTGGCTGGGGTGTTGCTGACGCCGCTCTCCACCTCCACGCCGATGACTTCGCATTCTGCGCCGTGAACGAGCGCCGCCGAAAATGATTGGAACGCCTCAGTGACAGCGTTGAGCTTGGGGCCGCGCTTGCTGCCCACGGCGATGGTAATCTTGTTCATTCGAAGTAAGGGCGACGGCTTGATTGTAACGGTAGTTGGAGGAAAATTTCACGGAGAATTGGCGAGCCTGAGGAAAACAGGTACCCTCTCGACGGGTGATTGCTTATCTCAGTCGACTGACCCGATAAAAACGCCGAACGCGGGGATGGTGAAATGAGCAAGTTGCGTTGATTCGCGGCCTATCTCCGGCGCTGCCAGCAAAGGTTTCGCTGAACTTTCCTTGATTCCATCGGCGGAAAGATCGAGCTTGACCGTCTTGGCTGCGGCGCTCATGTTGAGCACGACGAGTACGGCATTGCTATTGCCTGGTTCCTCGCGCAAGAAGGCCAGGACGTATGGATCATCCTGATTCAGCGGCAGATAGAGTCCATCGCGGAGCGCCGGTTCGCTTCGCCGCAAAGCGAGCACCCGCTTGTAGAAAGTCAGAATGGAGTTGGCATCCTTCGACTCGGCCTGCACATTATAGGTAAGCGCGCTGGGCGGCACCGCCAACCAAGGGTGCCGCGAGCTACTGAAGCCGGCGTTCGTCGAGTCGTCCCATTGCATAGGAGTTCGTTCGCCGTCGCGGCCTTTTTCCTCCGGCCAGCCGATTTTCCCGATGGGGTCTTGAACGTCTTCTTGGCGCGCTGGTTCCGTTGTGCGCATGCCGATCTCCTCGCCGTAGTACATGAGTGGCGTCGCGCGTGTGGCCAGCAGGAGAGCGGCCATCAGTTTCGCGATTTGGTCATTGTGTGCGCCGTCGCCGTAACGATCCCACTGGCGCGGCTGGTCATGATTGCTGAAAAAATAGTGCGCCTGCCCTCCCGCGGCGTTCTTATCAATTTCGTTCAACAGCCGGCGGAAATCGGGCGCGGAGAGTTTATTCACGTCGGCAATCTGAAAATCCATCGGCAATTGAACTTCATCATCCTTGACGCCGTACATTTTGGTGAGCTCGGTGATATTGGGCTCGTCAGCCTCACTGATCAGCACTGGATTTCCGGGATATTGGTCCACGATCTTCCTCATTTCGCGCAGGACTTCATGGACCTCCGGCAAGTTGTCTGTGTATTTATGTGCGATGTTCGGATCGCCGTAAGCGTTCTTTCCGGGCAGAATCGGGTCGTCATGCAGATTGGGATCTTCAAACAAACGGGAGACAGCATCGATGCGAAAGCCCGCTACGCCGCGATCAAGCCAAAAGCGCATGGCGTCATACATGGCTTTGCGCACCTCGGGATTGCGCCAGTTCAGATCGGGCTGTTCGGTATAAAAGTGATGGTAGTAATACTGATTGGTAGTGGGATCAAACTTCCAGGCCGAATGGCCAAACCAAGATTGCCAGTTGTTGGGAGGCTGCCCCCGCCCCTTGCCGTCGCGCCAGATGTACCAGTCGCGCTTCGGATTGGTCCGCGAAGACTGGGATTCCTTGAACCACGGATGCTGGTCCGACGTGTGATTCGGAACAAAATCCATGATTACGCGGATCTTGCGCATTTTCGCTTCGCTGACCAACCGATCGAAATCCGCGAGCGAGCCGTAGAGCGGATCAATGGCGGTGTAGTCCGAGATGTCGTATCCGAAATCCACTAGTGGCGATGGATACATCGGGCTAATCCAAATGGCATCGATGCCCAGGTCCCGAAGATAATCCAGCCGCGAGGTAATGCCGTTGATGTCGCCGACGCCATCGCCATTCGAATCCCGAAAGCTGCGCGGGTAGATTTCATAAATGACCGCGTGCATCCACCAAGGGTCTTGCGCCTTGGCTCGAGCGTGCGCGGCACTGGAACTTTGCGCTGGCGTCGGCTGTGCCCAGCTGGGACTCGTCCCCAGGCAAAGCCCCATCATCAAAACTAGAAAGACACACTTAGCGCGGTTCAACACGATTAATCTCCCTCTTTGTGCCACGCCTAAATTTCCTCATTCAGGGTTTTGCGTTTTCATGAATCTGCAATTGTTCCGCCAACTTAAGCTCGCGCTCCGCGTCTTCCGTCCGCCCCAGCTCGCGATAAGCCTGTCCAAGAAGGTGGTGGGGCATGGGATTGTTCGAATCCATCGCGATGGCGCGCTGCAAAGCGCGCACGGCCAGGGCGGTCTCGCCTTTCTTCTCCAAGACCTTCCCCATCAGGATGTACGGCCCCGTCGACGTCGCATCCAGCCAAATGGATCTTTGCAACAACTTTTCCGCTTCCTCGTACTTCTGCAAACGCGAGTCGGCATCCGCCAGCTTGTAATACACCGTGGCGTCGCCGGGATTCAGTTCCAGCTCTTTCTGAAACTCCTCGACAGCTTCCGTAATGCGCGACTTGTAGAGGTAAAGCTCTCCCAGCAACAGGTGCGCCCGCGGAAGTTTCGGATCGAGCTGCACCGCCTTCTTCCCATAATCCTCCGCCACGGGAGCAAAATCCTGCCGCAGCAGCATGCGCGCCGCAAACAAATACGCCGCCGCGGAATCCGCTGGTACGCCGAACATTCGCGCAAAGGCCTTCCGCGCGCTGGGATAATCTTTCGTCTGCAAGTAGCAAAGACCCAAAATATACGCGGCATCGACATTCGCGCTCGGATACCACGTCTGCACCTTCTCCAGCGGCGCGATCGCCTCCGCAGGCCGCCCCGCGAGGTAATAAGACAACCCCAGCAACTGCACCGCTTCGTTATCGCCCGGATCTTCTTCCAGTGCTTTCTTCAGGCTCACAGTGGCCTTCAGATAGTCGCTCTTCCGGTAGTAGGTGACCCCCAGCTCATGAGCCAACCCGCCCATTTTCGGGTCTTCTTGAACCAGCGCTTCAAGTTTTGCTATGGCCTCGTCAAATTTGCCTTGTTGGGAAAGCCGCCGCGCCTCACTCAGTGCTTCGGCTGGCAAAACAGATTGGCTTGGCTTGGACCCATCAATCTGCTGGGGTGACCCTTGGGCCGCCGGAACAGGATCCCCCGGAAACCAGGCCGCGGCGAGTGCAACCTCTCCAACAAGCAGAAAAATCCCCGTCAACTGTTTCATTGCATCCCCCCCACCAGCATAACCGAACCGTTAAGAAAAAACGGGGAGCCGGTGAGGGCTCCCCGTTGGGGTGGTGGGGCGTCTTCGTCCTTAGTTAGAAAGTGAATTTCAGTCCGAACTGCAACTGACGCATGGCCGCATTGCCGTTGATGTCCGTAATCTGTCCGGCGTTGCCACCGGCGGCGGGTCCGGTGCAATCGATACACATGTTTCCGGGATTAGCCAGCACGACGTGGTTGAATACGTTGAACGCATCGAAATGAAACGCACCCCTTATGCGTTCGGTGATGAGGAACGACTTGGAGAGAGCCATATCTGACAGGAACGCATGCGGGCCGCGGAAGGAGTTGCGACCGACGTTGCCGATCGTGCCACATGCGGGCCGCGCAAAACCGGGCCCGGACGGACGGGCTACGGTGCAGTAGTCCGTGCCGGCCGGAGCATTGATGGCCAGCGCCGGAATGGGGTTGAAGTAAATAACATCACCCGTCGTCGGGTCTCGGCGAGCCCCCATGCTGAAATTCCCGCTGGCGATATCAGGACGGCAAACGTTGGAATCCTGGTCTTGGCCGCATTCGCCGTAGCTCGCCGTCAACGCCGAACCACCGCTCCAGTTGCTGGTGTTGCTCAGTTGCCATCCGCCAACCAGCAGGTCCTCGAGACGGCTCACGTTGCCCATGTACTTCTGGCCTTTGCCAACCGGCAGAGCGTACACGATGCTGGCTACAAACGCGTGGTTCCGGTTGGTGCTGTCTGGTCCGTACGCGTATTTGGGGTTGTCCGCGTAACTGCCAAAGTTAAAGTCGTACGACCTCGAATAGGTGTAGTGGGTGAGGAATTGCAGTCCTTGAGAGAACCGCTTTTCCACTTTGACCGTTAAAGCGTTGTAATTGGTGCTCGCGTTGTTCCCGTAGTAATTCCCCACGTCCGTCGAGCAGCAAACCACCGGATTCCCATTTGAATCCAGGAAGTTTTGATAGGTGTATTTGTCAAATAGGGGCCGACGGGAAGCCTGGGTTATGGGAACAAACGTCCCGCCTGGACCAGAGAACGTCCCCGCCTGGAATGAACCGTTGATGCTCCTTCCCGGAGCAACCGTGAATTGGTTGACGTTGTAACTGGGGCCGTTCTCGTCGAATTCATGCGTGCCCTTATTGCCGACATAGGCGACCTCAACGTTTATCGTTGACGTCAACTGGTGCTGCACGGTGGCGTTCCAGGCATCCAAGGCCGGCAGATTTTGGAAGGTCGCACGAATGTGTGTGGTGAGGTTGTTCCCTGGCCCTTCAAGCGGGAATAGCCCGTTAGCGGGGATTGCCGGGAACGTAAAGATCGGCGGTCCTTGCGCTAGCGTAAACGCCGGAATGCGGCCCACGACAGCGCTCGTGTTCCCGCTGCCTCCCGTGATATCGGAGTTTGTGGCGTCGACATGCTGCTGCACAAGTACCGGAAGGTTCTGCGTCACCGCGTGACCGAAGTTCGAACCGAATACGCCCATGTCATAGCTGCGGCCGTACCCCAGACGGATCACGGTCTTGGGTTTTATCTGGTAGGCGATGCCGACACGAGGAGCGATAAACTTCCAGTTGTCGTCGATATTCCCGTTCAAACTGTAGCCGCCAAAACCGCCCACGTGGATGTATCCATCGGTCAGGTTGGCAAATCCACCGTTTCCTGGGGCATTCACATACTCCGGTGGATAGAACTCCCAGCGCAAACCGAAATTGAAAGTCAGTTTAGGGGTCAAACGGAATGTGTCTTGCCCATAGAAAAAGTAACGCTTTTGGCGCTCCGCCGCATTCAAGCTGGTGCTGACGTAACGGCTAAAGTTCGTGACATCACCTAACAGGAAGGTAGCCAGGTCCAGGCCGCCCTGGCCGGCATTTCCGGTCCCCGCTGCGTTGAAGACGGGCTCGCCGGTGCGGTTGGAGTCGCTGGGAACGCGCAGGTTTTCCGCAAAGCGAATATCCGCGCCAAACTTTAGGGTATGGTTCCCGCGTATCTTGGTCCAGTTGGTAACTCCCTGGAACTGCTGCTCGCTCTCCGTCAAGGGGCAGTTGCAGCGGCCCACATTGAGACCGTCGCCAAAGTCCGAAAGAGTGCCGTCCATATGAAAGTCCGGCAGCCCGCCAGTGGCAGGGTTGCTGGTGTTCATGTTCGGCACGTTGTACAAAGTAGTCATCGGGGTTGCGTTCTGGTCGGACTTGGTAGCATGCGGGTTGTACTTGAAGTACCCAAAACGGAAGTCTGCAATCAGCGTCGGGTTGAACGTCTTGGTTACCCCGGAAGCTAAGCTGTAATTGTGAATAATGGACTGGCCATTCAGGCCGGCCGCTGCCGGTGCTCCGCCAAAACCCGGCCCACCCAGCGCACCGAGGACGCCTGCCCCGGAGACAGTGAAACGCGCCAAGCTAAACCGCCCAAAAAGCTGCACGGTGGGTGAGATGTTGTAGTCTTCCCGCGTGTCAAACGAATTCTGGACAAAAGGACCAGGCCCAGATTTTATGTAGTTGTTTATAAGATTGGCGTTTGTTCGGCTGGCAGGAAAAGCCTTCAAAATCGCGATCGCCTGCGCCGACAGCATGTTGCCCGGGATGAGGAAGGGCGTCGCGCAATTCGTGGGGTTTGGATTCAGAACTTCTCCCGCGGCTCCGCAAAATGCCTTGCGTCCCGAGCCATCCAGAGCCGCACTGCTTGAGGGGTCATAAATGTAATTGGAAGGGTCGCCAGCCTTACCGTTTCCGATTCTCGGCTGATATTGGCTGAGATCGCAGAAGAGCCCCGCGTTCCCCAATGCCGCCGCGCAAGTTGTTGCCGCCTGAGTTGTTGGTATCGAAACCTGCTGAGTAACTCCGAAGCTGGAGCGCGTCCCCTGATAATCCGCGAAAAAGAACAATTTATTCTTGATGATGGGGCCGCCCACGGTACCGCCGAATTGATTGAATTTTATACTCGGAAGCAACTTACCGGTGCTTGGGTCCGGCGTCGCTTGCGTGAATGGGTCGCGAGCCCTGGTTGCGTCCGTGTACCGGTCCCAGAAGGCGCTGCCGTGAATGTCATTGGTGCCGGACTTCGTCTGTACCGTTACCACGCCTGCTACGGCCTTGCCAAACTCGGCATCGTAGTTCTGTGTCGTCATCTTGGCTTCTTGAATGGCATCCAGGTTCGGATTCACCACGATGATCCCAAGAATCGGATCCTGGTTATCGGTGCCATCCAACTCGTAGGCAGTACCGCTGAAGTGCTGGCCATTCACCATAATCTGCTGGGACGCCTGCGGGTTTTCAGTCGCCGCATGCGTCCATGCCAGTTTCTCCGTACCTGGCGTCAGAAGTTCGAACGTCGTGAAATTTCGGTTGAGGATGGGCAACTCTTCCGCGTACTTACTGTTGAATTCAATCGACACGTCGGCGCGATCCGTCTTGAGTTGCGGAACCTCCGAGGTAACCTCGACAGTCTGGGTGACGGCGCCAACTTGCAGCTGCGCGTCCACATGCGCCGAAGCGTCCGCGGAGACCTCCACGCTTGCCACGTCATAAGCCTTGAAGCCCGGACCTTCGACTTTGACTCTGTAAGTATCCGGGATTAAATGGGTAACCGTGTAATTGCCGCTCTCATTGGTCGTGGTTTCATATGTCGTAGCCTTGGTAACGGATGTAACGGTGACTTTGGCGCCTGCCACTGCCGCGCCTTGCGGGTCTGTTACCGTCCCGAAAATGCTTCCGAACACGGCCTGACCCAGAGACGTACTTGCCCCCAGCGCTAACACGAGACAAAAGCCCATGATCAACCCTAGTGTCGCTTGCCTTCTCATTCCACCCCTCCTAAGCAATGCTGCATCCCTGAAATCTTTCATCAAACCGAATTTTGCAATCACTCTGCTCCACGGCAGCAAAAACATTGCGGTCGCCCAGATACGCGGCCGACAGCACGTGGTTATGCCCATTAGCTTCTTGGCACACACATACAACTCAAAATGATAATGGAAACGGCAACCCGCCAAACTGAACCGACCGCAGTGTACAGCCCCCAAACTCCTCGAACTTCCTTCCCTCGGCGCCGACCTAACCGCCACCACTCATCAAGGTTTGACAAAGTTCAAGATGAGAGCTGCGGGCACCTACACAAGAGTCGAGCGTATATTTGTGATGCCTCATATCAGTTTTTTGAGTGACATGGTAAGTGTCCGAGGGTCTGATACGGTTACACCGAATAAGCTCTGCCTTCACAAAGACATGCGCAAGCGTTACTTTGGTGTTACAATCCCCGCTCGGTGGTCCCCGTGACTGAGAAAGCGCTGCAGTTAGGTCAGATCGAAAGACTTCTAGCCAGCCATTCCTTGCATGGGTCGGAGTCTCTCTGCAAACTGCTGCGCTATTTGGCCCATCATTCTCTGGAACATCCTAGTACTTCTCCTAAGGAGTATCAAATCGCGACAGAGGTCTTTGGCCGCCAAGAGGACTTCGATCCCCATGTGGACTCCATGGTGCGCGTCCAGGCTGGCCGCCTGCGTACTAAGTTGGGCGAATACTATGCCTCTGAAGGCGCCGACGACCAGATCATGGTAGAACTCCCCAAGGGCACCTACGCCCTCACTTTCCATCCGCGCAACCATGGTCCAGGGCGAAACCACGCTAGTACTCACGCTCACGAAGCTCCAGGAAGTCTGGACGCCAGTGGCCGGACCTCCCGCGCGGGGATCGTCGCCGTCGTGGCATTTTCCGTCGTGCTCGCCTCGGTTGTTGCCGTGGCCACCGATCGCTTCCTGAACCGCAGGGTTGCGGAAGCCCACGTGGCCACCGACAACCCTGATGTGCCGGTTGCTTTTCACGTTTTCTGGAAGGGCTTTCTTACCGGTCCGCAGGAACCCTGGGTCATCTTCAGTAACGCCGCCTTTGTCGGCCGGCCGTACGTTGGCATGCGCTATTACAATCGCGCCAAGGATTCCGGTGCGGTGATTCTGGATCATTATACCGGAGTCGGCGAAGTGCTGGCGGTTCACGCCCTCGATGGCGTCTTTGGAAAGCTTCGCCAGCAAATTCGCGTCAAGCGCGGAAGCCTCTTTTCCTTGGATGACGCCAAAAACGACGATCTCATCTTTATTGGCTCACCTTCGGAAAATCTGACGCTCCTGGAGTTGCCCGCCACGGAGGAATTCATCTTCAAGCAGATTACTTCCGGGCCGCGCACCGGCACCATGGAGATCATCAATTCTCATCCGGGAACGGGCGAACCAAAGGAATTCCTTCCCTCTCCACCGGACCAGAGCCTGAGCGAGGACTTTTCGGTCATAGCCCTAAAGCGGGGACTGAATCCAGCGCACGCTGTCTTGATTCTAGCGGGAGCTACAACCATCGGCACGCAAGCTGCCGTCGAATACGTTTGCCAGCAAAATTCCTTGGAAGAGTTGCTCTTACGCCTCTCCGTCTCGAATTCCGGCGAACTAAGGCCGTTTGAAGCGGTAATCCGCGTGAAAGTCGCCAAGGGCGTCCCCGTCGGATCACAACTGGTCGCCCTTCGCAAAGGCCCCGCTTGATCTTAAGCGTTGGAGCCTTTCTTGCATTTTCTCGCATCGCCGTCAGTTATGGACGCTCCTGCAATATTCCGATACAAACCCGTGGCGAACCGAGGTCGCTCCCCGTCCCACGATCATTTTTTCGCGTCTGTCGGCGGCTTCAATCGGGGATCAAGAGTTACGGCTTGCGCGAATTCCTTTTGCGCCTCTTCGATTTTTCCTTGCTGGCGCAACGCCATTCCCAACTGGAAATGCGCGGGCGCGTAGTGAGGAACAGAATTGATTGCCGAGCGGAATTGCGAAATGGCTCCATCGACGTCTCCGGCATTTAGGAGGCGGCGTCCTGAGTTCGTGGAGAACAGAGCCGCCTGTTCGCTGGTCTTCTGTTTCGCGATCTCCAGGCCCGCTTTGCTTTCCACTGCCGCGCCTTCCGTGTCTCCCAGTTGCCGCAACACGGTTGCCAGCGTGGTATGTGCCCCGGCAAAATCCGGCTGCATTCGAATGGCTTCGCGCAAAGCGCTCGCGGCGTCCTGAAGTTCGCCTTTCTGTTTCAACACCGTTCCGAGCGTGTAGTAAGCCTCGGCATAATCCGGCTTCGCGTGAATCGCCGCGCGCAATTCTTCCGCTGCTGGTGCGAAATCGCCCTGTTGCCACAGCGTCACGCCCAGCGTGTAGTGTGCATCCGCCTGATCGGGATCAAGTTCGGTGGCCTTGCGAAATTCAGCGACTGCTTCGGTAAGCTGGTCTTTCAGTTTCAGCGCTAGTCCGAGGTTGTAGTGCAACGTGGCGTCCCGCGGCGAAAGCTTAATCGCGCTTTCGAATTCGGACATCGCCGCGTCAAAATCCGCGACTTGCAAATGCGCTGCGCCCAGGTTCCCGATATATCCGCTATCGTCCGGGCGCAGGCGGATGGCTGTTTGAAACTCGCTGATCGCGCCGTGGCCGTCGCCACTCTCGAGGAAAGCCAATCCCAGATTGTTGTGGGCATTTGGATTGTCCGGCTGCAACTTCGCGGCTCTGCGGAACGCCTCGATGGCTTGGTCCACCTCGCCGTTGTGCTGGAACAGCAAACCCAAACTATTCTGGGCATCGGGATAATCCGGATTCAGCTGCACGCAAGCGCGCAATTCGCGAATCGCCGCGGCTACCTGATCCTTGCTCCGCAGAATTTGTCCCAAGTAATAGTGAGCGCCAGGGTCGGCGGGATTCAGTTTTATGGCGTCTTGAAGATGCAAAGCAGCTTCTTCTAGCGATTTTCCCTGAAATTGCAAAACGCCAAGATGAAAATGCGCGGTCGCAAAATTAGGCTCCAGCCGCAGAGCTTCGGAGAATTCAGTCGCGGCGTCTTGAGGATCGGATTTCTGTACTAACACGGTTCCCAACTCGTCATGCAGCTCCGCGCGTTGCGGCTCCAGTTCGATCGCGCGCCGCATTTCGCTGACGGCGCCGTCGAGGTCTCCGGAAAAATCCAGCGCGCGGCCCAGCGTGCGATGCGTCTCGGAATCGTCCGGGGCAAGCCGCGTGGCCTCGCGCGCTTCGCGCAACGCGGCCGGCAAGTCTCCTTTGCGAATTAGCGCATTGCCAAGATTCACGTGCGCTTGCATGAATTCGGGTTTCAGTTTCACCGCGGCCCAAAACTGCGCGATCGCCGGATCGATTTCCCCCTGCGCAAGCAAAACCCAGCCCAGCGAGTTGTGCCCTTCCGGGCTTTTCGGTGCCAGGCGCGTCACTTTTTCAAAAGCTGCTCGAGCGGAATGCAGGTCACCTTGTTGAAGTGCCGACATGCCTCGCTGGTAAGTTGCCGCGACTCGAGACGCGGGATCCCCGCCCGCGGAATTCGCGGATTGCCCAGCGCGCAACGCAGCCGCCGCGCCGAAGACAGAAACCAGCGCGGTCGACAGTTGAAAGAAAAGCATGCGGCGATGAAGGGGGTTCCATGTCACGCGAAAGAGTCCTGTAAAAAATACTAACATGCTCGCGGCTTCGCGGCGCTTCTGGAAGCTGTTTGATTATACTTTCTCGCTGCGATGAACCGTGTCGGACCTTGCTATGATTAGAGATTGATGACGCTCCTTTATTCTCTTTTCCGGCTTGTCTGCTTCATTGGACTTTTTGCTTGGTTCTCGATGCAATCGGTCAGTGCTCCGAGCGCTCCAAGTACCAACTCCCAGAGCGCAAAAGCCAAGCCCATCGCGCATTTCACCGACATGGCGCAAAAAGCCGGGCTCACCGCTCCAGTTATTTTCGGCGGCGAGACAACAAAAAAATACATCATCGAAACAACCGGCACCGGCGTGGCCATTTTTGATTACGACAATGACGGATGGCCCGATATTTTCGTCGTGAATGGCACAAAGCTGGAAGCTTTGCCAACTGCCAAAGCGCCGACGAGCCATCTGTATCACAACAATCACGACGGCACGTTCACCGACGTCACGGAAAAAGCCGGGCTGACTCACACGGGCTGGGGGCAGGGTGTGTGCGTCGGCGACTACGACAACGACGGCTTCGAAGATTTGTACGTCACCTACTACGGGAAAAATGTTCTCTACCACAACAACGGCAACGGCACGTTCACCGACGTCAGCGAAAAAGCGCATGTCGGGGGCAGCGGAAGAATGTGGGGCACGGGCTGCGCTTTCGTGGACTACGATCGCGACGGCAAGCTCGATTTAATAGTCGCGAACTACGTCGACTTTGATTCGGCGACCGCGCTTGCGCCGGGCGAGCGGGCTTCGTGCATGTGGAAAGGCGTTCCGGTGATGTGCGGGCCACGCGGGCTGCCGTGGGCGAAAAATATCTTGTATCACAATCTCGGCAACGGCGTGTTCGAAGACGTTACGACGAAAGCGCGCATCGATCAAAGCAACGGGCATTACGGGTTCAGCGTTTCCACGCTTGATTATGACGACGACGGGTGGCCGGATATTTTTGTGGCTTGCGACAGCACCTCCAGCATTCTTTATCACAACAACCATGACGGCACGTTCAACGACGTCGCGGTTGTTTCCGGCGCGGCGTTTAACGATGACGGGCGCGAGCAAGCCGGCATGGGCTCGACGGTGGGCGATTATGACGGGGACGGCAAGCTCGATATTTTCAAGACCAATTTCTCGGACGATACCTCCACGCTTTACCGCAACAATGGCGACGGCACTTTTGATGACAAAACTTTTTCGGCGGGGTTCGGCTTGAACACCCAGTATCTCGGATGGGGTGTCATGTTTCTTGACGTGGACAATGACGGCTGGCCCGACCTGTTGCTGGTCAACGGCCACGTTTATCCGGAGGTGGACAGCCAGCACCTCGGGAGCAATTTCCAGGAGCCGAAAATTCTTTATCACAACAACAGCAACGGAACGTTCACCGATATTTCCGCGAATGCCGGGCCGGGGATTACGGCGGTGAGTTCCGCGCGCGGATTGGCGGTCGGCGATTTGTGGAATGACGGACGAATGTCCGCGGTGATCAGCAACATGAATGCGCCGCCGATGCTGCTAGTGAACGACGTTCGCAATGGCAATCATTGGATCGCGTTCCACACGGTTGGCAGCAAATCCAATCGCGATGGGATCGGCGCGAAAATCACGGTGGCAGCCGGCGCACGCACGCTGGTCGATGAAGTTCGTAGCGGGTCCAGCTACGTCTCGAACAGCGATGTGCGCGTTCACTTCGGCCTCGGGTCGGCCACCAAGATGGAGTCGTTGCAGGTGCGCTGGCCCAGCGGCTTAGTCGAACGCTTTGAAAACTTGCCCGTCGATGCGATTCATACGCTGAAAGAAGGCTCCGGCGCGCCGGTCAATCCTCGTCCTGTTTCCGCCAAGCCCTGACTCCGTTGGCGTACCTGGGGCACCCGGCTGCGCATCGATGGCACAAACCGAGGTTGTGGCGCCAGTTTAGGGGCCCCATCGAATTGCTGGTCAGCCAGACGAGCACCGTGAATATCACTTTGGAGCCGGGCTCGATCAATGAGACGGTCACCGTGACGGAGGACGCGCCCATTATCGATGTAACCAAAACCGGCGTGGGAACGACCTTCTTGCCCACGGACATCCAGGATATGCCGCTCAACGGTCGCGACTTCGGAAACTTGGCGTTTTTGGCCCCGGGCGCGCGCCCGGTAAATTCCTATGACCCGACGAAGAATCGGGTGGCAGTGTTTTCTATCGACGGGTCGAATGGGCGGAACGTCAACGTCACTGTCAACGGTATCGACAACAAGGACAACTCGGTGGGTGGACCGGTGATGCAACTGCCGCTCACGGCGGTGGAGGAATTCACGATTTCGACGCAGCGTTTCTCCGCCGTAAATGGGAGAAGCGAGGGCGCAGCCATTAATGTGATCACCAAGTCAGGCTCCAACAGATTCCATGGGGGCGGATATTTCTACGACACGCAGACAGCGTTCAACGCGAACAACTATTTTTCTGAACAGAGCAAGCAGCCAACACCGCAATTCGAGCGCCAGCAATTCGGGGGAGATGTGGGAGGGCCGCTCCGGAAAGACAGAGATTTTTTCTTTGGGGCCATCGAACGGGAGCGCGAACATACATCGATTCCCGTGACGCAGCAAGCGTTCACGGAATTGAGCTTACTGACCGCCATTGGGGCACAGCCCGCGCAAGTGATTCCGACGCCCTTTTTCGAGTGGCGATACAACGGAAGGGTGGACCATCGATTTAATGCGAACCACCAGTTGTCGGTCAGTTACACGGGGCAATCCAACACCGGGTTGAACGACCAATCGAGCCAAACCAATGACCTGACCGCGGGGAATTTCACCACCAACAATCAAATCATCGCCAATGCCACCCTCAATTCGACATTTGGGCCACATGTGGTCAACGCGCTGATGGCCGGCCACCAATATTGGAACAACGTGATCGACACGAATAAGCTGTCCCCGGCCACCGTGAATTTCCCGAACGGGATTTATTTCGGCACCAATGGGAACGTGCCGCAGGAAACTTTTCAGAAAAAATGGCAGTTCAAAGATGACGTTTCGATCACCCATGGGACGCAGACATGGAAAACGGGATTCGACATGATCTATCAACCGGTCCTCGGCGGGTTTTTCGAGTTCAACCCCGTACCGTCCTTGACGTTTAACGACTTGCCGGACGTGATCATCAACAACACGAACGGCGAATATCCACAAGGGTTGGCGACTCCCGGAGCCGTACGCAGCATGTCTTTGGCGGCGGGCGATCCGCGTTTCCTGCAACAGGGAATCAAGCAGGTGGGCGTTTACTTTCAGGACGACTGGAAAGTGAAACCGCGATTGACGCTAAATTTAGGAGTTCGCTGGGATAAGGACATCGGATTGCTGGGCACGAATTTCATTCCGCAGAGCAGGGCGTACATTGAATTGAAAGCCATCGGCAGTCCGTACGCGGCTACGCTCCCTTCCGACCCCAGCAAAGACTTCAGCCCGCGCGTTGGATTCGCGTATGACCTAACCGGACATGGAAAGCACATTATTCGGGGAGGCTACGGCCTTTATTTCGGCCAACTGTTCGACAACATTAACTTGTTCATGATCCAACAGGCGAATCCCACACTGTTCGCAACCGTTTTTAGCGTCACCATCAAAGGCCCGACCGACACGAGCTGCACGTCGTCTACTCCTGCCTGCTACGTTCCTGGAACAACGATTCCACTGACCCAATGGCGATACGGTGTGGATCCGATGCCGATTACTCCGACGGGCGCAATCACCTCACTGCCGGCAGGATCCACAGGCCGCTTAATTAATCCTGATTACGAGGATCCTTATTCGCAGCAAGCGAATATCGGCTACTCCTGGGAGTTGAACAGTTCGTCGGTGATTGAAGTGGATTACATCCACTCCTTGGCTCTTCACGAAGCGAATTCGTTCCAGCTCAATCCGGTGAATCCGGCATTGGGGCCGAATCGCATTCTGACGACAGCATTCCAGAACGCGAATCAGCCCGTGCTGGGATCGATTTCGGAAGCGTCTTCGGCCGGGCGATCGAGATACGACGGATTGAAGGTATCCTACCGGCGCCGAATGAGCAGACGGATCTCCGTGAATACCAGCTACGTGCTCTCAAAAGCGGTTGGCTATGACGGGAGCGCCGCGAATTTTGGAAATATCGCGGTGAATCCATTCAATCCTTTCGACCCAAGAGTAGACGACGGCCCGGTGCCCAACGATGAGCGCCACCGTTGGACATTCGGCGGTGTGTTTGACCTGCCGTGGGGTTTCCAGGCGTCCCCCATCGTGCAATTTTCGTCGGCGCGGCCGTACAACGCGTCGAATGGTATAAGCAATTTCTTCGGGTACGGCTCGGGGA
>Ga0307474_10000184_pt1 | contig 45611 bp, 59 predicted proteins | sample atmos_gasesECM1C_2_FD_203312 | JGI IMG/M metagenome (GOLD analysis project Ga0307474, IMG submission 203312) | Hardwood forest soil microbial communities from Morgan-Monroe State Forest, Indiana, United States - atmos_gasesECM1C_05 | ecosystem: Environmental > Terrestrial > Soil > Temperate... | reverse complement strand
TCCGGCGCCGCCCGTACTCGGTCGTGCTATTCGACGAGGTCGAGAAGGCGCATCCCGACGTCTGGAACGTGCTTCTTCAGGTGCTCGACGACGGGCGGCTCACCGACGGCCACGGTCGCACGGTGGACTTCAAGAACGCGATCCTCATCCTCACGAGCAACATCGGCTCGGCGCACATCCAGGCGGTGGAGGAGAAGCGGGAGCTGGACCTCGGCACGCGTCGTGAGCTGATCCGTCGCGGCGTGATGGACGAGGTGCGGAAGGTCTTCCGACCGGAGTTCATCAACAGGCTCGATGAGACCGTCATCTTCGACCGCCTGGAACCGGCCCAGATCCGTGCGATCGTCGACATCCAGCTCGTGCGGCTCACGACGCGCCTCGCGCGCCGGGAACTGACGATCGAGGTGAGCGACGAGGCCAAGAAGTGGCTGGCGGAGGCGGGCTGGGATCCGCAGTACGGTGCGCGGCCGCTCAAGCGGGCGATTCTCAAGAACGTCGAAGATCCCGTGGCGGTGCGTCTGCTATCGGGCGAGTTCCCGCCGGGCACGCACATCGCAGTGGATCACCGCGAAGGCGTCGGCCTGACGTTCAAGCCGCGCATCCAGAACTAGCCCCCAGCCTGGGGGATGATCCGGTCGGATAGTACGAGGACGGGTAGTACGGCGCCTTGCGCCTAGCGCGGTCAGTCTGAAATCTTGGCCGCAACCCACGATTCTTGTTGCACGTGGGATGGTCCGATCGACAACACGCAAACGGTACGATCCACGCGCGTCCGAAGTTGTCGAACTCGCAAGAGTGACTACTATGCGCTCCCCCATGAACATGCTCCACACGCAGTTGCAGGGTCTTGCCACGAAGTTCGCCGATGACGTCGTGACTGCCATCCGGAACGCGAGCCTCGACCAGATCACGTCGTCTCCGAACGGCTCACGCCGGAACGGTCACACGAACGGTCACGCGAGCGGCAACGGCCACACGAACGGTCATGCGGCCTCGTCCGGCGCCAAGTCGTACATCCGGACGACCAAGGGCGGACGGCTGGCTCGTCGCTCGCCGGAGGAAATCAAGAAGACGCTGGGTCTCGTGGTCGCGGCGCTGAAGACGAGCAAGAAGAGCGGGATGCGCGCCGAGGAGATCCGCAAGTTTCTGGACCTCGACGTGCGCGAGGTGCCGCGGGTTCTCAAGGAGGGCCTGTCCTCGAAGCTTCTGCGCTCCAAGGGTCAGAAGCGCGCGACGACGTACTTCGCCAAGTAGCCCGGGCGCTGCAAGCGTGCAGCCTCGCGTGTTCGAGGATGGTCCGGGTCACGTGCGGTCGATACCCTCACGCTCGCCCTGCTTGCCCTCGGCGGCTGCCAGAACACATCGACGCCGACTGCATCGGACGGCAGCGTCCCTTCACCGGCAGGCAGCACCACGCTGACCGTCGATGCGACGCATCCCATCTTCTTCGGCGACTGGCACGAGACGGCTGCCACGAGCGACTATCATGCGGGTGCCTGTACTCTCACACCCGTTCCGCTTCCACCGCGGGACTCGGCCTCCTGCCATGGGAGCGCGTCTCCGCTGACGTGCGATGGCGGCTGGGCCGTGACGATCACAGGCGCCGTGGCGACCGCCACGATGCACTACGGCCCGAGCTGCACCTACGAGGTCGCGGGGAAGGCAAGACAGCCGAAGCCGCTGCCTTTCAGGCAGGATCGACGCCGCCGGCACCCCATCAAGGCCAAGCCGGCACGCGTGGACGCGCGTACGCCGGTCGAGATCGCGCAAGCGGCCTGCGCGGGTCGGTGCATTGGCACTGCGGTCAAGCCGCTCGCAGCAGCGAGCACCAGCGGCCCGATCATCCCTGCCAGCTGGACGGTCCCGGCCTGGTATCGCGACATCGGGAACTCGACCGTGTGCGCGTCCGACACGAATTCGGGTACGGCAGCGACGTGCTCGGGTGGATGCGTGGGTGCGAGATGCCCTTCTGGGATCGGGCCCGTCATCCACTACCAGGAGATCGCCGTCCATCGCTGGGGAACGTATTCTCCTCGACTTCAGCAGAACACCACGCTCACGGGTCTTTCGTCCGATACGGACGCGAGTGATCCGATCTACTGGACGCCCTACAACGAACTCGGAGCGTTCGAGCTGATCACCGCGCCTCTTCCTACGCCCACGTGCACGACGACGCTCTCATCCGTCACGGGAAAGAGTCGAACACCCACGCCTCAACTGCTCAAGGTGGGCTTCACCTCATGCGCAGGAGCAGCGACTGGACAGCTTGTCCAGAACACAATGCACCCTTCATGGGCATGGATCTATACCTCGGCGGGAGGAGGCGACTGGAACATGTCGCAGCCTCAGGTTCTGCTCACGGTGCCCTTCGGCATCGACGAGCCGGCCGAGATCGACACTTGGGCCGTCTCGGATCCTGTCACGGTCTACAGCCCGACCATGCTCAACGTGGTGCAGCCCGATCCCCTCCAGTCGAGCTACGACGACAACGGCGACAACGTGATGTACGGCATGAACTTCGGCGTCTTCGATCCGAACGGCGTAGGTGCCGATGACATCTTCGTGGGCGAGTACACGGGATGGCAGAACGTGCTGTTCCAACGAGGAGTTTCTCAGAATGGTGCGTCGATCGACGGGACCTACATCACCCAGTACGTCGGCACCTGGACAGAGGGCGGCCTCGAATCCAGCTCCTTGTCCGCGAACACGGACACCTATGGAGGCATCGCGGGAGTGTCAGACGGGTTCGAGGTGATCGGCAACTATCTCGGCAACGACGTCATTGTTGCCTCGGACATGACGGGCCGGAATACGTCCATCGCACGCGTGTACATCGAGGCCGGTACGACATTGCACACGGCAATCGACGCCATCGCCCTCGCTGAGAGCGGAAGCGGACCCTTCATCTGGGGACCTGGTCATCTGGATGTAGCCTTCGGGCAGCTCGAATACCCAGCGACCCAAGCTGTAGCCACGTTTCTTCTGACCGGGCCCATGACCATTAACGGTGAGTCGACCGCATGCTCGTATACCGTCGCAGCTCCTAGCGTCATCAACTGCGGGATCAGTATCACCCCCGCCCATCTCGATGCGGCAGCCGGCGCTGCTGGCTTCGGTGGGAACGCCGTCCTTCTCGGCGGAGGAAGCATCACCACCTTCGGGTTCTGATGCGCAGTCGACGTTGTTGAAGTCAGCGCTGTAGCTCGTGACCATGTTTGACGGCGAGCGGGCTGGCCTCCTTGCGCGCGAGGATGATCCGAACGATGCCGCGCAGCATGCTTCCATCGGAGGAGTGATCGCAGTCTCGTTCGAGGTCTCCGCATGCTGGCGGATGGCCCCTGAAACCACTGGGGCAAGAGTCGCTCACTCCGTAGACCGCGCACACGGCGGATGGTCCGTACTCGTCCACCCAAAACGGCGGTTCTCGTTCCCTGCGGGCTCACACGCGGATGAACCGGTGGTGATCACGATGCCTGCGATTTCCCCCCCACGCCCCCCCGTCGTTTCCACGCTCCGCCTTCGCGGATGAACCGCTCCTGCTGTCGTTCCGCGTAGTGGATGAAGTCGTCCTGTGCGTCGGGATGGTCCTCTGTGGTCCATGTGCTTGGACTGCAACCGCCGATACGCGGCGGATGGCCCGTGATACGCGAGCACTGCGGCGACGTCGGTCTTCTTGCAGCCGCTACTCGACCAGGCGTGGATCCAGTCCGTTGGCGATGCCTGCGAGGATTTGCCCGTGGCAGAGCAGGCGTCCTCGGAACCCGCCGGCCGGTCGGCACCAGCAGCCGAGCTTCTTGCCGGGTAGCTGCTGCTTGATGCGCTCGACCAGCTCGGCCTGCAACCGCACCCACTCCTCGTAGCGAGGCAGGCACTCGTCCTTCGAGACCAGGAACTGGGCCTTGGTGCCCTGCTTCCACGTGAACGGGTTGCCCCATTCTCCGAGCCCACTGCCCGTGCGCCCGATGTAGATGTCGAACGGATCGCGCTTGCAGTGCACGACGAGCGGCTGGGGGAGATCGACGAGGCTGAGTTGCCGGGCGATGTTCACGGTGCCGAGCAGGCTACCTACGACGATGCCGTTGTCGACCAGCGAGTGAGCACGCGCGCCGCGGCGAGCGGATGGCTGGTGACGGCCTCCGGGCAGGAGTTGTACGCTGGCGGCCATGGCCGTCACAGTGGTCGTCGATGTCAGCGTGGACGTTCCCGGCAAGACCAGGGCTCAGGCCGCGGAGATCAGGTCGCGTGTCCAGAGCATCGTGGAGGAGGTCGCAAGCTCTCGGAGCAGCTTTCACGGCTGCGCGTGGACGACCGAGAGGATCGGCCTCCGCTCACCGTCGGAGGACTCTTCCGCTTCAACCGCAGTCTGAGCATGCCGTGGAAAGATGAGGCGGGAAGGATCGCGCGCCAGATTCACCACGCGCTTCGGCGAGAGACGTCGGGCGAGATCCATGTGGCCGTTGCGAGTCTCGACCATCCCGACGGCTACGCGATGTCCGAGGAGCGGCGGACGTCGACGCGACGGTCACGCCGCGCGTAGTGTTCCCCCAGTCCGTTCTTGGAGCGGATGGCCCCGCCAGGGTGAAGAGCCGGTGTAGCGTGTACGGCCAAACGGCTTCCCGCGAAGGCGAGCGGAAAAAGAACGCGTAGCCACTGGACAGGTCCGCATCCGTTGGTTAGAACATTCGCTGCGGGGTAGAGCAGCCTGGTAGCTCGTCGGGCTCATAACCCGGAGGTCGGAGGTTCAAATCCTCTCCCCGTTACCAAAGAGTCGGTTGTGACGTTCTGAGACGTGTCGCGTGTAGCAGCCGCGTGACTCTCGAACGGCCCGAAGAAGGAAGATGGTCAGTCCGCCGCGCAGGTCATCGAGCGATGGCTGGGACGCACGCCGAGGCAATGGTGCTCTTGTGTGCGCTCGCGCCTTCGCTCAAGAAGGCGGGTTACTACCTCGGGCTCACGGGAAGCGTGCTTCTGCGAGGCGAGAGATCGTCAGGATCTCGACCTCATCGTCTACCCGGCGAGTACTGCCGCTCAGAATGCGGCCGGCGTCGCAGAAGTTCTGCGCGGCGCCGGCCTCATTCTGCTCCACAATAGCGTCTCGGTTTCCACAGCATGGCGTCGTCGTGGCTTTGACGACGCGAAGCACGTTGAGGTCTGGGAGTACGACGGCAAGAAGGTAGACGTCTTCTTTCTGTCGTAACCGACCGACGCGAGCGTTCCGTGTTCCGTGCGTTTGCGCGGATGGTCCGCCGTTGAGCATGAGCGCGCCTCCGGCCATTCCCAGTCCTCAGGATGTCCACCTCCAGCGCTGCCGCTGGATGGTCCCGGTGTAGCCACGGGAACGCTGTCAAAGACTTCCGCTTACCGCCGAGCGTTGCGATGGCGATCTCGCGTTCCGTAGTCCGTGTTCGACGCGGATGATCCTGCGCGGGCTACGACCATCTCGGCTCAGAACCGTGGAAACCATCGTCAAGCGGATGGCCCGTACTGGACAACGTCTGCGGGCATTCCTGGTGCGAACACTGCGTGCTGCCGCGATGCGCGGATGTGCCGAGGAATCGAGAGTCGCATGTTCTGACCGCACATGGCTTGTTGCCGAGTCGGCCGTCCCGTGCGCACGGATGAACCGCAGGTGAACAGCGTGTGCCCAGAGCGCGAGAAGGCTCGAACCGCATGTGCGCGGATGAACCACCCTAGTTTGGCTCTGCACAGAAATCTGCGGTCGCACGGTAACCGACCGAGGACGGCTTCAGACACTTCGATGGCCCAAAGAACACAAAAGCTGAACACTTTCGAAGTGTCGCTTCCCCGCACGCGCGGATGTACCGAGGCAGCCTTCGTAGGCGTTCAGCTCGTTCTGGTCGCTTCCCCGCACGCGCGGATGTACCGCACATCGCAATCGTACCCCACCAGATAGCGTCGTCGCTTCCCCGCACGCGCGGATGTACCGATGGACGGCCTCTCGCAAACGGACGTGTTGCGGTCGCTTCCCCGCACGCGCGGATGTACCGTACACGCACACCGTGGATGCATTCGAGGCTGCGTCGCTTCCCCGCACGCGCGGATGTACCGGTGGTCGAGCCCAACGAACGGGCGAACCTTGTGTTGCTTCCTCGCACGCGCGGATGTACCGACGGAGCAGACAATGAGCGCCGCCGCCACCACGTCGCTTCCCCGCACGCGCGGATGAACCGCCGTAGATCGTGCTTGAGCGCGCGGAGCGTAGCCTCCATGAGGATGGGCCGCCGGAAGGCCACTCGGCAGATCAGCGGATAGTCGATTCGCGCGGTGATACTCTACGGCCGTGATTGCCTACGGACGCATCAAGAACCACGGTGCCGGCTGGCGAGACTGGCCCGACAAGCACAAGCGCCGCTCGATGCGCAAACGCGCTCGTGTTGCGGGTCGTGTGCTCGTGCTCGTCGAGGAGCACTGACGTGTCGGACGAAGGCGCCCGTCTGGAAACGATGCCATCGGGCCGATCGTGTCGGTACGTGGTCGTGAAGTTTGGGTACCTGGTGCGCGACGAGAGCATGAACGTCGCCGTGCTCGTGTGGGAGCACAACATCGGTCCGCAGGCGCCCGTGCTCAAGAAGCTCATCGAGGAGGAGGGTTGGGCGCGGATCGCCCGGGCCTTCCCGAAGTCCGGAGCTGAAGGGTGGGTACGCGAGGAAGTGCTCAGGCGTCTGTCGGAGATCGAGACGGTCGCGGACTACCAGAAGGCGCTCCAGCGGATGGGTCCGTACACGCCGTTCGAGTTCACCGAGGAGCGGCCTTCGATCGCGTTTCTCGACGACACGCTACGCCTCATGGCGGAGCATTTCCTCGGCCTCTTGCAGGCCGTACCTTGAAAGTGGCCCGATTCCTCAAAGTGGCTCCCGCACACGCGGATGGGCCGTAAAGTCCTCGCGTTCGCCTTCGTCATTCGTCAAACGCGGTCGCGTCCGCACAGCGCGGATGGACCGGTTGCTTCCAGCTACGCCGTGCTCACGTACGCGTGCGTACGGATGGACCGATGGGGATCAGCAACCTTTACCTCGAAGCCGTGGTCGCTCCCACCGCGTGGGCACGGATGGACCAAGGGACCCGCTTTCGATGTCTCTTCTCGATTTGTCGCTCCTGCGTACGCGCGGATGAACCGTTGATCGTCTCGCCTGCGATGTGGACGACGAACTGGCGCGGATGAACCGAGTGCCTATCCCGCGCCCGGGCCGATCCACGTTTCCGCGTGCGCGCGGATGAACCAAGTTCCGTAGGCGTCGTACCCGCGTACACGCGGATGAACGTAAACCAGTAGCGCTTCCGAGGCATCGACCTCGTTGGCGTGCACCGCACTGGTGGTTACGATGAGGCGCGGAAGGTCTCTACGTGAAGACAGCTGCCCAGAAACGGTACATTTTGTGGATCCTCTGTCTGGCGGGATGGCTGGGGCTCGTGTCGACTTTGATGGCCATCGTGTTCGTCCGACCGGTACCTGGCAGCATGCTCGACATCGGCGGCGCCATCGCGATGGCACTCGTCTACATGCCGTCTGCGTTGTGCGCGATCGGAGGCACATACGCCGTAGTGGACCATTTCGTTCTGCTACGTCGAACACGCGCGCGACGCGAAAGGATTCGCGGCGCAGCGACACAACAGCGCCTCTTCGAGGCAACACGTGTCGGCTACCGTAGCGAGCCGATCGACCATAAGGAACCAGCTGTCGACGAACGTGCACGAAGAAGAGCGGTGCCTTGAAAGTGGTCGATTAGGCCTGCTCCGCGGTCGTGCTCTGCGGAATCGATGCTGGGCGCCGACTGGCAGCTTGAGGAGCGCGCCCGCGGGATAGGCGTTGTCGCAACGAGAACTGGCTGCGGAGGTTCTTCGAACACTTCGATGGCCTCACGGACACAAAAGCCAATGCTTCGAAGCGTCGCTTCCGCGCACGCGCGGATGTGCCGGACGGCGCTCATAGCTCCTCGTCCCCATTTTGGTCGCTCCCACGCACGCGCGGATGTGCCGATGTCCAACCTCCAGCACTCTCTCGTCGCGGTGTCGCTCCCGCGCGCGCGCGGATGTGCCGGCCACCCCGCCTGCGAACAGGGTGGCGCCGTTGTCGCTCCGGCGCACGCGCACGCGCGGATGGGCCGGATCTCACCGACCGGGCCAAGACCGTCCTCGCGTCGCTTCCGCCACGCGCGAATGAGCTATCTTGCGCCCGCGTGGATCACCACGCCCGGACTTCTTGCAGTGCGAGCGGGTCTCGATGCGCTTTGACGAGCAGCCCGAGTTGCACGTATTGCACAGCGGCAGCCACACCATCTTGCACGCGCGCGTTGAAGTGAACGGCTCAGCGATCGGCGCTTGGTAGGACCGTCGCCAGGTTGCCCCAACGACTGCCGTGGCTTTCTCAGAAGCCGTGGCCGATCTCGCGTACGTGCGGATGGTCCGGCAGTGTGGGCAGAGCCAGGCCCGATCCGCATACGGGCGCGGATGGCCGCGACGTCCAGACGCTAGCCGAAGCGTGCCCCTTCTGGAGGATGGACCTTCTGCATCGCGTGGCAGATCGCTCACGCTATTGTTTTCCCGCAGCGTGTCGAGGCCGTCGCTGTGCGTTGCGGCCAGCTCCCAGCTTCCGCGCTGGATGTGCCTCCGATGGGGATGACCGTGCGTGCGTGGGCCATGAATCGCACCCGGTGTTGCACGGGATGAACCTCAAGTGCTCGTCGATGTGGCGTGTTGGCTTGCAGCCGCCCTGACGTTCTCGGATGGTCCGTCATGCACCTGGAGACCGCAGCAGGTGGCATCGGCACACGTGCACCCAGATCGATCTGGACGGACGGGGCGGTCGCCTCTACATCCTGGGTCGTGAAGCTCGCTCTTGTTGGGGGCACGTTTGAGGAGGGAGGCGGTCGCCCGTCGGGCTACGTACAGCGCCTCTGGCAGGCGCTTCGCACGTGTGGCGCCGACGTAGCGAAGTTCGTGAACGGCGGCACGTGGGCCGAGCTGGCGTCTGTGGCGGACACGATCGGCTCCTTCGATGCAGTGCTCTGGTTTGCGGACGTCTCCAACGAGCGCCCGAAGATCGTCGCGGACATCAAGGTACGGTGGCCGAAGCTCTACCTCGTGACCTCCAAGCGAAACCTCGACGGACAGTACGGCACCTCGGAGATCCTCGGCCGAGCGCTCAAGACGAAGTCGAACCTCCTCGTCGAGATGACGGGACGGCGCAGCGCCGTCGAGTCGACGATCTGGGATCCGCTCGGTTCGGCGTACTGCCTGCGTGAGACGGACATCGACGTGGTGGCCGACGCGCTTCTCCGCCGGCTGGTCCGGCTGGGTCAGTTCAAGCGCGTCGGCTGCCAGTCGATCGGTGAAGGCAAGCGAGTCGAACCTCCGATGACCCCGGAGCTGGAGGAGTTCTACTCGCTCGTGCGAGAGCAGGCGGAGCGCTTCCACGAGATCATCCACGGCGTGGGCCACGAGCGCATGATGGGCAACGCGAGCTTCCGGTGCGCGCGTGGCTTCCCGTCCTTCCGGGAAGGCTTCCTCCTCTTCGTGTCGCAGCGCGACGTCGACAAGCGCTTCATCGGTCCGGAGGCGTTCGTGGCGGTCGCCGCTGATGCGTTCGATCCGGTTTACTACTACGGGCCAGTCAAGCCGTCGGTCGACACGCCGATTCAGGTACGCCTCTACGGAACGTACCCGCGCGTCCGGTTCATGCTGCACTCGCACACTTACATCGAAGGCGCGCCGATGACGGCCGAGCCCATTCCATGCGGTGCTGTCGAGGAGGCGGCTGCGGTGGGAGAGCTTGTGCCCGATGGTGACGCAGCCGACTTCGCCGTGAACCTTCGAGGTCACGGATCCATCGTGCTCGCGTCCAAGATCGAGACGCTGCGTGGTCAGCCCTGGTGCGCGAGGCCCGTGCCGGACCGCGCGTCCTAGCCGCAGTCGTAGTCGAAGAGACCCAGGATGCCCTCGCGGAGCGTCCTGGCGACACGCTCGCCCTTGGGACGGAGCCGGTAGTAGCGCCGAGGGCGGCCTCCGCGCTCCGGCATGGGGTCGGCCTCGTAGCTGTCGACGAGCCCTTCGAGTTCGAGGGCGCGCAGGGTGGGGTAGATCGAGCCCTGGTGGAGAACGACGACGCCGCCGCTGCGGGTGCGGACGCGCTCGATGAGTTCGAGACCGTAGCCTTCACCGGTTGACAGCACCTGCAAGAGCGCGGCGCGCGCGGTGATCGGTGACTCCACGGTTGTGTTTTACGTCGCGTTGAACGTTGCGGCAAGCTCGCCCGGTAGCAACCGATGCGCCACCGACATGGGTTCGGCGAGCCTACCACGCCCGAGTGGATGTCCCTCACTGGGCGAAGACGCCGTTTTCGTCCTCGATGACGGCCGTGATGTGCCCATGCGGATGATCCGTCGACCCACGCTGCGTAGACCACACATGCCTTGCAGAATGACGTCGCATGGCGCAAGGCTCCGAGCGCGGTGTTCCGTGCATGGATGGTCCTTGCCAGCTCCAGTGCAGTCACGAGCGACAGTTTGGGAGCCCGATTCAGTCGCCGTGCCGCCGCGGACGCGCAGAGCCAATCAGTACGCTAGGGCAGCCAACTCTGCGCTGCCGTCCGGGTCGAGATCGCTCGTCACGAGGTATCCGATGCCTGCGCGCTCCGTTGATGCCACCGAGTAGCCACGGCATCGGCCGACGCGCACTTCGGCGGTGCCGATCGTCCTTGGAACCATGTTCGTGCTGCCGATCGTGATCTTGTGGGCATCGTAGATGACGATGCTCGCGCGCCTCTCCTCGGTACCCGTGTCGACCATGTACTGGAGGAGCGCGGCTCTCTGCGTGTGCAGCGTCATCACGCGACCGCCGACCAGTCGGGCGTGCACGGTTCTTCCGTGCTCGAAACTCGACGGGTGGACCGGCACGCCCACGTAGCGCTCCAGAGCCCGAACGCCATCCGTGTCGGAGACCTCAGGAGGCAGTGGCTGTGAATGTTCGGCTACCAGCTCGGCCAGCAGGTCCCCATCCGGTCCGAAGCCCGCTTCGGACGCTTCCAGGGACGAGTGTCGTGTGGCGGCGCTCCAGACGAGCGATAGCGCGGCCGCCGTGGCGATTGGCACGAGCGTGCGCCATGAGGACAGCGGTGGGGCTTTCAAAGTCACCGCGTCCACAACGCGCTCGCGCAGCGCGTTTGGCGCGGGTCGGCGCACGATGCGCGCGAGGGCCTGTCGAATCGCGTCGTCCTCGGGCGTCCTCGGTGTCGTCATTGTTTAACCAACACGTTGCAGGCGCAGGCTATGCCAAAGAAACGGCTGTTTGCTCCCGCCTATGTGCGGATGAACCAACCATCTTGTTGGGGTCGGCCTCTGCGACTTCCGCGACTTCGTGACTCGTCGTTGCCGCGTGCGCGCGGATGAACCGGCCCCGCACACCAGGAGCCACACACCGCCGCCCCGCCGCTCGTCGCTTCCGCGCCTGCGCGGATGCCACCGGGCTCACCCACCTCGCGCTCTGCGACGGCATTGGTCGGTCCCGCGCCTGCGCGGATGAACCAGGGCCGACGCTGGTGCTTGGTGGCTTCCACCTGTCTCCCCTGTACCCCTGTTACCCTCCGCATTCGCGGATGAACCTCCGGCAGTGGGTGCGTGCGTCGCGGCCAGGTCGTTTCCCGCGCCTTCGCGGACGCACCCGCGCGCCTGAAAGCATCCAGTCGCTCCTGCGCAGCGCGGCTGACCGAGCGCTGCTCCTCGCTCCCGCGCTTTGCGTGCGGATGAACCGGGGACACACCAGTGCTCCGTTACCCATGCCCTGTCGGCTTTCCGCGCTTCCGCGCGAGCGCGGATGAACCGCTCCAAGAGATGCTGTCACCAGCCGCGTCGCTGTGCGTATGCGGATGAACCGGACCATGCCTCATGCGCGAAGAACAGGGTCCAGCCGCTCTCGCGCACGGATGGGCCGTCAGCCGTCGGCAGCGCCGGAGTGCTTGCGTTTAGGTCGTGCGCCATCAGGGAGTCTCCGCGCGGGGGTGGATGAACCGGTACCCGCCGAGCAATTGCGCCGGTCCGAGTGGTCGCTACCCGCGCGCGCGGATGGACCGTGACCTCTACCCGGAAGCGTGTCCACATGGACCGGCACGGACGCCGATCCCGACGAGACCTCCCCAGGACGTTTCCGCGTGCGCGCGGATGGACCGTCCCGGGCCCGGTGTTGCCACGCGAACATGGCATCGATTCCGCTTACGCGCGGATGGGCCGAAGTTCAAGATCCGCAAGCCGGACACCAGCCACGTCGTTCCCGCACACGCACGGATGGACCGCAAAGCGAGCAGCCAGGGCCTGCGGGGGCGACGTCGTTTCCGCACACGCGCGGATGAACAACCGCACCACTACCGGAGCGCCGTTTTCGGAGGTCTCTACCGCGCGCGCTCTCGGATGAGCCGAGGCCAAACGCAGCAGCCCCGAGCAATGCGGGTCGCTCCAGCGGCCGGTTCGCCCACGTCTGTGGATGGTCCGCCGATGACGTCTCGCTCGTAGAAGAACGGCGTCTCCGCTGGAGCCGCCTGAACGCGGATGAACCTCCATGCTCGCTCGCCGTTGTGCGTTTCAGCGCCCGCGCCACGCGCGGATTGACCGGACGTGAGCGATCCGATCGAACAGGCAGTGACTGCGTACCTCGTTCCGCGCACGCGGACGTACCGAAGAAGCGCGGTGAGTCGTGCGTCACTCCCGCGTGCCGCGGGCGTTGGATGGACCGAAATGCGCATGCGTGGCGATGTTGGTCACGGTGTCACTCCCGCGTGCGCGCGGATGAACCGATCAATGCTCATCCGGCGAAGTGCAAGATCGCCGTTCTTGTCCCGCCTGTGCGGATGTGCGGATGGTTCGCAGGTCATCGAGCGCTGCTCTGCACGGAAAGCTGTGCTCGCACGAAAGCAGACTGAGTGTGCTCCAGGCTGCTTCCGCGCACGCGCGGATGGGCCGCACGTCTTGGATCAGCGATCATCGGGTCCGCCGTCGCTCCCGCGCACGCGCGGATGAACCGGCCATCGTGCTCTGCCCAGCCCTCGCTGAGATGTTGCTCCCGCGCGCGCGTGGATGAACCGTCGCTTCGGCTTAGCTGAGCGCGATCGATCTCCCGCCGACGTTCGACGGCGGATGTTCCTGGCGTACGGACGACGACTGCGATCGAAGGAACGCGCCGCGGATGGTCCGTGCGCCGAGGTCATGGCTGCGACGGAGTAGCGCGATCTGTACGGCCGCCCGATGGCGGAAAACACTTTCCGGTCCTAGAGAACTGGAACGTCAGACGCGCCGTCTAACAAAAGAGCTTGCGCGAATGCCTCGGGTGTCGTAGTCCTTCGAGAACGTTTTACGTGGTGTCATACATTGCACCCCGAGAGGGACTCGATGGCCGAGTGTGACCTGCTGGTAGAGCCGATTTTCAGCGTTCGGATCGGTGAGGGGATGGGCGAGCAGGCGACGTTGCCGGGCGTCCTCAGTCGGCTCGGTGGCAAGAAGGACGTCTTCTTCGGCGCGCTCCAGCCACACCAGCAGCACGCCTGGTACTCGCTGCTCGTGCACCTCGGCGCGCTGTCGTTGCGCGCTCTCGGGCAGAAGGATCCGGCGCAGAGCGAGGACGTGTACCGGGAGGGCCTGCGCAAGCTCTCGGGCCTGCCGGAATGGTGGCTCGTCGACGACCACGGCAAGCCGGCGTTCCTCCAGTCGCCGACGGACGCCCGCATCATCGAGGAGCGCAATCGCCTCCTCACTCCCGACGAGATGGACATGATCCCGTGCGCGGCCAACCATTCGCGCAAGCGCCGCCGAATCGTTGCGGCGTCGCTGGAGCACTGGGTCTACACGCTCGCGAGCCTCCAGGGCCAGTGCGTATCGGTGGCCGACTACCGCGGCACGGTGCGCTCGACGGGCTCGGGTCGCGTCTGCGTGACCTTGGCGGAGTCGCTCTCGCTCGGCTCGCGGTACGTGCGCGACGTCGGCATCGCCCTCGCCGAGCGCCAGGCCATTGCGCAGAAGCAGGGCCTGACGGGCAAGCACGTGCTGCTCTGGCTCGTGCCGTGGGACGGCGACGTGCAACTCGGCGCAGCCGATCTTGCGCCCCTCTTTCTCGACGTGCCGCGCCTCGTGCGCATTGTGCGGGAGGACAAGGGCCTCGTCGCGTACCGGCGGCAGTCCACGACGGGTCGCATCCAGCTCGAATCGTGCGGAGGGGATCTCTGGACCCCCATCAGCCGGCAGGAGGGCCGGGAAGGACGGCCCATCGGCTTCGGGGGTGGCGAGACCGAGACACGCCTCAGCCGAACGAACGCGATGTCGTGTCTCGTCGGCTACGGCAAGCTGCACCAGCTCGTCTTCGACGCCGACACGATCAAGCCGCCGAGTGTACGGCATCCTCTCGAAGGGGCCGGCTACCTCCTCGTCAGTGGCCTCATCACGAACAAGGGCAAGACGCTCGGTTACCACGAGCGCATCGTGCCGATCCAGAGCCGCTACGTGATGGATCTCGGCAAGGACAACGCCGAGTCACGCGTGGCGGCGCTGTCGCGCGAGCACGTGGAGATCGCCGCGCTCGTCGAGGGAGCGCTCGGGCAGGCAATCTGGACGCTGATGCTGGGCGAGGAGATGCCGCGTCATTCGCTCCGCAAGCGCAACGAGAAGGAGCACACGCGGATCCTTTCGGTCTTCGAGAAGGCGCTCGACAGCCAGTTTTTCGAGCACCTGTTCGCGCGGCTGGAAGAGGGCAAGGACAGCCCGGCGGCGTGGTTCGCGTTCGCGATGCAAGCAGCGCGTGCGGTCGTCGAGAGTTCGGCGCGCAACTGCGTGCACTGGACGGGCAGGCACCACAAGGGCATCGCTCATGCGACGCTTCAGCTCGATCGATTCGAGGCCGAGCAGCGCAAGACGAACCAGCAACTGGGAGGCGCGGACGAGGCCATGATCGAGACGTCGGAAACGTACGACAAGCTGAGCGACACCATCGGCGACATCCACAAGTACATCGTGGCGCTGGCGCATCGCGATCGCGGAGCCATCGCCAAGCTGCGGCGCATCGACGTGGAGATGCCGATCGAGGAGGACTTCTTCAAGATCGAGAGCGCCTACGTCGACAAGTCCGGGCTGCCGCGCGTGTCCGAGTCGGAGCGTGAGCAGAACCGTCGGTGGACGACGGTGGTGCGGTGGACGGCGGAGGCGGCAGGGCTGCATCGGCTGACGTCGACCGGTCGCGCGCTCGCCGACGCGGGTTTCTCCAACGCGCGCTTCGAGCGAATGCTCAACCAGCAGGACAGCGAGGTGCTCGACGCGTGCATCGACAGCGCGATCCGGTTTTTGCGCTCCAAGCGCAAGCCGTTCGCGATGACGGACTTCGCGTACCTGTACCTGTGGCCGATGACGGCGGAGGCCAACGATCTCCGCCGCCGGATGGCCAAGGAGTACTACCCGGCGGCGCGAGGTCGCTAGGGCGCAATCGACGAGAGGGTTGGCCGAGGCGGGCTCCAAGGAGACTTCCGCCGGGGCAAGGGAAGAGTTTTCGGGCAGACGAAAGGCGAGAGAACCAGATGCGAGACCGAGACAGCATGGTGCAGGCAATTCTCAGGGGGGATTGCGCGCGGTTCGTGCAGATCCACACGCTCATCCACAAGATGGCGGCCAACCGCAACGAGGACGGCACGCTCAAGAGCCTGCCGTTCGGCGGCTCGACGCGCGGGCGCGTGTCGTCGCAGGCACGCAAGTCGATGATGCGCTACTGCGAGGATCCCGATCTGGGCCTGCGGCTCATCACGCTGCCGAGCAGCAAGAACGGCGAGCACGTGGCGGTCAGCCACCCGAGCCGGGGGCACTTCGAGCGCGTGCTGGCGCAGCTGCCGAAGGACGGGGCCGACGACCGGACGCGCAGCCAGATCGTCAAGGCGGTCTACGACACGGTCGTCGGGACCAAGGGTGCCGAGTCGAAGGCGAACGACAAGAAGCAGGAGGCCGAGTCGCGCCTCACCAAGGCCAAGGAAATGCTCGCCGAGGTCGAGGGTGAGATCGCCGCCGCGAGCGACGCGAAGGCCAAGCGCGACCTCGACAAGAAGCTCAAGAAGGCGCAGCAGGCGGTCGAGCGGTCGCAGCTGGCACTGCACCAGGCTGGCGGCGACGTCGAGCTGGACGGGGAGCAGGCGCAGGCGGCGGCGGCGAAGGCGGAGGCGGGGACCGATCAGGTCATGATCCTCTCGGACCACGAGATCGATCTGCTGGTCGATCTGACCAAGCAGTCGCTGAAGGCGCTCGCCTCGGGCGACGAGAAGAGCCACCACAAGGTGGTCAAGGAGGTCGTGCGGGTCTGGAAGAGCCAGCACGGCGAGGAGTTCCGCTCGATGCAGCTCGGCTGCGGCATCGAGTCGGCGGTCTTCGGGCGTCCCGTCTACGGCGGTGGTCTCTTCCAGCAGTCGCCCGCGGCGGTCGGCGCGAGCCACGAGATCGGCGTGCACGAGCAGCGCATCAGCTACGACACGTTCACGGCGATCGACGAGTACAAGAAGGACGCCGGGGAGATGGGCGCCGGGATGCTCGGGGAGCTGCCGCTCTCGAAGGTGCTCTTCTACGGGTACATGTTCATCGACACGCGGCAGCTCATCGAAAACATCGAGCGCAGCGGGAAGGACTCGGCCATCGCCGGGGAGGTCATCCGCCGGCTCATCCTGATGGCGTCGCGTCTGTCGTCGAAGACCAAGCAGGGCAGCCTGGCTGCCAAGAACCACTCGCTGCTCACGCTCGTGGAGGTCGGCGACGAGCAGCCGGCCACGATGGAGGATGCCTTCATCGAGGCGGTCACCATCGATCGCGATCGGCCCAACATGCTGGTCAACACCTTCGAGCGGCTGGCGAGCTTCATCGAGTCGGCCGACGGCGCGCACCCGTCGACCAACAAGCGGGCGATGGCGATCGTGGACGCGACGAGCAAGAGCACCTTGCGCGGCGTCGTCTCGACGGTGCTCGACGACCTGTCGCTGGCGGACTGGGCGGTGCGCACGGCCAACCACGAGGCGTTCGTCGCGCCCGCGTCGACCGAGCGGTCCGCGTCGAAGAACGGCGGCAGCAAGGCCGCGTCCGCCACGGCGGAGTAGTCCCTCGGGGGTCCCGAAGACAGCCCCACGGGGCCCCCAGCGTCCGGGCGGCGCCCATGCGTACGGCGCCGCCCGCGCCACCCTTGAGAGAGACCGAGCTGATCTGAGTCCGAGCGAGGAGAGAGAGCCGATCATGCGAGTGCTTCTGGTGAGATTGAGGGCGGCGCTCATGTCGTTCGGGCGGCCGGCGGTCGACGACGTCAGCCCGGCGGGCGACTGGCCGACGCGCTCGATGTTGACGGGGATGCTCGGCTGCGCGCTCGGCTACCACCGGCACCACGTCGACTTCCTGGCGCGGCTCCAGTCGCGGATCGCCTACGCGGTGCGCTGCGACGTCGAGCCGGGCCACATGGTGGACCTTCAGACGGCCCGCCTGGACGCGCAGGGCATGGGCCAGGCGCAGCTGACGCCCCACGGCTGGGCGTCCTTCCGGGACGACCAGTGGCTGCGCGGCAACCCGGTCATGCGCCGCCGGGAGTACCTCACCAACGGCGACTTCCTGGTCGCCATCGCGCTCAATCCGGCGGACGAGCCGCCGACGGTCGATGAGATCGCCCACAAGCTCGACTTCCCGGAAGGTGTGCTCACCATCGGCCGGCGCGCGTGCATCCCGAGCGCGCGGCTGAATGCCGGGATCGTCGAGGCGGAGAGCCTCCTCTCGGCCCTGCGCTCTCGACCAGCCAAGGCGACGTCGCTTGCCGCGGTCTGGCCCGAGTCGGAGGGTGAGACCGGGCGCGTCATCGAGGTCATCGAGGACCGCGACTGGCGCAACGACATGCACGGCGGTCGACGCCGGATGCGTGTCGGTCGCATCCAGATCGAGGCAACCACATGAACGAGCATTCCGAGCCGATGACGTTTGTCGAGGCAGCGGCGCACGTGCTGCGCGAGGCGAACCGGCCGCTGCACTACAAGGAGATCACCGAGCGGGCCATCGCCAAGAACCTGCTCGCGCGTGTCGGCAGGGCCCCCGAGCTGACGATGAAGCAGCGCCTGACGGCGGCCGTCAAGGGCGGTGCGCCGGTGTCGGAGCCAGAGCCCGGCGTCTTTCGCTCGCTCGCTCGCGACTGGGACGGCAAGGGCCCCGCCGTGCCGGAGGCCTCCGAGACGGACGTGGACGACGAGGACAAGCCGGTGGCCGGCGAGAAGTCGACGGCGCTGCCGCCGATGACCAAGACGGGCCACATCGTGCGGATGGAGCTGATCCAGGATCTGCTCTTCAACTATGGGCGCCGCGTCAACAAGCCGCTCTACGACGACGGCTACCTCATCAAGGGCGCGCTCTGTGGCGCGATGGGCGACGAGTATCGTCCTGTGCCGTACTCGATCGAGCCCGAGCGCGGTGGGCGCCTGCCCATCCTCGCCTACAGCAAGTACTCGGCCGACGAGCTACGCAAGCGCATCGAGACGTTCGGAGATCCGGAGGCGATGGCGATCATCGACCTCAAGACCCTCTTCTCGAAGCCGCTGCCGGAGGAGTACCCGGAGGACGTGGGCTTCGAGGTCCGGGTCTGGCCGTACATCGCGAGCGCGCTCGGGATGCCGCGCGAACGCGATCGGGGTCAGACGGTGCCGTCGCCGCCCGCGCCGCCCGTCATCCGGCGCGAGCGGCGCGTGCGTGCGCGCAGCATCGACTACTTCGAGCACGCCGCGATGATGAACCCCGCCATCACCCGCGACGAGGCGTACGCGGAGTGGCTCATGCGGCGGTTCGAGAACTCGGGAGCGGAGATCGTCGACGTGCAGATGGTCAAGTTCGAGAAGATCCCGGCGTGCCGCGACAATCGCATGGTGCGCTTCTCGGCTGCTAGGATGCAGGGTGTGCTGCACATCAACGATCAGAAGATGTTTCACCAGTTCCTCCAGGTCGGCGTCTCGCGTCAGAAGTTCGCGGGCTTCGGCATGGTCAAGATGCTCGCCCTGAAGTAGATCGCCATGGCGTCGGAGAACGACATCGCGGCTCTACTCGCCGCCGACAAAGCGGCACGCGGGGAAGACAAGGAGCTGGTCGAGTTCTTCGAGAAGCTCGGCTACGAGGTCAGCTACGACGGCAAGGCGGCCACCGGCGAGCGGTGGCACGAAGTCCTCGACGACGACGAACTGGTGATGCAGATCGACTTCGGGGTGCCGCTCGCGGCCTTCCTGGCGGACTTGCCGTTCCTCATCAAGCGCAAGGAAGGTCCGAGTGGTATCGACTACACGGTCAACGCCGAACGCGACTCGGATCTGCGGGAGATGCTGCGCCGTGCGAATGCGCTGAAGAGCGGCAGGCTCGTGGAGCGCCGTTCTTCACCTGGTGCGGCGAGTGCGGCGATCTCCCTCTTGTCGAAGAGGCGGTGACTGCCGGATGGCTCCGGAGATGCTCGTCCTCGTCAAGGTGCTCGCTGCGAGCACGGGTGGCATCGTGCTGCTGCTCGCGCTGATCTTGCGGCCCGGACCTTCCATCCCGTGGTTGCCGCCGGCTCCGAGCTACACGGCCATCGCGATCTTCGGCGCGGCGTACAACGCCATCGTGGAGCGCTCGCTCTGGGCCACGGCATTTTGCCTGGGGCTCGCCGTCATGTTTCGCGCTGGGCGATGGCTGATGAAGCGGGGAGTGCCGCGGGATCTGGTCGTCGTGTGCGGAACGTTCGTCGTTCTGCTGGGCAGTGTCGTGTGGGTTTTTGCCGGCACCCCGGGCCTCGAAGGAAGGTGAACGATTGTGACGGCGGAGAAGCGTACGATGCCGCCTCGTGCGACGGCTCTGGCAGCGACTTGGGCGCCTTCTGGCAGGTAGAATCGTGGACGACGCGAACATCCGCGCGTGGGACGAGTTCTTCGGAGGCTACAGCTTTCGCCTATCGTGGCGTCACGACGGCTTTCGGCCCGACGACGCGAGCGATCCGGAGCTGGACTTCATCAGCCAGCTCACCGGCGAGATCCTCTTCTGCCCCGACGCGAGCGAGCCGGACACCGAGCGGATCGTGGGCGAGATGGCGGCCGACGTCGTCCATTTCGGTGAGGCGACCAACAAGGGTCGGGAACTCGTCGACGTGGTCGGAGAAAGACCGGAGCTACTCGCGGCCTACGGCGCTGTTTGTCCGGGCGAGGCTGACGTGAGGGCGGATATCGAGGAAGACGGTACGCCGGAGTTTCTCGTGCACGTTGCGCGGCTCCGGATCGAGCCCGCGCATCGACGTCGTGGCCTGGGCCTTTGCCTCCTGCACAAGCTGATGCACGTGCTGACCGACTCGGTTCTCGTGGTGCGGCCGTTCCCGCTCCAGTTCGGCGAGCCGTCTGGCTATGCTGCCCCCGACGAGTGGCGCTGGGGCCTCGGAGGCTTCCAGGGCACGCGGGCGCAAGGCGTTGCGAAGCTGGAGCGCTACTACGGCTCGCTTGGCTTCCGGAAGATTGACGACACGTGGATGGTCGTGTCGACACGTGTTCGTGTGCCCCGGCTCTACGATGTCCTCGAACCATACCGGCTTCGTGTGGCATCCTTGGCGGCCGGGACAACCAAGGAGGTCTAGCGGTGCCTGCTCGTCGTCATGGATTCTCGTCGTGTACTCACAAGGGGTTCGGCAGCAAGTGCGCGCGCTGCGCGCAGGCTGACCAGCTCGAAGCCAAGCTCCCGAGCAACGTCGCTTCGGAGGAGTACGGCAAGATGAGGGCGGAGGTCGAGCGACTGCGCGGACCGCAGACGCGGCACAAGAAGTTCCGCGCGGTGGCTCTGCCGCCACAGGTGGAGAGCTAGCGGCCGCTCTCGACGATCGTGGTGCGATTCGGGATGTGCACGTGCAGGCACGGTCGCCCGTCGGTCTTGACGTGTGGCTTCATGTAGCCCTTCTTCGTCACGGGAACCTTCTCCCGACCGCAGTAGGCGCACTTGACGTGCTTCTTGCTCGTGCTGGACTTGCTCATGGAGTGTGTGTTATACGCGACGTCATACACATGCGCAACCAGCCCATCAGGATGACCGCCGACGAGTGGGTCAAGGAAGGCGAACGACTCTTCGGTGCCGATCGCGACGGCTGGCGCTTCGAATGTCCATCGTGCCATCACGTCGCGACGCCGCGGCAGTGGCGTGAGGCGGGCGCGGGCGAGGGAGAGATCGCCTTCTCGTGCATCGGCAGGCACGCGCCGACGCCGAAAGAGGCGTTCGAGAACGACGGTCGTGGACCCTGCACGTACGCGGGCGGTGGTCTCTTTCGCCTGAACCCCGTGACCGTGACGACGCCGGACGGCAAGGAGCACACGATGTTCGCCTTCGCGATCTCGTGAGCGCCGACGGCATCAAGAATGAGCGCCGCTCTTCAGAGCGGGTGGTCCTGGCTAGCTGTCGGAGCGCGAGAATGCAGAGGATGGCCGCGTGACTGCGGATGGTCCGACCGATTAGTTGGGGAGCGTGGCGCCGAGTAGGCCGACCGAGTTTTGTGCCCCGCGCTCGCGCGGATGCTGGATGCCACGGCGGTGACTAGCGTGCCTGTGGGACGCGACGTATAACGACGACCATGGCATTGTCGGTTGCACAGAGGAAGGTCATCGCCGAGTACATCCTTGGGGATGGCAGCGCCAAGAGCATCGTCGAGACGTTCGACGACGTGGCCGAGGCCGTCGACAGCGGCCGGTCGTCCTACGATGAGATCGAGACGTTCATCGAGCGCTGCAAGGAGCACGTCCTTCAGGCGATCGAAGCGGGCGAGCTGACGAGCGCGTGAGTGGACGTGGCCGATAATCTACAGGCGATCGTCGACGAGATGCGCGAGACGCTGTCGCGTGGGACGGGCGGCCTTTGGGCCATCAGGCACGACAAGCTCGCGCAGATGCTCTACTTCGAGGTCGTTCCGGACGGGATCACTTGGCTCGTCTTCGCCAAGTGCGGCGAGCGGAGGCTCATGTGGGGCGAGGCCGTCGTTCCAGACGCGCTACTCAGCGAACTCTACGTGCTCCTGCGACGCTTCATCCGCCAGCTCACAGAGCCTGCTCCGAAGCCGTCGTGAATGAAGGTCCCTGCCGACTGCATCGCCGTCTCGGCCGCGTGATACGTTGCTCCGAGCATGTGCTCGACTGGACCCCGCGGATACAGTGGCCTTGCCGGCGTCCCTGGCTTCACATCCTCGCGGCCCGAAAGCGTTCGCCGCACGGTCGACGAAGTGCGTGCCATGGTGCTTCGCACGCACTACTACCTCGCGATCGCAGCTGACACGCTCGCCGCCGTGGGCGTTCAGCCGCCAGGCCCGCTCCCTAACGAGGCGCTCTCGGCACCGGCCGACGACATGTCACTCCAGGAGCTGCTCCGCATCTACCGACTTCTCTGCGATCACCACCACAGCACCCTGCTGCTTATCAAGGCCTGGCATCAGCTCCCAGAAGATTCGGATCTCTACACGGACATCGACAACGAGCTTCACGGCGACAGGCTCTCTCCTGATGACGCTTCATGACTCGCGGCCGGGGAGCGGGTCCGTCACGCGGGCCGGCTAGGCGTCCTTCGTAACCGTCCAGGTGCCCACGGTGTTGCCGTTGGCGTCGCGAACGTTGCCGGTGGTAGGCTCGGGCGGCTCCGAACCGTTGTCGTCGGCGAATCCGTCCGCCAGGTCGCGCAAGGCGCCAGCCAGATCGGTGCCCGTCTGCGTCGCAGCGTTCTTCAGATCGATCGTCAGGTGGAAACGCATTCTCTCCCTCGTCCTTTCGTCATCCAGTACCGGGGTCCGTCGGTCGTGGCGCGAGTCCATTTCTCTCGACCGGCCCGTGCATCCAGTGCTTGTCGGTCTGCACGTGCCCGGGTCGCACGAACTTGGCCACGACCTGCCGGAAGGCGCGGTAGTGGAACTCTGCCGCGAGGCGCACGACGTAGCCCTCGCAGGCGTCGCCGCCGAGCTGGTCGCGTTGGCAGGCGCGCACGGCAGCCTCGTTCCAGGGCCCGCGGTAGAGGACAGGAACGGTGCGGAGGCCGAGAAGCTCGGTCCACTCGCACGTGTCGGCCCAGGACAGGCAGCGGTTGCTGCCGTTCCAGATCGAGAAGACCTGGAAGTAGTCCGCCAGGTGCTCGTACTTGATGGAGTGCTTGGCGAAGCAGTTCTCCCCGCATAGGCGCCAGCCGGTCGGGATGTCGGGCCCAACGCGTGCGTGAAGCGCTCGGATCCACGATCGGCTCTCGTGCGCCTCGTAGTCGATGGAGCGCGCGTGCATGTAGTCGGGGTAGAGCGTCGTGTTCTCGCCGTCCATCTTGGCGGTGACGACGATCTCCTGGCCCTGGAAGGCGCTGAGATCGTGCATCACGCAGTCGTCCTTGGTGCGCCCCGGGCTCCAGGGGAGGTGAAAAGTTCGCGGGTACTTCACCCGGTCGGTGAAGAGTGCGAGGACGGGGGCCATGATCCGCTGGGCGGAGGGATCGTCGAACAGCTCGCCGCGCAGGCGCATCCCGCTGGGCAGGATGGGGTTGCCCCACTTGTCGACGGGCTGGCCGGGCTCCATGTGTGGCGGCAGGAGGATCGCCTTGATGCCGCAGAGCTGCCGGATCCGGTCGCAGTGCAGGGTCGTGGCTTCGGCCTCCAGGTGGTGCTGTTCGCAGAGCGTGGCGCCGTTGTCGAGGTGGTAGCCGCCGTCGGGCCAGAGGCGACGCTCGATGATGTGGTGGGCGTCGAGCGGCGCCGCCGCGGAGCCGCACACGACGCACTTGTGCCCGTCGCGTGCGAAGACGCCGGAGCGGAACTGGTCGCGTGTGAGTGCGGTCTGCACGGTTGGGCGCCTAGAAGCTGAAGTCGTGGTACATCTCGCGCCGACCGAGCGCTACGCGACTGCCGCGGACGATCTTCCAGCCCTTCTTGGTGAGCCGCGCGGTATGGCGCGGCGCCGAAGAGTTGGGCGTGTACTCGTAGGACTGGCACTCGCTCATGCCGTTCTGGTCGGTGCGCTTGGCATCGTCCTCCTGGAGGACGATGGTCCTCTTGCTCTCGCTGACCTCGACGACGGTGGCGGGCGTGCGATCGGTCCAGCTCAGGATCGTCGCGCCCATGCCGACCTCGGGAACGATCTTCTTGCCGGCGCCGACTCCCATCATGTTGTTCAGGCTTCCGAATTCTCTTGCCATGACGCTCTCCTTGCAGTGTGTCCCGAAGTCAGTGGACCGAGCCGCTCGTGGTGACGGCGGCCGCGTACATGTTCTCGACGTCCTTCTGCGTGAGCCCCTGGCTCGCGAGCATCGCGTCGAGCCTCTCTCGGTCGATCGTCTGGCCGCCGGGCTCGAAGGTGCCGCGGCGGATGAGGTAGTGGATCGTCACCGTGGTCATGGTGTCGATCGGCCCGGGGCCGTCCCAGAAGACGACGGCATCTCTTCTGGCCTTCTCGGCGCTCTGGCGCCGCTCCCGGAGTGCGCGAAGGACGACCCAGCCGAGGACGCCCGCGAGGACGACGAGCAGGCGTCGCATCGTGGCGGATGCGTCGGAGAGCCCAGGCACGACGTAGGTGAGCATGGCGATGCAGGCCATGAGGGTCGAGAGGATGCGAGAGGCACGTGACTCGATGAGGGACCCGAGGGTCTTGAGGAGCGACATACCGATGTTATACGTCGCGTAAGACAGCGGCGCAAGTTTTCCGACGTCCGGTGTGCGAAGACGGCGTAACGATATAAGAAACCGATACTTGGGTGCGTTCGCCCCATGCCATGAAGCGGAGTCCTCTCCGCGGTGAACGGACAGCACATCCGGGCATGCGGCATCGAGAATAGGCAATGGTTCCGAAGAGTCGTTCCCGCGTGCGCGCGGATGGACCGAGCGCCGCGATCCACATCGTGACGCCGCCGGACCGTCGTTCCCGCGTGCGCGCGGATGGACCGGCAACGGCGGGCGCGGCCCCATCTCCGAGGAGGTCGTTCCCGCGTGCGCGCGGATGGACCGCGTAGGACGAGCCCGACGATCCCGCCATTCGGGTCGTTCCCGCGTGCGCGCGGATGGACCGTCATGGCGTCCACTGGGAGACGGATCTTGCTGCGTCGTTCCCGCGTGCGCGCGGATGGACCGCAGAGCGCGAACAGCTCGGCGTCGGTCATCAGGTCGTTCCGCGTGCACGCGGATGGGCCGAAGGCGCACCCGGAAGTCAACTTCGGCGGCCCGTCGTTCCCGCGTGCACGCGGATGGGCCGAGCCGTTCGTGCGAGAGGCAGTAGGTGGCGAGGTCGTTTCCGCGTGCGCGCGGATGGGCCGCGGTGGTTGTGCGGGCCAGTGAGCCAGGAGGCGTCGCCTCCGCGGTGCCGCGCGGATGGCCCGTCCGACAGTCGCGGCGGGCGGTCTCCGAAGACGACGTTCCCCGCGTGCGCGCGGATGAGCCGAACTGGAACTCGCTATCACCCCCAACCGTGACGTCGTTGCCGCGTGCGCGCGGATGACCCGTAGGTTCGCCCCATCGACCCATGCCCACCGCCAGCACAAAAGTCGTTCCCGCGAGCGCGCGGATGAGCCGCATCTCGGGTTGCGTCTTGAGCGAGCCTATCGGCGTAGTTCCCGCGAGCGCGCGGATGATCCGTTCGGCCAGTCGCAAGCCGAGGTGTTCGTTGAGTCGCCTCCGCGGTGCCGCGCGGATGAAACCGTGGTCGTTGTCCGAGAGCAGCATCGGCGTCACGTCCGCATGTGCGCGAATGAATCAGGCATCCTGCCGCAGCCTGGTGGAGACGCCTCCTGGCCCTTCCTTGACCGAATGTTTTACGCGACGTATAACGTCTCTATGTCGGACGATCTCGAAGTTCGCTGCCGTCGATGCGATTCGGCGCTGCATCACGAGTGCCACGCAGAAAGCCTTCCCGAGGCCGCCATCGACCTCTTCATGTGGCGCCCGGAGTCTGGCTTCCCCAAGGCCATGAAGAAGGGCAACTCGATGTGCGACGGTGCGGAGGACGAGGCGACGGTGCCGTTTCTCAGCGAGAGCTTTCTCTACCCGCTGCTCGGCAAGGAAGACGCGCGTACGCTGCTCGCGCTCGTCAACGGGGTCTTCAATGCCGCGGGCATCGATCCGGATCGACTCCAGCGGCGCGCCTGGGAGATTCTCGAAGAGAAGAAGCGCAACAAGCAGGAGCAGGAGAAGCAGCGCGCCGAGGCACGTGAGCGTTTCCGCAAGCGCATGCTGCCGACCGTCTCGGTCCCGGCGCCTGGCGGTCGCGTCGACTGCACCTACGACAGCTTCTACGTCTTCGACGTCAACGTCCGGTCATGCGAGCAGGGCGAGTGCGAGGCGTTCAGCAGCGCCAGCACCACCAGGCGCGAGCGCCGCAAGCCGAAGATGGGCAAGCTGGAGTGGGATCAGGCAACCGGCATCGGCATGTCCGTCGAGTGCGGCGTCTGCAAGCGCATCCATCACGCGACGGTGAGCCAGGTCGAGGGGTGGCGCAAGGAGCCGCGCTACCAGGTGAGCGATCGTGCCAAGGAGCGAGAGCCAGCGCTGAGGGCGGAACACCTACTCAACGCCGAGTGCGTCGAGAAGGCCTTCGGCTTCAAGGGCTGATCGGCGCGCCACTGGTCGCGAGCGGCACCTCGGCCCTATACACCGAGGCATGAAGGTCATCGATCCTGGACACACCTACCAGCTCGACGGCCTGGACGGCGGAGAGCCGCAGACGATCCGCTTCGTCAAGCGCTGCGAGCCACCGGAGAAGTACCCGGGCAACGTCGGCTCCTACCCCGGGACCACGATCCAGGAGGTGCTGCGCGTACTCATCGACCGCGCCCAGTACGTCGGCCGCCAGGTGCCATGCGAAGAGACAGACCTCGCCATCGAAGCGATGCGCGACGCGATCCGCCGGCTCGAAGAACGCGCCGCGCGACGACATGGCCGCATGCTTTCGACGGCGCCGGACAGACCCGAGCTGGAACCGACCTGCCCTACCTGCGGCCACATCCGGTGCGAGGAACACTCGGAGTTACCGTCCAAGCCAGGATCACTTGTGCCGGTAGATGATGCGCCCGCGGCTCGGATCGTAGGGGCTGACCTCGACCTTCACGTGGTCGCCGGGCAGGATGCGGATCCAGTTCTTGCGCATCCGACCGCTGATCGTCGCGAGGACGGCGAGACCGTTGTCGCACTTGACGCGAAACATCGCGTTCGGCAGGGCCTCCTGAACGACCCCATCGAACTCCAGCTTGTCGTCCTTGACGGTGTCGCGTCGCTCTCTGCGTTGCGGGCCGGGCATGTGGGGCCGAGTCTAATGGCCCCTGCCCGGCGCGGGCTACCTCTTCTTGGGGAGAGCGGGGGCCCGTCTACCGTCCGCTGGCTAAAGCTCCACGTCGTCGGGCGCCACCTTGCCGCGGATCGTGCGCAGCCAGGCGTGGCAGAGTCGCTTGCCCTCGATGCGTTCGCGCACGCAGGGATGGTAGTTGCCGAAGCCGTGGCAGAGTGAGCCTTGGATCTTCGGGCTCAAGCCGCGTTGCCTACGCCGGCATCGGCACCCCACGCTCTTGCCCTTGGCGAAGAACCAGGCCGAGCGCTCACAGGCGCAGTCGACCACCCCGTTCGGGTGAGCGAAGTTCAGATGAACTGCACGTGCACGTTCGCCGTAGCGGACCGTGCGATCTCGTCGACGCTCTCTGTCTTCCATGACGCTCCTCCGCGCCGTGCGCCCGCAAGGCGCGCGGCGATGAGCGTCGGAAGAGGCACGAGAGGAGTCGTCATAGCGATGTCACTGTAGCACATGACGTCTTACGAGCGAGACGGACCTAGTCTTCGCGCACGAAGAGAAGGATCTCCGCGTGGCGTTGCTGTTCGCAGAGGCCGAGCCCACGGGAGGAAAGCGAGGAGATGAGGCGTGTGGAATCCTCGATGCGGCGGCAGTTGAGCAGGACCGCCTGCACATCGTCGAGGTGTGGGTAGTCTTCGAGGATCTCGACGTCGCAGCCCGGAGCGCTGATCTTCAGCACGTCGGCTGTCGGAAGCTCGCTCGCCTTCATGGTCCTGACGGTGACGCCCGTTGGTTTCTGGTCGCCGAGGTTGTAGATGGCGTGATCGGTCGAGCCTGTCTTGGCCTCGAAGAGGGTCGTCGTCGGTCCCCACTTCGAGCCGACGACGGCCACCGGGTGGAGCGTGATGTCGTGGACGTCGGCGTTCACCGTGTTCGTGAGGAACGCGGCGACGTTCTGTGGGTGCGGCTCGTAAGCGTGGATGGTGCAGCGTCGGTAGCGCTCCGAGAACCAGACCGAGGTGGCTCCGACATGGCCTCCGATGTCCAGGATGATCGGCGGCGGTTCGAATTCGAGGCCCGGAGCGTCGTAGAGGCCGTCGAGGACGTCCCGCAGGACCGTGGCGTCGGCCGGTGAGTAGACCTTCAGGGGGAGCGGCGCGCTCGGTTGTGGCCGTGCGGGCGGGGCTGCCTGGCTGTGGCCGCGCGTGCCGGGCGGCGCGATGGGAGGAGGACGGATCCTCGACGATGCGGGTCGCGTGGCCGCGGTTGTCGAACCGTGCCCGCGGGAGACAGGAGGGTTTCGCCGGATCGTACGCATTGTATTGACAGTGATACACGAAGCTCGTCGTCCTGGGAGCCCGGAGCGAGCGTCCGTGTGTTGACCGGCGTGCAGTAGGTCATGGCGCGCCGAAGCGCACGACCAGCGCGACCGTGATGATCGCGTGCCCGGGATGGATCTCCAGAAGCTCCTCGGCTCTTTCCGCGACGCCCGTTATGCCTTGTGGGCCCGTTGCGCCCGTGGAACCTGTAGGTCCCGTCACGCCGACGGACGCGCGAACCCATCCCTCGTAGCCGACCTCCCAGGAGACCACATCCAGAGGGACGTCTTGATGGTCGTCGACGATGACCTTGCGCTGGTGTGCAAGCCTTGCCTTCACGTTCTCCCATGCCTTCTCCAGCGCACCGGACTTGAGCGCCTCGGAATCGCGCAGCGAGAACTCCGGCGTCTTGACGTTCAGCTCCTCGGCCTCGATGAACAGAAGCTGGTTGTAGATGTCGTTGACCATGTCCAGCGACGGCGTTTTCCACCGAAGCTCGTAGGTCGCCACGTAGCCGTCCATTTTCGTCTCGTGGTCGACGTAGCGCTCGCGTTTGCGCAGATCGCTCCGTGGCACGCGGAGGCTGCCGGGTTCGACCTGCATGCCTCGCGCACGAAGATGGTCCACGCTCTTGAGCACCCGTGCGCTCGCGGCGAGAATCGCGCTCCTGGTCGCTGGCGCCGTCTGCGCGTGCTCGGTTACCTCGACGCAGAACTCCGCCAGCTCGAACTTCGCGATGGCGCGCCCCTTGGCTTCGACGGTCGTGACGATTCGTTGTGTCATGTGGACCTTCGTACATCACTCCATCCGGGCAATCTATAGGCGCGAGTCCGCTAGTTTTGCGGATGACCCAAGCGCTTTGATCGTCGACGTGTTGCCGACACCTGCTTGCGCAATGGTCGCTTCAACCCGCGGCGTGTAGCGCGCGGACACTCAGCCGGCAAACGCGCGCACGCGGTCGACGAGCGCGCGCGTCTTGTCCGCATCCAGCTCGACGAAGCTCGTGCTGATCCCCGTGGCGACGAGGAACGCGTCCGTGAATGGCAGAAAGTGCTCCACGTTCTCGGGCGTGATTCCGCTGGCGACGGCGATGGGGTGATCGCCGATGGCTTCCTTCATGACGCGGAGCTTGTCCGGGGACGGAGCGCTCCCTGTCCCCGTGCCGCTTGTGGTGACGACGTCGACGTACGCGGCCGCAGCTTTCGCCATGAGCCCGAGCTTTCCCCAGGCAACCGGGGTCTGGTACTTGAAGGCGACTCCGCCGAAGTAGAGTTGCGGTGGGGCCCAGCCGCCAAGCGTCTGGCCTTCTCGCACGCGATCGGCGTCCGGCTGCTCGTCGCCTTCGACGATGAGAGCGTTGTCGACCCAGACGCCGGCAAGTTCCTTCGGGAAGTTGGGCCCGCTGAAGAGAGTCTTGGGATGGACGCCGAGCACGTTGAGTCCGACCCAGGCTCCGGTCGCTTCGACAGCGGCGCGCCAGCTCGCCAGAAGCTGCGTCGGCGACACACTGTGGTTGATGAGAAAGACGCCGTCCGCCCCAGCATCCATGGCGAGTTTCGCATTGCGCACGGCCTGCGAAATGTTGAGCACGTGGACGACCGGCAAGACGACGTGACGGCTCTTGAAGACGGTGCGAAAGGACATGTCGTTCCCGTGGGCGCGGAGCCTATCCGGAATGCACGTCGTTTTGCGGGAGTTGTCCGGTGCGGACGTAGTTCATGAGCTGCTCGAAGACGAGGTCCCCGCCAAGTTCCGTTCCATGCCTGGTCTGGTAGGCGTAGCGCTCGCAGAAACGCCGCATCACATCCGGAGCCGGATGGCTCGGCTCTGGTTCGTTGGACGAAACCTCGGACACGAGGATGTCAACGACGCCCGGGCTGCGACGTGCAGTGATCTCCTCGACGCGGCACATGATGCCATCCGACTTGTCTGGATGGCCGAGCGTAAGGCGTTGTCCGAGACGCGGCACGACCAGCAGCATCACCTCCGCAAAGAACCTGCCGCCGACGTCGTTGATGCGAACGCGCTGCTGGACTGGTGTCGTGCTGGGAGCCATCGCTTCGCCTCACTTTCGGTGCGCCCGGAAGACCGTGACGGCGCGAAAGGAACTGAGCGACGGACGCTCGCGGGCTGCTCGGGTGGTGGGAGGAGGGGCAAGAGGGCTCCATCCGGAGCCATCGAAACCACGGCAAGCACTCGGTGAGTCGTCCGTCGCTCGCGTTCGACGCTAGCATCGTGTCAGACGCGGCGTCAAACGTTGACGCAGTCGTCAGGGGCTGCCCGTCTCCTCGAACTCGCCGTCGATGACGTCGTTCTTCTTGGCCGAGGCTCCGCCGCTGCCGTTCTTGCCGTCGGGATCGCCGTTGGGCGCTGCCGCACCGGCATCGGGCTGACCCGGGCCGTTGTACATGGCGGCCGAGATGCGGTGCGCCTCCTTCTCCAGGCGCTCGGCGACGCCCTTGACCTTGTCGTCGTCCTGCTTCTCGATCGCCTCGCGCGCTTCGGTGATGAGCGCGCTGAGGGTCGTGGCGTCGGCGGCAGCGATCTTGTCCTTGTTGTCGGTGATCGTGCGTTCGAGCTGGTAGCAGAGGCTGTCGAGCTTGTTGCGGCGCTCGACCGCTTCACGTCGCTCCTGGTCCTCGCGCTGGTTGGCCTCGGCGTCCTGCACCATGCGCTCGATCTCGTTCTTCGTGATGCCGGAGTTGGCCGTGATGGTGATCTTCTGGTCCTTGCCCGTTGCCTGGTCCTGGGCTTGGACGCTGAGGATGCCGTTGGCGTCGATGTCGAAGCTCACCTGGATCTTGGGCACGCCGCGCGGCGATGGCGCGATGCCTTCCAGGTGGAACTTGCCGAGGGTGCGGTTGTTCTTCGCGTCGGGCCGCTCGCCCTGAAGGACGTGGATCTCGACGCTCGGCTGGTTGTCGGTTGCCGTCGAGAAGGTCTCCTTCTTCTGCGTCGGGATGGTGGTGTTGCGGGGGATCATCATCGTCATCATGCCGCCGAGCGTCTCGATGCCGAGCGAGAGCGGTGTCACGTCGAGAAGGACGATGTTCTTGACGTCGCCGGAGAGGACACCGGCCTGCACGGCGGCGCCGATGGCGACGACCTCGTCGGGGTTGACGCCCTTGTGAGGCTCCTTGCCGAAGAACTTCTTGACCGTCTCCTGCACGAGCGGGATGCGTGTCGAGCCGCCGACGAGGACCACCTCGTTGATCTCCTTGGCCGTCCTCTTGGCGTCGGAGAGGGCCTTGCGCACTGGCTCCATCGACCGCTCGATGAGCGGGGAGATCATCTGCTCCAGCTTCGCGCGCGACAGGCGCATGTCGAGGTGCATCGGGCCTGCGGCGCCGACGGTGACGTAGGGCAGGTTGAGCGTGCGCTCCTGGACGCTCGACAGCTCGATCTTGGCCTTCTCGGCTTCGTCCTTGAGGCGCTGGAGCGCCATCTTGTCGTTGTGCAGGTCGACGCCGTGGCTCTTCTTGAACTCGGCGATCATCCAGTCGACGATGAGGTTGTCGACGTCGTCGCCGCCGAGGTGCGTGTCGCCGTTGGTCGCGAGCACCTGCACGACGTTGTCGCCGACCTCCAGGATCGAGATGTCGAACGTACCGCCGCCGAAGTCGTAGACGGCGATGATCTCGTCCTTCTTCTTGTCGAGACCGTAGGCGAGCGCTGCGGCGGTGGGCTCGTTGATGATGCGCTTGACGTCGAGCCCGGCGATCTTGCCCGCGTCCTTGGTGGCTTGCCGCTGTGCGTCGTTGAAGTAGGCCGGGACGGTGATGACGGCCTCGGTGACCTTGGCGCCGAGGTGGTCTTCGGCGGCTTTCTTGAGCTTCATGAGCACGCGGGCGCCGACCTCGGGGGGCGTCACCTGCTTGCCGCGGACGACGAAGGCGCTGTCGCCGTTCGAGGCCTTGACGACCTTGTACGGGACGCGCTTGGCCTCCTCGCCGACTTCCTCGAAGCGCCGCCCCACGAATCGCTTGGAGCTGAAGATGGTGTTTTCGGGGTTGGTCACGGCCTGGCGCTTGGCGATCTGGCCGACGAGGACTTCGCCCTTGTCGTCCCAGCCGACGACGCTGGGGGTCGTACGAGAGCCTTCCTCGTTGACGAGCACCTTGGGCTCGGAGCCCTCCATGATGGCGACGACGCTGTTGGTCGTGCCGAGATCGATACCGATGGTCTTGCTCATGTGCGTGCGATCCTCGATGTTGGAGCCCAGTCGGGCGCCCGCAAGGCAGCGCACACCCGTCCGAGAAGAGCCTGCGGGCCGCAACCTAACCACGTCGATGGGTACGTCAACGCATTTGCGCGCTCTCTCGCTCTGGCCCAGCGATGGCCGTCGTGTTAGACATCCTGTGTGACACCGGAGCCCGGACCCGACGAGCAACGTGAACGGCGCGAGCGGTCTCTGAGCCGTGGCGTCACGGCCCTCATCTGGATGGGCACGATCCTCGTGTACGTGGCCGTCAAGGCGTGGCTCGACCACGGCGGGAGACCCTAGGTCGCGGATCGCTATCCTGTGACCTAGGCCATCCTGGTATCCTCGGGGACATGGCAGTGAAACGCAGCAGTCGCCGCGGTGGCTCCCGGTCCTCCCGTCGCGCTGGCCCGTGGTCGCCGTCTCGCAGGAGCCGAGCGGCGGGGCGCACTGGGCCAGTCCTCAAAGGCTGGAAGGACTACGACTTCGAGACCGAGATGGAGATCGGGCGCAAGAGCTACACGCTCGAAGGCGCAATGCGTGTCTACGAGGTGCCGCGCGACCTACCGCCTGGCGAGGAGCCCTCGGGGCCCGAGGATCTCTACGAGCAGAAGTGGGAGCCGGTCATCAAGAACGTGACGGAGACGATCAGCCATCGTCCGTACTGGCGCAAGGTGCCGCTGGCGGCATTCATGCGCAGCTACGGCGCGCTCGCACGCGTGCACTTCGAGAGCGCCTACATGGCAGCGGCTGAGGCTCAGCGCGAGCGGATGGAAGAGAATCGCCGGTACCGGTAGCAGGTTCCGTGCTTGTCCGATTGACGCACCGAAAGATGTGGAGCGTGCATTGAATTGTCGATGCAAAGAGCTAGTTGGGACCGGTGCTCATCTCTACGGGTGCCCTGTTGAGGTGAATGTGCGCGCAGCCTTGTACGGCTGCATGCAGTGCGGTGCCATGCCCGGCCAACACTGCACAGGCGACCGGCATGATCGCGTCGAAGACACAGCAAAACGCCGCAAACAGCGCGGTGCATGAACCGGATAGGTATGGCAGGTTCTAACTGCCCCAGATGAGAACGCGCACGCTGGCGCCTGCGTCCTCGAACGCCTTGGCCGCCGCGAGCATCGCCCGGCAGCTAGGGAAGTTGCGCGCCTCCGGATCGCGCATCTCTTCGTCGTAGATCGCCTTGATCTCCGCGGGTGTTCCCCACGCGAGGTGCGAGTCAGCAAACTCCTTGTCTTGCAGGACCCGTGCAGCGCGGCTCACGTGGTAGAGACGCGAGTGGTGGTCGGTGCCTTCGCCTCGGGGCCACCCTTGATGTGGGAAGCTGCGGGCGAGTTCGTACACCTTGCCCATCTCGAAGAAGGCCTCGCCGGACCAGTCCTGTCCTGGCCACTGCACCTCGATGAGTGTGCTGTAACAGGTTCCCATGCGCCAATGTTAGACCGGGCGTATGACTTGTGCTCGTCCTCGGTGGGCGCGGTTGCCTTGACCGCGCTTCGGGTCGGGAGCTGCTCGGACTGTGAGGTGTGCTGTGATGGTCTGCGCCCAATTCACTCCAGGAAAGCCTAACGGTGAGGTCTGTGCTTCGTGCGGACAACCTCAACGCCGGCACAAGCTTCGAACGGACGGATTCTCTGTCCTGACGGACCATTTGCTCAAGGGTGTTCGACCTGCCGCTGCGGGTAGCCACGTCGAGCAAGGTGACATGGTGAGCCACCACAAAGCGCGCTGGAGGCTTCGCGGCGGGATCGTGCTGTCGAGCGGCCGGGAGGTTGGCGTCGAGGTCACGCTCGACTGCCCTCCTGGTCTCGATGCCGAGGACGACGAGGAGCTTCGTGGGTTCCAGCTTGCGTTGCACGATTTGACCCCTGTCCGGGGGTCTGCCGCCGACTGAACGCGGGGCCCGCGCAGCCCCGCTAGCGACAAACTTGCGCCGTTGTCTAACGCGATGTATAACATCGGTAGGACGACGGGCGCATGAAGACGGACCACACGGACCTCACGCAGATGTCGCTCGCCGAGCTGCACGAGGAGCGGCATCGGATCGAGAAGGACTTGGCCGAGAATGGCGCGGAGCTGGCCAAGCTCGACGCGACGATCGAGAGCTGCTGCGCGTTTCTCGTGGAGGAAGGCGCGCGCCGTGTCGTGGAGGGCTGGAAGCCACATCAGATCGGCTACGACCGGACGCCTTCGCCGCGGATGACCGACCTCGTGTTCGATGGCCTGACCAAACCGGCGGCGCGCGTGCTCGAAGTCATCGAGCGCGATCCCGAGAGCTACTTCGGCAAGGACTTGCTGGAAGACCGTCTCTGGGAGCTGCTTGCGCGCCGAAAGTGGCGCGGCGCGACCGAGCAAACCGTCAAGCAGGTCTTTGCGCGTGCGGTGGCCGAGGCCGCAGCGACGCGCACGGAGGACAAGTCGATCGACCAGTCGATGGACGTCATCGCGAAGGCGGCGTCGCTACCGGAGAGCCAGAAGCAAGCTCTCGCAAGTGTCTTCAAGGATCGCGGATCGGACAAGAGCGCGCGAAGTGCTCGCCAGCCGATCGTGCGCGAGTCGGAGGTGCTCTGGAGCGACTCGATGCTCATGGAGATGGGCGTTCAGCTCTGGAACGAGACGTACAAGCATGGGGCGGACGACAACGAGGTGCGCGCGCGCTGCGCTCAGGTCGGGACGAACTGGGCGACGGGCGACCTGACGCCGGGCGAGAACAACCGCGGCCCGAACCGTCAGCTTCTCGTCGAAGAGATGCTCCTCTTCACGGCGAAGTGGGCTGTGCACGCATTCCAGCGCATCACGACGGCGCACACGTACGCGGCGGCCCTCATGTGCTCGGACGCGGATCGCGACAGCCTGGAGAGCATCGAGACCCAGTGGCACGCGTTTCTGGTCCAGGTGCCGAGCGGCATGCTCACGGTGCGTGACGCGGACGGCAGAGTCGTCGACTACAATCGCGTGCTGGTCACGCAGAGCGAGTACGGCGCGTCGATCATCACGCTCGATCAGCAGAACAACCACCCCGCTCGGATCGTCGTCGAGCGTTCCACAAACCTCGCCGACCTGCTGGCGCGCGGGGAGAACGAGACCGCTCGGGTGATGTCTGGGTCCATCAGCGATCCGACCCTGCGCGCCATCGTGCTCGCAAAGCGTTTGGTTGCGGGACTGCTCCTCGCGATGCAGCACGCCGACAACTTCAAGGCCAAGACGTACCCGGCCAAGGAGCGCAAGCGCGACGGCCGGAAGCGTGAGGAGCCAGCGCACCGCGTTGTCTTCGTGGGAAAGCCCATCCAGGTCGACTGCCGGCCCGCGGTGAGCGACTACATCGTGAACGGGCCGCCTCGCAAGGGCAGCGGGCCGCCGTCGGTGCAGCACGTCGTGCGCGGGCACTACAAGCGCCAGGTCGTCGGCATCGGTCGCAACGGCCGCAAGACGATCTGGATCGAGCCGTACTGGCGCGGCCCCGACGGCGCGCCGATCTTCACGCACCCCAAGAAGGTTGGCGGTGCTTTCAAGGAGAAGGGAACCGCATGAACAAGCCGCTCGACAAGGCCGTGGTCGACATCAAGCCCTCGGACATCAACGCCAAGGAGCACCTCTGGGATTCGTTCGGCAACGTGGAAACCGAGGTCTCCGCCGGCTGGATCGTGCGCTTCTGTCAGGAGGCCGGCGACAGCTGGGCGGCGTTTTCCGGGGAGGCGCTCGACGCCTTCTACCGGAAGCGCCTCACCAAGCGCCGCAATCCGGGTGACCACTTCACGTTCAACGGGCTGCTTGGTGCGAGGAGCACTCGGCTCTTCGATGCCAGCGAGCACCGGGTCGGCGGTGCGTGGATCGTCAAGACGCCAGGCGGTCTCTACCAGGTGACCGAGGAGTTCGTCAGGCGCTGCTACCAGTCGTCGCCCCGCAAGGCGAAGAAGTCCGCCGTCGCGGCGGCGGTGATGGCGTGAGTTCGCCTCGGCACAATCCTGAGCGCCGCACCTGGCATGGCAAGAGCCACCGCAAGGCCGGTAACGGCCCGATGAGTGGCCAGAACGTCCGCAAGGTGCGCGACGAGAGCGCCCGCAAGGTGGACAAGAAGGAGAGAGGAACGAGGGCATGAGCAAATCGTCCGCAGAATCCGTCGCTGAGAAGGCGGCTTCACCGCCCAGTCGACGGGAGGAGTTCATCCGGGCCCTGGCCGAGTACCTCGCCGGCAACGCCGCGCACATGAGCATCCTGCTGGAGATGGGGCGTCCAGAGGCGCAGCTCTGGGCCAAGCTCCGGGGCGCCACGCCGCTTCGGGGGTGGCAGAGCGTCGAGGAGGCCGAGAAGGAACTGAGCGAGTGGTTCGCACGGGGGATGACGTAGCGATGCCCTGGCCTGTCGCGACGCCGCCGGTCGAGAACCACGCGAGCTTCATGGCTCGCATCACGCCATTCTTCGCGCCGAGTCAGGTCTGCATGATCGACATCGGCTACATGCTCGCCAAGCACGCGCATCGTGCGCAGGTCCGCAAGGAGATCGACGCCAACGGTGACCACGTGCGGTACTTCGAGCACGTCCGGCGCTCGACGCTCATCGGTCTGGACCTCTGCCAGATCATCCGCTTCGATACGACCATCGGGCTCATGTTCCACGACACGGTCGAGGATACGCACCTGACCGCGCTGCACATCGACGTGCTCTACGGCCCGGACATCTGCCGTCTCGTCCAGGCGGTGTCGAAGGTACCGCCGGAGGGCTTCGTCGATCGGCTCCTCATCTGGCCCGACTGGCGCGTCTTCTTCTGCAAGGGCTGCGATCGGCTCGACAACCTTCGCACGTTGCTGGACCAGCCCGTCGAATTTCGTCGGAAGCAGGTCGTCGAGACGAAGGACAAGTACTACCGCGTCTTCGACCGGATGGTGATGCTCACGCCGGAGGAATACCGCGATGGTACGCGCCGGCTCCGCGACGCCATTCACGAGGCTGCCGAGTCGATCCCGATCCAGTAGAATCGGAGGCAGCGGCATGGTGGTCAAGGCGCGGAATCGCAAGCGCTATGAGCTTCGGACCTACGCCCCCGGCGCGCGCGATGGATGGATTCGTGTGGGTCTGACGCTCCGCGAAGACGATTCGTACTGGATGGCGCTGGAGGTCTGGCGTCTCACCCACAGTCTGCCGGCCCACTGGCGGGTGGAGGTCCGGGACATCGGCTACGGACACCTCGCGCCAGTGCTCTCGTACGAGCAGCTCATGGCGCGGAGCCGCGCCGAACTGCGTTCTGTTCTGGCCACGGTCGACGAGGTAGCATCGTAGTTCTCCGGCTCATGGCTACCCGTCCTCGACGCACTTCCCGTCCCAGCCGACGTCGTCGAAGCCGGCGGTCGGCGCCCATCGGGCGTCCTTCTCCCCCCAAGAGGGTGAGGCTTCTCATCGAACTCGGTGCGGCGCCCAACCTGGACTATTCGGGGAGCGATCCGCGCGCGACGATGCACATCAAGCCGTACAAGGAGGAGGTCGACTCGCTCCGGCAGGCGTCGCTCGTCGCGCTCGGCTTCATCGTGCGGCACGGCCTAGGCAGCGGCAACTGGGCTGGCTTCGGACGTGTGACGGAAGCCGACACCGGGCGGCTGGTCGCGCGCATCAGCTACAACGGCCGCGCCTGGAATCGCGATGGCCGCGAGATGAAGTTCTGAGGAGCCATGCAAGAGCTACTTCGTCGCGTTCAGGGTACGCAGAACGTTCTCGGGCAGCGCGTACAGCGTATCGGTCGCGACGCGTTCCTCATCCACGGTCAGGTGTACACGCTCGCTGGAGCGTCGAGGCTCTTCGGAGCGGGCGGCTCGCGCGGGCGGCGATACGGTAACGCGGAGCCGTCTGCGCCCCCGAATCGCGATGCGCTGGCCTTTCTCAGCAAGTCCGCCAAGGGCATCAAGGGCACTTTCACGATCGAGGCCCTCTCGGAGGTTCTGTCCAGGATCGGCTGGTCCATCGAGCCCGTGGTTCTCGCGGAGCGGATCGATGGCGATCGGATGACGGGCCTCATCAAGGCGTTCTATCCGAACCTTCAGCCGACGGCAGGGCGTGACTTCATGGGAGGGGGCAGCTCCGGGATCCAGCTCCTGCCGCCGTTCGAGAACGACCGCGCCGCGGCGCAGGCATACGCCGACAGGCTTCAGGTGCTGGAGACGACCGAGAAGAAGGGACCGTCGAGACCTGAGGCGGGGCGCCTCTACATCCTGAAGCCGTCGATCAAGTCCTGGGACCGTGTGAACGGTGGCTCGGCCTACACGATCCTCATCCCGAGCGCCTGGTACGGGATGCCCGGCTGGACGATCACGACGCCCAAGGGGAGCGTCAGCTTCACGAACAAGCTCAGCTACCGTGGTCGGGTCATCCCTTTCTCGGACGCGGCACCCGAAAAGGTGTGGACCCTGCTCTACAAGTCGGGACTGAAGGAAGCGGCGCAAGAGGCCCTTTCCTCGGTCGGTCAGGAGACGGTCGAGCGGACGCTCCGGCCGACGACGTACCGCTCGCTCAAGAACACCGGGACCTGTCCGGCGTGCTTTGCCAACGTGAAGCTCGCGAGTGGCAAGATCATGCGTCACGGCTGGGTGGTGAGCGGCCATCGTCAGCGCGGCGCCATGAACATGAGCTGGCACAGCGGTCCTTGCTTCGGAACGGCCTGGCAGCCGTTCGAGGTGAGCAAGGAGGGGACGATGCAGTTCCTGGAGAAGATCGTCATGCCAGCGCGCGACAGGGCGGTGGATGCTCTTGCCCGGCTGCGTGAGCGACCGGAGACGCTCATCCTCCTTTCCAGCTACCGCGGGGAGAAGAACCGGACGGTCACGAAGGGCGAGCGCGACTACGAGCGTGAGCTGGGGTACAAAATCGACAAGACGGAACACGAGCTTCGCGGCATCGACGAGACCGTGAAGACGCTTCGTGAGGCCATCAACACCTGGAAGTCCAAGTCGCTGCCGACCTAGCTCGATGACGCCGTTCCGTGGTGGAGCCACCGCCAGAATGCGCGTAGGACGAGGCCTGCACCGTAGAGCAGCAAGCCGACCCAGTAGATCGGGTACCACGCGAACGCGAGCAGCGCGGGGTACGGCGCCCGCTGAAACTTGGAGGGTTCCGTACTGTACTCGCCTTCGCGCGAGAACGTTTCGACGGCCGCGAACAAGAGCCCACCGAAGTAGACTAAGGCGCCCAAGACCTGCGGGTGCGGATTGTTGCAAGCGAAGGCCCACGGAGAGATGAGCCGGACGATCATGTACGGCGTCAGCATCGCGACGACGAGACCCACACGAAGCCAGACGCTCTCTCGCTTTTTCACGGTCGGCTCAGGGCGGTACGGAGCGTGGTTCATCGTCTGGCGCCGGAGCGGGCTCGTTGTGCGCGCGGCGAGGCGGTAGCCTGCGGGCTCTGGTCGAGCAGGATGTTGTAACCACAGGTGCGGCCGCGGACATGATCGAGGAGCACCTGCGCGAGCTGGTCGGCCTTCTCGTACGTCTTACGGTCGGCGCCCTTCTTCAGGCGTTTGGGTAGCGGTGTTGGGACGAGCCGTCCGCGCACACTGCGGAAGCCGCGCGTGTGCGGGCCGCGAGGGCAGGACAAGTCGCCAACGGGCCCTTCGAGCAGAAAGGAGACCTGGCTCTCCGGAGTGTCGCCGTGATCGAGCAGGATCTTGAACGGCGAGTCGTAGTACCGGGTGCACGTGCATCGAGCGAGCGTGAGAAAGCCGCGCGTGGTGAAGTCGGTCACGCGAAACCAGATGCGGAAAGGTTCGGTGCCATGGCCGCAGCAGCTCTCGGTTGTCTGGATGCCCGGAAGCTGGTTCATGGCAGCGCAGAGCGCGAGGCATGGCTTGTCCATGCCGCGCGGGACTTGCCAGGGTCGCACGGGGATGACGGGCTTTGGGGGTTGCGGGCTGCGCTTTGATTTGGGGGATCGCATCAGGGCCTCGTGCACGGCGTCCTACGGCGTGTTATACATCGCGTCCGCTCGTCTTGTGAAGGAGGAAGGGGTGGTGGCGGTCCCCCGGCGGTTCATGTCGCTCAAGTACGCAGCTCAGAAGGTCTCGGACAACCACTACGTCCTGCCCAAGGTCGGTACGATGAAGGTGGAGGCGCATGCCTTCCTGTCGGAGGCCCTATACGAGTCGAGCGAGGAGAAGGTCTGGCAGCAGATCGCAAGCGCTGCGAGTTACGAGGGCGTCATCGGCGCGTATCTCATGCCCGACACGCACACGGGCTACGGGATCCCGGTCGGCTCGGTCGTCGTGACCGAGGACGTCATCATCCAGGGCGGCTCTGGCTACGACATCTCGTGCGGCGTCCTGTACATGAAGGCGGACCTCAACGCGGGCTCGGTCAAGAGCAAGCACCAGCGCCGGCAGTGGGTCGACGAGGTGGAGAAGCGCATCGCGACGGGGAAGGGTCACAAGCGTCCGGAGCTGATGCCTGCCTTCGACCACAAGCAGGCGGCGGAGATCCTGCACTTCGGTGCGAAGGCGCTCGGCGTCGAGGCGGGCATGTGCGAGCGCCAGTACATCCCGGTGCCCGAGGACGTCGATCTGCGCAAGATCAACAAGGCGTGGTCGAGCGTCGTGCCGCAGCTCGGGAGCGTCGGTGGCGGAAATCACTTCGTCGAGATGCAGGTCGATCGCGACTCGGGCGAGGTGTACATCATGGTCCACTGCGGGAGCCGCGGGTACGGCTGGCAGACGGCCAACCACTTCTTCTACGAGGGCGCAGCTCTGCGTGGTCTGCCGAGCAACCGCCGGGAGGACTCGTGGCTGCGGGTCGACGAGCCGCTCGGCAAGGAGTACTGGGCGCATCACAACACTGCGGCGAACTTCGCCGTGGCAAACCGGCACATCATCGTCAACGGCATCCGGGAGGCGACGCAGGCGGTCTTCGGCTCGGACGTGCACCTCTACTACGAGATCAGCCACAACCTCGTGCAGGAGGAGACGCTCCTTCTGCCGGACGGGACGACGAAGAAGGGCTTCGTGCACCGCAAGGGCGCGACGCGCGCGTTCCCGGCCGGGCACCCGGATCTCGTCGGTACGCCGTGGGAGGCGACGGGGCACCCGTGCCTCATCCCGGGCTCGATGTACGAGGGGGCGGCCATCCTGTTCGCGCTGCCCGAGGCGTACAAGAGCGCCTGCTCGGTCAACCACGGCTCAGGGCGCATCATGGCGCGCGGGGAGGCGAAGCGGCGCCTCGGGCACAAGCAACAGCGCATCGACGAGGAGATGAACACCGTGCAGCGGACGTTCGCTGGGGTGCCGATCGAGGGGATCGTCTCCAACCATCGGCACATCCCTCTCGACGAGTGCGGGCACGTCTACAAGGACTTGGACGCCGTGCTCGGTGTGCTGGAGGCCGAGAAGATCGCGCGCGTGGCGAACCGGCTGTACCCGGTCGCCAACATCAAGGGAGCTGACTGAACGCGTGGGCCGTCCGAACTACTTCGCCAACCGCGGGGTGGCGCGCAACAAGCGGCCTCTCCAGAACATCCTGCTCAAGATCGAGGAGCGCGCGGGCAAGTTCTGCCTGCTCTGGGCCTTCGAGCGGGAGCATCACTGTAACGGCAGCTGGAACTTTCACGGCGCGGTGACCGAGGAGCAGATCAAGGCGCGGCTGTCGCCGCGCCAGTGGTCCAAGTTCCGGCAGGGCGAGAGGACGTTCGTCCGGCAGCGCCGTGTGGACGGCCGTAACATTCCCTCGACGAACTGAAGAAGGAGGATCCTCGCCATGCGATGTGAGTTCTGTGACGGCAGCGTCTTCGAAAGGATCCCGGGCGAGCGACGTGAGGTCTGCTCCTCCTGTGAGCTGTACAACACGGCGGTGGCCGCGCAGAAGGCGGCCGCCAACGATCTGGCCACGCGTCGCTACTCCGGCGCGGAGGATGCGTGGCTCAACGAGTATGGCATCTTCGCGAGGGTGGACGGCAAGGCGATCCGGGTGGGCTCGCCCGAGGAAGCCGCGCCCTTCGTGGCGCTGACGGAGGCGGCCCGGCGCGTGAGAGTCTTTCTGCCTCGCCCTGGCGGCAAGACCACGCGCGCCGCCTAGGTCCGGGCGACGAAAGGACGGGAGCCGTGGACAAGGGACTGACGCATGACGACCTGGTGATCGCCTACCGCAACATCGGATTCGACTTGACGTGTGGTGCGTGCGCCGCCCTCCCCTACAAGGGCACCGTGTCCTACCCGCGCGTGTGATCCGCGCGCGAACCAGGAGAACTGTGGTGCCGACAGCGAAAGGACCCGAGCGATGAGTGACGGCGTCGAGCACGTGCCTGGCTGGTGCGGAGGCCGCGCGGTCCTCGTCGGCACGCGGATCCCCGTGTGGTGCCTCCTTCGGATAGCTCCAAAACTATTGCTGGAGATGTACCCACAGCTTACCGAGGTGCAGGTGCAAGCGGGGCTCGCCTATGCAGAGCAACACCAAGAAGAACTCGCGCGCGATCTCGCAGACAATGAGGGTCCCGACGCCGACGAGCTGGTCTGCTTCATCTCCGCCTACAAGAGCATGCGAGGTCGGTTCGGCGACGAGTACGAGAGTCGGTTCAAGGCGTGCGACGAGCTAGTCGCGCAGCACGACGAGGCACGAAAGCACGCTGGTCATGTGGACTACGACCCCACGTGCACGCTCTGCGCGTCACCGAAAGCGCGCTGAGCACCTGTGCGCGAAGTCTTGGACGACACGGGAAGGGAAACGAGATGAGCGCAAGATGCGGGATCTGTTGCGGCACGATACCGGACGGGGAGACGCTGGAAGAACACACGGCAGTGTGTTTGAGCGCAGAGATCGTGCGTAAGCGGGTGGGAAGTGTTCTGAATGCCGTGCGCGAGGCACGGCCGCGCTGCATGGGACCAAACGCGCCGCCCGAACTCCGCGCGGTGCATGAAGCAATGTGCGAGCTGGACTTCGACGCGTTGGCGCTTGCGGTTCGTCAGCGTCCTCAGGATTGAAGCGCGGGGAGCAAGGAGGCGATGGCGATGACGGGAAGAATTCCGACGACACCCAAGAAGCGCTACTGCGTGACCGGGACGTGTCGTCACGCCTACTGCAAGGGACTGCGCGATGGCGTGGAGCGCGGCTTCGCACAAGGTGTCGGGTACGCGGTCGCGGAGGTCGTCCGCGCACACGACCAGCCGGGCATGGCAGCGGACGTCGCCTCGGCTGCCGGTTTCACGATCCGAGACTACACCATCGCGGGCGTGGACGAATACGACCTCAAGACGTTGCGCAAGCTCCGGCGCGAGGAACGCCAGTTCCCGACGGTGAGGGTGCGATGACATTCCGCGTGACGTGCGCGCGAGCACTCTCACGAAAGGATCGAACGTGAAAGACATTCGCAGGCTGCTCTACGTCAACGCGTATCAGGTCTACTTGGGGACGCTGCATGGCTGCGCCGCACCCATCACCAGCGCGTTGGCCGATGTGATTTGCGATCCACAGCCAGGCTATCTTGTGATCGAGACGTCCACCATACGCATGCCAGAGCGGGACGATTTCCGGTTCGGGCGACTGCTGCGGAAGGTATATGAGCCCACGCGGACCCCGGAGGAGTTGGCGGCAGAGAGGCCGTCTGGTACATCGAGCTACCCGACGGCCGCGAGTACCGATGGCACAACGCCGACTTCATCCGTGTGCTGGAGGACCACGCGTTGACGCTGGAGGACTTGCAGCGAGGATCGAAACGAGAGAGGGCGTAGACGATGACCACTTGTAGTCACAGGTTTACGGCGGATGGCGGGAAGACGTGCTGCGGGTGCGGGGCGACAATAGAGGTCGTGATGGAGCGCATCGCAGACCTGCTCGACCTCATACCTAGCCAGCTGACGAACGGCTACGTGGAGCACGAGTCGCGCATCCGATGGCTGCTTCAGGAGGTGGGCATCCTAAAACGCGGATTCGCCATCAGCGACGCTGAAGCTAGAGCGAGAGCGGCGGCGCTTGTCGAGAAGCGTGAGCGCGAGTCGTCGTCGAAAAGAGAACCCGGGCCCTGAGCCCTGCGCGCAAGCACGTGAAGGAGGCACGAATGTTGGAGTTTGTGACGACGAAGGATCCGTACGCCCTAGAGGTCATGCGTGATGGTGAATTGTGCGCCGAGATGTACTGGCATCCGAGCAGCGCGCCGCGTGTTGTGGTGGGCGAGCGAGGCAACGAATTCACGCTCGACGATCTGCGGCAGCTGACGGAAAAGCTGGCCTGGTGTGTGGCGACAGAGAAGAAGACGAGCGCGTGACCTGCGCGCGAGCACACCATGAACGATGACGACATCGGCGCACGCCCAGGAGAGACCATGCGCGCCTATTGCACCCGCCTCGCCGCGTGTCCGAGGTGCGGCTCCGCCCGTGGAGTACCGTGCAAGACGAAGAGTGGGCGGAACCACCACGAGCGCATCTGGGGGCCGACCGGCTCCGTGATGCGCGAGCTGGAGTTGATGAAGGCAGCAGGGTGCCTTTAGGGCGCAGCAACCCTGCGCGCTGGGACGGAAGGAACGAAGGAAGGCGAGATGGGATTGGATCTGACTCACGGGTGCTGGCACGGCGCGTATTCCGCATTCATGCGGTGGCGTCAGAAGATCGCGGAGCTTGCCGGATACCCACCCCTGATGGCGATGGATGGGTTCTTCGACCCGAAGGAGTGGTGGTGCAGGCCACCCGGCGTCGGGAAGATGTTCTACGTCGAGGGCCGAGGTGACACGGATCTCACCTTCAGCCATGCGCTCGACCAGGTGTTCCGGGGCCTGCCTATCTCGTGGACGATCCGTTGACGAAGCTTCTGCACCACTCCGACTGCGGCGGTGAGATCGCGGCCGAGGACTGCGGCCCCATCGCGGACCGATTGCA
>Ga0307474_10000183_pt1 | contig 45611 bp, 28 predicted proteins | sample atmos_gasesECM1C_2_FD_203312 | JGI IMG/M metagenome (GOLD analysis project Ga0307474, IMG submission 203312) | Hardwood forest soil microbial communities from Morgan-Monroe State Forest, Indiana, United States - atmos_gasesECM1C_05 | ecosystem: Environmental > Terrestrial > Soil > Temperate... | reverse complement strand
AAATCGCTTCCTCTTGCCCGTCCCCGTCATGGTCGGCCGCGAAGAAGCCGCCATCACGGCGTTCTCCTGCCAGGCAGGAAACGGCGGGCTGGACGGCCGGTTGATGGCGGGCCTGCGAGGCCCTGGGAGGCGGGGACGCCTGACCGGCCAGCTCCGGGGCACTACCGCCGCGATGGGCTCCGAACTTCTCTGCGGTGTCGTGGCTTGTGGCCGGGTGCAGGCCAGGCACGGCGCGAAGATTGAGAGAAGCACGAACAATTTGTCCGCCGCCAGGCGCATTGTCCAAGGCCTCAGCAGAGAAGCTACGCCCTCAGATTACTTTGAGTTGCTTGCGGCGCTAGCGTTACCGCCGTCGCCCTCTCCCACAGGTTTGAACCCACCGGTTTGAACCGCGGACCCGCCTGTGATTTTTGTCCCGGGATACCTGTGGTGCGGATGTTCACGGTGAGGCTGGTGGTAACATCGGTATTCTCCAGGGCATGGGGGACAGCTCGAGGGCCAAGGTGCATGCTTTTTACCAAACACAAAGTACAACTAGTTCTGAGAACTCCGGCTTGGGCAGTCTTGCTCGCGATAGTGTTTCTGGCAACAGCGAGCCGCGCGGACGATCACAATCCTTATGCTGGTGACGCCAAGGCCGCGAAGGCGGGTGAGTTTGAGTTCCGCATCAACTGCGCGCTTTGTCACGGCTTGGGCGCGCACGGCGGCGGCCGCGGTCCCGACTTGACTCGGGCGCAAAAGAAACACGCGCATTCCGACGCAGAGTTGTTTCAGGTGATCAGCAACGGAATACCTGGCACGGTCATGCCCGCTAACGGAACGAACGGCCAAGGCGTCGGCATGACCGATGAAGAGATTTGGCAGATCATTACCTATATCCGGAGCCAGGAAGTAAAAGCGCCAGCGAGGCCCAGTGGCGACGTCGCCCATGGCAAGGCACTCTTTTATGGCGATGCGAATTGCTCACTCTGCCACATGGTCGCGGGCAAAGGTGGACGCGTAGGTCCCGAACTGACGGCCGTAGGTGGCTCGCGGACGAGAGAAGCCATCATTGATTCAGTTCGCAATCCCAGCCGTCGGCTGGCATGGGGATTGACCGAGTCCACGAAAGAGTTTCCTCAGGAATACGAGACCGTCACCGTCGTGACTGCCGATGGAAAGCAGATCAAGGGCGTCGCTCTGAACGAAGACAACTTTACCGTCCAGCTTATGGATGCGAGCGAGCAGATCTATCTCCTCGAAAAAGAAAAGCTTCGTTCCTTCGAGAAGAGCAGGGAGTCGATGATGCCGCAGTACAATCCAGATATTTTGAGCGATAAAGATCTGAATGACCTTGTGGCTTACCTCGCCAGCGTGGGGACGAAGTGAGGGCGAAAGAAATGAGAGTCCGAAAAATCTTCGCCGCGCTGTCGACGATCTGCCTGGGTTGCAGTCTTTTCAACTCCGCGGCTAACGCGCAAGTTACATTTGAACGCCTGCTGAATTCCGAGAAAGAGCCGCAGAACTGGCTGACGTATTCCGGCGATTATACCGGTCGCCGCTTCAGCCCTCTCGATCAGATCAACGCGGCCAACGCGCATGCGCTCACCGCGAAATGGGTTTATCAGACCGGCGCGACCGGAAAACTCGAGACCACGCCGCTTGTGGTTGACGGAATTCTCTACGCCACAGCGCAAGATGACCGTGCGTTCGCTCTGGATGCTCACACCGGCCGGCCGATCTGGATGTATCAGCATCAGCTGCCAGGGGACATTCGTCCCTGCTGCGGTCGGGTGAATCGCGGCCTCGCCATTTTGGACGACAAAGTTTTTCTGGGGACGCTCGATGCGCACGTGATCGCGCTGGATACGAAAACCGGCAACGTCATCTGGGATATCGTCGCCGCGGATTATCGCACCGGATACAGCTTTACTGTCGCGCCCCTCGCGGTGAAAAATCTCGTCGTCATCGGTGTCTCTGGCGGCGAGTACGGGGTTCGCGGGTTCATCGATGCTTACGATGCTGCGACAGGCGCACGCAAGTGGCGCTTTTATACTGTGCCCGGTCCCGGTGAAGCTGGACACGAAACCTGGGAGGGCGATTCCTGGAAGATTGGCGGCGCGCCGGCGTGGAATATGGGAACCTACGACGCGCGCACGAACCAGATTTTCTGGCCCACTGGAAATCCATCCCCATCAAATCGCGGCGAGGGACGAGCCGGCGACAACCTCTACAGCAATTCCCTGCTTGCTCTTGACGCTGATACCGGCAAGATGAACTGGTATTTCCAATTCACCAAACACGACGAGCATGACTGGGACGCCACGCAAGTCCCCGTGATGATCGATTCCGGCGGCAAGCATCTGATCGCGCAGGCCAATCGCAATGGATTCTTCTATGTCATCGATCGCGCGACCGGAAAACTGATTTCGGCCAACCCCTACGGCAAGATCACATGGAGTGACACGAAGGACGCTGAGGGCCGCCCGATAGCAAAGAAGGAAGCTTCGCCAACCCTCGAGGGCCACACAGTGTGTCCGGGAGCGTTGGGAACGACGAACTTCATGGCGCCGGCGTTCGATCCCAAAACCTCGCTCTTTTACGTAACGGCCCGCGATCAATGCGATATTTTCAGCACTGCGCCGCAGCCTTACGAGGCTGGCCATGCTTACTATGGCAGCGCATATTTTCCATCGGAAGAGGCCGAGCCCTATCGCGGATTTCTCAAGGCGATCGACCCGGCGACGGGGGAGATCAAGTGGAAGTTTGAGCACACATCGCCGACCTGGTCGGGCGTATTGGCAACCGCCAGCGGCTTGGTATTCACCGGTGACGCAGAAGGAAACTTCATTGCCCTCGATGCCGCTTCAGGCAAACCACTGTGGCACTTTCAAATGGGCGGCGCGGTCTATGCCGCCCCCATGGCCTTCGCGGTGGATGGAAAAGAATACGTGGCGATCGCTGCGGGCAGCGCGTTGTATGCCTTCGGACTACCCGAGAAATGAATCAGAAACTTACAACGATTCCGCCCGAGATCCGAACGTTGCTTTGGTGAAGAGGCAGGCCATCGAATAATCGATTCGGGAACGCGCTTTCGTAGAAATGATTCAGGTTGTGATATGTGCGGAGGTCATCTACCTGCGGCAACCGAAGAGCAAAATGCCGTGCCACCCGGAAGTCAAGTCCACCTCCCAGCGCCAATGCAAAATCGTCGTAAGTTGTGGCGGAAGAAGAGACCGGAGTAGATACGCCGGTGATGGTGGTCGCATTCAGGCTGATACGGTCGTCGCCAACAAGTGCATGCACGAAGGGCGTGATTCTTGATTTCGTCCGGTACGAAAGCACCGGCCCAACCAAGAACGTATAACCCGTGGCCTTGGGGAGTCCCGAGAGTTTGTCGTTTCTGAAACCCGTAATGGGCATGCCATAACGTCCACCAGCGTCCGCCGCGAGTCCGATCCAACGGTTGAAATTGTACTGACCCTCCGCGTTCCAACCGGTGAAGTTGGATGCCGTTCCGAACGGAAGATTCACTTCGCGCAGAGCGAAGTCCAAGTCATCGCCGGTTAGGCCGCCGTTATCCACGTGAACGTAGGAGTATCCGCCAAATACCTGCACTTTGGGGGTGGAGTCTTGAGCCAAAGCCACGGAACCAATTAAGGCGACCAGAGCAATCGTTGCGACGGCCAATCGAGTCATTTCGACGTTTCTCCGCTTTCGCGACCTGCGTATCCGGAGAATCCATGTCCGGAGAATTAAAGTAGCGTTGTGCAATTGCCTCATACCGGGGTCGTTACCAATGGAGTAGGAGCGCGGACGCACCCGAGCGGGTTGCAAGTAGACACGTAAATGTGGGTAAAGATCGTAAGTTTTTAATTATAGCGTGGGAATAGTTGCCCGGCGATTGAGAGTCCGCGGACGAACGGTGTTTTTCCTCAATATCAAAAAGACCACTGCACCAAAAAAATACAGAAATTTAACTACTTGATGACAAGGGCTCAATCGGCTGCGCGCTACTCTGCCTTACACCGTGACCGATGGAAGCAGTGGATGCGGTGAAAAAGAGAGGAAACTATGAAGCAACTCACGGAGGTTATGGGACGGGCCGCGAACCGGCGCTCGTTCCTCAAGAACAGTATGGTCGCCGGGGCGGTGGCGACGGTAGGAGCTGGCATCCTGGGCAGAGGTCTTCCTGCCTCCGCGCAGGAAACCAGCAGTTCAACCATTACCAAGGGAGATATTGCGATCCTTCGATTCCTGGCGGCAGCCGAACTGATCGAGTCCGACCTGTGGACGCAGTATGCTGAGCTGGGTGGTCTCACCCCTGCCCAACTCCCCGTGGAGACGGCGCCGTTCAAGCCGATGAACACCTACCAGGCGGCCTTCATGAACCTCGATTCCGATGGTCCGCAGTACATCTCCAGCAACACCCTCGACGAACAGAGCCATGCGGAGTTTCTGAATGCGTACCTGATTTCCAAGGGAGCAGAGCCGGTGGACCTCGATGAATTCCGTACTCTGCCAAGCAGCCAGGCAAAGGGAGCCGAACAGATTGGTCGGCTCACCAACCTGATGAATCTCACCGTGGACACGAGTTGGTATACTCGCTATCGAAGCACACAGAATCCAGACTTTGGTGCCACTTTCCCGCAAGCCGTCGATTTGGCGAACGTAACGGCCATTCCACGAACCAACGCTGATTTCGAACCCACGAAACACGTTCAAGCCATCGCCAACACCGCGGCCTTTCACTTCGGAACGATCGAGCAGGGCGGCAGCTCACTCTACTCAGCCATGGCCCAGAAGGCCAGGAATGTGGAAGTTTTGAAAATCGTCGTCAGTATCGGAGGCGACGAAGTAGCTCATTTCCTGGAGTGGGTGGATTTCGCAGGAAATAGCGTGCAACCGCCACTCGCTCCGTTGACCGATCCTGACACCGGGATCATCTTCCCGAACTTCGATAAGACGTTCAACCCAGCGCTGCAAACCAACCTGATCTTTCCGGTTCCCTGCGAATTCATCAGCCCTAGTCTGCCTCGATGTGCTGTAATTCGTCCCACAAATCCTCAAGGAGTTGCCAAGGGAGTGGTCAAGTTCCTGACCGACATGGGCCTATTTATCGGCCAATCCCCAGCATTCTTTAACCAGCTCACCGTGCTGGCCAATCAAGCGGACTCGGCTCAACGCGGCTTCTAGGGTCGCCGCATTCGCCTGAAGTCGGCCATCGGGAGATGGTCTCTTCACCCGCTCGTGACGGCGGGCGCCGTGCCTAAATCGTTAGGTCGCGGCGCCTGCTTACGAATGTTTCGTTAACTTGCTTACCTTTGACTGGAGGAACACCGATGTTGGAAGGCTTATTTCAACCCATGCACCTACTCATCATTGCCGGAATCGCTTTGCTCGTCTTCGGCCCTAAGAAGCTGCCTGAGCTCGGAAAAGGGATGGGCGAAGGCATTCGCGGATTCAAGGCTGCAATGCAGGGTAAGGAAGAGTTGCCGTCGTTAAACGTAGCCTCGCCGAAAGTGCCGGAGGAAAAGGCGTGAGCTTGGCGGAGATGTTGTTTCTGGGGCTGTTGGGATTGGTCATTTTTGGACCTCAGAAGCTCGTTGAGGTTAGTCAGCAGGCCGGGAAGATGCTGGCCCGATTGAAAAAAATGAGCGGCGACTTCCGATCGCAGCTGGCGACGGAAGCCTCAGCAATGCCCGACGATCGGACGACGAAATAAGGAATTAACATCCTAAGCACCGAATATTCCGCCGGGTTGACGTGCTCGTCGATTTCGTAATAATCTGCAATTACACCGGGAAGGAGGTGGTCGAATGACAAGTTCGGATGGTAGTGGTAATTGTTGTGGGAGTCTAAGACCAGGTGAGGTGGCTGAGACTTAGGGCTGGTTGCTCTAAGCGGGGCTTTTGACGCTGCCTGTTTAACCAGCGCCGAAGGCTACAGCCCGCACACTAACCGGTGAGTAGGGATGAGGTTCTTGCTTTGGTCGGGCAGGGCTTCGACGAGTGCTATGGCACGCCGTCCATTCGGTCCCAGACCCGGGAGTTGCCGTGAGAGGCCACGTAGAGTGACCACCTCTTGGTTAATCCCAAACAGTCCACCGGACGGCCCGCAGGTTTAATCGCTTGCGGGCCGTTTGTTGCTCGCGGCAGCTTCTGCGCTTAAGGAGTTTTTGTGTAGTCGGAATCTAGCAGAGCACCATGGCTTCATGACCGGGGCTGGCAAGCAAAGGAGTCTGCACTCCCGGCTGCTCCAGTCGGTACAAGACGCCCAGAGGCATAGCTTACATGGCTCGAACCTTCCCCCTCAACCTGGACGGCCCGTTCCAACAGCTTGTGGGGGTCGAATGCAAAGCGGCGTATGAACCAGACCTCGGGACAACATCAACCCTCCTGCATGTGTTGAAAAAGGCCATAAAGGTCCTCGGGGGCAACGACTTTTACGATATCTTCGGCCGCTGGGGTACGAGTCGCAATATGGGTTTCGCCGGAAGGCGCGGTGCGGTGGGCTCTAGGCGCATGATCCGCTTCACTATAGGAAAGCGAAGCCTTTCAAAAGCGAGCTTCGATTCAGCGGAACTGATAGCCGGGTTTCAGTTCGCAGCGATAATTCTTGGACTGGTCCCGGTCGACTACCGCATGGCAATCCGCCCACCGCAAAAAGAGATCAGGGCCCAGAGGGAACACAATAGGATCTCCCTGGATCTCGGCTTCAATGCTCGGGCCTTCCGCCGCGGGAGGCAGGCTGAAGTTCAGCGCGCGCCCGAAAATTACCGGGTAAGTCTCTCGCACCATGTCGCTGGTCATGGGATGAACCACTTCAGCTTCCACCAGGAATGTGACGGTGTCTGACCAGTTGAGGACAGAAACATTGAAGCGTCGCCGATCAAAGGAAAAGCCTTCCTGATCGATCTTCGTGAAGGGGCACGGTCCGGCAATGCAGGAAACTCTTGCATTACGAAATTCATTCCCGTCCCCGGCGTCCAAGGACAGGGAACCTAGGGTTGCCTTCCACTTGCCGCCGGGGGCGCATGGAGGATGATTGCTGCACGGCGTATTTCCCGTATTGACTATCTGGAAAGCTTTTACGGCGCTGCCAATGTTCGCCTCCGTCGTAGCCTTTACGGAATATCGTATCCGTGTATTCGAGACCGCGGACCCGGAGCGCGTTTCGGCACTGGTATCCTGATGGAGGGGCACCATTCGGACAACGTAAATTTTGTCTCCGATGAAATCATTCAAGTCCAGTGGTCGATAACCCTCGTGGCGGAACCTCAGAACCACCGACTGGCGGCGCCGAAGGCCTTTAGGCAGCGTGAGGGAAAAGAAGCCCGAGGAATCCGACTTGGAGGTACCGCTACCTAAGGCATTGATCGCGGTGATCTGGACATCCCCCAATGGCAGTTGCCGGTTTGGATCGAGGTCCTCGCGTAAGACGGCACCCCGCAGCGTCACCGGTTGACGGTGACGCAGCAGGGCAATGACCGCCGCTGCCGCCATAATGGCGAGAATTAGGACTGTCCAAATTGCGATGGTCTTGCGTCTAGTCATTGCTGTACTTTATGTTTTAACATTCCAGACCGGATTTTTTGCAGGCAAGTTTTCTGCCGCGAATTGAGCGGAGCGCCGGTAGGGGTTTGTTTGTGCCCATGGAGGCATCGTAATCTAGTTAATGCGTATGCAAGTGAAACACTTGATTACAAACCGTCTTTCGCGAAGGGATCTGCTCCTTCAAATAGGCGGCGTGGGTCTGTTGGGAGTTCTCGACCCCCGCCAGGTCTTTTCTTCGGTCTCGGAAACGCAGCCTCCGCAGGCCTCCCAGGCGTCGCCAACACCGAGCGCTCTCTCGCAGGAGGACGACGATTTTCTGCAGGAAATGGAGAAGCGAAACTTCCAATACTTTTGGGATCAGGCGGGGGTGCAGACTGGCTTGATCAGGGATCGATGCAATGTCTTGAAAGATGACAATTCCATAGTGGCCAGTATTGCGGCCACAGGATTTGGCCTGACAGCTCTGTGCATCGGTCAACAAAGGGAATTTATCTCTCCTTCCGATGCTCGAGACCGGGTGTTGGCTACTCTGCGCTTTCTGTGGAAAAAGATGCCCACACATCGAGGTTTTTTCTACCATTTCGCCGACATTAACACGGGAGAAAGAGTTTGGGATTCCGAAGTCTCTTCCGTTGATACCGCCATCCTGCTGTGCGGCCTTCTCACTTGCCGGAGACATTTCGAGGAACATTCGGAAATCAGTTTATTGGCTTACGAAATATTTAACCGCGTCGATTGGAGCTGGCTGTCGGAAGATACCTCGCTATTGCCGCACGGGTGGACTCCCGAGTTCGGCTTCCTACCGTATCGATGGGACTATTATAGCGAGATGATGATGATCTATCTGCTCGGCTTGGGATCGCTTCCGCATCCCTTGCCCACCAATGTCTGGAATGCTTGGAAGCGCACCAAGTTTGAGTATGATGGCATCCGTTATATCGGTTCATTCGCGCCATTGTTTGTGCATCAATATTCGCAGGCGTGGTTTGATTTTCGTGGCAAGCGCGATCAGTATGCCGATTATTTTGAGAACTCGACGCTGGCAACGGACGCCCACCGGCATTTTTGTCTGGAACTGGGCAAGCAATTTTCCGATTACAGCGACGATCTGTGGGGTATTTCCGCTTCCGATTCACAGAAGGGCTATGTGATCTGGGGGGGGCCACCGACAATGGGGCCGATTGATGGCACAGTTGTGCCCAGCGCCGCGGCCGGTTCCTTGCCTTTCATGACGCAGCCCGTGATGCGCGTTCTCAGAAACATCAAAGATCATTACGGACGCGCGTGGACTCGTTACGGATTTTTGAATGCCTTCAATCCTCTCAAGAATTGGTACGACAGCGACGCCATCGGGATTGATTTAGGTATCTCAATGCTGATGGCGGAAAATGTCCGCACCGGTTTCGTGTGGAATACTTTCATGAAAAATCAGGAGGCAAAGCGCGGCATGGAGCGTGCCGGATTTAAGAAGTATCAGCCTTGATAAGGCGACGAAAGCGTTGGCAACCCTTTACTTCAGCTCGATCACCGCAAGCCCATGGCTCGGCAGCGTGATCGTAATCTGGCCGCGGTCGACACGGTCGGTTTCGGGCGCAGGGAGATCCGCAGCCCGTCGAAGTTCCTGTATCTCTTTCTGCGTCGGATAGCGTGGGCCTCCCATTTTTTCGTAAACATGGTGAACATCCCCGTGCTCGGCGTCCACCCGCGAAATATAGGCACGCTTTGCGTTTGTATTTTTGAGTTGCAAGGTAACGGTTCTTGGGGAACCGGATTGGTCTGGTGGAGCGTAGTTCCAGACCGCCAGCACTAACGTTCCCCCGGCTCGCCGGGTCAGGAGGGCAGAGTCAGAATCGAGCTGGAGTCGTTGGTCCCCCAGCTGGTGCAGCAGTTTGAAGGCATTGAATGCCGGCTTGGGAATGCCGTCTTCCGCGACCAGACCGTAGCCGCCGTAGAACGGTGTTTTAACTACCCCCTGTTCCTCGAAGACATCGGAGAAGGTCCAGTAAGCCATGATGTCAACCAAACCATCGCACTGGCGGATGGTATCGGCCATCCATGGGCCCATGTAAATCGAGTCGGTAACTTCGGGCTCGTTCTTGTAGCTGGCATTAAACTCGCTCCAGATCAGCGGAAGATTTGGCAAGGGCGACGACTTGATCTGGTTATGCACTTTGTCCACCGCGCGGCAGACCATCCGATCGCGCGGAATGTTTTCCTGGGTTCCGAAGATGTCTTGTGCGGTGTCGTTGGCATAGACGTGAGTTGACACATAGTCGAGCGGGATTTGTTTCTCGGCACAGTGCTTTATGAATGCGTCGACCCACGCGGCCTGCGCGGTTGCAGGTCCACCGACCCGCAGTCGCGGATTTACCTTTTTAATTGCGGACGCAGTTTGGTCATAGAGTTCCCAATAGGTTTCCTGCTTTGGCTGCCCTGCCCAGAAATCGAGATTGGGTTCATTCCAGACTTCGAAATACCATTGCGCGACTTCATCCAGGCCGTAGCGCTCGATAAGGTGCTGAACGAACGCGCGGATCAGATCGTCCCAACGGCTCCAATCCTTCGGAGGAGCAACGTTCGGCCGGTACCAGAAAGGGTGAAGAGTATGCGCGGCTGCCAATTGATTGGGCATAAAACTGATCTCGACGAAAGGACGCACTCCGATTGCCAGCAGACCGTCGTAGATGTGATCGATGTAGGAGAAGTTATAAACGGCGCGCCCTTGACTATCTTCGCTGTATATACCGGCTTCGTCATGGAAAATGCCGTGAAAACGAACGTAGGTGAAATCCGTGATTTGTTTAACCGCGCGCAAGTCGCTGCGGTAGTCCTCACGAAGGCTGAGTATCGCCCGCCCTGACCCAAACATTTTTTCCCAAAAGTGGGGAAAGGGATGCGAAGGCGCGTTGGCATCGATGACGATTAATTCCGTCTGCGAAGCGGCGGCCTGAGCATACAGTGGTGAGACGATGGGCAAGAACGTAAAGAGAATTGCAAGAGTGAGAACATGAGAACGTCGCATAGATGTAGACGCGGATACTCGCGCCAAATGATGAGCCTCGAGGTTCTGACTGCCTTCGAGTCGGTTCACGCCGCATTACTGCGCGGCCCGGCTGAAGTGACACCACCAGCCGGCTTTTCTTGCAGCAACAGTTCGGTAGCCTGTACTCGCGGGTGGCTATGAAACCAGTTTTGGATGACTTCGTCGCGCAGGAAGTTTGCCATCGCGAGCAGGCTCATGCCTTGATGGTGGGCCATCCAGCAACGTACAACGTCGAATCCGCGAGCCCGGGACCCGGCCCGCGACGGACTGAAGTCTAACGACTCATAGTAGCCGTAGGCACCCACGCCTCGTTTGCGTCGCAAGCTACGCAAATTCCGAATTGCGGCGTCAGGATCCGTGTCCAGAGCCAGGAAGGTCGAATAGGGGGAGATGACCGGTCCGTCCTGCTCGGGTTTGTGGATCGCCAACTGAGGCACTCCAAAAGCGAAATAGTAATAGTTGCCGGATGAATCCATTTGACTGGAGGCCGACTCGGAAATGCCCCATGGGACTTTCTTATGGGAGGCATATGCTCTTTGGGAGCGCACAGCAGCTTCCGCCGCCCGTTCCAGCAGCGTATTGGGATACAAGTGCGTCCAAAGGGCCGGCATTAGATATTCGAACATGGTGCCGGTCCACGAAAGTAAACCGGGTGTTCCTTGATCGGCCATTGGCGGACGACCGAGTTGAAACCAGCTGTCCTGCGGAATGTCGTCTTTGGCGATGGCCACAAAATAAGCAATGCGCGCTTCGCTCGCCAGAAGATCGTAACAAGCGGGATGGTTATTCTCGTTCCCAACCTCGTAAGCCACCGACAGTAGATTGCGGTCCGGATTAAGCAGAAATCCAAAATCCATTTCGTCTACCAGTTTGCTTGACTGGTCCGCGATTTTCTTCAGATCTTCGATAAGACGGACAGTGCGGGAGCGCGACTCGGGAAGCAGTTCGAGGAGTTCGCCGCACAGCTTACTCAGTTCCCCGGGGACAGCAGAAGCAATCGCCGCACGAAGTTGAATCGCAAGACGATCGATGAAGCTGGGCATTTGTTCCAGCGCGACCTCGTCGCCGAGAATCGCAAGATCGTTCTTCAGACCGCTGTATTCAGGAAGCAACCACGGCGCATACAGTTGCGCTACGCGGCAGACCTGCCTGATCCGCTCTTTGGCATGCTCTAGCAGCCAGAGTGCGTCCGAGCTTTTCGAACTCGCAGGCGAAGGTTGAAGGTCCTTGAGAACCGTCTCGGGAATATCTAGAAGGTAATGCAGGCTGTCGCGGCGATGAAGCGCAGTCTCCATGGCGGAGAATTTTCGGCGGGGCAGAGCGCCAAGGCTGGTCAAGACGTGGAGATGATCTACGAGGCCTTCCGCCAACTCGCGGGGAAACAGGGGCCGTCTGAGAAGATCATGCGATCCTTGCTCGAGGGTCCAAAGTGAAGCCACCAAATTGCCGCTATCGACACTGGAAACGACGGCCGGGGCGAGCGGAATTAACGATCTTGTGTCATACCAGTTGAGCAAGTGGCCCCGGTGTCGCTGCAGCTGCCCTATGGTGGCGAAGGTTCGCAACGTAAGCTGCGTAAATTCCGGTACCGTAAGATATCCGAATTCGCAGGCCACCTGGCGCGCGTTGAAAAGAAAGCCCAAATTAGTGGGCGAGATGCGAGGCGCGACTTTGGTGTTTTCTTCCTGAACATTATCGGGAACCAGCCAGTGGTGCTCTTCCGTGCTGAACTCGTCGAAGTAGCGCCAGGTTCGAAGCGCCGATTCGCGGAGCAACCATCGATCGCGATCGGATGTCTCTTTGCGCGGAGCCTGTGGGGGACGGTTTAGCCACACTGAAACCGGTTTGCTGAAGGCCCACGAGAGAAGAATAGGAAGTGCCGCGAAAACAGCCTCAGGACGCACAAGCCACACCAGCAGAAACAATCCCAGCGCGAGCGCGGGAGTCCAATTCAGATAAATATCCAGGGTTGTGCGCTTGTCCCCCGCGAGCTCCACTTCGGCTGCCGTTTCCCATTGCAGTAGTCTTTGCCGCGTGATCAAACGGCGAACCATGGTCCGCACCACAGCATCCATGGACAATAGCGCCTGATGAGCCAGGAATGTGATGGTCAACCAGTTCGCGATGGTGGCGTTCAAAAAAGCATTCCAAGCGTCACCGACAATCGATTTTTTCCCCAAGATCGTGGCGTTTACGAGATCGAAACCGAGCTGGCAGAGCGCCGGCACGAACAGAATGGCGACTGTTGCAGCAGTCCAGGCCGCTGGCCCGCCGGGAAGACACAACCATCCCAACAAGAACAGAAGAAAGATCGCAGGCTCCACCAAACTTCGCCGCAGGTTATCGAGAATCTTCCATCGCGAAATCACGGACAGGGGATTGGGCACCCGCTGTCCCGATTCCTCCGGCACCAGCGGCAGCACCCATCCCGCAATTTGCCAATCGCCCCTCATCCAACGATGTTTTCGGCGATTGTGCGCGCTATAGTGCGAGGGATAGTCCTCAATTATTTCGATGTCGCTGACTAACCCCGCTCGTGCATATGCACCTTCGACCAGGTCATGACTCAGCAAAGCATTCCGTGGGAATCGCCGATCAAGAACGCGGTGTAACGTGTCCACTTCGTAGATTCCTTTGCCCACAAAAATGCCTTCGCCGTAGAGGTCCTGATACACATCGGAAGTTGCGTGGGTGTAGATATCAAACCCGGTCTGTCCCGAGTAAATGCTGGCCAGCCGCGACCGTGCCGAACTTTGGACGCTGACTCCAACGCGAGGCTGCAGAATGCCATAACCAGCAACAACGATGCCCTTATCCGGGTCAATGATTGCCTGATTCAAAGGGTGAGCTAAGGTCCCCGCCATGCGACTGGCTGATCCTCGCGGGAGTTCGGTGTCGGAATCGAGAGTGATCACGAACCGGATGCTGGAGAGTATCGACAGATTGCCCACCTTCAGCGGGAAGCTGTCAAACTTGCCGCGCAGCAGGTTGTTCAAATCCATCAATTTGCCGCGCTTGCGTTCCCATCCCATCCAGAGCCGCTCGCGCGGATTGAAAACGAGGTGCCGATGAAACAGAAAGAAAGAACCCATCCCCTGTCCGGCATATTTCTGGTTCAGTCTGTGGATCAACTGTGAAGCCAGGTCGACTAGGACGTTGTCTTCCCGTGGCTCGGCCGGAGAATCGGGTAGATCTGAGAGGAGCGCATAATGAATGTTGGGGTCCTGATTGCCGAGATACCGGACCTCCAGATCCCCCACCAGCTTGCGCACCTGCTTCTCGTTCAAAAGCACAGTCGGAATCGCCACCAGAGTGACGCAATCGCTGGGGATACCATCTGAAAAATCCAGCTTGGGGAGGGTTTGCGCAGGCAGCAGCAGAGTAACCAGATAGTTCATGACTTGGACAGCGCTCTGCGAACTGGGCAGCAACACAGCTAGAATTGAAAGCAAAACCAACCACAAAGAAGTAGTTGGCGGGGTCAATAAAAGGACAATGCCCGAAACGATGGCGAAAGTAAGAGCTGCGATGCCGGGCAGATAAATTTCATCCGGATGCTCAAGCAGAAAAGTGCGAAAGCGCTGCGCAACGGAAGGATGGAAATCTACCCTCTCCCCGAGAACGGTGCTGCCTTCCGCCACAAGATACGATCCCACGTGAGAATCGCGCAGAGTCGCACGCGGGTCTTCATTCGTCTGTTTCTGTGCCCGACGCGCTAACGCCAGCACTTCGCTGGCAACTTTCAACTCCGAGCAATCGCTGCGGTCCGCGATACTCACCAGTCGCTTGCGATAGACCTCACGAGTCTCATAGTCCATGCGAGGATAAGCTCCCGCCGGGTCTTCCCGCAGGATCCGGTCAAACAGGATCAGAGGCTCGATCACAATTTTCCAAGAGGTCTGTTTAATCTCCTGCAAGCTACGGACTGCATTGCTGACGGCATACGATCCGCCGGGATCCTCCAGCAACCGGCGTCCCATCTCCGCGATGTGCTCCAGAAGCACAAGTTTCATGACGGGGACGAGCATCCACAGCTCGGCCATCTTAAGCACAGTGACTTGCTGAAAGGCTTGGACGTAAGAGATGAAGGTGGCTTGACTGAAGCGGTACTCGTCGGCCGTGAGAAAGTCCTTGGCCAGCGCCGCTATTCTTGGAATGATAGTGCCATCGGGAGTGCGCACCTGAGGAAGCTTGTGAACAGCGCTGAACGTTCCACAAGTTGTCTCCAGTTCTCCTGACAGCAGGAAAATGTTTTCCTGCAGAGGCTGAAGATTCTCGGCTACAGCCTTCCCGGCCCGCGATTCGAGCGACCTCAACAACGGCCGGAATGATCGACAGAGGGTCTCGCAGCGATCGCGGAAGGTTCGAGATTCTTGCTGTCCCGGCATCCATGCCAAACTTCGGGCGAGGTCAGCAGCGCTCAAGACCGAGTTGTCGGGGCGAACTTCCATATCTGTTGGAGGCATACGCAGGCCTTCGGGTTCAGCTTTCACGAGTTCCAAGTGAAGGCTCTGGGGTGTCATTCCATATCCTTCCTAGCGATAACTTGAGGCCTGCATCTCGAACATCTCTGCATAGCGACCACCCATGCTTGCCAGTTGATCGTGAGTTCCTTCCTCTGCAATCCTGCCATTCTCGAGGACTAGGATGCGGTCTGCTGAGCGGACGGTTGAGAAGCGATGCGAAATAAAGAGCGCCATCTTGCCGGAGGTGAGTTCCGCAAAACGGTGGAACACTTCGAACTCGCTGCGCGCATCCAGTGCTGCGGTCGGTTCGTCGAGTATCAGCAACTGCGCATCGCGAAGATATGCCCGCGCCAGCGCGACCTTTTGCCACTCTCCTCCCGAAAGGTCCACTCCCTGCTCGAAGCGCCGCCCCAACATTTGGTCGTAACCTAAAGACAGGCGTCCGATTGTTTGGTCCGCCATGCTTTTCTGCGCGGCACTCTTCAGCAGGTCGAGGTTGTTGATTTCATCGATGCGGCCAACTGCGATATTTTCCCGGGCCGTCATTTCATAACGCATGAAGTCCTGAAAGATGACTCCAATTTCCCGATGAAGATCTTCCAAATCGTACTCGCGGAGGTCGATCCCATCCAACAGGATTTGGCCCTCGGTAGGATCATAGAGTCGGGTGATCAATTTTACGATGGTCGTTTTGCCCTGTCCGTTCTCGCCGATCAATGCCAGCCGCTCGTTAGTATGCAGCTTAAAATTAATCTGGTCCAGGACCCGGCGGGGGTTTCCCGGATAACTGAAAGAGACGTTTCTGAATTCGACGCCCCCTACGATCGGCCTGGGCGCCGGCCGGGCATTCTTCTTCGTCTGGATCGTCGGCTTCATATCAAAAAATGCCAGCAGATCGGTCACAAAGAGTGCCTGGTCCCCAATCCCCGCCAGCGTCGAGAAAATCTGTTGGATGTTGCTGCTGGCCTGCTGAATGGCTCCCGCCAGAAAGGTCAAAGTGCCGATACTCATGGCTCCCGCAACCGTACGCCAGATGACAAATGCGTAGGCCGAGTAATAACCCATGGTACCAATCATCGACAGCAGCGAGCCCGCAATCAGCTTGCGCCGGGAAAGCGCGACATTCTCGTCGTAGATCTCGTCAGATAACCGCGTGAACCGTTGCAGTAGGAAATTCTTGAGCCCGAAGAGTTTCAGCTCCTTTGCCGCTTCTTTGCTTCCACCCAGGATCCGCAGGTAATCCAATTGCCGCCGCATTGGGGTCTGGCGAAAATTCTTCGCATATCCCAAGAAAGCAAAATGGCTCTCTCCCAGGAACGCTGGAAGCACGCCTGCGATCAGCAACAGCATCAGCCATGGCGAAAACAACATGATCGATACAGAGAGTGTGAGGGTGGTGATAGCCTGCTGCACCAGACGCCCGATCGCCTGAATCATCACCAGGCGGTCAGTAGCCTGGACCCGCGCTCGTTCCAGACGGTCATAAAAAACGGGATCCTCGTAGGCAATCAGATCGAGGCTCGCCGCATGGTTCATCACTCGGATGCTCACGTGCCGGGTGTATTTGTCAGCCAACAGGGAATCCGAATAATCGATGGTCCGGACGAGAATGCTGTTTACGACCGCGAGGGAAAACTCGGCTACTACCAGCCACCAGAAACCGCGCGCAACAGGCTGGTGCGCGGAAACAGCATGCACGATGCCATCAATGATCAGCTTCGTGATCCAGAGAAGCACCACGGGCAGCAGCGACGACAGAAGCCGTGAAATCAACCCGAAAATCACTACGGACGGACCAGAGTCCCAGACGATCTTGAGAACAGCCGGTACATTGCGGAGCGCGGAGATGCGTTCCTGCCATCCTCCCCAGAAGTTTTGGCGTTCCGTCATGCGTGCTGGCTGCCGTCATCAAGCGGGTTCGAGTGCTTGGACGAAGTGGCGAAAATGTGCCTTGAAGTATGACAGTCTCGCCCCTATGAATGCAACGGCTTAACAGAGATGCGCAAAGCGCCTGCAGGGTTTACCCCCCAATCTTCGAACCGGCTGGATTGAGGTCGGCGGCCGCTGATCGACTCAAGATCACATAAAAGGTCGTTCCGCCAACCTCCAGGCGGGCCGGCACAACCAAATGAGAGTGCAAACCTCAACAACCGTTGCGTTTTCTGCAGGTGTATTCCGGGCCTGTCTCTTGCTGCTGCTGGTCACCCTGTCGAATCTGGGCGAAACACAAAATGCGAAATCGATGGAGAAGGGGGAAATTCGTCCCAACGAAAAGCAAAATGTTGAATCTCGCGGCCAATACATCGTGGAAGACCTGGCCATTTGCGGGCAGTGTCACACGCCGCGCGATGGCAGCGGAGCTCCTGACCGAACCAAATGGTTACAGGGTGCGCCGGTATGGCTGAAGTCAGCCGAACCGGTGGAGAATTGGCCGCTCGAAGCGCCTAGGATTGCGGGAGTGCCGCCTGGAACGGATGCCGAAATGGTTACGCTGCTTACGACCGGCGTTTGGCGCACCGGGACACACTTGCGTCCGCCTATGCCACAATTTCGTATGAGTCGGCCGGACGCGGAGTCGGTCGTGGCCTATCTAAAGACAGTCAAGCCAGCCTGGCAGTGAAATTCCGAGTTGATTCGATCGACGGTTCGAGTCAGTCAGACCGTGTTCAGGAAGGAGAATCCGCCTGCTTGAAGATGCCAAAGCGTCGGATGTGATCATCATCGGCGCCGGTCATGGCGCAATTGCAAGCGGAAGGAGGGCTGCGGCTGAGATAGCCGACGTTATTAAGGTCCGAGCCAAATGACGAGTGTCTCCTGCCGAGAGAGGATCGGTTCTGCCACCAAGCTTGGGTTTCCTACGCGGCTTTGCGCTCTTGCGTAAGGGTTTCTTTCTGCTCTGCGTGGATCTGGACCTGCTCGTGCTTGATGTCCAGACGAAGATGGTTGTAGATACTCATGTACTGGTTGGCTACCCAAACGAGAGCGAAGAGGGCGATCAGGTATCCTCGCCAATCGGCGTAGAGCAGTTTGAAGCGGGTGATGATCAGGAATACCGCTGCGACGTAATGGCTGAAGCAGTATTCACATGTGAATAGATAGAAAAACTTGCGCCGAGAGAACGTTGCGGCGTTTTTCGATTGTTCCTGGCAAAAGTCGCGCGGCTCCCGGAAGATTTCTTCGTGGGTGATGGTCCACGCGATACAGGCGATCGGTATCGACAAAATGAGCAGCCACGCAAACTGGAGACCAACCGACACGGTTGACCTTGGATGCCAAACGGGGAATTAGAGTCGCTCAAGAAAAGCGATCAAACGGTCTTGACCCGCCATGCAGAGCCCTGTGACGGCGATCCCGACGCAATACTTAGGCGGTGGCCGAGTGTAGATGCAGGCAACTTTGCAGTGCTCGCAGGGCGTACAGGGCATCATCCAGGGCCTGATCCTCTTCGATGGTATCGTTGCCCGCCGAAAAGAGTTCCCGCGCCCGCGCCACTATAGCTTGCTCGGCATCCGCAATTCGGGAAGGTATCTTTTCGCGATCGGTCTCAAACAGTGCAGCGACATACAGTTCACGCCAGATTTCTGAGTTACTTTGCGAAGTGGTTACGTTCATCATAAATACCTCAAATGTGCAGGGGCGGAGACTCTGCACGGACTAAGGTAATTGTGAACGTATCTTAGGCAACGCATTCGGTCCATACGTCAAATACCGTAGACCCGTTCATCCGGTCAATCATGTAAGTAGAGGCCGAGCGGAAAATTTGCCAGCGCACTCGACAGATCGAGCGCAGAGTCCGTATCGCCCTTCTTCAGACTCAGGACCTCGCCGGTGTAAACGTTTCGATATGCCTTTGAGCAGTCGCAAGTGGGTAGCAGAACCTGGGTATCTTTCCATACCTCAGCTCCAATGGGTGGACCTTCATTTTCGCCGAGCAGGCCGGCCACAAGCCGTGGAACTACAACGAGTACACTCTGGTCTCCAAGCTTCCGGATAAAGGCTATTGCGTGATTCGCCTTCGCGCCTTGAACGGTTAAGGGCATGTACTCCCCTGCTTCGAAAACATCTGGATGATCTTTGCGCAAACATAGAGCCTTTGAAGTCACGTACAACTTGACTCGACCATCCTCGGGATCTTCCAATAGGTTCGGGGCTGCCGGTTGATCAGGCTCACCGCCTACTCGTGTGCGGATGCTCTCAAATATCTGCTGGCGGCGGGTATAGTCGACGGGTCGCCGGTTGTCGGGATCCACCAGGCTGAAATCGAACAAATCATTGCCCTGGTAAATGTCGGGAACCCCAGGACACGTCAGCTTGAGCAGTGCTTGTGACAGACTATTCCACACCCCTAAGCGCGCAATGCGCCGCTGGAAGGGCAAGAAGTCAGCAAGGAACTCAGCGCTGTTTCCGGGACTCAGAACACATTTTACGAACGACGAAACTCCGGTTTCGTATTCCGCATTCTGATTGATCCAGCTGGTGTTCTGCTTGGCCTCCCGCATGGCTTTCAACATGTAGGCATCGATCCGCTCACGGAAAATCTTCCAGTCGTTCTCGTTGTTTAGGGCTTCTGCCGGCCAGGCGCCCACTAAGGTCTGATAGAGCAGGTACTCGTCATTGGGCGTGGGAGCAGGCTTGTCATTGACTACGCTTCGGTAACCACGGTTGATCTGCCGCCAACGTCTTACGCGGAGCCTCCATGCGCCCGAGACTTCCGAGAGCACGTTAATCCGCGCCCGCACGTCTTCCGATCGCTTTGAATCATGCGTGCTGGTGGCAAGCATGGTGTGGGGCCAGTCTCGCAGACGCTCCTGGTTTGCCGTATGGAACTCAGTCGCCGTGATTCCGAACCGGCGAAGATCGCCGCCCACATCGTTCAACGAAACCAGGCGGTTATAGCGGTAAAAGGCAGTGTCTTCCAGGCCTTTGGCCATCACTGGGCTGGTGGCCTGCTGGAATTTCATGGCGAAAGCGACGACGATTTTCCGATAGGCAGAATCCAGGCCTTCGGCAATACGGGTCAAAAGAACTTCCTGGATGAAATCGAAGATGCTGGTATCTGCGGCCGGACTTCTACGTTTCGCAGAGACGATTGCCTTGCTGATGTAATGCGCATCATGCTCCGAGAGCCCAACGGAATTGACGTAGGTCCGGTACACCGGAAAGTTTGCGATGACCTCCATCAGCGCATCGCGCAAGCTATTGAGTGTGAAGTCGCAGGTCGTTCGTTTGGAAAGCGCAATGCGCGTGAGTCGATATGCGAGAGCATTCAGCTCACTGGCGAGGGCAACGCGAATAATGAGTTTTCGGCAGCGATAGGCGATGTCGTCAAATGTGGGTTCATTACCGGTAAAATTTCGGTAAATGCGCTCAAAGCGTGTGGCCGCCGCGGCATCTACGTACAGGCCGTTGACCAGGTTCTGGAAGTCGTAGCCCGTCGTGCCGCAGACGGGCCACTCGATGGGCAGCCGTTCTGAGCCGGTAAGGATTTTCTCGATAACCACATAGCGGGAACCGCTCTCGGTAGCTTCAGCATTTCGAGTCACTTCAGCGATGCTGCGTTTGAGGCGTTCGAAATATTGCGCGGGATCATATAGCCCATCAGGATGGTCGACGCGCAGGCCATCGATTTTTCCGTGCGCCACAAAACCCAGAATCAGACGGTGAGTAGCCTGAAACACGGCCTCATTTTCCATGCAAATGGCCGCAAGGTCGTTCGTATCGAAAAAACGGCGATAGTTGATGTCATCGGAAGCGACCCTCCAATTAGCCAGGCGGAAAGTCTGCGCTTTGATCAGTTCATGGAGTTGTTCGAAGCTTGCCGAGTTCCCCGGTGTTCCATTGATCGATTCCGCCGCTTGCTTGACACAGGCAGCAATTTCTGGCGATTTTTCGCACAACGCCGCCAGGCGGCGCTTGTGTATCTCCTTATCGCGGTTACGCTCGGCGATTCGATCACTACTGGTTTCCTGTCGTGTGGGTAGGTGGCCGAAGGCGGTGATCAGACTCTGAAACTCCAGCAGGTCCGGATTCTGCTCTCCCAATTGCGCCGCCGGCGAGTCCGCGCACGTCTGCAGGATGCGAGGATACTCCCGGGGATCGACCGGAAACCGATGATCACGATAGCAGATATCGAACTCGCCGCGGTCAGAGCGAAAGACCAGTCTTAATTCTCCGCTCTCCAGGACCGCGCCGTAATGATCGTGCAGCACAGGAACCAGCACTTTTCCATCCAGCTCTTCCTTCAGCGGATGCCAGTCGATATCGAAGAAGCAGGCGTAGACTGAGGACTCGCCGTTCTCCAATACGTCCAGCCACCATGCATTGTCACTTCCCATCACGCCCATATGGTTGGGAACGATATCGGCAATTAATCCCATTCCACATTCATGGAGAGTGGCCACAAAGCGGTCAAACTCTTCCAGACCACCGATCTCCGGGTTCAACGAATTGTGATCGACGATGTCGTACCCGTGCATGCTCCCGGGCCGCGCTTTCAGGAACGGCGAGATATAGCAATGGCTGACGCCGAGAGTGGCGAGGTAGGGAACTATTGCTGTTGCCTGAACAAAAGTAAAGTCGCGGTTGAGTTGAAGGCGATAGGTAGCGCGCGGCATGGATGGGCGTGCATTCATGGTTCCATAAACCACACAACCGACCACGGGGGCATAGTACGCATTTCCAGTTGGTTCTGGTGCACATTTTCGCTGGCATAGATCATCGGAGAATTCGGCGGCGTCACTGCGGACTGGGGAGCGGCTCCAAGATTCGCCAGGAGCGTAAGTTTTGAGCAGTCCGAAAATTCCCAGTGCACGGTCAGGCCGCGGTCTTCATGCAAGCTATAGCCTGACCTGATTTTGCATGCGGAAGATAGGCGAGGGACGACGTGTTGGTGGCGCAGTCTTATGAGCCGGCGATAGAAGGCCAGCCAATGTTGATGGGCTGGTTGCTCAACGACGTTCCAATCCAGTCGCGAGGACTCGAACGTTTGTTCCGCATTTGGATCGGGGATGCCTTTACGCGCGCCCGGATCGTTGAATCTGGCAAAACGTGCGAACTCGTTTCGCCGGCCCGCGGTGACCGCAGCAGCCAGATCTTTTTCAAAATCGCAGAAAAAAAGAAATGGCGATTGCGCTCCGAACTCTTCGCCCATGAAGAGCATGGGAGGAGCAGGCGCCAGCAGAAGAATCGCTGCGGCCGCTCGAACGGCACAGGGATCTGCGAGGGTGACGATTCTTTCTCCGAATGCCCGATTTCCTATTTGATCATGATTCTGGAGGAACGAGACAAATGCAGTCGGCGGCAAGCCCTCCGTCGATTCGCCACGAGTTTCGCCATTGCTGTAAAGCGACACTTCGCCCTGATAGGCGAATCCCCCCACCAGGCAACGGCCCAATTGCTCGACAGGGCGAGTCGCATAGTCTGAATAATAACCGTCCTTTTCGCCGGTGATCAGTACGTGCAGGGCATGATGGATATCGTCATTCCACTGCGCATCGTATGTTCGAGGCTGGCACTGCGCTGTCCGTCGAAGGTAGCCTGCCTGGTTGCGCTCATTTTCTACAATGAGGTGAACTTTCCGAGCGGGCCCTACGGTGCTCCGAACCGTGGTAGCCAATTCCGTGAGGATGTCAGGCGTGGAGTCGTCAACTATGGCATGAACCGCGTCCAGTCGCAGTCCGTCAAGATTGTATTCGGTAAGCCAATACAGGGCATTGTGAATAAAGAAATCGCGCACGACCCGGTTTTCATCACCATCGAAGTTTATGCCGTTGCCCCACGGAGTTTTGTGACGCTCGGTAAAGAACTGAGGGGCATACGAGCCCAGATAATCCCCCTCCGGGCCGAAATGGTTGTAAACCACATCCAGCAGGACCATGATGCCGCGCTCGTGGGCGGCTTGCACCAGTTCTTTCAGGTCTTCGGGGCGGCCGTAGGTGCTATCGGGCGCAAAGGGAAACACGCCGTCGTATCCCCAGTTGCGCCGCCCGGGGAAATCAGAAACCGGCATCAACTCGATAGCAGTAATGCCCAGTCCTGCAAGATAGTCGAGTCGCTCTCTGACCGCGGAGAAAGTTCCCGTTTCGGAAAAGGCCCCAACATGCACTTCGTAGAGGACCGCTTCGTTCCAGTCGCGGCCACGCCATGCCTCATCCTTCCAGTTGAAAACATTGGGGTCGATCACTTCGCTTGGCCCGTGAACATCCCGGGGTTGAAACCGGGAGGCGGGGTCGGGGACTTCTTTTTCACCATCGATCCGAAAATAATAGAGGGTTCCGGGCCCTGCCGCATCGGTGGTCAGTTCAAACCAACCGTGCTCGCGCCGCTTAAGAGGAATCGGTTTGGAACCTTTGACGCCTGCGAAGGAAATTTCAACCTGATGTAAGGCGGGAGCCCACAGACGAAAGCGAACACTCCCATCCTCACGGCATTCGGCGCCGAAGTGCATGTTATGACGGCGCTTCATTGGATTCTTCCTTCGACTCTTCCCTGGATTCTTCCTTCTTGCCGTTCACGTGCCGCTCCATCAGGACCACCATGGATCGTGCCTGCAACGGATAGGCTGTGCCGGACTCGTGCGTATCGGCCGGGCGCAAACCGCCTTCGTGCGAAGTGTCCATCCAAGCGATCCAGCGCGAGCCCTTGCGGATTGCAGGCAGAGTGAACGCTACGTCCTCATGGTGAGAATTGAGAAGCAGAAGGAAATCTGTGTCGCTAAGTTTCCGTCCGCGCTCATCGGTCTCCTCCAGTCCCTGGCCTGAGAGAGACATTCCCAAGCTGTGGACGGACGGATTATGCCATTCGTCTTCGCTCATCTCATTGCCAGCTGGGTTGAGCCATAGAACATCCTTTACATTCGCGCCCTTGATCGGCCGGCCCTGAAAAAAATGCCGGCGACGAAAAACGGGATGGCGCTTGCGCAGATTGATCATGCGCTGAACGAATGCCAGAAAATCGCGGTCCTCAGGCTTCAGATCCCACTTCAGCCAGCTAATTTCGTTGTCCTGACAGTAGGCGTTATTATTTCCGTTTTGCGTATGGCCAATAGCATCTCCGGCATACATCATGGGGACGCCCTGGGAGAGTAGGAGCGTTGCCATCAGATTCCGCTTCTGCTTAGCTCGCAAGGCGCGAATCGTGGGATCGTCAGTTGCACCTTCCACCCCGCAATTCCAGCTCCGGTTATCGTTATTGCCGTCGCGATTGTTTTCGCCATTCGCTTCGTTGTGTTTTTCGTTGTAACTGACCAGATCCTGCAACGTGAGGCCATCATGCGCCGTGATGAAATTGACGCTGGCATAGGGACGCCGTCCGCTATGTGCATAGAGATCGCTCGAACCCGTGATGCGATAAGCGAGATCTCCCACAACTCCTCCGTCGCCCTTCCAATAAGAGCGCACGGTATCGCGGTAGCGATCGTTCCACTCCGCCCACCCTACAGGGAAATTTCCGACCTGATAGCCTCCTTCTCCCAGGTCCCAAGGTTCCGCAATCAGTTTCACCTGCGAGAGTATCGGGTCCTGATGGATGATGTCGAGAAAAGCGCCCAGCCGATTGACCTCATGAAGTTCGCGGGCCAACGTCGCGGCGAGATCGAACCGGAAGCCATCCACGTGCATCTCCAGAACCCAGTAGCGCAGGCTGTCCATGATCAACTGCAGCACGCGCGGATGCTGCATGTTCAGCGTATTTCCCGTGCCGGTGTAATCCGTGTAATAGCGTCGATTCTCAGGCGTGAGGCGGTAGTAAGTGCTGTTGTCAATTCCTTTGAGCGAGAGCGTGGGGCCAAGATGATTGCCCTCGGCGGTATGGTTGTACACCACGTCCAGAATCACTTCCAGTCCCGCGGAATGCAGGGTCTTCACCATGGTCTTGAATTCGCGGGTCGTGGGCGTCGCCAGATAACGAGGCTCAAGGGCAAAAAAGCCGATGGAGTTGTAACCCCAATAATTGCGCAGGCCACGCTCCACGAGTCGGCGGTCGTCCACAAAACTGTGCACCGGCATCAATTCGATCGACGTCACTCCCAGGCGTGTGAGGTAGTCGATTACAGGCGCTGTCGCCAGCCCGGCATAGGTCCCGCGCAAGTGGGCTGGAACGTCTGGGTGGCACATCGTGAACCCTTTTACGTGGAGTTCATAAATCAACGTTTTGTGCCAGGGAATATTTGGAGGAGCGTCGGCTCCCCAGGTAAAAGCGGAGTCAATCACCCGGTTCTTCGGCATGCCGGCTGCATTGTCACGCCGGTCGAAGGACAAGTCTTCCTGCTTGTGTCCCACCTTGTATGCAAAGTGTGCGTCGCTCCAGTGAATGGTTCCCTGAATCTGCTTCCCGTAAGGATCGAGAAGAAGCTTGTTGGGGTTGAACCGGTGACCTTGTTCCGGAGCATAAGGCCCGTAGGCGCGGTATCCATACAATTGCCCGGGACGTACTTCGGGCAGATAGCCATGCCAGACCATGTCAGTCTGCTCGGGAAGCGGGACGCGTACGGTCTCGCGTCTGCCTAAAATATCGAACAGGCATAACTCCACCTTCTCGGCGTGCTCGGAGTACAGCGCGAAATTGACACCCTCGCCGTCCCACGTTGCGCCCAAGGGGTAAGGTCGGCCGGGCCAGACGATTGGTGAAGGAGGACCAGCCATCTATTGCTGGCTCCTGGGCCGGGATCGGCCCTTGGAGGAGCGCGATGCATTAGGATCGAGCGCCAACTGCATGGGTGGTAGCTCCTGAAGTATATGAATAGGATAGTTGAGATGGCGCCGTATAGCTTGCGAGCCGCTCCCTGAACTGGGCGGCTTGCTGCGGCAATTCTTCTTTGTGCACACAGCAGCACAATACTACATTTGCGTGAGACGGTAATTCGATGCCATTTATGGCAGTGGAGTTTGCCCCTAAAGCGAAGCCCTCACGTACCTTCCAAAGCTGGCAGGTGGAAGCGCGACCCTCAGTCGCTCTCCCTTCTTAATTTATTTGCAAGTTTCTTTATCTCTTTTTCCCGCGCGATATTCACGATGCCTTTTGTATCGTCGTAGAGGCTGTCGCGCAGAAGAGTCACAAGCCGGGCTTTGACCTTTGCCCGTGCCACAAGGGGAGGGGGAACCCGGATGCTGGCGGGTGTTTGTGAACATGTCAGCGTGCTCCCGTCGAAGCTGTCCTGCAGATCGAGATCTGATGCTTGAGACATTTGTCCACTTGCTTGTGCGCTGATAGCAAAAGCAAGGACGACTGCGAGCAGCGTAAAGTTGTATCTGCTTTGCACATCTCGACCCCTTTCTTTCGTGTCCCGCTGCGGAATCAATTCCGAGCATCCACCGCGCGAACAGGAGATGAGGCGTGTCCCGGTAGTGGTTGCCCCGTACCGGAATCCCCTGCGCGCGCTACTGCGCCCGCAGTATCAAAACGCGTTCACGAAGGGCTGACGTGAGTCGCGCTATCGCGATGGTCGGGGGGGGGAAGTGCAGTGAGCTTCGGTTGTCATCGAACCGGACATTGCTGGTCGTTGCGCAATGCCACCACACTCAAAGTCACTCGCCTCGCGCGCTGGACCGCTCGATCCGGTGACCTGATAAAGTCGAGTCGGCCTTCCACGTCAGGAATGGGCTTTTCTTGTGTGGGCAGCCTTCATTGCACTACGGCTCCGCGCACGATTTCCCCGCTTTGCCGCAGTTCGTTTGGCTTGCCGAGAGAGTGCTGCCGTACTGGCGGAGCGATGACCTTCATGCTGCAGTGCCTTTTCCGTCGCCCGCGAACGCGTGCCCGATGGTTTGCTCCGGCGCTCAGCGGTTCGTTCATCTTGAGTCGCTTTTTTCCGAACTATGGCAGATCCTTTTGGGGCAGGCAGTTTTACTCCCGCTCGACGAGCCTTCGATAATCCGATAGCAATTGCCTGCTCGGGTGATCGGGCCCCATGTTTTCCCTCGCGAACGTGATGAATTTCTTCACGTACGAATTCTCCCGCTTGCGTCGACGGAGATCTTCCCGCCCGCGCGTCCTCTCGAGCTCGCTCGATGGTTTGTCGTTCAGGCATATATCGAACCTCATGAAAGTCTAAAGCTAGTCTCCATTGCCGGAGCGATAAGGCAAATCCCCAAGTTACCGTAGGCACAGAAAAAGATATCGCGTAGAAAATTATTGCGCGCGAGCGACTCCACGGGATCTGGGCTAGGCCTCGCTGTCCCTTACGGTGATGCCCGTATTGCAGGAACAATCCTCGGGCCGTCATAGTTTGAGGGCCTACACGTATGGTGACCTGTTGTTCGCCGCTCCCGATCCTGGACTTCCTGCGTTGGCCACCCTTTTTCGGATCCTGGAGGTTGGAGAATGCGAGCAGTGTTTGCCCGGCGCAGCGTCGAATCTATTCTAGGAACGTTGCTCTTAATGGCCTTAAGCTTGGTCGTACCCGGCTGCGGCACGCCCGGCACCCCCACTCCGACGACCCCCGCACCAACTCCGCCCCCGTCGCAGTCTTCTTACCCTTCAACCCCTCCCCTAGCTATCACGTGGTCCCCGAGCACCAGTACACTTCCTGCGCCGATCGCGCAGGACCCAGCGAATTCGGGCTGGGGGAAAGGGTCGAACGATTTTCCCTTAACCGTTTCGAACCCGACTGCAGCGGCGAGCACGACTTCTCCCATCAATGTAGTGGCTTCAGCGACTCCGAAGAACCCCATTTTTTTCATGCGCGTGTATGTCGATAACGTATCCGTCTACTACACGTCTTCGAATTCGATCAATACGCAAATCTTCGCCCCGCCTGGTCAACACACCATGGTGGTTATGGCGGAAGACTCGAGCGGTTACGTCTCGGCTATCCCGATAAGCGTTACGGTGACGTCTCAGTCGCAGACAGTCATCAGCGGCATCCAAAATATGCCAGGATGGCAATCGTGTTCCGCGGACTTCCCCGCGGGATCTCAACGTGCGGGACAACTCTGTGCCGCTGGGCTGGGTACTGCTGTTTCGATAATGACAGAGGGCCAATCCACTCCCTCGATGGATGGCAAATCAGCCGAGTTCAGCATTAGCGCGCCAACCGGATATTCCAACATGCTGTACTTCAATCCTGTTGCGGGCGGAAATAACGTCAGCCATTTTACCTACGACCTGTATTTCTGGATTGACCATCCCGAGAGCGCGCAGGCCCTGGAGTTTGATCTCAATCAGGCTTATGACGACACCGGAGCCAGCACGCCGCAACGCTGGACATGGGGTTCTGAGTGTAACTTCAAAGGGGAGATACCAGGGATGTGGGACATTTGGGACGACGCGAACTCGACGTGGCGGGAAACGAACGTCCCCTGTGATTCCTTTCCGGCGAACACCTGGAACCATTTGACCTGGAACGTCGAGCGCGTCGGAAGTCAGGTGCACTACATTTCCCTAGCCGTCAACGGTCAAGTTTTCAGCGTCGACACTTACTACAATAATCAGCAGGGATGGGATTTAGAAGAGATTGATACTGCGTTTCAAATGGACTTAGATTCCAACGCAGACCCCTACAACGTATGGTTGGATGAAGTAAATCTGACCGCCTATTAGCGACGGCGAAAATCATACAGACTTTACCGGAGGGGTACGGCCTCGCGATTTCGAAAAGGATCAGCTTTGCCCGGTGATGGCATGAATAGAATTCCAACTATGATTTCAGGGTCAGGTGATCAGCCCTTCGTTTTAGAAAGTGCAAACTCTAGTTCCCGTCTTGATCTTAACCATCCCGCTCACTCTTGTTTTGCAACTAAAGGAACATAAATTGAGCCGCCGTCCGGGGGCAAATCTTAGATAACGATAACGAGGAGAACCATGACTAAGAATTCTCTGAAAGAACTGTATGTGGAAGAACTTAAGGACTTGTTCAGTGCTGAGAACCAGCTTACCAAGGCGTTGCCGAAGATGGCTAAAGCGGCATCGTCCGAGGAACTGCGCCAGGGATTCGAGGAGCACCTGGAGCAAACCCGAGGGCACGTTGAACGTCTGCAACAGATATTCGAAACCTTGGGGGAAAAGGGTACGGGCAAGAAATGTTTCGGAATGGAAGGTTTGGTGAAAGAGGGTGCAGAGATCATGGGAGAAGACTTTGAAGATGCCATGATGGACGCCGCGCTGATCTCAGCCGCGCAACGCGTGGAGCACTATGAAATCGCTGGTTACGGCACGGTCATTGCGTATGCGGAGCTTCTTGGCAAGTCCGAGCAAGCATCCCTCCTCAGGGAGACCTTGGCGGAAGAAAAGGAAACTGACGAGAAGCTGACTGAATTAGCAAAGGAAATCAATGTCGAAGCCCAGCAAGGGGATTCGGGAGGCGAGGAAGAAGAGCAACCTAAGGAAAAACGGAAGTCGCGCAGAGCCGCTTAACCGATCTCCGACGGTCGATAGCGGGGAGTCGATCCCGACTCCCCGCGTTTCTTAATGGCTGCAGAAGCGACCCGGGTTCTGGAGAATAGTCAGGTGGGGGGAACGTAAAGCGGAAAGAATTTGTGAAAGATATTCTTCTGAGGATAATTATTGGAGGCGTGGCCGTTTCAGCCTTCGCCATGCTGGGCGAATTGCTAAGGCCCAAAAGCTTTGCAGGACTCTTTGGAGCGGCCCCTTCGGTTTCCCTGGCCACGCTGATGCTCACGGTTATGAAAGAAGGGAAGACCTACGCGAGCATAGAAGCCAGGTCAATGGTCCTGGGCGCTGTTGCATTTATTATCTATGCCGCCGTCATAAGTCGGCTAATGATTCGGCGACGAATGCAAGTCCTGTCGGCCACCACGCTCGGAACAGGGATCTGGGTCGCTTGTGCTTTTGGGTTGTGGCACGGCTTCTTGAGATAACGAGTGAAGATTAAGGTAGATACCGCCGGCCTGAAAAGCACGAAATGGTACGAATTTGTGCTTCGTTTCTTCATGGGCGGGGCCATCACAGCATTGGCGGGACTGGCTGCGAAACGGTTTGGTCCTGAAATCGGCGGCCTCTTTCTGGCATTTCCCGCCATCGTCCCTGCGACAGCCACTCTGATAAAGAAAAGAGAACAACAGAAAAAAGAGCGCGCCGGATATGAAGGCGCGGAGCGCGGCAGAGCGGCCGCAGCCGTAGACGTCGCGGGAGCCGCCCTGGGAGGGCTCGGTCTGATTACATTCGCTTTGGTGGTTTGGTTGAGAATGCGCGAGTGGAAAACCGCCACCGTGCTCATGATGGCCACCCTAGCCTGGTTCCTGGTTGCTTTATCGGTATGGCAACTTCGCGAGACGTTTTGTAGACGAATGCGAGCCCACCGTCCCAATGTTCTCACTCACACTTTGCGTTCTGCGGTGGATCGAAAGCCAGTCGCCAATCGTCGGTAGATTTCGCGGCTGGATTACATCGGGCACAAAACAACAAAACAACAAAAGAGAACGAACTTGAGTAATCGGCTTTACGTTTGGCGGCTAAGGAATTTCGTTAAGACATTACAGTGGCTACCGGATGCCGGAGCCGGATGACCCAACCTATGTTTGAACTAGGGTTGCTGCCGGCCAAAGTTAATTGTGCTCTGCATGAAGAGTTCGTCCCACCAGAATCGGCTTACGCCCATTCACAGCGCTCCAAGTCTGACTGGTGTGCCGCAGAAACTGGAACAACGCTCGCTCGCCAGCCTGCGACGCGCCGCCCGCGATTGTCGGGCCTGCGATCTTTGGAAAAATGCCACCCAAACAGTCTTCGGAGAAGGTCCGCGGCGGGCCAAGACTGTTTTTGTGGGAGAACAGCCGGGAGATCAGGAAGATTTGGCGGGCCATCCCTTCGTTGGACCTGCGGGGAAAATTCTGGACGAGGCACTGCACCGGGCCGGCATCGATCGCTCTGAAGTTTACGTCACGAATGTGGTCAAGCACTTCAAATGGTCTCCCGCCCCACGTGGCAAGCGACGCATTCACAAAAAGCCTCGTTCCTCTGAGATAAATGCTTGCCGTCCCTGGCTCGATGCAGAGTTGCAATCAGTGAAGCCCGAAATCCTGGTCTGCCTGGGTGCGACCGCTGCTCAGGCGCTGTTGGGCCGGAATTTTAGCGTAACTCGTCAACGTGGCCAGTTAGTCGAATCTAAGCTAGCTCCCAAGGTCGTGGCGACGGTTCACCCATCATCGATATTGCGCGCACCCGATTCCGCTGCCAGAGAAGCCCAGATGCAAGAGTTCGTGCGTGATCTTATCAAGATCGCAGCATTACTGTGAGAGAAAAGAAGCTTATGAAAGCGTTGCTCCCGCAAGAGCATGAAGGAACCCGACGAAACGAGAGAAGAAGGTATGAGCACTCAAAACAATCCGAAACGAAAAATACGATATGCGGTTGTAGGATTGGGCCACTTGTCACAGGTCGCCGTTCTACCCGCCTTCAGAGATGCACAAAATTCTGAGTTGGTAGCCATCGTCTCCAGCGACGCCGAAAAGCGGCAGAAGTTAGGCAAGAAGTATCGCGTGGAACATCTATATACATACGAGGAGTATGAACAAGCCCTTTCCGTAGTCGATGCCGTTTACATGGTCGTGCCAAATCATCTGCATCGGGATTACGCCGTACGGGCGGCGAAAGCCGGGGTTCACGTTCTTTGCGAGAAGCCCATGGCAGTCACGGAAGAAGAGTGCGAATCCATGATTGAGGCCGCCAAAGCTAACGGCGTCAAATTGATGATTGCCTATCGCCTGCATTTTGAGAAGGGCAACCTGGAGGCGGAGCAGCTGGCGCAAAGCGGCGAGCTGGGAGATCCTCGATTCTTCAGTTCTGATTTTGCTCAACAGGTAGTGGAGAACAATATCCGCGTTACCGAACCTGTGGAGAAGGGAGGCGGGCCCGTCTACGATATGGGCGTCTATTGCATCAATGCCGCCCGCTATCTGTTCCAGGCTGAGCCTACGTCGGTCTTGGCGTGCAGCGCAAGCAACGGCGAGCCCCGGTTCCAAAAGGTCGACGAGATGACGTCTGTCGTCATGCGCTTTCCGGATGAAAGGCTTGCCACTTTCACCTGCAGCTTTGCCGCCGCCGACATCAGTCGATACACATTGGTCGGAACCACGGCTGTACTTACTGCCAATCCCGCTTACGAATACGCTTCCGGAATAAAACGTCAGATCACCAAGGGTGGCAAGTCAAACAGCAAGAGTTTTCCCAAGCGCGATCAGTTTGCCGCCGAGAGAGTTTATTTCTCTGACTGCATTCTGCAAGACAAGGAACCGGAGCCTTCTGGGATGGAAGGATTGGCGGATGTTCGCATTGTTCGCGCCCTCTACGAATCTGCGCGGACGGGACGATCCATCGAGCTGTCCGATTTCCCTGACAAACAAAGGCCGACGATGCGACAGGAAATACATCGGCCATCGCAGGGCAAGCCGGAAACGATGAAGACTGAATCTCCCTCGGGAGAAGCTGCTTGAACACGCCGACAGCATTCGCAAATCGTTGCATCAAGCTGGCCTCCACAATATTTCAGTTGCTCAAGACCGTGACCGGGGAGTAGTCACTCTGACAGGCAAGGTGGCTGCCGTCGGATGCAAAGCCCAAGCCGACTCGATTGCGAATTCGGTTGGCAGGAGGGCGGGTCGTCGCAGACGAAATTGCGGGGCTTCCCCCCGGCGCAGAGAGCGACGGCCGTACGGTGAACACGGATCTCGACCAGGCCATTGCTAAAAATGTTGACGCTGCTCTTATTCAAAACCGCCTTCAGAAGGGCGTTCGCTGCGACGTCAAGAATGGGGTTGTGACTTTGAAGGGTAAATCAGCTCAGGGTCCAAGCGTGCCCAGGTTGAAAAGGTGACGTCAACGGTTCCGAATGTGCGGCAAGTAGGGAACGAAGTCGAAGTCAGGGACCAAAAGGCTAGTTCCACGAGATGCACGGAATGCAGGATTACTCGAGTTTCAGATTCATCTCTGCGCGCTTGTCGAAGTAAATCCGCAGCAGCTTTTCGGCTCCGCTGGCGAAAGCTCCCGTCACCGACTGGCTGGAGGAGCGCGACTCGGATATGACTTGGACGCGCAGAAGATGGTTTCCTGGCTGAATCTGCATGGAGTGAATTTCGTGGCCTTGAACATGATGGAACACGACCAAATGTTTCTTGTCAGTACCTTCCAGAGTGTGGGTATAGCTCAACTGATCATCCACCCATACGGAGAGATGCGCCTCGGCGAATTTGTGATCTACCTCGATGTCCAGTGTGGCAGGCATTGTGACAGCAGGCACTGCTGCTGAACTGGTGGCGACCAGCCCTGCTTTGGCCGCAGGAGGGATCATGAGGGCCTTCCTTGGTTTTGGGGCGATCGACTGCAATGCTTGAGGGGTTGAAGTATCGCGACTGGGAGCTGTCGCGGATGGAACCGCCGCCGGCGGCACCGCCGCGGACTTGCCAACCATCACCTCCCCGAATTGAGACGGCGGCGCAATGGTTTTTTCCAGATCGCTTCGGGCCGGCGCTGCCGTGGGCGAAGCTACGTGGCCGAGGCGAAGGCCGAAGAGCAAGAGTCCCATCAAGAACACGACACCGACGAGGGATTTCTTCCTCATGTTAGCCATCAGTTTTTCCGCCGCCCAGTTTTGCGGCGATTGCACGCGCTTGGAGGACCGAGGTTTTACGACTGTACCGATCCTCGCCGTTGCCGACTGCCTGTCCTTCTCCCCGAGGACGGTAGGCATGCCGGGCGGTGTTGAACCCGGTTGTTTTGCCTTACTCCATAGCTCGCGCCCCTCCCGCAGATCCTGGATATCCAAAGCCATTTCCATGCCGCGCTGATAGCGCTGTGCCGGATCTTTTGCCATGGCTCGAGAAATGATGTAGTCAAGTCCCTGCGGCAATTCGGTTTCCAACACTGTCGCGGGGATAGGGTCGCGATTAACTACTTTGTAGGAAACCGTGAGGGCACTATTTCCCTGAAATGGTCGGTAACCCGTCAGGATCGTGTATAGAACGACGCCCAAGGAAAACAAATCCGAGCGGCCGTCCACGGCCTCGTCATTCAGTTGCTCCGGCGACATATAGGCAGGAGTTCCTAAGGCCCGACCGGCCAAAGTGTGGTTGGCAAGATTCAGTTTGGCTACGCCAAAGTCTGCAATTTTGGCGTGTCCTTCTTCCGTTAGCAGAATGTTGGCTGGTTTTAAATCGCGGTGAACCACTCCCTGGCCATGAGCGCAATCCAGCGCTTCCGCCAGTTCATGGGCCAGCTGGAGCGCGGTTTCCAGCGGCAACTTCCGGTCTTCACCGGAAAGCAGTTTGTCGAGAGACTGTCCCCCCACAAATTCCATCACGATGTAAGGAGCCCGCGTCTCCGGTTCCTCGCCCACGTCGAAGATGGTGACGATTCCGGGATGCGAAAGGCGCCCTGCAGCTTCCGCTTCGCGGTGAAAGCGCTCGCGATACTCCTTCTCGTCCTCCGGTGGCTGCCCGGCTAACGAAATTGTTTTTACCGCCACCCAGCGATTAATCTTGGGATCGCGAGCCTTGTAGACAACACCCATGGCTCCCCGCCCAAGTTCAGCCAGGATCTCGTATCGCCCAAAGCGCTCGCTTCTGCGGTCATCCATAAGTGAATTTGGGGCTTTCAGAGTTTCATTGCAAAGACTGAATGTTCGAGAACTCTCTCGAACATTGCCGCGCCGAATGGAAATCCTCTCCTGCGCGAGCGGTCGCAGGAGACAGAGCAGCGCTTGTCCCATTGTCTACCGTTACTTCGAGCAGCTCCAAGTTACCGACGTGTTAGGACTGGCAAAAATCCTGGAACTGGAAAGGGGAAACGCGCGTGAAAATGCGGACCCGGGAACGGGTCCGCATTCTGGTGGTTCGTCTAGTCCCGAAACAGGTTAACAGTGAAAGCGCATACACTCGTTGCGCCTCATCTTGTCCCTCACTGATAACTGAAGTTCAGATTGTCGAGGTATATGTTGTAGGACTGTTGCTTGTTATTGCCATCCTGCTGATAGTTAAGGGTAACACCGTACCAGCCAGGAGCGAACCCATGGCCGAAGGTCCGGTTAAGGCTGCTGGTCACTCCGTTGAGAGTAATGGACTGATAGAGCAATTCGTCGTTCGACGTCCGCTGCACCTTGATCGTAAGATGGTTCCAGGCATTGTTGTTCGGGTGGCAGGGGATACCGGTGGGGATCCAACGGGCCTTCTGATTGTCCCAAACGTCCCATTCATTACCGCCTGCGATGCGGCACTCATGACCCCAGATGAAACCCATGCCGTCGAAGAACTGATTCAGGTCAAACTCCAAAGCCTGCGAAAGGCCTAAGTTGCTTCCGAAGAACCACACGTCGTAGGTAAAGTTGTGGAGAGTGGGAACCAGAGTGTGATTGTGGTCGGGCATTCCTTGAGAGGAGAAGTCGCCGATCAAATGATTGTTAAACAGTGCATCAGAGTAAGGACTGCTTCCCCCGACATTGAATGCGGCGGCATCCCCGCTCATGGAGGGCGACTTTACTCCCTGGGTCATCCAGAAAGAGATGCCGTCGCAGGGCGAAGGCCAGCAGTCAACAAAATTTGGCGGTCCCTGCCCGTACACGCCCCAGCCGCCGCTGTGCTGAACATTCGAGAATGTGTTTCCGCCTCCGCCGCCTCCATTTACGGTAATCGTAACTGGAGTGGTGGCGGCGCCTCCGCAGTTGTCCCACTCTTGCACGACTGTGTGGTACGTCCCCGGGTTGAGTCCGAGAGCGTGATTCATGCTGGCGCCGTTTACCACATATGCCAGTTGAGAAGGCGCTGTGTAGATTCCCATGGCAGAAACGCCTCGCGAACAGGACGTGGTCGCTGTAGCCGTGAAATTGACCGAGGAGCCGACCGTGCTGTCGTTCGCCGGGGAGGTTACGTGCACGCCTGATTGCCCACTTCCACTGACCGTAACGTCAACTCGAGCCGTCGATGCTCCGCCGCATTGATCCCAAGCTTCGACCACAGTGTTGTAGGTTCCCGGGCTGAGATTCAAATTTGTATTTAGAGAAGCGCCGTTGACTACATACGACAAAACTCCGGGAGCCGTGTAGATTCCCATGGAGGCAACGCCCTTGTCACACGAAGTCCAAGCCGAGGCGGCATAGGGAACCGATCCCTGGTGGGTCGAATTATTGGTGGGCGCACTGACCGTCACACCGGCGAAGAGGGATGGAGCGCTAATAACCAGCAGGCACACGTTCAGCAATGGATACTTCGGCATGCTACACTTCTCCAAATTAGGTTGTTAGCTTGCGTTTCAGAACTGCTTACGACACTGCATCCCCTCGCGCGAGCGGGGCGCGACAGGGCTTCGAACCTGGCTTGATTGCGGGTCTTGTTTAAACTGTTAAGATCTGCTCTGAGTTTTTACCCAGCTGGAGAACTTCTGCCCGAATCTGCCTTCCCAAAACTTTCAAGACCATACCAGAATCACTGTATTCCTTCCTAGCAAAAACTATGAGCTCAAATACTCGGAAGTACTACGCTCTGGGATCCAAGAAATCGCAGCCCCAGCACAGCGAGTCCGATAAAATCCGCCGGCAACCCAACCGCGTAAATTCAGCACTAACCGTGCTGTTTGTGCGCCAAACCGAGTGTATCGCCGCGTCGGCCACTCGGTCTTAGAAGGAGTCAAGAGTGATACACAGCGCTGAACTGAACAAACGCGCTCATGAAAACAGCGGCTGTCCCGCAAAATCGGGCGGCCGGTACTGCGGCCCTGCTTGCGAAGGCGCCAGGGTTCCGAAGCGATATGCCGCTGCGGACATGGGGAATGCATAGCCGCAGAAGCTGCTGCTTAGATTTGCGGCGTGAGGCGGCATTGCTCCGGAGACGAGGAAATCTGCGGCACACAACTAGGTTGGTACGTACGTCGACCATTCGTGCGGCTGAACTGGAGTCAAAATTTGGTGCCCACTAAGGAAGCTTCGGCCTCTAAATCACTCGTACTCATCGCCTTGGTGCTGGCGATCGCCGCGCTATTTTTCGGCCGTGAGCTATTTATTCCGCTGGCGCTGGCCTTGGTCTTCAGTTTTCTCCTTACCCCACTCGTGTCCTTGCTGGAAAAGATACGGTTAGGACGGGTTCCGTCCGTCTTAGCCGTCCTCGTCTTATCTTTCACGCTGGCCGGAGCGGTGACTTGGGGAGTGGCCAGTCAGTTGGTTCAGATCATGGTCGAACTGCCGGACTACAAGGCCAACCTCGATGCGAAAATTCAGTCGTTCCGTAGGCCTAATAACGGAAATCTCAGTAAAGCCACCACCACCGTCCAGGAATTAAATAAGGAACTAGCCGCGGTGCCGGGGCAGATTTCTTCGACTAAGCAAGACAAAGAACAAAGGACGACCCATCCCGTTCGCCCCGTACCGGTTCAAGTGGCAGAGCCTCCATCGAATTTTGTCCAAGATCTTCGCGCTCTACTCGGACCACTGGCCGGGCCCATTGAGACCGCAGCGATCGTCGTCATTTTCACTTTATTCATGTTGGTCAAACGGGAGGACTTGCGTAATCGTGCAATCCGGCTCGCGGGACGAGGTCGGTTGAACGTGATGACCCAAGCTCTGGATGATGCCGGTCGCCGGCTCAGCCGTTATTTGGTGTTGCAATGCCTGGTCAACGCAAGTTACGGAACGGTTTTTGGTTTGGCACTCTACTATATCGGTATTCCCCACGCGCTTCTTTGGGGCGTTTTCGCAGGGGTGCTGCGGTTTGTTCCCTACGTCGGCAGTCTTATCGCAACGGCCCTTCCCGTCGCCTTGGCGCTGGCTGTGTTTCCAGGGTGGCGCCATGCCGCACTGGCATTCGCGGCGTTTGCCGTTTTGGAGTTGACCGTTGGCAACTTTGTTGAGCCTTTGCTCTACGGCGCTCACACCGGCATCTCATCTCTCGCGATCTTGGTTGCGGCAGTCTTCTGGGCCACTCTATGGGGACCGGTGGGACTTATATTGTCGACTCCACTCACCGTCTGTCTGATCGTGCTCGGCCGCCATGTTCCGCAATTGAGTTTTCTTGAAGTGCTGCTAGGCGACGAACCTGTGCTGCTGCCGGAGCAGTGCTTCTACCAGCGCCTGCTCGCCATGGACCAAGAAGAGGCTCGAGCCATAGCCGAGGCCTATTTAAAAGAGAACTCACTGGAGAGTTTGTATGAATCAATAATCCTTCCCGCTGTGAAATTGGCGGAACACGATCACCATGCAGATGATCTTGAGGACAGCTCAATAAGGTTCATGTTTCGCAGTGTCAAAGAACTGATGGAAGATCTCGGGGATGAATATGGAGGAGAACTCTCTCCCCACACTGCGGAAGACGGCCCTTATCGCAAGCGCTCTCACGTTGACGGCACTCTGCAGGGGAGTAATATCGCCTGCATTCCAGCCAGCAGCGGCGCTGACGAACTGGTGGCGGCGATGCTCGCCCAGTTGTTGCGGCACGCCGGATTCCGCGCCCGCGAATTCAGAGCGGGCTTAGCAGAAGCAATGTTGGCGGAGGTTTCCCAACCCGACTACGGAATTGCGTGCGTATCTTCCATCTCACCCTTCGCCGTGAGCGAGGGTCGGTCGGTTTGCCGAAGATTGAGGGCCGTTTCTCCAGCTTTACGAATTGTCATGGGTCTCTGGAGCTTCGATAGCGACACGGCTCGTCAACGCCTTGGCCCGACTTGCTCAGGACTGGTCTCCGCCACTTTGTCCGATGCGCTCACCCAGATTCGACAGCTAGCCGATCCCACCGTGCCCCTAGAAAGTCTCCCCGAATCGGCCAGCCCTCAGAAGTTGTCCGCTTGATCCATAGCCCTGACCTTCGCGCTTGAGCGACGATTGCATTCCTCCGATTGGGTCTTTCAGAAGCATCAGGAGCGGGTCCAGATCCGGCGCGGGTCTTCCTATCGCCCAGCTCTGCCGCTATAATGTTTTCACAGCGATCCGCTCGGCGCTGGTTTCGCGTTGGCCAACCAATTCAGGGAGCTGTATGAGCGAAAAACCCAGTACCACCTTGCCTGCAACTGTCGAGAAAATCATCAAGCCTGTTGTTCCCTCCCAACCTGAACGTGCCCAGATTGCAATCCATGGGGCGGATCACCTCTATCGCGAGGTTCGCATCGAAAATGTTCTTACGGATCAGAAGGGCGAGAAGGTTCACCTGAAGCCCGGTGCCGAGGTGGAAGTTACCATTCAGGCCGACCCGGAAGCGACCACCGCCAAAGACTGAATGCCGGAAGGGCTCTCGCCAGATGGGTCCCTTCCAATAGCAGGACCCGGCTCCCGCTTTACCCTGCGGTCACCTATTCCGGGTGGTTCATGAAGCGCTTGCGAGTGCGCATCAACCGTCGGGAGGTTCCGCGGTGACGGTGCGCATCGCCAAGTTCGTGGATCACGAATGCCGCAGCACGTTGCTCACGGCGATTTGCCGCTCGTCTAACCGAACGCCCTCTTAGTTCCTTCTCCCGAGAACATCACGCAGCGGTGACGCTTCCGCGAACTTTCCCCGACGTTCGATCTCCTCCGTCGAGCCTCAGTTCGCACAATTCCGTGATCAGATTTCCGGCCCAGCGATGGATGTTGTTTTCCCTTATGATCCTGCGCATGCGATGCACTCTCACCTGCTTTTCTTCGGGAGCCATCTCCAATGCGACCCGGATCGCTTCGGCAGTCTGGTCGATATCGTATGGATTCACCAGTAAAGCGTCGCGAAGTTCGCGAGCCGCTCCGGTGAACTGGCTGAGAATCAGTACTCCGCGTTCGTCGCGACGTGCCGCTAGAAACTCTTTTGCCACCAGATTCATGCCATCGTGCAGCGAGGTCACCAGGCAAAGATCCGCGGCGCGGTAGTAGCGTCCGATCTCTTCGTGGCTATGCTGCCGATTCAGGAACAAGATCGGTTTCCAGTTCCCCGACTGAAAACGCCAGTTGATTCTTTCGGCTTCGGCTTCCAGCTCTCCCATCAGGTCGTGGTAGCGTTTGATGTGGGTGCGACTCGGAGCGCCGATCTGCAAGAAAGTGAATTGCCCCTGGTACTTGGGATACTTTTCCAGAAATCGCTCGATCGCCCGGAAGCGTTCATGAATGCCCTTGGTGTAATCCACCCGGTCCACGCCGACTCCCACGAACGCAGCTTCCACACCTAAGGCATGCATCAAACTCGAGCGTTCGAGATAGTCGGTGCCATAGCTATCGGCCTCGATCGGTTCATCGTCCCCCAGGTCGACGCTGATGGGGAACGGCCGTACGATGGTGCGGTGATTTTGACGCGACACCGAAAAGTGTTCCCAATCGACCCGTGATTCCACCACGCGGTCTACAGTCTGCAGAAAGTTGTTGCAGTGCGACTGGACGTGAAATCCAATCAGATCCGCGCCCAGCAATCCGTCCACAAGTTGGCGCTGCCAGGGGCAGATGCCGAAGGCTTCCGGATTGGGCCACGGAATATGCCAGAAAATGGCGACTCGCACGTCTGGCCTTTTTTCCTTCAGCATCCGTGGAAGCAAGGCGAAGTGATAATCCTGAACCAAAACCACAGGATTCGGCGTATCCGCGATTTCCTCAATCACCGCCGCTGCAAACTTGCGATTCACTTCCTGATAAAACTGCCAGTCTCGAGCGCGGAAGATGGGGCGGGTATGAGCGATATGACAGAGCGGCCAAAGGCCCTCGTTGGCAAAGCCGTAATAGTATCCTTCTTCTTCTTCTTTGCTTAGCCATACCCGCCGCAAGGTGTAGCGAGGATTTTCTGGAGGGACGCGCAACCTGTCATGCGCGTCCACGACTTCATTATCGGCGTTTCCACTGCCATGTGCGATCCATGTGCCATCGCAAGCGGTAAGAACCGGCTCCAAAGCGGTAACCAATCCACTGGGTGGAACGTTCACTTCTAAGGACTTGCCGTTCCGCTGATGGATATAAGGCTCGCGGTTCGACACCACAAGCAGCCGACCCCCGTGCAGGCGGGTCTGGATCTGAACTGCGAGCCGGTCCGCCGTCCACATCGATTCCCCTGCCTCCCGCAATCTAGCCTCATTCTCGGCGGCGCTTCTTGCCTGACTTAAGCTTTCCGCCATGGTGACCACTTCCCAGGCCAACGGTTTGAACAGATCCAGGTCCGGCATCTGCTGGTTCGACGAGATCCTTCCCATGCGAAGAGCACGCATCCATTGAGCGGCTCGCGCGATAGGACCTGCAATGCTCCAGCGCACGATCAGCAAGGTGATGAGCACTATGAAGAAGACTTGAACCAGCACTCGGACGAATGCCTCGCGCCAGGTGCGCAGGTTTTGCGCATGAATGTAGTTAACGTCGTGAACAATGGCCAGACCACCGATCACCTCATCCTGACGGTGCAGAGGCAAGGCAAAAATATGTATGCGATCGTCCCCGAGTCGGCCGAACGAACCCTGCCCGTGATTTTGGCCCATGGCCTGGGTTACGTCAGCCGGAGTAGCATTCAGAATTTTTTGCAATTCGGCGGTGATTGCCACCACCTTGCCCTGCCGGTCGTAGACCGCGATCCCAACGAGGTGTTCCCGGTTTCCAAAGCGTTGTACTAATTTCTGCAGCCCCCGTTGAGAGCCGCTTTCCAGGGACTTCTCGACGTTGCCCGCGATGCTCTCGCCGAGCAGTTCGGCGCGCCGCTCCAGATCACCGCGAAGGAGACGTTTCTCCCTCAATACCTCATTGTAGGAAAAACCTAACGATACCAAGGTGATGCCGACGATAAGAGAAATGATGAGACGAACACTCAACAGCCGCATGCTTGGTCCTTTCGCCATGACCGGTTTCCCGAATTTGTCATGGACTGGGAAAAACAAAGTCCCAGCGAAAGATACGAATCCTAAGTATAAGTCTCGTTCCTTCAGTTCGACTACGGATCGTAATAATCAAAACAATTTCGCCCAGGAATCGTAATAATCAAAAGCGCCCGACGACATACGGGAATCTATGTAGATAGTAAGGATAAAGCGGGGCTTCTGGGTATATCCCGACAGTGCGTGTGCGAGGACGAGTTTTCAGAAACAGCAGATGGGAAATGGTTCAAGATCGGTCAGTAGTTCTACAGTAAAAACCCTAGAGTCAAGCTGCAGTTCGTCGTGTTATCAACACTATTCGGACCCGAGACTCCCCCTTTGGTCGCACGCAACAACAGATGATACAGGTTGCCCTGGTTTCGGTGATGGTAGCCTGTTTGGAAGCCGCTTTTGCGTCCAAATCTTCGGACTGTAATTTCTCGTTTAGCCATCATGCACGTTCAGGATATGAAAGCGCGAGCTATACGTTGCCGAACTGCCTCTCATTGCAGGAGCTTCTATGAAAAGAAATAGCCGGGGCACGGTTTCGACCGTTGCCAACGGCGGATTCGACGCAGGCGAGAATAAAAGTAAGACCAATGGCGATTCTGTCGCTGTTGCCCAGCCAACGGGCGGGGATCTCAGCGTGATTCTGGCTGGCCTGCAGACCATGCGGGATGGCGATTTTTCTGTGCGCCTTCCGGGCTCCTGGACCGGACTGGCTGGCAAGGTTGCCGACACCTTTAATTCCATCGTTGCCGCCAACCAACAAATGGCGCAGGAATTGAAGCGGGTTGGGCAGGTAGTAGGTAAGGAAGGAAGAACCCGCGAGCGCACTCGCTTCCATGAATCCAAAGGTGCATGGGGCGATATGGAAGTATCGATCAATACGCTGGTCGAAGATTTGCTTCGACCCACCGCCGAAGTGACCCGTGCTATCGCTGCTGTTGCGCAGGGAAATCTGACTCAAACGGTGCGCCTCGATGTGGACGGCCGTCCGCTGGAGGGCGAGTTTCTGCGCTCCGCCAGCATTGTCAATACGATGATTCAACAGCTTGGCGTCTTCACCGCCGAAGTAACGCGCGTGGCGCGTGAAGTCGGCACGGACGGAAAACTTGGTGGTCAGGCGCAGGTCCCCGGTGTGGCTGGCACCTGGAAAGACCTGACGGACTCCGTTAACTCCATGGCCAGCAACCTCACCGGCCAAGTCCGAAACATCGCTGAAGTTGCCACCGCCGTGGCCAGCGGCGATCTCTCGCGCAAAATTACGGTCGATGTGCGTGGCGAAATTCTCCAGTTAAAGGAAGCCATCAACACGATGGTCGATCAGCTCCGCTCGTTCGCCTCCGAAGTGACACGCGTGGCTCGTGAAGTAGGGACAGACGGTAAGCTGGGCGGGCAGGCGGTGGTGGTGGGCGTGGCCGGAACCTGGAAAGATCTTACGGACTCGGTCAACGCAATGGCCGGTAACTTGACGGCTCAGGTCCGCAACATCGCCGAGGTGACTACGGCCGTAGCCCGCGGCGATTTGTCGCGCAAAATCACGGTCGACGTAAAGGGTGAAATTCTCGAACTCAAAGACACCATCAACACGATGGTGGATCAGCTCAACGCGTTCGCCGGAGAGGTGACGCGCGTGGCGCGCGAAGTGGGTACCGAAGGGAAACTGGGCGGGCAGGCGCAGGTGCCCGGAGTTGGCGGCACCTGGAAAGATCTCACCGACAACGTCAACTTCATGGCCAGCAATCTCACCGGCCAGGTGCGAAACATCGCTGAAGTAGCGACGGCCATCGCCAACGGTGATTTGTCGCGCAAGATCACGGTAGACGTTCGCGGCGAGATTTTGCAGCTGAAGGAAACTCTGAACACGATGGTGGATCAGCTCAACCGCTTCGCCGGCGAAGTAACTCGGGTGGCGCGCGAAGTCGGCACCGAAGGACGCCTGGGCGGACAGGCCAATGTGCCCGGGGTCGCCGGCACGTGGAAGGATCTGACTGACTCGGTCAACTCCATGGGAGGAAACCTCACCGGCCAGGTGCGCAATATCGCTGAAGTCACGACCGCGGTGGCTCGCGGCGACTTGTCGCGCAAAATCACGGTTGACGTGAAAGGCGAAATTCTCGAACTTAAAAACACCATCAACACAATGGTGGACCAGCTCAACGCGTTCGCCGGGGAAGTGACGCGCGTGGCCCGCGAAGTGGGTACCGAAGGCAAGCTCGGCGGCCAGGCGCAAGTACCGGGCGTGGCCGGAACGTGGAAGGATCTCACGGACAACGTTAACTTCATGGCCAGCAACCTTACCGGCCAGGTACGAAATATTGCGGAAGTTGCAACCGCGGTGGCTCGTGGCGACTTATCGCGCAAGATTACGGTCGACGTGAAGGGCGAAATTCTCGAACTCAAAGACACGCTGAATACGATGGTCGATCAGTTGCGCTCGTTTGCGTCCGAAGTGACCCGCGTAGCGCGCGAAGTCGGCACGGACGGCAAACTCGGCGGCCAGGCGCAGGTGCCCGGCGTCGGAGGCACGTGGAAAGATCTCACCGACTCCGTCAACTCGATGGCCAGCAACCTGACCGGCCAGGTCCGAAATATCGCCGAAGTTGCGACCGCCATCGCGAGCGGCGATCTTTCCAAGAAAATCACGGTTAATGTCAGCGGAGAAATCCTGCTGCTCAAAGAAACCATCAACACGATGGTGGACCAGCTAAACGCCTTTGCTGGAGAAGTGACGCGCGTGGCCCGCGAAGTCGGCAGCGAAGGCCGCCTCGGTGGACAAGCCAATGTGCCCGGCGTCGCCGGAACTTGGAAAGATCTTACGGACTCCGTGAACTCCATGGCCGGAAACCTCACCGGTCAAGTTCGAAACATCGCTGAAGTGACAACGGCCGTCGCGCGAGGCGATTTGTCGCGCAAAATTACGGTCGACGTGAAAGGTGAAATTCTCGAACTCAAGAACACCATCAATACGATGGTGGATCAATTGAACGCGTTCGCCGGAGAAGTGACGCGCGTAGCCCGCGAAGTCGGCACCGACGGCAAGCTGGGCGGACAAGCGCAGGTACCGGGTGTCGCCGGAACGTGGAAGGATCTCACCGACAACGTCAACTTCATGGCCAGCAACCTCACCGGTCAAGTACGTAATATCGCGGAAGTCGCGACCGCGATTGCGAACGGTGACCTTTCAAAAAAAATCACGGTCGACGTGCGCGGCGAAATCTTGCAGCTTAAAGAGACGCTGAACACGATGGTCGAGCAGCTACGCTCGTTCGCCGCCGAAGTCACGCGTGTCGCGCGCGAGGTGGGTAGCGAAGGCCGTCTGGGTGGACAGGCCAATGTCTCGGGTGTGGCCGGAACCTGGAAGGATCTTACTGACTCAGTGAACGCCATGGCTGGCAACCTCACCGGTCAGGTGCGCAATATCGCTGAAGTCACGACCGCCGTGGCTCGCGGCGACTTGTCGCGCAAAATCACGGTCGACGTGAAAGGCGAAATTCTCGAACTAAAGAACACCATCAACACCATGGTGGATCAGCTCAACGCCTTCGCTGCCGAAGTAACTCGTGTGGCCCGCGAAGTGGGTACGGAGGGAAAACTGGGCGGGCAGGCGCAGGTCCCAGGTGTGGCAGGAACCTGGAAGGATCTCACCGATAACGTGAACGTCATGGCCGCCAACCTCACCGAGCAGGTCCGCGGCATCGTGAAAGTGGTTACGGCCGTAGCCAACGGTGAACTGACTCAAAAGCTTACTGTGAACGCAAAGGGCGAAGTCGCGGCGCTGGCGGAAACCATTAACAACATGACGAATACGCTGGCCACTTTTGCCGACCAGGTTACAACGGTAGCGCGCGAAGTCGG
>Ga0307474_10000182_pt1 | contig 45748 bp, 35 predicted proteins | sample atmos_gasesECM1C_2_FD_203312 | JGI IMG/M metagenome (GOLD analysis project Ga0307474, IMG submission 203312) | Hardwood forest soil microbial communities from Morgan-Monroe State Forest, Indiana, United States - atmos_gasesECM1C_05 | ecosystem: Environmental > Terrestrial > Soil > Temperate... | reverse complement strand
CGTGGTTTGTCCAACAGTTCCCGCGTAGGATTCTGAACATTCATCCGTCATTGCTGCCCGCGTTCCCTGGACTCGAAGCGCAGGAACAGGCCTTCGCCTATGGGGTGAAAGTCTCCGGCTGCACGGTACATTTCGTGGACGAGGAACTGGATCACGGCGCGATCGTCGTGCAGAAAGCGGTGGCGGTACTTGAGGGGGATGATGAGCGCTCGCTCGCTGCCCGCATTCTGGAGCAGGAGCACATTGCCTACACCGAAGCGATCAACATTGTGCTCGGCGGAAACTTTGAAATCGCGGGACGGCGCTTGAAAAGAAAAAACGCAAGTCCCTGAGTCTCCGTCGGCCGGCGCACAAACTCAATGCGGGGACAGCCGACGCGGCGGTCCCCACATTAAGAACTTCGTCGGAGCGGGGGCACGATTCTCTTTTCCATCTTCACAATTGGCAGCGCTTCTCCGTTCCCCAGTGGAACCTCCTGATTTTCGACGGCTGCATATCCTTTCGCCTTATAAAAGGCCGCTCCACTCAGAGTTGCGCCCATCTCCAAGCGCGTGAAGCCCGCTTCCAGCGCAGCGTTCTCGCAGGCTTCGAGAATCAAGCTGCCAATGCCGCGGCGCGCCCACTTCGGATGTATGAAGAACGCTCGAATCTTTGCCGCATGTTGCGTAGGGTCAAGGAGCGAGTCTTCTCGTCCCGCATATTGATCGCCACCATACAAGGTTTTGCGCTGGCTCCATCCACCACAGCCGACGATCTCAGCTTTGCCCTGCGAGTCGATGGCCTCAGCCACCAGATAGGTTCCATCCGCGATCAGCTGGCTATCCACGCCATAGACCGACTGCAGCGCACCGGCAATCTGCGCTGGTGAATAGTCGCCTGCCTGCAGGCCCCGGACCGAGGCTTCAATCACTTCCCGTAATCGGGAAATATCGGCTGCGATCGCCTTTCGTATCTCTATCGGTATTTTGTTTTTGTCGCCCTCACAAGCGTCGTTCACTTCGCATCAATCCTAACGTCTGCATTCTGATCTCTGCCTTTCTTTATAATGACATTTCCCATGTCAAGCTTCGCATCTGTCGACGAACAACTCACCTATCTCAAGAAGGGCTCCGCGGAAATCATTCGCGAGGCCGACCTGCGCGCCAAGTTGGAGAAGTCGCGTGCTGCCGGCAAGCCGCTGCGGGTGAAACTTGGCATGGATCCCACCGCTCCTGACTTGCACTTAGGGCACACCGTTGTTCTGCGCAAGCTCAAACACTTTCAGGATCTGGGCCACACCGCGATTTTTCTGATCGGCGACTTCACCGGGATGATCGGAGACCCCACGGGACGCTCGGTCACTCGTCCGCCGCTTACTCGCGAACAGATCGAGGAGAATGCCGAAACCTACAAAACACAAGTGTTCAAGATTCTCGATCCGCAGAAAACCGTAATCGATTTCAATCGACGCTGGATGGGCGCGTTCAGCTCCGACGATTTCGTCCGTTTGATGGCGAAGTATACCGTCTCGCAACTGCTTGAACGGGAAGACTTCCACAAGCGATTCCAGGATGAGAAGCCGATCTCCGTACATGAATTGCTCTATCCGCTTGTGCAGGGCTACGACTCGGTCGCGCTCGTTGCCGACGTGGAACTCGGGGGAACGGACCAGAAGTTCAATCTGTTAGTCGGCCGCGAGCTGCAGCGTGCCTATGGCCAGGAATCGCAGGTGGTACTGACCACGCCGATTCTCGAGGGCCTTGACGGCGTGCAGAAAATGTCGAAGTCATTCGGCAATGCGATTGGCATTCATGAACCGCCGCTCGAGATGTACGGCAAGATCATGAGCATCTCCGACGAAATGATGTGGAGATACTATGAGCTGCTGACCGATGTTCAGGTAGCCGACATCGAGAAGATAAAGCGCGAGTCGCATCCGATGCAGGCGAAGAAGGATCTGGCGCGCAGGATTGTGGCGGACTTCCATTCAGCGGAGGCTGCGGGGAAGGCAGGGGAGGATTGGGCGAGGCAGTTTCAGAAGGATCAGGTGCCTGATTTAATAGAAATGATAGGCATCCGGCTTGGCGACGTCGGAGAATACAGCCCGCTGCCGGGATCTTCCATCAGGGTGGACAAGCTTCTGTTCAAAACGGGCTTTGCTTCTTCTGTTACGGAAGCAGGTAATAAAAGAAAAGCAGGCTCGGTCAGGTTCAACACCGAAGTCGTGAAAGATCCGGTGTATCTGGCCGGAGTCCCGCCTTTGAGCATTGATGTTCGCTTAGGCCACCGGATAAAGCGAGTGCAGATCCTGCCCTGAGGTAACCGGTTTCTTTCCGCCGCCTTTTCCTCCCTGCCTCTGTGCCTCCGTGGTGGATTCTGCTACCCTCGACCGCCACATGCGCGCTGCTGCCATCTTCGGGCTGGGATGTTCCCCGAAAAACCTCAGGCCTTTCCAGGCTGACGCGACGATCGACTGGCGGGTCGGGGTGCCCTCGGCTACGGATCTGGTGGACATCATCCTGCTGTTCGGCGGCGATGGAACCATCCATCGCCAACTGAGCCAGTTGGTGAAATTGAAACTACCAGTGCTGATTGTGCCGGTCGGCAGCGGGAACGACTTTGCGCGCGCGCTTGGCATTGGCGGGGTACGCGATTCGCTCGCGGCCTGGCGGCGGTTCTGCGGCAGACAAAACAACGTGCGCGCCATCGATCTGGGAGTCATTACTCCAGTTTCATTAGAAGACGCGGGCGTGCCGCCCGCGCCAGATGAGCCTCCGCAATATTTCTGCAGCGTGGCAGGCATCGGCCTCGACGCCGAGGTGTCGCGCCGTGCCCAAAAGTTGCCGCGCTGGCTGCGCAGGCACGGCGGGTACGCGCTAACTCTGGCTCCGACTATCTTTCGGTTTGCGCCGTTCCCCGCGAAAATTATGATTGCGGGCGACGGAGGCATTTGGGCAATGCGCAGCAATCAGCCCACCATCCTGGCGGCTTTTGCCAACACTTCCACTTACGGCGGCGGGATGAAGATTGCTCCTCACGCACAAATGGACGATGGCCATCTCGACGTGTGTGTGATCGGCGGTATTGATCCTTTCAAGCTGGCCTGCATGTTTCCCACAGTCTATTTTGGCCGCCACCTGCGCATCCGCGAAGTGGATTATTTTCAGGCCACGCGCCTCCGCGTGGAAACCGAAGCTCGGCTTGAAATCTACGCAGATGGCGAGTACGTGTGCCGCACGCCGGCTGCGATCGGAGTTCATGGTGGAGCACTAAAAATGCTTACACTCTAGTCCGGTGCTAAACTTTCTCCATGGCTGAACGACGTTCCCGCACCTTGCTCTGGATCTTGATTGGTGGAGGAGCATTTTTCCTCTTCGTGCTGGCCGTATTTTCGCTCGTCTACCTGACGCTGCACGCGGGGGGCAGCGAGAGCTCTTTGGGGGGCTTCGGCGACCGCATTGGCGTAGTCGACCTTGACGGCATCATCCTGTCGCCTCAACCGGTGGTCGGCCAGCTTAAGAAGTTTGGCGACGATTCGTCCATCAAGGCCATCATCCTCCATGTGAACTCGCCCGGGGGCGGGGTGGCTGCGTCGGAGGAGATTTACCGCGAGGTCAAACGTATCCGCGAGGAAAAGAAGAAAAAAATTGTGGTTTCGATTGAAACCGTGGGAGCGAGCGGTGCTTACTACATCGCTTCCGCTTCGAACAAGATTTATGCCGACAATGGCAGTATCGTGGGTTCGATTGGCGTCATCGCGGAGTGGGTGAACTATGGCGATCTGCTGAAATGGGCGAAGCTGAAAAATATTGTGCTGAAGACCGGCGAATTTAAAGACACGGGCAATCCCGCCCGGGAGCTCACTCCCGCCGAGCAGGCCTACATGCAGTCGCTGATCGACAATATGTTCGGTCAGTTCGTGCAGGCCGTGGCCGATGGCCGCGGCATGAAGTTTGAAGATGTGAAATCCATCGCCAATGGCAAGGTGTGGACCGGAGAGCAGGCACTGTCCATGAAGCTGATCGACAACGTTGCCGACTTTGAAGCCGTCGTCAAGGAGACGGCGAAATCGGTGAACATTTCCGGCGAACCCACGCTGGTGCATCCGGAGAAAGATCGTAAAACCCTACTCGACCTACTGCTGGGCGACGTTTCACGATATATCCCGGACACCGAGAAAATGCTCGAGCAGCATGTCGGATTCTATTATTTGTGGAAATAGGGTGGGGTGGCGCGAGACGGGAGAGAATTCGGCCCCAAGGCTGTGACTTGCATACAACCCCTGAAATTTGAGAAGGTTATGCAGGTTGCCCGACCTGAACCCGAGATCCACGCCAGCGCTTGGCAAAATGTCGGTCACCCTCACCGCTAGGAGCGAAGAATTACTATGACGAAAGCCGACCTGATCGATGAAGTCTCGCGTTTAGCGGAACTCACGCGCAAAGACAGCGAAGTGATCGTGGAAACGATCTTTGACAGCGTGGTGCGTTCCCTGCGCGCGGGCGACAAAATCGAAATACGCGGCTTCGGCAGCTTCCGCACGCGGCAACGCAAACCACGCGTGGGACGCAATCCGAAGACCGGTGAAAAAGTCGAAGTGCCCGCCAAGAAGATCCCTTTCTTCAAGCCCAGCAAGGAGTTAAAGGATTTGGTGAACGAAGGAGTCGGCGAGGCCGCGGCGCTTCCCGCACCGCCTACCGCGCCGCCCATGGCTTAAGACTTCAGAAGATAACATGCAGAACATGCGATCAGATTCTTACACTCTGACTTCTGCCTTTTGATTCTTGCCGCCCGGCCCGGATCCCCACCCCTGCCATCATGCGCCCCGTTCTGCCTTTTTCAGCGCGATACGAGAACAGCAAATCGGTCCGGCAGGACGTGCATAAGGGGGAAGCTTCGATACCCTTCGCGGCCAAGCCGACCGCCAATAGTTGTTGGCGATTCGCTTCCACCAGGTCGAGAAAAATCTTCTTCGGCAAATCGCTATGACCGGGGGCGCGTGCCGTGAGAAACAGCATAGGATATTTTTCGCGGACGGGATCGGTCTCCTCTATCTCGCGGAACAATTTCGCGGCATAGGCGAACTGGGAGGCGAACTGGTCTCGAACCTCTGGCCCTACCTCGTAACAGCAACCGTGAATGCCGGGGCCAATCGCGGCTTTAAGATCGCGCGCCCGGCTGCCGAAGTAGCGGCACATCTCGCCCACTCCCTTCTCGACGATCCTCTTGAGCGTCCCCCGCCAGCCTGCGTGAAATACGCCGACCGCGCGGCGCTTGGGGTCGACAAGGATGATAGGGAGACAATCGGCCGTCTGGATCGCCAGCCCCAAACCAGGTGTGGCGGTAATAAGTCCATCGCCGGCATGCTGCGATTCCGCGGGTGAATCGACGAACCGGATTATGTCGGAGTGAACCTGGCGCAGCGTCACGAACGGCCAAGGGTCCGACCCTGTGCCGGGCTCGCCCCCAGCCCCGAGTGTAGCCAGAAACGCCACACGGTTACGCTTGACCGCAGCCGCTGAATCGTCTTTGGTGAATCCCAGATTGAGCGCGTTGTTCCCATATGCGCGCGAGAATCCGCCCACGCGTGTGGAAAATCCGTGGACCAGCCAGGGAAGCTGGTTCAGATGCGCGGCGTGAAGAATATTGAGTTTGCTTTGCGCGAGATTCCGATTCAGCACCTATCCATGTTACCCGAGGCTACGACAATGGGCCGACCGGGCTCTGCCGAATCGCGTTCTCGGACCCCAGCCCGGAATTTCTCTTTTGCCGGGCAGGATCGAGTCTACGAGCGGCTGATTGCGGGTTTTCTGGCGTGCGGCTTCCAGGCAAGCCACCGTCAGTACCTGAGCGAACCGACCTCAGTCGTGCAAAAACGCGCTCCAGAGCCAGCCACATTTTTTTGCGTGGACTGTCGATTTGGGCCCCAGCCGTTCGACCACATAGTAGAGATTATGTCTGCCCCAAAGGAGGTCATGCTTTGGACGGCGGACCATCAAGAACAACGAACTCAAACGAATAAAGGAGAAGCAAAACTTATGGAAACCGGACCTACGCACGAGCAAGCTCAACTCCATCTGCAAATTTACGAACAGCGCCGGGAGGCACGTCTGCGCCAAGCACGCGACTGGTTCTTTAAGAGTTATTTCGTAGAGAATTTTGACGACGCCATGCGAATCGCGGCTCCCGGAACCGAAGGCGGAACATTCGCGATGATGGTGCTCGCTTACTGGGATCAGGCCTGCGCGTTGCTCAACTACGGCCTGCTTCACGAGGATCTGTTCTTTGAAACCACAGGGGAGTTTTTTGGCGTATGGGAAACAGCGAAATCAATGGTCCCGCAAGCCCGGGAGAAATTCCAGAACAAGCAGTTTCTGGCACACCTCGAAAAGGCCGCACAGCGGTATGAAGCCTGGATCGAGAAACGATCACCCGGCCATGTTGCCGCTATGCGTGGATTTATGAAGCAGATGCGCCAGCCCGCCGCGAAGGCAGCTTAGAAACCACGGGGAGAGCCTGCTTCGACTTTCACGACGGTGCCACGACGCAGGCTCGCTTTCCGCTCTTCGGGAGACGAAGAGTTTGGGACGTTATAGGATCGAATGTGCAGTGGAATGAAGGAGGAAGAAGGAATGAGCAGCGTACGAGTTCTGGTAGGGACACGCAAGGGTGCGTTCGTTCTAACCTCGGACGGCAAGCGCGATCAATGGGACGTCAGTGGTCCGCACTTCGCCGGCTGGGAAATCTATCACGTGAAGGGGTCGCCCGCGGATCCTAACCGGCTGTATGCATCGCAGTCGAGCAGCTGGTTTGGGCAGATCATTCAGCGCTCCGATGACGGGGGCAAAACATGGCATCAGCCGGGAACACCAGCCGGGGAAGCGCCCGCCCCCGGTCCTCCGAAGCCAGCAAGCAACAAGTTCGTCTACGACGCGTCCGATGAAAGCGGCAAGCCGCTCACCACTCATCAGTGGTATGACGGGACGCAGCATCCGTGGGAGTTCAAGCGCGTGTGGCATTTGGAGCCATCGCTCCAGGACCCCGATACCGTTTACGCAGGCGTGGAAGACGCCGCCCTCTTCCGCTCGACTGATGGCGGACAGAACTGGAGGGAACTCCCCGGACTGCGCGGCCATGGCACCGGCCCAAAATGGCAACCGGGCGCCGGGGGTATGTGTTTGCACACGATCATTCTCGATCCCAGCAATCCTCAGCGCATCTACATTGCGATTTCTGCAGCGGGAGCGTTTCGTACCGACGACGGTGGCAAAAGCTGGAAGCCGATCAACCGTGGTCTGCACTCCAAGTACATTCCTGACCCGACGGCTGAGGTCGGGCACTGTGTTCACCACGTCGCCATGAACCCATCGCGTCCTGGCATACTTTTTATGCAGAAGCACTGGGATGTGATGCGGAGCAATGACGCCGGCGATTCCTGGCGGAAGATCAGCGGGAACCTTCCCACCGATTTCGGTTTCGTGATCGACGTTCACGCGCACGAGCCTGAGACGATTTACGTCGTGCCCATCAAGAGCGACTCGGAACACTTTGTTCCCGATGGGAAGCTGCGCGTCTTCCGCAGCCGCGCAGGAGGAAACGAGTGGGAGGCGCTCACCAAAGGTTTGCCGCAAAGCAACTGCTACGTGAACGTGCTGCGCGACGCCATGGCCATCGATTCGCTGGACGAGTGCGGCGTGTATTTCGGCACCAGCGGTGGACAGGTCTACGCTTCGGCCGATGCTGGAGATAGTTGGGCTCCCATCGTGCGCGACCTTCCTGCCGTGCTTTCGGTGGAGGTTCAGACGCTGCCGTAATTTCTCGAGAGGCGTGTAAACTCTTCTGTGAAAGCGCAGGAGGTCCATGCCCTTCATCGATATTGGCACGCTCGATGTGATTGAACGCTTGCCCGGCTGGTACGGACGTTATTTCCACTCGCCGAGCATGACATTCGCGCACTATGACTTCCTCCACGGGTCGTCCATTCACGAGCACTTCCATCCTCAGGAAGAAGTCTATGAAGTGATCGAAGGCGAGCTCGAGGTAACCATTGACGGCGTGGCCCAGATCGCTCGAGCAGGTATAGTCGCGATTGTGCCAGGAAACGTTCCACACTCGGTCAAGGCCCTCACGGACGGGAGGGCCATCATCATCGATTATCCCCTGAGGCCAAATTTCGCATAAGCATGTTATGCGCAGATAGTTGTTGCTTTCGAATTCGACGGGCCGCAACCGCCCTGGCAATCTAAAAATCTTGAGAGATGCGATGCGAACCATTTACAACTTGATAACGGTGGTATTGGCCTGCGTGGAATTGCTAAGCGCAGCCCGCGCACAAACTGCAGAAAAACCCGATTTGAGCAAGCAGCCGACGCTCTATGTGGTTGGCTATGCCCACCTGGATACGGAATGGCGGTGGGAATATCCCCAGGTGATCGACGAATACATCCGCAAAACCATGGAGGATAATTTCAAACTTTTTGAGAAATACCCCCACTACATTTTTAACTTCAGCGGCGCGAACCGCTACCGCTTCATGCAGGAATATTTTCCCGCCGATTTCGCCCGAGTGAAGAAATATGTCGACGAAGGACGTTGGTTTCCAGCGGGCTCTTCCGTGGAAGAGGGCGACGTGAACACGCCCAGCGCCGAAACTATCATTCGGCAAATTCTGTACGGAAATAACTGGTTTCGCAAAGAGCTCGGGAAGGCCAGCGCGGAGTACATGCTGCCCGACTGCTTCGGATTTCCGGCGTCATTGCCGACAATTCTCGCGCACTCCGGAGTGAAGGGATTCTCCACACAGAAGCTGGTATGGGGATCGTCGGCGCCTGGCGGGGGCGTGGAGTCGCTGGAGAAAACGCCGGAGGGGACGCCGTTCAATGTCGGCGTGTGGATTGGCCCGGATGGCGAAAGTGTGCTGACGGGACTGAATCCGGGCGATTACAGTGGAGGAATTTACAGCGATCTTAGCAAGCCATGGCCGCCGCTCCCGCCCAATGCGGCTCTGGAAGACCTTAATAAGAGGCTGCAGCCGCTACAACAGAAAGTTCACAAGGCTGAAGAAAGTGAACAAACCCTGGATACGAAAGACCTCGAGGAGTTCCTCGACTTTCGGAATCAGCAGAGGGCGTTCTCCAAAGCCGAGCAGGATGGGGAACTGAATCGACATCAGGGTGACTGGGCGGCACGGGTTGAGCTGAACGGCAAGGTCACCGGTGTATTAACCGACTATCACTATTTCGGCACGGGCGATATCGGGGGAACTCCGGACGAAGAATCTGTAAAGCGGCTGGAAGCCATCGTGACGAAAGGCGCGGCAAGTTTCCCTTCCGGCCCAGATCCGCTCTTTTCTCGTCTTTCGCATGCTCAGGGGCCGCCGGTGAAAGTCGGCGATGGGCCGGTGCATGTGGTCTCCGCGACTGCCGAGCAGATGTTTCTCGATATCCGGCCGGACGAGGCCGCTGAACTCCCGCGCTATACCGGAGAAATGGAGCTTACCAATCACTCGGCTGGGTCGCTGACCTCGCAGGCATATCAGAAGCGCTGGCTCCGGAAAGAAGAATTGCTGGCCGATGCCGCCGAGAAAGCTTCCATCGCGGCAGAATGGCTGGGAGCGCGGCCCTATCCGCTCGAGCGGCTGAATGATGCGTGGACGCTGGTAATGGGCGGGCACTTTCATGACCTCGCTGCCGGCACTGCTACGCCCAAATCGTACGAGTTCGCCTGGAATGACGATGTGATCGCGATGAATCAGTTTGCCGGAGTGCTCTCAAACGCTACCGAAGGCGTGGCGGCGGCGCTGAACACCGAGACGAAGGGCGTGCCCATCGTTGTCTTCAATCCATTGAACATCGCGCGCGAAGATTTGGTCGAGGCGAGGGTGAGCTTCCGCGGTGGCGAGCCGAAATTTGTGCATGTGAGCGGTCCAGATGGGAAAGACGTTCCCGCGCAGATTTCGAAGGACAAAGTGGTCTTCGTCGCTAAGGCGCCATCCGTCGGCTACGCGGTTTACGACGTGCAGCCGGGATCAGGACCTGCCGACCACGGTATGAAAGTGTCGGAGAACTCACTCGAGAACCAGTTTTACCGGGTCAAGTTGAACCCCGATGGTGATGTCGCCAGCATCTTCGACAAGTCGCTAGGCAAAGAGTTACTGAGCGCTCCGGCCCGGCTGGCGATTTCCTACGACAACCCGGAGCACTGGCCGGCGTGGAACATGGACTGGGATCAGGAGCAGGCTGCACCGAAAGCGTATGTCGGCGGTCCGGCGAAGATTCGGGTGGTAGAAAGGGGCCCGGCGCGTGTGGCCGTGGAAGTTTCGCGAGAGGCTGCGGGCTCCAAATTTGTACAGACCATCAGCCTATCGGCGGGCGATGCGGGACAGCGCGTTGAGTTCAAAGACGTGATTGATTGGAATACGAGAGAGTCCAATCTGAAGGCGACGTTTCCGCTGACGGTTTCGAACGAGAGGGCCACTTACAATTGGGATATCGGCACGATCGAGCGACCGAGTGCGGAGCCGAAAAAGTTCGAGGTGCCCACACATCAGTGGATTGATTTAACCGACGCGAGCGGCGAATTCGGCGCAACGATCTTGACCGATTGCAAGAATGGATCGGATAAGCCGAACGATCATACGATTCGATTGACGCTGATCCGAACGCCCGGAACCCGCGGAGGTTATGCGGACCAAGGCACGCAGGATATTGGACATCACGAATTCGCTTACGGAATCGCCGGGCATGCGGCGGGCTGGCGCGACAGCGGGACCGACTGGCAAGCGCAGCGGTTGAACGATCCGATGATTGCCTTCGAAACTTCACAACATGCGGGCGCGCTAGGACGGGAATTTTCTTTACTGAAGGTCAGCAATCCGCGAATTAGAGTCCTGGCGCTGAAGAAAGCGGAAGTGAGCGACGAGATCATCGTGCGACTGGTGGAACTGGATGGTAAACCGCAGGTAAATGTCCGCGTGGCCTTTGGAGCACCCATCGTCGCCGCACGTGAAGTCAATGGGCAGGAGCAGCCGGTGGGAACGGCAACGGTGAACGGTGGCGCGGTGGTTACTTCGTTCTCTGCTTATCAGCCGCGCAGCTTCGCAGTGAAGCTAGCGAAAGGGTCAACCAAAGTACTGGCAGTGCAATCGGTGCCGGTCCCATTGAAATATGATCTCGCCGCTGCGAGTAATGACGGGACACGCTCAGTGGGAGGGTTTGACAGCCAGGGAAACGCGCTGCCTGCAGAGATGCTGCCGGAGCGGATCAGGTTCGACGATGTGCAATTCCAACTCGCCCCAGCGAAGACGGGCAGGCCCAACGCAGCTGTAGCCAAGGGGCAAATCATTGATCTGCCATCGGGCCAACATAACCGGGTATACGTATTAGCAGCTTCGGCGGACGGCGATCAGAAAGCGATATTCGAAGTCGGCGGCAAGAGAGTAGAACTGAATATCCAAGACTGGGGCGGATTCATCGGCCAGTGGGACGACCGGCAGTGGAGTTCGAAAGATACTTCGCACGACGATTATGGCGAGATGACTGGCATAAAGCCGGGCTACATCAAGCGCGCCGACCTGGCGTGGTATTGCTCGCACCATCACACCGCCGCGGGACAGAACGTGGCTTACCGGTACTCGTATTTGTTCGCGTACCCGATCGATCTTCCGGCCGGCAGCAAGAGCATTAAATTGCCCGACAACGAAAAGATTCGCGTTCTGGCTATCTCTGTGACCGAAGAGAATCCGGAGATCAAACCGGCGCAGCCGCTCTATGACTTGCTTGCGACGCCGACCGCTGACTCGGCAACGCTCAGCCGAGTGCAACCATAGGAAGGCATGCGTGCTGTCGAACACTTCTTTGGGCTGCACGGCGCTAGAGTTTTAATTGATCGTCAGGGGAATGCTTAGCACAGAATCAGGATTCCCGCTGGTATTGCTGACGGTGTAGGAACTGACTGTGACGGCATAATTTCCGGGACTGGTTCCGTTGCCACTTCCGCCTCTAGGCAATCCCGGCGTGTTGGCGATGGTCGTCAACTTTACGGTAGCGGAGCCACGGCCGGTCTTGCCGAAGTCTACGGTGTAGTTATTCAGGGCATCGCCGGAGTTGATCGAGCAGGTCGCCTTGGGAGCCGTGGTCGTACAGGAGAGATAGACGCGCCCGGTGCCATTGGTCGAATTCAGGCTGAGCATGGCGCTACCCGCACCGCCCGACTCCACGCTGATAGGGGCAGCGCTCATGGTTGGCCCTGCGACCGCCGACGGCTTATACCAGCGAACATAGTCCACCGTCATTACGGCAGGATTGGGCGTGTTGCCGTCTGCGGGCCCCGGCCAACTGCCAGTCCCGCCCACGGCGAGATTCAGCAACAGAAAGAATGGACGATTGAAGTCCCAGGTGAAACCTGCCGGAAGGTCATTGACGGTGCGAACCAAGAAGACATTGCTGGGATCGTCAACGTAGAATTGCACCATGTTAGTCGACCAAATTGCGCCATAACTGTGGAAGGCAGTGACGCTGGAGCCGCTGTGATCTTTGATGGGAAACGTGTACGACTGCCCCAGACCGTTTTCGCCACAATAGCAACTGCTCGACGAATTCCCGCCATGAATGGTTGAGCGGAAGGCATTCGGTCCCAGTCCGCCTGAGGCCGGAACGTTCTCCATGAAGTCCATTTCGCCTGAGGCCGGCCAGCCTACGCCGCCAATGTTGTAGCCAAGCGCCCAGAAGGCGGGCCAAAGTCCTGCCCCGACGGGAAGAGAAATGCTCGATTCCAGCCGGCCAAATTGAAAGTTCCGCAGATTCTTCCCCGTGTTCAGGCGAGCGGAGGTCCAACTGCCGCTGTTTGGCGTCACGCTGGAATTGATCTTGATGGCCTGAATGATGAGGTGCCCATTGCCATCAATGTAGGCATTCGGTGCGGCGGAAACGCAGGGCGGCGTGCTGCTGCCCGGCGCGCAGTAGTACTCCACTTCATTGTTAACGTTCAGGATCCCAGTGTCGTACTGCCAGTTGCTGCTGTTTATGGGGCTGCCGGCGGCGACGTTGAACTCGTCACTCCAGGCAAGCGTCCAGCTTTGCGCGGCGCAGGCGACGGGGAATAACATACAAACTAAGCCGAGAGCCCGCAACCTGCGCCGATTTCCTCGCACGGAAAGAAAACTGCGAGAGGAATGCGCGGATTCCATTCCGACCCTTTCAAGAGAAGATCGTGCAACACATCATAACGATGGAGCGAGAATACGACAACGGCTTGCTGCCGGACTTTTACCGAATCCAGTCCATCCGTCAAACAAGTTCAATGGGGACAGGGACAGGTGAGAAAATGCACCACTGTGAACTTCAGGTCTTGATTGCTGTATTCTTCGTGCAATGCGTTTATTTCTTATCTGGGGTCTCTTGTGCGCGGCAACGTTGGCCCAGACGGGGCCAGTCCGGCCAAATTCTGCCTCTCCCCGGAGACAGAGTTCGACGGCCATCGCGGTTCCACATTTCGAAGACATCGGCAGTCAAGCTGGTTTGACCGTCTCCCACATTTCTTCGCCAGCCGCAAAGTACATCATCGAATCGGTGAGCGGCGGAGTCGGCCTGATTGACTGTGATAACGATGGCAAACTGGACATCATCACAGTCAACGGTTCGAACGTCGAGCGCTACCGTCAACAGGGTGGCGATCCCATGATTACGCTTTACCATCAGGACGCCGACCTCAAGTTCACCGACATCACAATACCGGCTGGACTCACGCGCCGGGGCTGGGGTATGGGAGTGGCCGTGGCGGACTACGACAACGACGGTCTTCCCGACATTTACGTTACCGGGTACGGAGGAAATGTTCTCTACCACAACCTGGGGAACTGCAAGTTCGAAGACGTGACCGAAAAGGCGGGGGTTGGCGGCGGAGAGTTGAGCCTGGGCGCAGCCTGGGGAGACTACGACCGTGACGGTAACGTGGATCTATTTGTATCCCGCTATGTCCACGTTGACATGAACAAGCTCCCGGAGTTAGGCAGCAACGAAAAGTTCTGCCGCTTTCGTGGGGTGCTGGTGCAATGTGGGCCCTGGGGTCTGCAGGGAGAAACCGATCTGCTGTTCCATAATCGCGGGGATGGCAGATTTGAAGAAGTCTCGAAGAAGGCGGGGGTGGACAATGCTCACCACTACTACGGCATGGGGGTTGAGTGGGCTGACTACGACAACGACGGTTGGCCGGACTTGTATGTAGCCGACGACGCCGGGCCTAATTATCTTTTTCGCAACAAGGGCAACGGAACATTTGAGGAAGTCGGTCTGATGCTCGGGGCCGACCTTAGCGGAGACGGCCAGGAGCTCGGTTCCATGGGCGTTGACATGGGAGACTACAACCACGACGGACGTCTGGACATCTTTGTGACGGAATTCGTGGATCAGTCGGACACTTTGTACCACAACAAAGGAAAGAACGGCTTCGAGGACGTGAGCTGGAACTCTCACGTGGCGCAGCCGAGCCATCCTTACGTGGGCTGGGGCACAGGCTTCTTTGACATGGATAATGACGGCTGGCTCGATATCTTCGTGGCGAATGGCCACGTCTATCCACAGGTGGATACAATTCCTGATGCGGCCCATTTCCGCCAGCCCATGCTGCTGTTTCGAAACAGGCGGGATGGAACGTTTGATGAAGTTGCATCGGCCGCGGGGCTCAACAGTGCTCCTCTGCAGTCGAGGCGGGGGGCGGCGTTTGGAGACATCAATAATGATGGCTGTGTGGACATTGTCACTTTGAACTGGGGACAGCCACCGTCGCTGCTGCTGAATCACTGTCAGAACGGTTATCATCGCGTGCTGTTCAAGCTGCTGGGAACCAGGAGCAACCGGCTTGCGATTGGCGCGCGCGTCACTGTGCGGACCGGCAGTCTTACACAGTTCAGCGAAGTGAAGGGCGGCAGCAGTTATTTATCACAAAATGATCTTCGCCAACATTTTGGCCTGGGAAGCAACAACGTCATGGACGAGGTGACCGTACGCTGGCCGAGCGGGCAAAGCGAGGTTTTCAAGAATGTCCCAGGCGACTTCATCTATGCCGTTGTGGAGGGGCAAGGCATCAAGTCCAAGGTTCCGCTCCCTGCGGCCGAAGCCGCTGCTTCGCCCGTGCGGCCCGAAGTAGGCGATGCTACAACCACCGGCCTGAAGGTCGTTCGTCCGTAGAGCCGTCGGCACGGTCTCCGCCTTGCCCGAGGGAAGATGAAAAGACGAATCGGGATTGTGGATTTTCGCTGATTTGCGTGGTTTTGATGGATATGCTGAACACGAGTGGGATAGACCAGGCTTACGCGCGCCAGCAGATGATTCAGTTCCTGAAAGATCTGCCCCAGACCGGCCAGCACCAGACCAATCTGGACACCGTCAAGCCGAGGCGGGGCTCAAGTTCCTTGCGTAGAGGTGAAACAGGAGCAGCATCAGACCTGTGGCGGCGAGCGGAACCGTCAGGCCGACCCCCAAATTATTGAATTCGTGGGAGGAAAAGCCCACAGCCCAAGGCAGAAAAGAGCCCCCGAGATTGGCCATGGTGAACATGACAGAGCCCAGCCGTGAGGTCGCCGGTCCAAATTCATACGCTAATCGGGAGATGGTAATCGGGTAAACGGCAGCCAGTCCGAAACCTGCCACCGATACGCTGCTCAACACCGGAGGGAGGGCTCGCGAGAAGATAAGTCCCGCCATTCCGAGGAATGCAAGCAGGAGTCCGGCGCGCGCCGTTGTAATTTCGCCTGTCTTCTTCAATACCAGGGTCGTCGACCATCTTCCGACCATCAAGGCAGCGTAAAAGAACGAGGGCGTCATTACCGACAATGTCGGCGACGAACTCCCGAGGGCTTTGGCGTAGGACGCGATCCAACCGCCGAACGCGTTCTCCGCGCCGACATACAGGAAAAATAAGGCAGCAAGGATAAAGAGCGACCGCCAGCTCCCATGAGCCAGCAAGGCGTTAGGGCGCTCATCCTTGCGCTCCAGTATGGGTTCGACCGCAGGTTCAACAAAGGACTGGAGGCTTGCAATCGCCAGCAGCACCAACAGCAGGAATCCGGCAAGCGCGACCAGGAACAGTCGAATCTGATCGACTTTAGCCGCTGCAGCCACGATAAAAGGGCACGCTACAGCGCCTACACTCCATGAGAAATTAAGCAGACTGAGGGCCGCGCTGCGCCGGTCGGCGTTCATCGCCGCGACAAGCAGGTTGGCGGCCGGAATCGAAAGTCCGAGACCAATCCCGTAAGAGAAAATGCAAATCAGCCCTGGGAAGCGCGAACTGAACGGCAGGCTGCCCACGCCAATGACCATGGCAAAAAGGCCGGCGATGATCGCGAATCGGTATCCCCAACGAGAAACAATGGGGCCAGAAAACCCTGTTCCGATGGCCGCTCCGAGGAACTGCGCCGTGAAAAGGGTGCCGGCTTGCCCATAGTTCAGCGACCAACGGGCCGACAGCATGGGCAAAAGCGGACCGAGAAGTACCGTGACCATTCCGATAGGAACGAAGGCAGCGTGAGCTGCCTTATTCGTAGACGACGCGGAATCGGTGTGCGATAGTGCCGGCCGCATGGTGTTCCTAGCCTACAGAATACGCACCCAAGTCCGGAGACGAGATGTTCATTTCTTGTCCTGTCTTGTCTTGATAGGGTTAAGACCTGGCGCCGGAGAGAGGCGGAGGAGGAGCCGTGGATTGCCGCACCACGAGTTCTGGTTCGATGGGGATTTCCGCCGGGCAATCGGTTGCGCCTTCGATTCGGGAAAGCAACGCTTGCGCTGCGAGTCGCCCCATATCGGCCAGGGGTTGCCGTACGGTGGTCAAGCCCGGATTGCTGAACGCGGCGCCCTGGATGTCATCGAACCCAATCACAGAGACGTCCTGCGGGACCCGCAGTCCCGCCTCCTGGAAGGCTCGAATCGCCCCCAGGGCAGAAATATCATTGTAGGCAAACAGCGCAGTGAACGGAACTTTGCGCTCAAGAAGCTGTTTGGCAAAGGGATAGCCGAGTTGTGGCGTAGGGTCGTCGATGTCGATCTGCACGGTAAGCTCGGGCCTGATTTTGATCTTCAAATCCTCGGCGACTTGGCAAATGGCTTGCCAGCGGTCTTCGGAATCTGAACTAAAGGACTGTCCTTTCATGAACGCGATGTCCTTGTGTCCCAGTTGCAGCAGGTGATGGAGGGCGGAGCGAGCGGCGTGCTGATGATCCAGCACAATGTTGGTAACACCGGGAAAATTCTGGTGTCCAGGGACCGCCACGGTTGGCAACAGGAGCGCCCCAGTCAATTTCATGTCCACGGTGATAAAGCCTTCGACACCCCGTTGCATCAGAAGCTGAGAGTATCGATTCAGTAATTCAGGATTGTGGCGGTGAACGACGGTAAGAAAGAAATAATCTTTTTCCCTAAGATATTCTTCGATCCCGCTGATCACCAGGGAACCATAAGAATCCCCAATCTCCTCCGCGATTACTCCAATCATGTAGGTACGCTTGTTGCGCAGGCTACGGGCAAAAAAATTAGGGCGATAATCCAGTGCTTTCGCAGCGGCATGAATCCGATTTTTGGTGCTCTGCGGAATGGAATGAGCAGAGGGTGCGTCGTTCAACACTGCGGAAACTGTGCCAGGCGTGAGCCCGACCTGTTGCGCAACCATTTTCAGCGTGACCACTGCCGGCTTAGGGCGGGGCTTTCTTACTTGGCCCATAATTGAGATCGTCTCCGATCAGTTTGAATCACGGCGAAAGACGTTGACTTGTCAGAAGGTCTTTATATCAGATGGGGAGCGTTCCTACCGGCTCTCGCCCTTTGGGATTAGGTTCAGACGCCCGCCACGTTCAACCAACGTTTTTTTGGCACGATAAGTTCGTGTTATAAACAATAACGATTTTGTAGACCTCCTAATCTCCATCTGACTTGAGCGAGAACCTGATTGTTCGGAGGAACTGATGAAGCGACGGGTCGGGTATGCCGCGGGTCTGTGCTTGTGCGCGGGACTGTTGGCCGGTTTGGCCTACGGGGCAGACTCCATTCCTAAAGCCGCCTGGAAGAGAGGGATCGGCGAGCCGTTAAGCGCTCCGGGCACCAGGAAAGCCAATCTTCAGGTTATCGACGACGGCTATTGGCAGGGCGCGCCGGTGGGCGGATTCGGATCTGGCACATTTTCGCGAACATTCGCGGGGAATTTTTCGCGATGGCATCTCAAGACGGGTGTTCACAAATATCAGACCCTTTACGCCAATCAATTCGCAATGTATCAACAGACTGAAGGATCGAAGGCAAGCATCGCTCAAGTCTTGTCTACCGATCACCCGACGTCAAATTCGTTGAAAACCTGGAAGTGGGATTATCCGGTGGGAGCGGGTAACTACTATGCCCTTTATCCCAAGTCCTGGTACGACTACCGCTGGAACAAGTTTCCCGCGCACGTCACTTTGGAACAGTTTTCTCCCATCCTTCCGAACAATTATCGTGAAACCAGCTATCCCGTCGCAGTTTATCGCTGGCATGCCAACAACCCCACAAGCCAGACGGTTCACGTTTCGGTTTTGTTGTCGTGGACGAATATGGTCGGCTGGTCGCGTGGAGTTTCCAGCAATTTCAGCGAGCACCTCAGTGAAGGCAACTGCAACCGGTTCGTAGCGGATTCGCGGGCCGGCGTATCCGTAAAGGGTATTATTTTCGATCGCCATCGCATCGGTTCAACCGTTACCGATGAATGGGACGGGCAGATGGCGATTGCCTCGTTGGAGTCTCCAGGCGTGGAAGTTAGCTACCAAACCACGTACTTGCCGGACGCGGATGGGGATGAAGTGTGGGCGCCTTTTTCCAAAGATGGCAGGCTCGGAAATAACGATCGGCAATGGGTCAGCAGCGGGGAAAATCTTGCCGGCGCGATCGCGATCAGTTTCACCCTCAAGCCAGGTGAAAGCCGCATCGTCCCGATGGTGGTTTCCTGGGACTTGCCGGTGGTTGAGTTTGGATTTGGCCGTAAATGGTATCGGCGCTACACCGATTTCTACGGCACCAGTGGAACCAACGCCTGGAAAATCGCCGCCGACGGATTGACGAATGCAGCGCCATGGAGCGACGCGATCGACTCCTGGCAAGCGCCCTACGTGACGGATGAAAGCAAGCCGCTCTGGTATCGCGGCGCCCTCTTCAACGAATTGTACGTGTTGGCTGATGGCGGTTCACTCTGGGGGCGTCCCGTGGACTCGCCTCAAGGCACTCAGTCGACGTTCGGCTTTCTCGAATGCTTTGACTACCCCTACTACAACACCCTGGACGTTTTATTCTACGGATCGTTACCGTTGGTCAAGTTTTGGCCGGACCTGGACAAACAGGTGATGCGTCAGTTTGCCGACACTGTTCCCACCGAGGTCGAGGACAAATATATGTGGGTATGGAAATCGCAACAGACTGGCAAAGACCAGTTCCGAACGCGCAAGGCCAAGGGCGCGGTTCCACACGATCTCGGAGTGCCGAATGAAGACCCCTTTATTCTGGTCAACCAATTTAGCTGGCAAGATACGAATGGCTGGAAGGATCTGAATCCGAAATTCGTATTGATGGTTTATCGAGACTTTGTCTTCAGCGGGCGCAAGGATACTGCTTTTCTGCGTTACACCTGGCCTTCGGTAACCGAGGCGCTGGCTTATGTGAGTCAGTTTGCCGATAGCGGCGACGGCATTCCCCAGAATGATGGTTATCCCGATCAAACCTACGACGAATGGTTGGTGCGAGGAGAAAGCGCGTACTGTGGAGGGCTATGGCTGGCCGCGCTGCGTGCCGCTGAGGAAATGGGCCGGTTGCTCGGCGATACGAGTAACGCGTCAAAGTATCACGAACTGTTTACCCGAGGACAGGCGAGTTACATCAAGAAACTGTGGAACGGAGAGTACTTCCTCTACGACACCCAAAGCGAATACCGGGACGATATCCAGGCTGAGCAGCTTGCCGGACAGTGGTACGCGAATATGACGGGACTGGGGAATCTGGTGCCGCCGGAAATGCAACGCAAGGCGCTTAAGAAAGTTTTCGACTTCAATGTCATGAAGTTCGCGAACGGCGAGATGGGTGCCGTAAGCGGCATGACAGCGGATGGCGGCATCATACAAAAGGGCGACAATGAGCAGGTGGGCGAGGTCTGGACCGGTGCAACATTCAGCATCGCTGCTCTGATGTTGAGCGATGCAATGAAAGAAGAAGGCTACCGTACTGCCTGGGGCGTGTACCACGTTGTGTACGAAACCAAGGGATACTGGTTCAGGACGCCGGAAGCCTACGACATCACAGGAAACTTTCGCGCCTCAATGTACATGCGGCCGGCAGGGATCTGGGCGATGGAAATGACTGCTCCGCCCGGCGGGACTTCGATTTCTGCGGCTTCGAATTCTGAAGGGCGGCGCACTGAAGATGCAGCGGCTGCTTTCTCCGGCTCTCAAACACAAAAACAACAAAAACGATGAGCATCTCCCTTTTGCGGATGGCAAGATGCGGTCTGCATCGACACCCGGTGAGGTCGGTGGCTCGAGAGCTGTCCGATTCATGTGATACTCTCCTCGCGACGAGGTGCGAATATGCATGGTTCGATTCGGGCTGCCCGGCTCGGAGTGGCAGTACTAGTTTTCCTTTCCTGGGTATCAGTTGTGTTCGGTCAGCAGCCGGGCCAGTTGCCCGCTCCTAAACAAGGCGACTACATTTCCCCCAATTTCCATTTCAAATCAGGCGAAACGCTGCCTGAGTTGCGAATGCACTATGCAACTTTTGGAAATCCGCTCCGTGATGCGAACGGCCGGGTTACGAATGCCGTGCTGCTTTTGCATGGTACGACTGGTAGCGGCGGTCAATTCCTGGCGCCACAGTTTGCCGGTGTATTGTTTGGGCCGGGGCAACTGCTCGACGTCACGCGGTACTACGTCATACTGCCAGATAACATTGGTCACGGAAAATCCAGCAAGCCAAGCGATGGGATGCACGCCCATTTCCCCCAGTATGACTATGACGACATGGTCGCGGCGCAACATGAGTTGCTGCAAAAAGGAATGGGCGTAAACCATCTGCGCCTCATCCTGGGTACCTCGATGGGATGCATGCATTCCTGGGTTTGGGGCGAAACCTATCCCGACTTTATGGACGCACTCATGCCTCTGGCCTGCCAGCCAGCGCCGATCGCGGGGCGGAACCGTGCCTGGCGCAAGATGGTGATTGACGGGATTCGCGACGACCCCGGCTGGCAGAAAGGCGACTATACCAGCCAGCCTTGGTCCGGACTGAAAGTCGCGGCCGAGATGTTCTACACAGCCGCGGGTTCAGCTCTGCAGATGCAAAAAAGCTTTTCCTCCCGCGAAGCAACCGATGCAGCGATTGCCGAATTCGTAAAACAGTTTTCCGCGAGCCACGATGGTAACGACCTGCTTTACGCGATGAGTGCTTCGTGGAATTACGATCCCTCGCCGCAGCTCGAGAAAATAACAGCGCCAGTGATGTTCGTGAATTCAGCCGATGATTTCATCAACCCTCCAGAACTCGGAATTGCGGAGCGCGAGATCAAACGAGTGAAGAGAGGCCGGTTTGTGCTGCTCCCCATCTCCGAGCAAAGCGATGGACACGGTTCGCATACGTGGGCTGTGCTTTGGCAACAGTATCTGAAGGAGGAGCTGGACTCCTCCCAACATTAAGGTTCCGGCTTAATCCCTCGCTGGAATAATCTCCGCAAGTGCGAGAGAATGTAGAGTTGTGTCTGGCGGAGAAAAACCGTCCTCATACCCCGCAGCAATGCTTTGCGAGGTCCTCTGCATTTCGCCAGGGATAGCGTATTCCGCGTTTCATTTTACGGGAGACAGGAACCACCATGGCCACCATTACGATAGAAGTCGAGGCAGCCGCGCGTAGCCCTCGGCACGCGAAGCTGGAGCGCTGGGTCGAAGAAGCTGCCCAGATGTGCAAGCCCGATCGGATTCACTGGTGTGATGGTTCGACCGGGGAATACCAGGCCATGCTCCGGCTGATGGTATTGATCGGCACCGCGATCCCGCTGGATGCGGCGAAGCGTCCCAACAGCTTTCTGGTTCGATCAGACCCTGCAGATGTGGCCCGGGTCGAGGATCAGACTTTCATCTGCTCTCGAACCAGGGAGGATGCCGGCCCCACTAACAACTGGGAAGATCCAGCGAAGATGAAGCAGAAGCTGGCAGGATTATTTGCCGGCGCAATGGTGGGCCGCACCATGTTCGTGGTTCCTTACAGCATGGGGCCAATTGGATCGCCGATCTCAAAGATTGGAGTAGAGATTACCGACTCACCTTACGTCGTGGCCAGCATGCATATCATGTCGCGCGTGGGAAGCCACGTGCTTGACGTTCTTGGCGAAGGCGGGGAGTTTGTTCGCGGGTTGCACTCGATCGGAGCACCGTTGGCCCCCAATCAGCCGAACGCGACATGGCCTTGCAATGCCGAGAATAAGTACATCTGCCACTTTCCAGAGACGCGTGAAATCTGGTCGTTTGGTTCCGGTTACGGCGGCAATGCGTTGTTGGGTAAGAAGTGCCACGCGCTGAGAATTGCCTCTGTGCAGGCGCGCGATGAAGGCTGGATGGCCGAGCACATGTTGATCCTGAAGCTGATCAACCCGTCGGGGCAGGCGAAGTACATGACCGGTGCCTTTCCTTCGGCGTGCGGGAAAACCAACTTGTCGATGATGATCCCAACCCTCCCAGGCTGGAAGGTCGAGACCATCGGGGATGATATCGCCTGGATGAAATTTGGCGCGGATGGGCGGCTTTATGCCATCAACCCAGAGTTTGGCTTTTTTGGCGTAGCGCCAGGCACGAGCATGAAGTCGAACGCCAACGCCATGCTCAGCGTAACCCGGGACTCCATCTTCACGAACTGCGCAATGACGATGGACGGTGACGTTTGGTGGGAAGGGATGACCGAGCAAAAGCCCGCCAAACTGGTGGACTGGCTGCGTCGGCCATGGACTCCTAACTCAGGTCGGAAGGCGGCGCACCCGAATGCTCGGTTTACCTGTGCTGCGTCGCAGTGTCCGGTGATTGCCCCCGAATGGGAGGATCCGAAAGGCGTCCCGATCGATGCCATCCTCTTCGGGGGAAGGCGCGCTGGAATCGTACCCCTGGTCACCGAAGCCTTTAATTGGCAGCATGGAACGTTCCTCGGGGCCACTGTCAGCAGCGAGACCACCGCCGCAATCACTGGAAAAGTGGGACAGTTACGCCGTGATCCCATGGCGATGTTGCCGTTTTGCGGTTACCACATGGGTGACTACTTTGCCCATTGGCTGAAGATGGGTTCGCACACAAGTGCGTCGAAGCTACCGAAGATTTTCTACGTCAATTGGTTTCGCCAGGACAAGAGCGGCAAGTATCTGTGGCCCGGCTACGGTGAAAATAGCCGCGTGTTGAAATGGATCTTTGAACGGTGCGACGGTAAAGTGCATGCCGAGGAAACTCCCATTGGACGCATTCCAGAAGTTTCTGATCTCGACACCAGGGGGCTGGACATCCAAGGCGCGCATGTGGACGAGTTGCTCAGCGTCGACATCGAGGGTTGGCTGGCCGAAGTGCCATTGATTAAAGAACACTTCGCCCACTTCGGCAGTCATCTGCCGGAAAAATTGAGTGCTGAGGTCGAGGCTCTCGAAGAACGCCTCCGAGCAGCGAAACGATAAGCATTCCGGAATGAGAGCCGCGTCCGGCTTTGGTATCAGGTCCTGAGCTTAGGCGAGACCTGAGGTCAGGGAACCTCGGACCGCCCTGAGATCCTCAGGGGGGCGAATAGGCAGCATATTTTCACAATAGCTGGAGCGGTTTTTGATATAGTTCCCCCCTGTTATGCCGCGTCCCGCGACGAACGATGTTATCCCTCCGGCGTCCGGTCCCGTCCCCGCCATCGCTCCAGCCCTCACGCGAAATCAGATTCGCGGCTTCTGGGCATCGTGGGGCGGATGGACTCTCGACGGCATGGATTCGGTGGTTTACGCACTGGTGCTCGTGCCGGCGATACGCGATTTGCTGCCTCGCTCAGGCATCGTCGCCAACAAAGGCAACATCGGCTACTACGGATCCTTGTCATTTGCCTTGTTTCTAGTCGGTTGGGGACTCGCGTTTTTGTGGGGTCCGATCGGCGACAGGTTTGGTCGCGTTCGCACACTGATGCTGACCATTGTTTGGTATTCGGTTTTCACATTCTTGAGCGCTTTCGTCACCAGCGTTTGGCAGCTTGCTATTCTGCGCCTGCTCGCCGGAATTGGCATTGGCGGAGAATGGGCCATGGGCGGAACATTTGTCGCGGAAGAATGGCCCGAGAGCCGGCGCCGCATGGGCGCGGGCTTCATGCACACGGGTTACTACGTCGGTTTTTTTCTCGCCGCACTAGCCAACTACGGCATCGGCAGCCGCTACGGATGGCGTTCCATGTTTATTGTCGGTGGCTTGCCAGCTCTCTTGCTGGCATGGATTCGGCACGGCGTCGTGGAACCCGCTGCCTGGAAGAAGAAAGAAGGGGTGATTCGTTCATGGGCGATCTGGCGTCCATTCGCCACCCTGTTTTCAGCAGCCTTGCGCCGCCGCACCGTTGTGAACGCCTTGTTGATGCTGGCGTCTATCTGCGGTCTGTGGGCCGGTACGGTCTACGTTCCCGCGGCAATCACAGCGCTAGCCGAAGCTGGGGGGCACATCGGTCCGGCTGCCGCCCAAATCGCCTCCTGGGGAGTCATGCTGGTTTCTTTCGCCACGATTCTCGGTTGCCTGGCCATGCCGTCGCTGGCGGAGCGGCTCGGCCGCCGCGGCGCTCTTGCCTTATTCTTTGCCCTCATGATGGTGTTTATAGCGCTCACCTTTGGCAAGGTCTTCTACCTCGGGCCGAGCGCGCTTCCCATTTTTTTTGTCTGCCTCTTTTTCCTGGGTCTGGGGGGAGCCAACTTCGCCGTTTACACGCTCTGGCTGCCGGAACAATATCCCACTGAGTGCCGCGCCAGCGCCTTCGCGTTTTCCACTTCATTTGCGCGATTCGGCGGCGCGGGGATTACGTTCCTTGTAGGAAGCGGCGTCCGCCATTACGGATCGCTGGGAATGCCTGTCGCACTCACTTCAATCGCCTTCGCCCTCGGACTCCTCCTGATTCCGTTCTCCGCAGAAACACGCGGCAAACACCTGCCTTCTTAGTTAGCAAGTGATCGTGATCCCTTTTCATTTGCTGCTTTAGGCGCCACAGCGCCAGAGAGCGTCTCATCGTCTTTTGATGTTTTAACCGACCCTTTACCGATAAACATGAGGGTCAGCGACACTGCGCGCACGCGCAGTGAAAGCCAAGGCTCAGAAATGGACAGCCTCATGAATCCTTAACCCCTGGCAGTCAGGAGAAGTGATGCGCGCCCAGTATAAGAAAATCCCGCGCGGTGCAGCAGGTCTCAGAGAATTGCAGCCGTGCGGCAGAGGCCTCACGAGGGGCCGCCGAAACCGCTCGCGGGGACGACGCCGTCGTTGAGAAGGCCTTGACGCAGATGCACTCGATTTCCGAATCGGTGAGCGGCACGGCAAAGAAGATCGGGGAACTGGGACGCAGCACCGACCAGATCGGACGCATCGCGGGATTGACGATTGCCGATCAAACCAACCTGCTGGCTCTCTCAATGCCGCGATCGAGGCCGCACGCTCAGGAGAACAGGGGCGTGGCCTTGCAGTCGTTGCGGACGAAGTTCGGAAGCTGGCCGAGGCACCACCACCGCACGAAAGAGATCGCGCCGATGATCCCAATAGTCAAAGCACCGACCGACTCGCGCTTTCGCGGCGTCTACGAACTAGAAGGCGCCCTTAGTTAGAAAGATACAAAAAAGGCTCTCTTCCAGGCAAAAGAGAGCCTCTCTTTTTGTCACCGCTCAGCTTGGTTATGCCACACCCCGAGCCTTTATCGGCGTCGCGGCATTAACCAGGGGAGGTGTGAGCTCCGAGTCCCTGACCACACGAGCTGCCAGAGGCTTCAACCAGAGCAAGGCCATGAACGCAGCAATCAGATCGCAAATAATCATCGCCCAAAAGACCTTGGTCCAGGAACCGGTCTTGGCAAATAGCCACGCGGCCCCGGGACCGGCAAAGGCTGTTGCCACTCCCTTAGCGGTATACACGATGCCATAGTTGGTGGTGGCCCATTTGTTGCCGTAGAGGTCGCCGGTAATTGACGGGAACAGCGAGTAAATATTACCCCACGCGAAGAAACACAGGCCTGATAACGCCACGAACCAAACCGGGTGGCTGATCAGTTGGAGCAAAGCGTACACCGCGATTGCTTCGAGGACGAAGGAGATGAAAATGGCGTTCTCCCGGCCAATATGATCCGACACCCATCCCCAGAAGGGGCGGGTCAACCCGTTCAGGATGCGGTCAACCGTGATGGCCAGCACCAGAGCCGTCATGCCCCAAAGCACCACGACTTTATCCACGTGATAAGAGGAAGCCATGGGATTGAGTTGCACGGTGACCACAATACCGCCGAAGGCCAACATGGTCATCATCAGGTAAATGACATAGAAAGACGGCTGGCGTAGCATTTCCCACGGTGTCATGTCGACTGAGGATGTTTTCACTTTGGCTTTGATCTTTGCTTCCTTCTCTTTCCAGTTCGGTGGAGTCCATCCAACCGGTGGTCTGGCCAAGAACAGGGAAGCGGCCAGCACCACAACACCCTGAACGATTCCCCAGAAAATGAAGGTGTGTTGGTAGCCCGAGGTTTTCAACATGGCGGCAATCGGAGCGATTGTGGTCGCCGTGCCGATGCCGAAGGCGCCAGCGGTCAAGCCGACGCATAAACCGCGATGATCCGGGAACCATTTCAATGCGTTCCCAATGGTTCCTCCATAAACCGCCCCGGCACCGATGCCACCCAGTCCGTACCAGAAGTAGAGTCCATAAAGCGACTCCGTGCGGCCGGACCCGATCCAGCCCAATCCGGCCAGGACTGCGCCAATACCCAGCATGAATCGCGGTCCAATTCGATCTACAAGGAATCCCTCGAACGGTACAAGCCAGGTCTCCAATGCGACGAATAGAACGATGGTCCACTGCACCGCCTCTAGCGAGACGTGCAGATGAGCTTGTATCGGCTTGGTGAAAAGAGTCCAGGCGTACTGCAGATTCGCGATCGCCATCATGGCAACGATGCCGGCGACCAACTGGATCCAGCGGTTGGGAATACGCGAGGGGTGAATGAGAGAGGCCGGAGAGACCGGAGCCACAGCCATAGCTAAACCTCCATGACAGCCGTCAGACGTTAACAGCGTACTGCCAGAACGACTCGGTTTTGCAGACTTGACAGCTCGCTCAGGTGGCCCGTGAAATGAGAAATCGGTGGGTCACGGCGAACTGTAATATATACTGGTCCAGTTATCGAACCACTTGCGGCAGGGAAGTTACCACGTCCGCCAGCGACTGTCAAGAGCATACAAATCCTTCCTTTTCAGGATGTTTTTAGCTCTCCCCAGTCCCCCCCCGAGCGTCGGCAGGTGGTCGGAGACTCAAAGCGAATGGACGAGAGCCAACGATCGCAGGTCGACACCTACCTGACCCACCTTAACGGCCTCATGCGTCGTGGGTGTGAGTTGGAGGAAGCGCTTGCGAGCGAACCTTCCGACCCCGCGCACCTGACGGCTGCTCGCCGCTGGCATGAAGATTGTGGTGTGACCATCAATCAACTGTCTGGAGGGAGCAAGGCCCACTGGCTTGCCCGATCTTTCAGTGATGCCTTCCTGATACGATCGGCGAACGGCCAGGCGCTGGAAGGCGCCACGCATTCGGAGATTATCCAGCGCCTGTTAAGCGTCTTGCAGCAAGCCGTGTCCACACTTTCCCAGATGGAAGAGGGTGCGGCCCTCTCCGCATCGTCGCAGGCTCCGGCTCCGCGGCGGTTCGAGTTCGTTCACAACCCTGAGCTCCGGCCCGTCGTCGAACGGGCCTTCACCGATAGCCGGCGCGCCCTTGAGCAGGCGGACTACAGCCTGGCGCTGCTCACTTCCTGCGGAATTCTGGAAGCGATCGTCACCGATGCCCTGGAACACAAAGGGTTGACCGCTTTGATTGAATCAGGCGCACCCGCAGAAAAGATTTCCAAATGGTCGTTTGAAACGCGCCTCACCGTCGCGGAGCGGGCAGGATTGATTCGCGGCGGGTGCGCCCGTCTGCCAGCGGTGGCACGCAGGTATCGGGAACAGACCGAGTCGGCTGCCGGCCGTGAGATGGACGCTACGGTTACTGAGAGTGATGCACGAAAGGCCGGACAAGTGCTCCATGTGGTGATGAGGGATCTGGATCCGGGACGGTAGAGAAACGAACTGTCGCAAGAGCGCTAGTACAAGAGCGCCCACGATTGGAGAGGCGGTCAGTCTTCGAGGTCCTGCCGGAACACCGGCTGCGAGGGATCAAGGCTGCCATCGATGACAGCCACCAGCAGATTTCCAAAAGCGTTCGTCGCCTCTGGCAAAGAGGCATAGCCTCGTTCCCGTTGCAGCGCTCCGCCGTCGCCGTAGATCAGAGTGAAATAGCGACCCGACGAATACTGAAGTTCGAGCAGCTTATCTGGCATGTCTGGATCGCCCTGCTGGCCGAGCACGTCCATCAGCGCGACAGTCCACTGCCTGCCCTTAGGGTCAGTCACGACCTCGCGCTCCAGGAATTGCCATTCGTCCATGCTCCACAGGGGCATAATTATTCAAGGAGCTGCGCGAGAGCTCTTCCGACTTGCGCTCCGGTAAAGGGCTTCGGCACCAGCAGAACTTTGCGCGCTTTCCGCGAACGGAGGCTTGCCTCGGCCAGTTCCGGCGTGTCACTGATGATGACCACGGGAAGTTCGGCATGATTCGGATGGTGACGCACAGAATCGAACAACGACTCGCTCATGTCAAACGCCGTGCAGTCAAGCACTAGCGCATCGGCGCGCTGCTCCGCAATCAAGTCGTTGGCTGCTTCGGTGAATCCCGACGCGAAGACCTCATATCCGAGGTCACGCAGCGAGAAGGTCAGGAGCTCGGCAATCTCCGGCGTGTCATCGATCAGCAGGACGCGAGACACTACTTTTTAACCGCACCGGTGCCCGGCAGCCGCTTCTTCTTACCTTCCGAAGGCTCCAGATCCATCATCCAAATTCGCCCGCCAGCGGTGTAGTAGGCACGGTGATCGTTTTCGATCATCGCGCCCCAGGCCTCTAGCGTGCGCATAGCGAAGGTAACTCCCTCGAAGTTGTTACGCGCATGATTCAGCACTTCATTGGTGTGCCAGTTGTCAGTGAGGATGGCGTCGCCTGCGTGGACGCGCAGGACGGTATAGTAGCGGTCATACGCCGCTTCAGCACGCACATCGCGCGTGGCTCCGCGCTTCTTGCCTTCACTGACTATATAGCTTTCCTGTCCCTCAGGCTCGACTTCAGGTTCAGGACGATTGGGATTGGCAGTTCTGGTGTTCATAATGTTTGCGCCACCGCTTCGGCTTCGGCTGCGGCCGCCATGTTGGTTAGGTTTTTCGCTTCCGACGCCTGAATCAAAGCTTCGGGCAACTCGACACCCATCATGCGCCATTGCTCGTTGGCAAACTTCTGTAAATTGGCGATGTGCTCGGCGTGAAGATGGCCGAAACGTCCCTGCAGTTTCAGGTACTCCGATACCGGCCGCATACTTGCCGGACGGAAGCTGTAGTTGAAAGCACGCTTTTCGGGGTTCCACTCCCACATCGGATAGAGACCGCATTCAACAACCAGTCGTCCCAGATCGATCGAGCGCGGCGTCTCGTATACGAATCCTTTCTGGCAGGGCGTGTAGATCATCAGGTAAGCAGCGCCTTTGTGGTTGAGTCCCTTGCGGACCTTGTTCATCAAGTCGATGGGATAGCCCACACTCGCGGTCGCCACGTAGCAGTGGGGATGGCCCGCCGCCATCATGCGCGCCAGATCCTTGGGATAAAGTTTCTTCCCTTCGGGGACTTCCGGGCCAGGAGGCGAGAATGTGGTCATGCCGCCGTAGGGTGTGCGCGACGAAGCCTGAATGCCCGTGTTGGCGTACTGCTCGTTGTCGTAGCAGATAATCAGGCAGTCGTGATTCCGGTAGAGCGCGCCGGAAATTGAAGCGAGGCCGATATCGGACGCACTGCCGTCGCCCGCTTCGCAGATAATATTCGGGAATTTGCCCTTCCACTTACCTTTGCGAATCATCGCTTCATAAGCCGCAGCCACGCCGGCGGTGAAACTGCCGGCGCTGCCAATCTGCGTATGCGCCCACGGCACATTGTAGGGCGTGCACAGATACGAACTGTTGGCGACATACATGCAGCCAGTCGGTCCCACGAGGATGGTATTGTCCCCCGCGGCCTTGCTCGTCATCCGGTATTGAATGGAGGGTCCACAGCCAGCACACGTGCGGTGCCCGGGAACGAACGGTTCGGATGTCGGTAGCTCAGGATTGTAGAAACGCGCACCCTGGTTCGGGCTGTCTAGAATCGGCAGTAGCTGCCGCTCGACTTCTATTGTTGCCATATTAATTCTCCCATCGCAGAGCTAAAACGCTCTGGCTAATATTTTAGTAAAGGGCGGACATTTACCTCCGCCTTCGCAAAGATCGTCTATTCCTCGAATCCGACCCAGTGCGTGCGCTTTTCGATTTTGCCTCGTCGCTGCGCATCCAGCATTTTCTCCGTCATCCAGTAAAACTCTTTCAGCACAATGGCCTCACCGCCCATTCCCGCCATGAATGACAGCACCAGCGGGCGCTTCTCGCTCTCGTAGAGAGCCGCGACAGCCTCGGCGTACAGCACACCACCACTACTCACGCCGCCGAGGCCCATGTTCGTCTCAATCACGCCAACCACTTTGAATTTGCTGAGGACTTCCCGGACGCGCTCGGTGGGATAGGGGCGAATGGTTCGCAAGCGAACCATCCCGACCTTCAGCCCGCGTTCCCGCATATGTTGAATCGCGAAACGCGCCGTCACCGCGTGAGCGCCCTGCAAGAAGAAAACTACTTCGGCATCGTCGGTCATGAACTCTTCGATCCACGCGTCGTAGCGGCGACCGAAGATCTTTGCGAATTCGTCGTGCGCCTGCTCGATCACCGCCATCGATTCTTCCATAGCGCGAGCGCGTTCCAATTGCAGCGGCGGACCCTGCTCCGGCATAATCTGCGGGCCATGCGACACCGGATGCCGCGGATCGAGTGGGTAAGGATGCTTGTACGGCGGCAGGAACTCCTTCACCTGGCCGGTATCCGGCAACTCGACATCGCCGGTGATGTGAGAGACGAAAAAACCATCCTGGCAAACCATTTGCGGCAACAGGACCCGAGGATCCTCGCCGATTCGATAGGCGATCAGGTGATTATCGAAGGCTTCCTGAGCATCACAGGACCAGCCCATAATCCAGCCCATATCGCGCGTCGAGAGCGCGTCGGTATGCTCCGAACCGAAATCACCGGGAGGATCGAGCGTGCGGTCGGCGATCATCATCTGCACCGGCATGCGACTGCCCGAAATCGGCGAATAAAGTTCGTACGCAAACTGCACACCTACTCCCGAACTGCCAGTGAAGACGCGAGCTCCGCTCGACGCCGCGCCGTGCGCGATGCTCAATTGCGAGTGTTCGCTGTCGGCCACAATGTACTCGGCGTCCAGTTCGCCATTGGCCACCATTTGCGCCAGCGCCATCATGGTGGCCGTATAAGGACGAATCGGATACGCCGCGATCACATCGACGTCCGCATACTTGGCGGCTTGCGCCGACGCGACACAGCCGTTGATTCGAACCGTTCTCTTTTTTACATCTGCAAGCATTGCCATAAATTCACTCCGCACATTCCGCCCGCAAAGGCGAACGATAAATTGGTGCCACTCTAACTCTAAATATTCTTGGGTGCCCGGTCGCCCAGGTTTTTTAGTTCCTGCGCCTGCCGTCCGTGCAATCCTGGCGAGATCGCAAATGCCGTATCCATGCGCACGACGCCAGTGTCGAAGTCGAGTTCAGGAACGCCCTCAAGGCATCCCGTCGGACATTCCTCAATACACACGCGGCATCCTTTGCAGTAGTCGACAAGAATCTTGTACATGCCATTGGACCGCTCAGAACGCGCAATACAAGGCTCAGGGCAGACCAGATAACAGTTGTCACAGGCGTTACACGTACCGCAACTGAAGCAACGGTTGGCTTCCTCGACCGCCTGCTCTTCCGAGAATGCCTGGATCACCTCGTCCTGCGTTTTTTTCCGGGTTGCCGGCTTCAGCAGATCCTGCTGGACGCGCGGGAAATGCGGAAAGTAGGTCATGTTCATGCGATTCAGATCGAAGATGACATCGACGGGAATCGTCCGCGGCTGCAACCCCTCTCCGCGCAGAACTTTGTCCAGATTGAAGGCGACCCGCTTGCCGTCTCCCACGGCGTTCACAACCATCAGCGGCTGACCTGAACCCAGTTGTACGATGTCGCCTGCGGCAAAAAAGTTAGTGTCGCCGAGGCGTCCGAACTTGTCGATCTTGATGGTGCCGCGCTCGCTCTTGAATTCTGCCGGCAACCAATTGAGCGAGGCTCGCTGTCCGACCGCGATGATCACATTATCAACCGCGAAGCGCTCGGCGGGCGCGTCTCGATCCACGGTGATCGGCGAAGCGTTGATGGCGCCCGAGAACCGGGCCTTGTGCAGCTGCAATGCCTCAACCTTGCCATTGCCGAGCACGGCGGTTACCGCGCGCCCATGCATCAGGTCAACCCCTTCCTCGAGCATGTCGTGCAAATCTTCGGCCACCGCAGGCATCTCGTTGGGATTGCCCTCGACCGTGATCATGGTCACTTCCACTGCGCCTTGCCGCAGAGCTTCGCGCGCACAATCGATCGCGGTATTTCCGCCGCCGATGACGGCTACGCGCGCGCCCAGCTTGACCTTTGACGTGCCCATGCCGATGTCGCGAAGGAAGGGAAGTCCGTAAAGAACGCCCTTCTTGTCTTCGCCTTCGGCCTTCACACTGTTGGGCTCAGTCAGGCCCACAGCCAGCACGCAGGCGTCGTAATCTTTCTTGAGGCTGTCCCAGGTAACGTCTTTCCCGACTTCGACGCCGGTCTTGATCGTCACTCCGAGTTGTTCGAGACGCTCGATCTCGCGGTCGAGAATGTTCTGGGGCAGTACCCAATCTGGAATACCGCCGCGATTGAGTCCGCCCGCCTTCGGAGACTTTTCGAGAATCGTCACTTTATATCCGAGACGCGCCAGTTGGTAGGCGGCGCTGTGCCCGGCAGGACCGGACCCGACGACGGCGACTTTCCTGCCGTTGGACTTCCCGGGCTTCACCACGTCGTTCGTCAGTGCCTGGCCGAGATCGCCTAGAAAGCGCTCGACCGCGCGGATCGAGATGGCTTCGTCGTACTTTCCGCGATTGCAGGCCTGTTCGCAGGGGTGGTAGCAGACCCGGCCGGTGACCGATGGAAAGGGCATGTCTTCCTTGATGAGAGCGTAAGCGTCCAGATATTTTCCGCGCTTCACGAGGTCGAGATAGCCCTGAATCTTTTCGTTAGTTCCGCACGCGTTATTGCAAGGGGGCAACTTGTCGCGATAGACCGGTCGGATGGAGCGCCAGTTGCCGGTGGGAAAAAGGTCCTGCCCTTTTTCTTGCGAAGGCGCGGGGGTGATACCGGCGAACGGAATCTGAAGCCGGTCGGGAATATGAGTGCCTTTGGTCGACATTTAATCCTCTCCTACACCGCCACTGGATTCAGCGGCATAATGTGCAACTCGTTAAGTGCCACTTCGAATGCGTGCTTGTTGGCAATCATGGGCTCAATGGTTTTCATCTTGACGATGCCCGTGGTCTTGACCACAGCCGCAATCAGCGGAGCGGCGATATCAGGCGCGATCGATTTATTTCTCTCGGCGGCGCCTTCGGTCGAAAGGCGATCGAGTCCGAGTTCGCCGAGCCGGTAGTAAAGCCATTTGTGGTCGGCAATTTTAGCCGCATCCACACAGACCAGTTGCGCGAGCCGCTCCGCGCCGGGGACGAAACGAATCATGTAGTCCGGCGTGTAATGCGTGTTGATCACCAGCGTTCCACCGGGAGGCATGCCGCGCATGTAATCCCAGCCCTTGACCATCGTGCCTTCGACCAGCACGACGATATTGGGGTTCTCGTTTTCGTAAGTAAGTTCATTCTCGAGAATGTGGTCGCTCACGCGGCAATATTTGCGCGTCGGGCAGTTGGTGCGATCGGGATTGTCGACGTAATTCTCCATCGCCTGGGCATACTTGCCTTCGATTCGAGCAGAGGCGGAGATGGAATTAACGATGTCGCGGCCCTCTTTGTCCATGATGATGCCGCGCGTCCAGACGGTGAGTTCTGTATAACTCATGATCAACCCTCATTTGTTGCTCAAGTTTGTAGATGCGTCAGAGCAAGAATCCACGGCATTCCTGCCAGGTTCGTTTGCGTTCTTCAGTTCATCGGGACTGCCACGATCCGATTCAAGGACTGCCAGGAAGTCGCTCCGCAAGACGACGAAAGGCGCGGGGCGTGTGCCATCCTGAAGTTCCACAATCGCCAGCAGTGTCGCCTTCTTGCATAAGCTCTCGATGTCAGCGCCAGTAAGCCCCTCCGTCCGCGCAGCGAAGTCTTCGAAATCAACATCCAGTGCTAAGGGTACACGGCGACAACACAGGCGCATGATTGTGGCCCGGTCAGCAGCATTGGGCTTTGCGAACTGGAGTATGTAATCGAAGCGCCCGCTGCGCAGCAGCGCCGGATCGATCCGCTCGGGGCGATTGGATGCTGCCAGCAGGATCACACCCTTGACATCGCGCAGGTTGTCGATCTCACGCAAGAGCTGGCTGAGAATCCGTTGATAGATGTCGCTGCCGAATTGATCCGCCCCGAACCTTGGCGCGACCGCGTCAATCGTGTCGAAGAATAAAATGCACGGAGCTGCTCTTCTCGCCTTCTTGAAAACTTCCCGCAGGGCTCTCTCGGACTCTCCCAACCACTTGGAATAGAGTTGCGGACCATCAATGGCGATGAGCGGAATTTGCTTTTCCCCGGACAGCGCGCGGGCCATTGCCGTCTTTCCCGTACCCGAGGGTCCAGCCAACAGGATGCCGCGCGGCGGGGCCAGTCCGACCTGCTCATAGATTTCGTCGCGCATATGAGAATGCTCGACTACGCCATCCAGAAGCCGCTTGACCTCGTTGAGCCCTCCGAGGGAGGAAAACGTCGACGAGCTCTTCTCGATAAAGAATTCGCGAGTCGCGCTGGGTTCGACTTCCTTCAAGCCAGCGAGAAAATCGTCGCGCGTAACTTGCAGTGAACCCAACTCCTCAGCTGCAATGCCGTCAGTATCGAGGGGGGCAGACGACAAGAAGCGGCGCAGCGCGATCATTCCGACTTCCTGCCCCAGCGCTTCCAGATCGGCGCCCACGAAGCCGTGAGAGTGCTCGGCGATCTCCGGGAGATCTACGTCCGCCGCGAGCGGCATGGCGCGCGTGTGAATCCTGAGAATTTGCAAGCGCGCCTGGGTATTCGGAACGCCGATTTCAATTTCGCGATCGAAGCGGCCCGGACGCCGCAGCGCCGGGTCGAGGACCTCGGGGATGTTGGTGGCCCCGATCACAATGACCTGCCCGCGCGCGACAAATCCGTCCATCAAGCTGAGAAGCTGCGCCACCACGCGTTTCTCAACCTCGCCGACCACCTCGGTGCGTTTGGGAGCGACAGCGTCAATCTCGTCGATAAACAGAATCGAGGGAGCGTGGCGCGCTGCTTCCTCGAAAACCTCGCGGAGCTTAGCCTCGCTCTCGCCGTAGAACTTCCGCATAATCTCAGGACCGTTGAGGTGAATAAAGTGCACGCGGCTTTCGGCGGCTACGGCACGGGCCAGCAGGGTTTTCCCCGTGCCCGGCGGCCCGTATAACAGCACACCCTTGGGCGCGAGAATTCCCAAGCGCTCGAAGATGCGGGAGTACTTCAGCGGCAACTCGACGATTTCGCGCACCCGCGCAACTTCCCGCTCCAGACCACCGATATCCTCGTAAGAGACGGCCGGGGCGCGAGCAACCGTCTGATCGCCTTCCACGATCCGGATGTCGGTGCGTTTCCCGATCACCACAGGCCCCGAAGGAATGGTGCGCACAACCTGGAAGTTCACCGCCTTGGCAAATGTTGGGACACGCACCACGCAGCCCGCGATAACCGGCACGCCCACAAGGTCCTCAAGGATGCGGTCGGGAGCAATCGTGGCCGGGGCTGCCCCCACCCACAATGGCGAGAAGCGCACGGCGACCGCCTGCTCGCTGTCGATTCGCGACACGGTTACCTGTTCCTGCAATCCAGCGCCACAATTACTGCGGCACGTCCCGTCGATCTGAATCATGCCTTCGTGGCCATTTTCGGAAAGCTCAGCACGACCGACCGCAACCGCGCTGCCGGTGATCTTAACGACGTCGCCGGCACGTGCACCCATACGTTGCAGGTCGATGGGCGCGAGTCTCGCCACGGCGCGGCCTATGTCCTCGACCCGCGCCTCTGCAACGCGCAGTTTCAGCGTCGCCGCGGAAGAGGATGGGGTGATATCTGTCATGGGATCATTTGCACTCCGCTGCTGACGGCTGAGGGTGTCGACTAGTGGTTCCGGCCCCTTCTGCGCCCGAACCGCATCCCGAGACCCGATCGCCATGCCGGCCGCGTCATTTGCCAGGTCAGTCAAACAGATAATCCCCAGACTAGTAGGCCGACAGCCTACTTATTATTCGGCGGAGCCACCTGTAGGATGCGAATTCCTGTCCCACATGTTGGGCGAATCGCGAATCGCCAACCCACGGAGGAAATACTCCGGCGGTCAAAACTCGTCCAGTACGATCTCTTCCACGTCCTCAATGTGCCGCCGCATCGCAGCCTTTGCGGATTCGGCGTCCTGGCGCTTGATGGCAGCCAGAATTCGCCGGTGGCCCGCGAGAGATTTTTGCGGTCGGCCTTCCACCTGCATCGACCTTTCCCGCGTGTCGCGCAGCAGGTCCATGAGAATGTCGAGCACCTTCAACACCACACTGTTGCCCGAGGCCAGAGCGATGCTGTAGTGAAATTCCGCGTCTTCGGCGATGGTCGTTTCCCCGCGAGACAACTTTTCCTGCTGGCGTTGGAGAATCTCTTCCATCTCAGCCATTTCATCGGCAGAAGCGTGCGTGGCAGCGCGCGCAGCCAACGGAGGCTCCAGCATTTTGCGGAAATCAAGTAGCTCGCCCACCATCGCCTGCTTGCGCTTCAAGGCATTGGCAAAAGGATTGACCAGTGTGTCGGCCGATATTTCGCGAACGATGGTGCCAGCCCCTTGCCGCGGTTCGACCAAACCCATCAGCTCCAGGCCCCGAATAGCATCCCGAATAGAACTTCGGCTTACCTGCAGCATCTCGGCAAGCTCGCGCTCCGATGGGAGCTTGTCACCCGGCTTCAATTTTTTCAGAATCAGACGTTCGATCTGTCTTGCGACTTCCTCGTAGACTTTGTTCTTTCGAACAAACTCGAAGTCGGATTTGGGGAGGGCTGGCACCTTAGCTCCAAGTGGTCCGATAAGTGGACCAGCAAACCAGAGGAGTATACAGCTGTTGTCAAGCCTCTAGCAAATATTGTTGTGGGGCGTGGGAAAAAAGTCCATGAAAGCCCTGCCGGGCGATCAAATGGGAACCAAGGGAAGTTCGGGGTTCAACCTGGCGAAAAAATCCGCTCGAGCAGTTAGCCCGCGTGCGCGCTTTCAGTTGGCTTGTTGGGAAGCGCATTGCGACAATAGCCTCGTGCAGTGATACACCGCGCGGGTGGAAGTCATGTCTAACCCAACCCGCTCCCCCAGTTCCACCACCGCGCCTACCAGTGCTTCCAATTCCATGGGCCTTCCTGCTTCGAGATCTTGCAGCATGGAAGTTTTATGCTCGCCAACTTTTTCCGCGCCTGCGATGCGTTGATCGATCGAAACCGGCAACTCCATTCCAAGTTTGTGAGAGACCGCTTCGACTTCCTGCATGATGCTGCGGATCACCGAAGACGTTCCGGGATCGCGCGCTATCTGAACCAGAGTGGCGCGGGTCAGCGCGCTGACCGGGTTGAATGATGCGTTGCCCAGAACCTTTACCCAGATCTCTTGCCGGATGCGAGTGGTGACCGGGCAGCGGAAACCGGATGCGATAAGCGATTCCGCAAGCGCACGGATGCGATCGGAGCGCGTGCCGTCGGGTTCGCCGAGAGTAATTCGATTGCCCTCGGTATGATGAATCACTCCCGGAGCGGTAATCTCAGTGGCAAAGTAAATAATGGATCCAACCACTCGCTTTGCTTCAATGGCGGAGGAGATCACTCCGCCGGGATCGACACGCTCCAGGCGCAATCCTTCCCATTCGCCGCCGAAGCCCTGGAAATACCACCAGGGAATTCCGTTCTGTGTACTTACAACCGTAGTATCCGGTCCCAGCACCGGTCCCAAGTGAGGCGCAAGTTGGGGCAGGCCGTGGGCTTTCACTCCAAGAAAAACAACGTCTACCGGACCCAGTTCCTCAAAGGAACTGGCGATGGCGGGGCGCGCCACGAAATCTCCCTCGCCGCTTTTGATCCGCACGCCGTGCTCCTGCATGGCGCGAAGATGCGGCCCGCGCGCGAACAGCGTTACATCGAATCCGGCCTGGGCCATGCGAGCCCCGATGTAGCCTCCAATTGCCCCAGCCCCCACGATCAGGAATCTCATTCGTGCCCGCCTGCGAGCACTGCGGCAACTGCACGCCGGCGGATTTTTCCAGTCGCGGTAGTTGGAATACTTTCGACCAGATATATCTTGGTGGGACACTTGTATTCAGCCAGCAACTCGCCGCAGTGTCTGATGAGTGCCGATTCGGCGGCGCCGTGGGGTTCGTGCAAAACCACGGCTGCACACACTTCTTCACCCAACGTTGGATGCGGGCAGCCAAACGTGACCGCTGCTGCGACGGCAGGATGCCTCAGCAATATTTCGTCGACTTCGTGAGGAGCAATGTTCTCACCTCCGCGAATGATAATGTCTTTGATCCGGCCGGTTAAATGCAAATAGCAGTCTGAGTCAAGAAAGCCCTGGTCGCCGGTGCGGAACCATCCGTCCACAAAAGCATGAGCGTTCGCTTCGGCATTATTTTCATACCCGCGAAACACATTCGCACCCTGAATTGCGATCTCTCCCCGATGATTGGTACCGAGATGATTTCCGTCCTTGTCCATGATGCTGATGCGCAAGCCGGCGCCCACTCCCACAGAACCCGCCTTGCGGTGTCGTGGAGGCAAAGGGTTCGAGGTCATCTGATGAGCCGCTTCGGTCATGCCGTAGGCTTCGACGAAAGGAACTCCAAAGAGTCCCTCTATTTTGTGAATCAGCTCCGACGATAACGGCGCGCTGCAAGAACGGATGAAGCGTAGAGAGGCGGCCTCTGCCGGTTTCTGATGCGCCCGCGCCAGCAGAAGCTGGTGCATAGTAGGCACTCCGGAATACCAGGTCACGCGATTTTCGCGCACCGTCCGCCAGAAAGAAAGCGCGTTGAATTTTGTGGGAACAACGACGGTGCCACCGGAAAGCAAAGTGGCCATGGTTGAGCCAATCAAACCGTGAATGTGAAACAGCGGCATGATACAAAGCGAAACATCTTCTTCGGTGAGAGCGTAGGTGTTCGCGATATTGGCCGAGGAAACGGCCAGATTAAAATGCCGCAAAGGCACGCGCTTGGGACGACCAGTGCTTCCGCTGGTGTGAAGCACCAGCGCAGTATCGTCAGCTGTGGGCTCGGTTGCGGTGACTCCGGTGGGAGCGCCAACGATCCGGACGCGGCCTTGTTCGTTCATTTCCACGGAGAAGACCGGAATCTTTCGGTCGGCTGCGGCCGTACGTACAAACTCCGCTCCCACGGGAGGACACAGCAGAATGCGGGCGTTCGTGTCCCCTAAAAAAAAGTGAAACTCTTCATAGGGATATGCCGGATTCAAAGGAGCAGCCGTTCCCGCGATGGAGGCAGCCAGAAAACTGACAATCGCAGGCAATCCATTCGGCAACGCGATAGCCACCGCATCGCCGCGCCGAATGCCGGCGGACGCCAAGGCGTTCGCCATGGCTAAAACCTGCTGGCGGAGAGACTCGTAGGTGACATTGATTCCAAGCTCGGGAACGACAATGGCGGTGTGACTGTCGGCGAAATGTAAAACATCAAGAAGCGTGTCTACGGACTTCAGCCTCATTCGTTCGCGCCTCTAGCGCGGGTCCTTGGATGATTGGCCGGCTCTGTCGGTTGTTCGCAGTTGTCGCGAAGGCCGGAAAGATCACCGGATTTAGATCGAATAGCCCTCTGCGCTGAGGATCTTTTTGAACTCCTTCAGAAAAAACTGAACGCTGTCTTCGGTGGCTAATGGTCCCATCACGCCAATGCGGAATACTTTGCCCGCGAGCGGGCCGAACCCGCCGGCGATTTCAATGCCGGGTTCATCCAACAGCCGTCGGCGCACTTTCGCTTCATCCACCCCTTCGGGCACGCACACTGTATTCAGCGTAGTGATTCGATGCGCCTCTGGAACGTACATGCGTAGACCCATCGCTTCTATGCCTTTGACAAAAGATCGATGACTACGGCGATGTCGCTCCCAGCGATTTTCAATTCCTTCCTCGGAGATGACCAGGAGCGCCTCGCGTAAAGCGTAGAACATGGAGATCGGCGCGGTGTGATGATAGCGGTGAGACACCGTCGAGTAGTCGCGAATCAGCTTGAGGTCCAGGTACCAACTGCGGGATGGGGTAGTGCGAGCGCTCAGAAAGTCCATCGCCCGCTGCGACATCGCGATGGGAGATAAACCCGGCGGGCAACTCAATCCTTTTTGCGTGCAACTGTAGGCGACATCGATTCCGGTCCGGTCGAACTCCACCGGCACCCCGCCAAGGGAGGTGACACAATCCGCTATCGCCAGCGCGCCGGCATGGTGAGCCGCGGCACAGATCACCCTGCCGGATTGCAATGCTCCGGTCGATGTCTCTGCGTGAACATAAGCCACAACGTTGGGCTTTTCGCGACGGATAAATTCTGTAGCCTCATCATCGTTGAACGTCTCACCCCAACCCTTTTCAAAGCGTACGACGGTGGCGCCCTGGCGCTTCGCCATCTCGGTGAGACGATCGGAAAAATATCCGTTGGCGAATATTGCGAACTTTGCTCCCGGCTCCACGAAATTCGCGACCGTAGCTTCCATGCCCGCGCTGCCTGTACCGGAAATCACCAACGTGCTCCCGTCGGTTGTTCCAAATGCCGTCCTGAGTAATTGCTGAACATCTCCCATAACCTGGATGAAGTAGGGATCAAGATGTCCGACAATGGGTTTGGAGAGCGCTTCATAAACCCTGGGGTGGACCATGGTGGGTCCCGGGCCAAACAGAAAACGGTGAGGTGGTTTGAGGGCTGGGAAAGGAAGTGCGGCGGTTTGTTCGATGGTGCTCATAGTCCTCGTTTCTGGTGTCACGCAGGCCAATTAGAAATACTACGGCACAAAGCAAGCAGACGATATAAAGAATCCCTTCGAACGCGGCCCCCCAGCGGGTAAACGCAGTCTGACAGTGGGCTCCGACGACGGGGCATCGTCAAATCAATTCTTTTGATCGGCTCGATCAGGTTTTCATGATTTTTGCGACATGGTGTGAACGACCACGCCACGGTTCGTATTAAGGAGAGATCACGAACCCGGTCGAGCGATGGGCCGCGGCACTCGGTGTGGCAGCTGGAATCCCATCCCTGTTGGCCGGCAAGTTGTTTGCCGGGACGGACGGAGTACAAGCCAAGAGTGCCCTAGGCAAGACCGTTGCACTGCCGGTGAAGAATAATGACCACTACGGGCAGAGTAGAGCTCTGGTTCGCCGCCATGGGCGCCTAATTGCCAGGAGCTCCAATGCAAACCAGAGTACTCATCGCTCAACTGTTCCCTGAACTTGTATCCGCACGCTGAAAGCGCAATAACAAACAGGTGATCGGCCAGGGCGCGAATGCCCAGGCAACGTCCCCCACATGAATCAGCACGTTCACGAAGTTGAAGCAAACGTGGATGACGCAGCGCCCAGTGTTCAAGGTAACTGGGCGCCGCTTGTGATTGTCGTGGATTACCGGCCCGTAACCGCAAACCAGACCCCCGCAGGATTACCCGGCACAGCCGGCGATGTAACCAGAATGATCGGGGCAATACAGTGGCTCGGGAGGCTGACTGTGCCCACGATGTTCGAATTGCCCTTAGCGTCAGCACGAAATGTCTTGGTAAAGAAGAGTTCTCCCTTCGTCGAATTGGCAGGATCCTGGCAGCTGAGCGCGGCGCGGAAGAACGGGACCGGATTCGTCCCGTCGGGAAGCACCAGTCCCCTGACAGAGACCGTCAATGCACCATTGCTTTTCAGAGAGCCCTGCACAGAACTGATCAGCCACGGTGAAGCCGGGCCAACATACCCGCGGATCACATTTTTTTCCTTGGCGGCAGGAGTACCGGTTCCCGGATCACCGATCATGGTACCGAAGCTCAAGATGGTTTTGACTGCAGTCGCATCTTCATTTTGATTTTGATCTTGATCTTGATCCTGATCCTGGGCCACCATGGAACCGCCAAGCACGAAAATAGCCAGAACCGCTAGGACGAGAGACGTAATGCATCTCCAACTGATAGGAGAGGGACTGCTGGGAGCGCTGTTCAGAAAACATCGGAATTCCTTCATACTTCCTCCTGATTGAAAAATAAAAATAAGGATCACTCAGCTCTTTGTTTGTGATCAGAGTTTGCGATCAGAGCGAAACTGAAACGCGGACTCTGAAGTGAAGCCATCAACTTCTTCTCACCTGCTTGAGGGCAGGATTTGGTGGGTGGGGTTGTTAGCAACGGACTAGTTAAGCTAGCGTGTGTTGAATTGAAGTCTATTGAGTGTCGCAAAAGCGCTTGTCATGGGGTCGTCAAGAATTCGTCGTTTTCTTGTCAATGGTTCGTGTACCGGTCCGCGCCTGGGTTGCCTCTTCTGGCCGAAGCCCGCGCCTCGATGGGCTCGGTCGCGGTGGCCTGAATGCCACCGCCCGAATTCGGGACTATGGAAGATGGCGAGGTACCGATCAATCGCGATCCGTCTCTGCCGCCTCTTGTTCCAGCCAGCTTAACGCCAGCCTTAGGATATGGTTTGTCATCTCCCATGATGCCCCGCCACAAAATACGATTAAAAAAGATCGGAATTGATCATGTCGGGGTGATTGAAGGTGATTGAAATTGAATCCGTCGGTTGTTTGCGCCCACCACGCCACCATCGTGCAAGGGTTCACCGCGGCGGTGATTAGCCGATTTCCAGGATTCCTGCATGCAGGCACCGGTGTCGGATCAACCGGTGGTTCGGAAGGGACCCGGTATGGGTGCGACATCGGGCTGAAGATTCGGTTTCTGATAAACACGTCGGACATGGGGAAGGCGTTCGCGTCATTGAGGCCCAAGTGATTTACTCCACGAATGTCTTCCATGGTGCGAAGTACATTTGTGGAGTTGTAACAATTCTCGGGAAGCCTGAACTGATCTGATCTTCGGAGACATCCTTGGGGGCGGATCCGGTTTGAATTTGTTTCCGAATTCCGTTTTCGCTAAACCGGCGAGTGGTGCCCCTGCACAATCATTTCTTCAGCGATGCGGCGCGCTTCGGGTAGAGTCACTGCAGCTTTGTGATCAATCTCCGCTGGCAGGTTCGCTTGTATCTTCGCCAACTCCTCATCAAAAATTTGAGTCACAAGTGCAGAAGAATGTTCGACAGTTTTCCCCTCTTCGTCTGCCACGCTAACTTTGTGCCGCACCCGCTGTGCGATCATCAGGCGATAGATGCGGTCAGTCGCCAGATCCTCCATGTAGCCGTCGAGTAAGCTGGCACCCTTTCCATTGAGCACTCCGTTGCGATAGCGAATGACCGTCCGCACGGCCGCTCGCGTTCCAGCAAGCGTTGTGGCCCCAACCCCTGTGGGGAGGGGGCGCAGATCCGGATGGGAGTTTGGCAACCGGGGCCGCTTCGCAATCTGGTTGGGATACGGGAACTGTGCAACGGCGATCTCGTTCTGATCGGGATGGCCGGTCCAGGCTCCATCCATCAAGCAGTCGGCTTCGTTTTTCTTGTCCTGCTGCAAAGCCTGCAAGGCGCGCTCGTTCAGTTCTTTATCCGTGCGGCTGGGATAGAGCGCGGTCATTCCGCCGATGGCGTGGGCTCCGTGCTTATGGCAAACCTCAGGCATGAGTGTTCGAAAGTTTTGGAAGAATGCGACATCATGCGGGATGGTGTTGCGATCCGGCAAAATCCAATTGGGATCTTCGATCATGAAGTGAATCAGCGATGCCATGTAATCCCAGCGGCCAAGGTTCAGTCCCAGGCAGTGTTCGCGCAGATGGAAAAGGAATTCCTCCATCTGATAGGCCAAAGGGTGGGCTTCCACCAGCGCCATGCATTTGATGTAATCCCGCGGTAAGCCCTTCTGTTTCGCGAAAGCCTGGAACAGATCGCGCCACCAGAAAGCCTCTTCAGCCGATTCACTCTTCGGAATGTATACCGAGAAATTGTGGGGCAGCCAGCCCGGATCGATCTGGTACCAGATCATCGCCAGATCGAACAGAGAAGCCGACATGATTTCGTTTTTAATAACTCCGCCTTGACTAACATGCAAACCACGAGGGCGCACCCAGGTGACGGTTTTCGAGCGTCGCACGGCGACCTTCTTCTGACGCTTCTTGTCGTCATAGCTGAGTTCATACTTATAGGCAGCGATGGTGTTTTGAATCGCCAGCATGCTGTGTTCCCAGATGTTCGCCGTCGAATCCTCTAGGTCGATCATGACCGCGGGCGACCCGGAGTTCAGCAGCTTGACCGTCAACTCGGCGTCGTCCGCAGGGCCGGTCATCTGATTGCGCTGGTCGGCGCACCAGTCAGGGACCTCGATGCGCCAGTCGGAGGTCTTGGCCTCGGAGGACGGCAGATAGTCGGGCGCTTGACCGCGATGCGAAGCCTGCAATACGTCAGCTCGTTTCGCGATGAGTTCCTGCTGCCAGGGTGTGAATTGCTGGTGGAGTGGCACCAGGAATTCGAGAAATCCCGTTGGGAGATCTTTCTCGGGATTCAGATTTGCGGGCGCGTAATTCATGCCCTGCTGGTTAAGACTTGCAGTATCCGCTCGCATAAGGTTATCGATTCGAGCCTGCGTTCCGGAACAGAGATTATAGTACCGCTGGACACTGACTTGCGGAGGCTCCGATGCTCATCGTTCCCTCCAGGGTTGCTGAAGCCTCCGAGCTAATGAACCGTAACAAAAAAATACGCGCTCATTGCTATGCCCACGCCAATCACAACGCCCCGCACCTTCCGGGGATCAGCCTTCTGAGCGTAATGCGCACCGAACCAACCGCCGGTAAGGGAGCCGACTATCATCACTGCACAATGTGGCCACAATACGGCTTTGGCAGCGATAAAGGTAACCACCGCAGCCGCATTGATGGCAGCAGCCAAGAGCGTTCGGATCGCGCCCATGGCGTGAATATCACGCATTCCCATCATGGCGAGCATCCCCAGGGTCATGAAGCCTATGCCTGCGCCAAAGTATCCGCCATAAACCGCAACCAGCAGCTCTGCGACCGAACTAAGAACGATCGCCTTCCCTGATGTGAACTGCAGATCGTCCACGGCCACGGTCTTGCCGGCGACGGCACGGATCGAATTGCCGA
>Ga0307474_10000181_pt1 | contig 45785 bp, 41 predicted proteins | sample atmos_gasesECM1C_2_FD_203312 | JGI IMG/M metagenome (GOLD analysis project Ga0307474, IMG submission 203312) | Hardwood forest soil microbial communities from Morgan-Monroe State Forest, Indiana, United States - atmos_gasesECM1C_05 | ecosystem: Environmental > Terrestrial > Soil > Temperate... | reverse complement strand
AAGGCCCGGTGCTGATCTACTAATCCTGATCAAGCCCCAATTCGAATTGCCTCGCCGCGACATCGCCCCCGGCGGAATAGTCTCCGACACCGCTTTACACCAGAAAGCCATAGCCGCCGTCCGCGAAGCTGCGACCAAACTTGCTATCGACATCCTGGACGTTCGCCCCAGTCATCTCCTCGGCGCCGAAGGCAATCAGGAGTATTTTCTGCACGCTCGCAAAACCCTGCGGTAGAATCGCCCCTACATGCACGCATCCGCCGCTTTTCACACTATCGGCATCATTTCCCGGCCTCGCCGTTCGAATCTAGAGGTCGTCGCGCCGCCGCTTCTCGAATGGTTCGCCTCGCGCGGCATTCGCACTCTGTACGACACCGAAACCGCCGGCGCCCTCCCCGACTCCTCGCACGGTCTCAGCCGTACCGAGGTTGCCGAGCAGTCCCAACTGCTCCTAGTCCTCGGCGGCGACGGCACCCTTCTTGCCGCTGCGCGGGTCGCCGCTCCCCTCGGCATTCCTATCCTGCCCATCAACATGGGCAGCCTCGGCTTTCTGACCAGCTTCAAGATTGAAGAGATGTACCCCGCGCTCGAGCAAGTCCTCGCCGGTCGTTTTTCCTGCAGCGAACGCGTGATGCTCGACGTCGAATTGCATCGCGACGCTGAAATCATCGAGCACCAGATCGTGGTAAACGAAGCGGTCCTCAACAAGGGCGCGCTCGCCCGCATGATCGATCTTCAGCTCACCATCGACGCCGACTTCGTTTGCCGCTATCGCGTCGACGGCTTGATCGTCGCTACGCCCACCGGCTCCACCGCTTATTCTCTCTCCGCCGGCGGCCCCATCGTGCATCCCAGCGTCGAATCCTGGATCATCACGCCAATCTGCCCGCACACCCTCTCCGACCGCCCCGTAGTCGTGCGCGATTCCAGTTCCATCGAAGTTCATTTGTCCGGCGACTCGGAATCCGTCTTCCTCACCCTCGACGGGCAAACCGGCATCCCCATGCAAGCAGCTGACGTAGTGCGCATGCGTCGCGCCGCCGAGCGCCTTCGCCTGATCCAGCCCGCCCAGAAATCTTATTTTGAAATTTTGCGCAACAAACTGAAGTGGGGAGAAGCCTGAAGTTTTTCCAATCCAACCAGAAATTACCTAGAACCGTTGTGTGCGAAGCAAATCCTGCTGTGTTTCCCGTCGCCGAATAACACGAAACCGCTTTCCACTCACTAGCACTTCCGCCGCCCTGCCTCGTGCATTGTAATTCGAACTCTGCGACATCCCATACGCACCCGCGCTCCAAATCGCCAACACATCACCATCCTTCACTTCTCCAAGCGGCCAATCGCGCAAGAAACAATCACCCGTCTCGCAAACGGGACCAACCACATCAACTCGCCTGGAAGTCACTGAATTTCGCTCTTCCGTAACCCTCGTGACCGGATGAATCGCGCCATAGAGCGCCGGCCGCATCAAATCGTTCATTGCTGCATCCACCACCACAAAACTTTTCCCGCGATTTTCCTTCACATACAAAACTCGTGTCAGCAGCACTCCCGCCGGCCCAATTATCGTCCGTCCCGGTTCCAGCAACAGGTGCAGTCGCAACGGCCGGACTGCGTGCGCCACCATCCGCGCATATACCTTTCGATCTGGCACCTTCTCGTTCGTGTAACGAATCCCCAGTCCGCCGCCAAAATCCAGATATTCCAATGCAATTCCCGCTCGCCGCAACTCACTTACATATCCCGACAATCGACGCAGCGCCCGTTGAAATGGACTCAGCCCTGTAATTTGCGACCCGATGTGTACGCTGATTCCCCGCCACTGAATGTCCTGCGACTCGCGATGCGCCAAATACAGTCGGCGCGCCTGCTCCCAATCCAGTCCAAATTTGTGCTCGTAGCGCCCGGTAGAAATGTGCGGATGCCCGCCCGCTTGCACATCCGGATTTACGCGGATCGAAACCGCCGGCACCGCCGCACCGCGCTTGCGCGCCTGCGCGGACTCGTCCAGTAACGCGGCAAGCTCCGCCTCCGACTCGACATTGAAAAGCAGAATCCCTCGCGGCCCACCACGCCGCGCCGAACCGTAACGAAGCGCCTCGCGCATCTCCTCGCGGGTCTTCCCCACGCCGGAAAACACGATGCGCTTCCCTGCCACTCCAATCCGTTCCAGGTACTCCAGTTCGCCACCAGAAACCACATCAAACCCGCTACCCAGCCCAACGAGGTACCTCAAAATCGCCAAATTGCCGTTCGATTTCACCGCAAAGCAAAGCGTATGCGGCAGCGAGCCAAGTCCGCCCTCAAGCTCGCGGTAAGCATCGCCAACAGCCGCCTGACTGTATACATACGCGGGCGTTCCAGTCTTCTCGGCGATCTCGTTCAGCGAAATCTCCTCGCAATAAACGTGCCGCTCTGCGTAGGGGCGCAGCCCGGCGTCGGGGGCCGGCACCGCTGCGCCCGATTTCAGCTTGCTGCCGCCCGTCTGGCTCGATTTTTTCCAGGAAAAATGAGGAGTAAAACTTGTTGGATCAACAAAGGAAATTCTCTTGCGCTTCTGCGCACGAGCCCCGCTCATCGCACCTTCAAGACAACCAATGTCCGGTCATCCGCCAGCGGAGCACTATCCGCAAAAAAGTCCACCTCGCGCAGCACAATGTCCGCCAGCTCCGCGGCCGTAACCTCGTGCTTGTCTTCAATAAGCTTGCGCAACCGCGCCGTCCCAAAAAACAAGCCGTCGCTGTTCGTCGTCTCCGCAATCCCGTCCGAGTGAAAAACCAAAATATCGCCTGGCTCCAGCGTCACACCCCATTCGTCATAGCTGACTTCCTCATAAATCCCCAGCGGAAATCCGGTAAGTTCAATCTTCCCGCACCGTCCATCCTTATATAGCAATGGTTGCGACTGCCCCGCGTTCGCCACGCGCAGCTTGCTGCGACCCTTTTGCCACGTCGCAAAGCACGCGGTCATGAACCGCCCTTCGATCCGGCGCTCTCCCACCAACTGATTCATCTGCTTCAGCATTTCCGCGGGTTGCAGTTTCTGAGGCGCAAGGCTGCGCATAATCCCAATCGAAACCGCTCCGTACAATGCCGCCGCGGTGCCCTTGCCGCTCACGTCACCCAGCGCAATCCCCAGTTGTTGCGGACCATAACGCAAAAATTCGTACAAATCGCCGCATACCTCGCGCGCCGAAAGATACCTGGCTGCCAAATCGACGCCATAATCTTCCGCAGGCACCGGACGCAGCAGCGCACCCTGAATTCGCTTTGCCGCTTGCAAGTCCCGCTCTAACCGCGCCTCATCCCTAGCGACCTGCTCATACAGCCGCGCATTCTCCAGCGATACCGCCAGGTTCCCAGCGAGAATCGTAAGCGTCTGCACGTGATCTTCCGTAAAGTAATTCGGCTGCGGGCTCTCCAGATCGAGCACGCCGATCACTTTGCCTTTGTGAATCATCGGAATGGCCAGCTCCGATCGCGTCTCCGGATTCACCATCAGGTAGCGAGGATCGACCGTAACATCCGGAACAATCACCGGCTCCTTCAGCGTCGCCGCCGCTCCCACGATTCCTTCGCTGGTCGCCACCCGCAGTTTGCCCTGCGTCCGCTGCCCGTGTTTTACATCCACGCGATGACGAAATACTTTCTGCTCTTCGTCGTACAGCATGATGCTCAAGATTTGATAGTCGATCACCCGCTTGGTCTGCTCGGCGGCGCGTCGCAACAATTCTTCCACGTCCAATATCGAACCAGTTTCCCGGCTCACCTCATTCAGCAGCAGCAGCGTGTCCGCCTGCGCGCGCACCCTCTCGAACAGCCGCGCATTTTCCACCGCAATCGCCAATCGGCTGGCCAGCAGGGTCAGAATCTTTTGCTGCTCGCCGGTGAAATAATCCGCATGCCGGCTTTGAATATCCAACACGCCAACGCAGCGGTTGCGCAGCATCAGCGGCACGGCTAGCTCCGAACGCACATGCTCAATCGCGTTTATGTAGCGGGGATCGTTCAGCGTGTCCGCCACCCTCACCGAATGGCCCGTCGCCGCCGCCACCCCGGTTATTCCCTGCCCTACAGGAATTCGCAGATTTTCCGACAGTTCGCGCGGATACCCGATGGAGAAGCGAAATTTCAAGTACGACCCGTCGCCCTCAAACATCAGCACACCGAAAATCTCATAATCGACATGCCGCTTGATCAGCGCCGCCGTCCGCGCCAGCACTTCATCAAGATCGAGCGAGGCGTTTACCTCTTCGCCGATCTCCGTAAGGGTAGCCAGCACCTCGGCGGAAACCTCGAAAGCCGGCGCCGGAGCCAGCGTCGTATGTTCGTCAGTTGGACTCATGCGGTACAGACATTATAACAGCACAATAACCGCCGGTTGGATTTGTCGCGGCTTATGATTTTTTTCCCTTCGCCCCCAGCGTCAGCACGCCGATGTCCGGTAGATTGCGGTACCGTTCGGCGTAGTCCAGCCCGTATCCCACTACAAACTCATTCGGAATCGTGAAGCCCACGTAATCCGCGCGCACCTTGGCAATGTGCCGCTCTGGTTTATCCAGCAAGACCGCCACCCGAATCCGCCGTGGCTTGCGCTGCTCGAATATCCGCAGCAAATATTGCAGTGTCATCCCGGTATCAAGGATGTCTTCCACCACAATCACTGTTTTCCCTTCAATGCTGGAATCCAGGTCCCGGGTCAGCTTTACTTGGCCGGACGTGTGGGTCCCGGCTCCATAGCTCGATACCCCGATGAAATCCATGGAAACGTCTCCACTCATTTGTCGAGCCAAGTCGGTAAGGAAAAATATCGAGCCTTTGAGCACCGCGACCAAATGGAGAGGATCCAACGGAAAATCGCGGCGGATCTCCCCCGCCATTTCAGTCACCCGTTGCTGAATCTCCGCGCGCGAGATAAGCGTGCGAACGCTTTCCCCCGTTTTGCGTTTAGATTTGGGCTTAGGACGCGTAGTTTTCGCCATAACGCTTCAAGCGAACCGCACTCTAGCGCAGCCCCTCGCATTCAGCAAGGCATCGAACCTGCAGCGCCCACGTCTCCCCCAAACTAAAAAGACGAGGGGGCAGAAGGAAGAACCATGCATATCGCCAATTGGGCTCGTTTGCTCGCACCCGCCATAGCCATGCTCGCGCTCACATCTGTGCTGCCGGCGCCTGCAACCGCACAAGTGGCTATTGGCATTTCTGTGGGCTTTCCACCGCCGGCGCTGCCGGTATACGAGCAACCCATTTGCCCAGACGAAGGGTATATCTGGACGCCCGGCTATTGGGCTTGGGATCCTGACGATGAAGATTATTACTGGGTGCCGGGGACTTGGGTATTGGCACCCGAAGTTGGTTTCCTGTGGACTCCTGGCTATTGGGGCTGGGGCGGCACCGCGTTCATATTTCACGAAGGATATTGGGGACCCGTAGTGGGTTTCTACGGCGGGATTAATTACGGCTATGGGTATTTGGGCCGCGGGTATGAAGGTGGCCGGTGGGACGGCGGCCGCTTCTACTACAACCGCGCGGTGAACAACATCAATGTCACGGTAATCCATAACGTGTACAACACCAAGGTGGTGAACAACTTCAACAGTCCGCGCGTCAGTTACAACGGCGGCAATGGCGGCGTCAACGCTCGGCCGACCACCCAAGAGGAAGCTGCAGCCCGCCAACGCCATATCGGTCCAGTGGCCCCCCAGATCCAGCACATTCAGGCGGCGCGTTCGAATCGCGAATTGCGAGCCTCGCAAAATCATGGCAAGCCGCCGATTGCCGCGACACAAAGACCCGGAGCGTTCAGCGGGGGCGCCGTAGTACCGGCGAGAAAGGGAGGCAAGTACAATCCGCCCCCAAATCGTGGCGCGAACAACCGTGCCGCGAATAACCAGCCGTCAAATGCCAACCGCCCGGAAAATGCCGCGAATCGACCAGCTAACAGCCATCCCAACTACGTTCATCCGAATGATTTGCCAAGGCCAAACCGACCGGACCGACCGCCGCCGAACACTGGAAATCCAAAGACCGACCAGAAATACCAGCAGCAACAACAAAAGCTGTACCAGAAGCAGGACCAAGAGCGGCAGAAGCTGCAACAAAAACAAGACCAGGAACATCAGCGGGTGGCGCAGCAGAGAGCTGATAACGCGAGAACTCAGCAAATGGAACAGCGCCATCAGCAACAGACCCAGCAAATGCAGCAAAGACATGAGCAGCAGCAACAAAAAATGGAGCAGCGTCAGCAACCACCTTCCCATCCGAACGAAAAGAGGCCGCCGCACTAGAGGCTATTAATCGAGGAATCGCTCATCCTGCGGACGGCTATTCGCCGCACAGACAAGACATAATTCGTCTCATGCGAAGAAGCGAAAGCTGCGTTCTCTGAGTCTAAAACCAAAGAGTCGTACCGTTTCGCAAAGGTGCGCGCAAATGAATCGAAAGAGTTCGTTGGCGGCTGGATTGTTTTGTACGGCATTAGCCGCAACCATTACGCTCCCACGCGTCCACGCCGACCCCACCGACGAAATCAAACGCCTCGCCGCCGTGATGGAATGGAAGCCCGGAACCATCGTGGCCGACATCGGCGCGGGCGACGGCAAGTACGCCTTTGCCGCCGCGGAACTCGTCGGTCCCTCTGGCAGAGTCTTCGCCACCGAAATTGACCAGGACAAGCTCACCAAACTTCGCTCCGAAGTCGCCGCCCGCCACCTGACCAACGTCATCATCCTGGAAAGCAAGGACGCCGACACCAATCTCCCAACCGAATGCTGCGACGCCATTTTCTTGCGCCGCGTTTATCATCACTTGACCAAGCCCGCCGAATTCGACACCGCCCTCATCCGATCCTTGAAACCCGGCGGTCGCCTCGCCATTATCGAGTTTCCTCCCCGCTCCGCCCTCAAGCCCGTGGAAGGCGTACCCGCGAACCGCGGCGGCCACGGCATTCCGCAGGAGGTCGCCGTTCAGGAATTGACTGCGGCTGGATTTCGCCTCACAAAAACCGTGAATGACTGGCCGGAAGGCGACTACTTGCTCCTGTTCGGGAAAAAGTGACCAAACCGCTACCCATCTAAGTCAACTACAGTGTTCGCTGTATTCTTGCCAATGCTCCCGCTGGCTACCATTAGCCGCCTAGTACCGCGAAAGGACGTTTCCGATGTCCTGCGGAACGTTAGTTTTGTGATCGACGCGACGCTATCCAAAAGAAATTTACGGGGGCCATTTTCCCTGACACGCGTTCTCATTGTGGATGACCATGAAGTGGTGCGGCGTGGTGTGCGCTCGCTCCTGGAAGCCCGCCCGGACTTTGATGTGTGTGGAGAGGCCGTTGACGGCCAAGACGGGGTAGAAAAGGCCAGGCAGCTTAAGCCCGACGTCGTTGTCATGGACGTCAGTATGCCCAAGCTGAACGGCTTCGAAGCCACCCGCGTGATCCTCAGCGTTCTTCCCGACACTGTTGTGCTGATCTTGAGCCAGCACGCTTCACAGGAAATCATCAAACAGGCGTTCCACGCTGGCGCACGCGGTTATGTGCTGAAATCAAGTCTTGCCAACCAATTGGAAAGTACGGTGGACGCTGTAAGTCATGGCGACCGTTTCGTTTCAGAGCCTCAGAGTCCGGCAAACTCCGTCGATTCCCACCAACCAGGCCAACCGGAAAAAATGATCGGCATCAATGTGGACACTACCGAGCCCGAACTGTTGCGGGCGCGATTCGCTGCCATTGAGGACTCATCGGATGAGATCGCCCGCCATGTGACCGAGCGTAAGCGCATCGAAAACCAGTTGCGCCAAAAGGAAGAGATACTGCGCGCCGCATTTACGCAGACCTATTCTTTCCTGGCCATCCTTTCCACCGATGGAACAATTCTCGAAGCCAATCGCGCCGCGTTGGAAGGCACTGGATTTCAACGTAGCGAAGTGGTCGGTCGCAAAATATGGGACGTTTGGTGGCGCAGCATGCCCGACGAACTGGCCAATGTAAAGGCCGGCATCGCCAATGCCGCCCAAGGTTTGGCCGTTCGCGAAGAGTGCCGCTATGCCCTGCGCGACGGCTCCGTGCGCGTTGCCGACCGCAGTCTCAGCCCCCTCCAGGACGAACACGGCCACGTGGCCATGATTGTCGCTTCCGGTCTGGATATCACCGAGCAACTCCAGCTTCGCAGCATCCTCGAAGATCGTGTCCGCGAACGCACGCTGGAACTCGAAGTCAAAAACGCCGAGGTCGTCCGGCAAACCGAAATCGTGCGCGAGCTTTCCGCGCGCTTGTTACAGATCCAAGACGAAGAGCGCCGTCGTATCGCCCGCGAACTCCACGACAGCGTCGGCCAGACTCTTGCCGCCGTCACCATGAACCTCGCCCACGTCCATCGCGAGTCAGCCTCATTGAGTCCGGAAGCCGCGAAAGCTCTCGAAGATAACACTGACCTGCTCGACCAGCTTTCGGTCGAAATCCGCACCATCTCGCATCTCTTGCATCCGCCACTGCTAGACGAGGTTGGCCTGCAATCGGCCCTCCAGTGGTACATCGAGGGCTTTAGCGAGCGCAGCAAAATTGACGTCGATCTGCAGTTGCCCGACGACTTCGGCCGTCTGCCCCGCAACCTCGAAATCACTCTCTTTCGCGTCGTGCAAGAATGCCTTACCAACATTCATCGTCATTCCGGAAGCGCCACCGCCGCCATCCACATTGCCCGCTCGGACAAAGAAGTGCGCCTGGAAGTCCGCGATGCCGGCAAGGGCATCCCCAATGAAACCCAAGCCAGCCTCGCTTCCGGAAAACTCAGCGGCGTCGGCTTGCGCGGAATGCACGAGCGTCTCCGCCAAATGGGCGGCCAACTCGACGTGCAATCGAACGGCACGGGCACTGTGATTCTGGCCACCCTGCCCGTGGAAGTCATTGTTCCCCGCCCAGCCGCCGCCTCCGCCAAAGGCACCGCCTAAGTCCGCCGTCCTCAGCCTCTACCGCATCAATCTTGCGTGTCGGACGACTGGAAGGTATGCTTTCCCGCGCACTTCAATGGGAGGACGCGATCATGAACCGCACAGCATGGATGGTTTCACTAGCGCTGGTGACGTTCACCGCAGCGGGGTTGGCCCTCGCGCAAGAGAGCGCCGCGCCGGTAGCCAATCCCGTAAGCACTACCGTGAAAAATCAATTGACCCGTTTCAGCAAGAACATGGTCGCCGCCGCCGAAGCGATGCCCGCCGACAAATACGGGTTCAAGCCCACCCCGGAAATGAATTCCTTCGGCCACTTGATCATTCACATCGCCCAATCCAACACAGTGCTGTGCTCCAAAATTTCGGGCGCCGCCGCCCCGGAATCGAAGCTCGCCGACACCGACGGCAAAGATAAACTGGTCGCCGCCCTGAAATCCTCGTTTGAATTTTGCAGCACCGCTCTGGCCAATGTCGACGATTCGAAACTGGGCGAATCCATGATCCTGTTTGGAAATCGCCCGGCCTCTCGCGCCGCCGCGCTGATTGGCCTCAGCGACGGCTGGAACGATCACTACGGCGCCGAAGCCATCTACCTGCGCCTAAACGGCATCCTTCCGCCCACCGCGCAACCCGCGCCAAAATAATTTCTTTTCTCTGAGAACTCTCGTTCTCGGTGGGCTCTGTGTTAGCGCTTGGGGCCTACGTTTTCGCAGCCAGCCGCTGCCGCGCATACTCGCACCAAGGACTCCCCGGATCCAGCTCTACGTAAAGCTGCCAGTGTTGCCGCGCCTCCGCCCTCGCCGATAATTTCTCGCACACGAACGCCAGATTGTAGTGCGCGTCCGCGTACCGCGCATCCAATCGCACCGCCAGACGCAAATGCTGCCGCGCCTCTTCTAGCTCACCCATTTCCTCCAGCACGCTACCCAAATTGAACTGTGCGACAGCGTTCTCTTCCTCCAGCGCCGCCGCACGCCGAAAACAATCCGCTGCCTTCTCCAAATCCCCGCCGTCGTAGGAAAGCATTCCCAGATTGATGAGCGCGTCCACATGCGCGGGATTCGCGGACAGCACGCGATGGTATGCATCGATGGCTTCTGCGCGCGACGCGGGGTCGGCTTCGAATTGCAGCGCCAGCGCGAACCAGTCCTGCGCGCTGCGTTCCGGCATCACTCGAACTTTGTCGCGCAGCTCGCGCGTATCGAAGTTAAGCACGAATTGCCCGGTGATCGGCTCCAGCCGCGCGCCGTCGTGTTCCACGATGACATCGCGGCCGTTGGCCAGGATGCGCAGCTCGGTCAGCGGCGCTTGTACTTTCGTCAGTTTTTCGTTGAGCGCCACCAGCGAGCGGCGCAGGCGATTTGCCGAGACGCCTTTTTCGATGAGTTGTTTTGCGGTACGTAGGGTGATCAGGTCGCGAAAATCGTAAAACTTTTCCGCGCCGCCTTTGCGCGGCGAAACCAATTGCAGCCGCTCCCAGTAACTAAGTTGCTTGTCGGTGACGTCCAGGAGTCGCTGGAACTCAGTCCGGGTAAATCGATCCGTAGCTCCCATGTAATCGTGGCAAGTATATCACCGGCGAAAAGTTTATTTTCCACAGGACCGCGATATCCAACTTAATTTCTACCGCCGCCATTCTGTAGCTCAGGTCCGCTTTTTGCACCTGAGGCTTTGGATTTCGGTGAGGTCGACTCTCACTCCGGCCGAACACCCAACCCAACAAAAGAGCCTCAGGTTCACAACCCGAACCTGAGCTACATGTCTCGCATCATTGGCTTAGCCGGCGGAGCGTTTCCGCTTTGGCGCTCGGGTTTCTTGTTCTTGCTGGCGCGACGCGGCGGCGGGTACGGCTCGGGTTGGTGGTTTCTTCGCCGTGGGTTGCGACTTCTCCGCGATACTCTTCTTCAAGGCCTCCATCAAATCGATCACCGGCGCCATCTTGGTATGCTGCACTTCCGCAACTTCCTGCCCAGCCTGCTTGGCCGCAATCATGGCCTGCATGCTTTCCTGATATTGATCCTTGTACTTTTCCGGCTCGAATTTCGCCGCCAGGCTCTCAATAAGCTGGGTGGCCAGTTTCTTCTCTGCTTCTTTCGGCTCGGCGGCTGGCGTGCGCTTCCCGTATTCGGCGACTTCGCGAATTTCGTTCGTGTAAAACATGGTGTGCAGCGTCATGCCATTGTCGCGCGGACGAATCACCACAATGTGTTCGCGCTGGTGCATGGTGATCTTGGCGATGGCCGCGTAGCCGGACTCCTCCATGGCGTCCAGCAGAAGCTGGTAAGCCTTTCGCCCTTCGTCTTCGGGCGTAACGTAGTAGGAAGACTCGTAGTAGAGCGGATCGATTTCGTCCAGCCGCACAAACTCCAAAATCTCCATCGACCGGGCAGATTCCGGCTCGATTTTCTTCAACTCTTTTTCGTCGAAGAGCACGTACTGATCTTTTTCGTATTCGTAGCCCTTGACGATTTCTTCGCGCGGCACCTGCCGGTTGCACGTTGGGCAGAACAGCGGCATCTTAATCCGCGTGTGGCAGACTTCGTGGAGTTGGTTCAAGCTGATGCGCTCGCCCCGCGCCGCCGAAAAAAGCCGGATCGGAATCGAGATAAGTCCGAAGGTGAGGTAGCCCTTCCAGACCGAGGTGGCCATGTACGCGTCTCCTGGTGAATAAGAGTCTGGGTGCCAGTAGCGTGCTGAGACCACTAAGGTTAAGTCGAGAATTGCGAAAGATGCAAGGCGAATCCGCGGCGAACTGACGTAAACGGCAGAAGAGGGACCGGCATAGGAACGCCGAGTTCAACTAAGATGGCCCAACACCGAGGGAATCCTATACAGCGGCGCTAGCCTGGTGAGCAGAGGCCGGCCGGTTCGATGCCGCGGATTGTCTCAACGGAAGGGTGAACAAGATTTTTGTGCCCCGTCCATCGGATTCAATCTTCATCTCGCCCCCGAACTGTAGCACGCGCTCGCGCATTCCCCGGATGCCGACGCCAGCTCCCTGGGACTGAATTTCGAGCAGCCTTTCGGAGGAAATACCGCTACCAGAATCTTCCACTTCCAGGAAAACAGCCCGGTCCGTACGGTCCATGCGAATTGTCGCGACTTTGCTGCCGGAATGACGATGAACGTTGGCCAAACACTCCTGCACAATACGAAATATAGCCAACTCCATTTCTCGAGAGAGTCTGCCGAAGTTGTCAGGAACGGCCTTAGCGATTTCGAGGCCGCTGCGTTCTTTTAGCCCTTGCACGTACCAATTGAGAGCCGCGGAGAGCCCGCGCTCGTCCAGGAGTGGAGGATGCAACAGGTAGGATGTGGTGCGAATCTCGTTGCTTAATTCGGTCACTAACTCTTGCCCCTCTTCGGCGACTTTGACTAGTTCAGGGGATGTGTTTTTAGCATGTCGGAGCAGGGTCGCCAGATTGATGCCCAGGGCCGCCAAGGTTTGCCCGGCACTGTCGTGCAATTCGCGAGCGATATGCCGCCTTTCCTCATCCTGTATCTGGATCAGGCGATGCGAAAGCTCCCGGACTTGCGCCGACTGCTGCAGCACTTCGGTGTTCCGCTGTTCCAGTTGTTCCGTCCTGACTCGAACTTGCGACTCCAGCGAATCGGCTAGCGCAAGGAGCCGATTCTCGCTTTCACGCAAGGCTCTCTCGCTTTGCTTCTGCTGGGAAATGTCATTGTTGGTCTCGAGAACGCGCCTGCGATGCCCGCGGTCGTCCCGATCGAGGGCCCAACGGCTGACAACTACGATTTGGCTGCCGTCTTTGCGGGTGTGGATGAGTTCGCCGGTCCAGCGGTTGTCGCGATGAAGTTTCTCGGTAATGCACTCGAGCGGCTCGGGGAATTGCGTTTGCAGAAGCTCGTGAGTCACACGGCCGAGGGCCTCTTCTCGGCTGTAGCCATAGAGCCGGGACGCGCTGTTGTTCCAATAGGTCACGCAGTCAGCGGCGTCGCGAACGAGGATTGCGTCGTTGCTCAGGTCGAGCAGGAGCGCTCGTTCGGCCAGGGCTTGCTCGACCTGTTTTCGTTCGGTGATGTCTCGCGCGACTTTCGAGGCCCCCACCACACAGCCAGTGGCATCCCTCAACGGCGAAATCGTAAGGGAAATATCGAGCAGGGCGCCGTCCTTGCGCACGCGGACAGTGTCGAAGTGATTTACCTGCTCGCCTCTCCTGAGTCTCGCAAGAATCGCTGTTTCTTCGTCACGACGGTCGCGAGGAATAATTAGTGTGATGTGTTGTCCAATCGCTTCTTCGGCGGTGTACCCGAATAAACGTTCCGCACTCTTATTCCAACTGGTGATAAAGCCATCTAAATTCTTGCTTATGATGGCGTCGTCCGAAGAATTTACTATGGCACTCAGTAGAGCGGTGGTTCGCTCGGCCTGCGTTCGGTTTTCGCGAAGCGCTGTTTCCAGTGCGGCGCTACGCTGCACGATTTCCTGGGAGTCGAGATCCCCGCTTGTATTGAGACGCCCCGCCGCGTTGACAAAAGACTCGTGCTGGCTGACTTTTGCGATAGCGGCAAGCAGGTCTGTGGAGACGGCCGATTTCACTACGTAGCCATGCGCCCCGGCGTCAATAGCCATGTGAACCATTTCGCCAGCATCGTGCTGACTGACGATTACGATCTCGGTTTGGGGAAGAATACGCCTGATTTCGCGGGTGGCCTCCAGGCCGTTCATTTTGGGCATGCTGATGTCCATAACCACGACGTCAGGACGCAAAGCCGTGGCCTTATCTATGGCTTCGCGACCGTCGGCTGCTTCTCCGCATACGGAGAACGTTGGCTCCGCCGCGAGCAGGGAGCGAATACCGCGTCGAACAAGTTCGTGGTCATCTACTACCAGGATGCGCATCGGCCTCCCCGGTGAGTCTTTGCTTTTGGCGGGTAGTTTGGCTTCACAGCGAAAGCGTTAAACCAGACGAGCAATGATATTGGAGCGAATCTGAATGTACCCATACGGGTTTCTGTGTAGGTCTTTCGCAGAAAACGCCCAATTTTGAGGCGTGGCGCCAGGTAGAGATGGTGAGTGGGCCTGTACCGAGTTACGTGGCCCAGAGCGGGCGTTTCGTTTTCGTGGGGACTAGGGCTTGGGGATGGCGTCGTCCCACATGTGGTGAGAGATCTTCCAGTCGCCGTTGGGCTGCTTCTTTAGAACGTTGAGAAATCTTCCCGTGTGCGCGGCGCTGGTGACCTTGCCATCTTGCGTGATGTCCCAGGCCACTTCGTCGGTGCCCCAGGTGTAGGCGAGCTGGCCATCGCCTCCTATGCCCTCCAGGGTGACCACCAGCTTGGTGATTTTGGTGGGCGGTGCGTTGGGCGGGAACCAGAAATCGTTCAGCCCCTTGTGGCCAAGCCAAGGTTTGCCGGCGTGCGGGGGAAGAAGGACGCTGTCATCGGTAAACAAGGCACGGACACCGTCGGCGTCGCCGCGCAGCCAAGTTTCTTCATATCTCTTGTGGACCATGCGGACCTTGGCGACGTCCTCAAGAGAAAGTGTGTTTTGGGCCGATCCGAGCAGCGGACTGGCAAGCAGGATGGCGAACAGAGTGGCTTTGCGAAAGGGCATGGGACACCTCCGAGCACTTAGCCGTTTCGACGGGCGAGCCGTGGTTCGGTAAGGAAGCAGGGCGATAGTGTTTTCGCGTTATTCCCCATTTGAACCTTGATGCGTATCTTTCGAGCGTCCTCGGGTTCCAAACACGACAATTTGGGTTGCGGCGGAGGCTATATGGCTACGCGGACGGCGGCGCTGGGCTCGGCGATCTCGACAGGCGAAGCAGCGAGCCATTGGCGGACGCGCACGGTCGCGGTGGTGTTGCTGTTGGCGATTGGGGCTTACTTCTGGACCGTGTCGCGCTATCCGGCGCTGTACAAGAAGTATTCGGCGGGAACCCATGTGACGGCGACCGGCGCGATTACGTTTGGCACCGTGCTGCCGGTGAGGGCGACTATGCCGCTCACGCAGCGGGTTTGGCGGACTTCGATCAATTGGCTGCAGGCTAATGAAATCGGGATGACGTTTGGGTTTTTCTTTGGGGCGGCAGCGCTGACGGTGTTGGCGACCTTGCCCCGCCGGCGTACTAGGAACGCATACGTTAATTCGCTGCTGGGCGCGGCGGTGGGCATACCGCTGGGGGTCTGCGCCAATTGCGTGGCGCCGATTGGGCGCGGGCTGTATGCCTCGGGGATGAGCGCGGAATCGACGCTGGCAGCGATGTTCAGTTCGCCGACGCTGAACGTGGTGGTGCTGGCCATGGCCTTCGCGCTATTTCCGCTGCCGGTAGTGGGACTGAAACTGGCGACAATGCTAGTGATGATTTTTGTGTTTTCGCCTGTGATGGGAGCCCGGATGGCCAAGCCGGTGTTCGCGGCTGCAGAAGAATGCGCAATAGTGGTGCCGGCATCGGCAACGTGGGCGGAGGCGTTGGGCACCACCGCGAAATCATATGCGAAGAGTTTCTGGCACATCGCGCGGGTGGGCCTACCACTGATGTTGCTGGCGGCAGTGCTGGGAGCCCTTGCGGTGGAGACGATTCCGCAGAGTGGGCTGCATGCGCCAGCGACACTGGGCGGGATCATCCTGGTGGCGCTGGCAGGGACATTTTTGCCGGTGCCGATGGCGTTTGATGTGGTGATTGCGTATGTGGCGATGTCGCGAGGCGTGGCGCTGCCGTACGTGGTAACGATTCTGAGCACGCTCGGAATTTATAGTGTGTACTCGTTCCTGGTGGTCGGGAAAACGATATCGTGGAAAGTTGCGGCGGCGGCTGGCTGTGCGGTGGCGGCGTTAGGCGCAATCGCGGGCTTTGTTGCCATGGGGATGCGGTAAAACCGGCAGAGATTTCAACGCGTCAGTATAGAACTTTCTAGGCCCCGCCTGAGGCCCCCGCTTCGCCCATGGAAGGTGGTTCCAGCTTTAACTCCACGCGGGCGCGCTTCACCATCCCTTCCAAATCATCGTGTTTGGAAAATACCGCGGATACGCCAGAGCCTAGAGCGGCCAGTTCCAGCTCTCTGCTGTAGTGGACGGTGAGAAGAAAAATAGGAACCGCCGGCAACATGTACTTGAGCGCAGATGCAGCTTCCAAACCGTTCATCTCCGGCATTGCCAGATCGAGAATGATCAGGTCGGGGGAGAGTTGCTGGGCTTTCTCGATGGCATCCACACCGTGAACCGCCTCGCCGCAAACGGTGAAGTCGCGATGCGGCCTGAAAAGGCAGCGGAGCTGGCGGCGGATAACCTCATGGTCGTCCACAATCAATATGGACCTCGGCACCGGCCTCCTCCAGCGAAAGAACGAGCTTGTGAACTTCCGAACTGTAATGTTTAGATGCACAGCGCGGCAGAAGGACTGATGGGACCCTGACGCAGTGGGAGAAGTCCCAATGTGGGACAAGGTGACCTAGCGCAGGTAGCCCCAGTTGTGAAGCTTGTCAGAATCCTCTCCCCAGCGGTCGCCGATGTCGGTTCGGTAGTACATGTTGGGAATAAGGATATTTTTGATGCGAGTGTAGACCTGAGCTTGCGCCTGCTTCATGGTCTGGCCGGTGCCCACCACGGCAAGGACCACGCCGGAAGTGCCGGCGATGAGCCACTGACCGTTAAGTTGCTTGACGTCTTCGATGTGAACCTGGTCGGGAGTGCCGCGCTTGAAGACGATGGCGTTGTTTTTGGAGAAAGACTCGAAGGTGGCTTCGTCATCGAACGGAAAAGGCGGGACGACAATGCGCACGCCAATTTGAAAGCCGCTCCGCGTGCGCCACTTGGGATCCAGGCCATTGGCCAGTTCCCAGAAAAGATCACTGATGGGCGTGAGCATGCCCTCTTGTTGAATCATGATGGTGGGATAGCCGAAGCGGGACGTAAATTCGAGAGGGTAGATGCCGTTGTTGTTGACGATGCAGTTGAGGTCGATATAACCGACATACCCTTCTTCGGCGAGGCGGGACTCCATTTTTAGGAGGGTGCGGGTGAAGAGCGCGTTGGGCTCGCTCCAAAACATGGCCGTGCCCATTTCACCGGTGGGCGGGCCGACTTCGCCGGGAAAGAGTTTCTTGTGTTCAAAGTTGATGTTGATAGGGCTGATGAATTTTTTGCCGTTGAAGAAGGCGCCGACGGCAACCTCGACGCCGTTGATGCGACGCTGCAACTGGAAAACTTTGATCTCCTCGGAGAAAGCCTTTTTATAGGCTTCCAGCATGCGGACTACGTCTTCGCCGTCTTCTTCTTCGCCAACGAATAGACGACGCTTGACGTTTTGCGCTTCGCCGCTGGGTTTAATGACGTAGCGGTCGGGATTTTTCTTGACGAACTCAATGGCCGGATCGAAGAAATCGAAGTCCTCGTAAGGAATGATGTTGACGCCAGCTTTCTTTAGCTCTTCCTGGCCGAAAGAGCGATCATCTTCGAGGCGGTCGGTGTATTCGGAGCCGCCGATGACAGGCTTGCCTTCGCGACGGAGGGCTTCGGCCTTAGCCCCCTGGCCGAGGGTGTCATCGAAAACGACGATGTCGGCCCAGTTGGCGTCCTTCTCCCAGTCCTTGGACTTGGGGACGAAACCGTCGGCGATGTCGCGCTCCTTTTCGTTGTCGATATAATAGCGGACGTCGTGGCCCTCTTTGAGCACTTGCCAGGCAATGTCACCGATGAGACCCGAAAGAGAGACAAAGAGGAATTTGCGTTTATCCATGGAAAAGGCGCTAAAAGGTCAGCGGGAAGGGATTCTAGAAGGAAGCATGCCTAGGATTGTAACAGTTTGTTGAAATTTTCCGAGACTTGCGACAGATGCGGAGGCAACCCGTGGCGGCGGCGATACTTCCGATAGGGGAGGCACTGGCCCGGGGGGCAAGTTTTGCTGCGACTGTCCTTTGGTTCAGGTATAATTGCGAAATAACCGAGCAAAACGGATCGAGCCCAACCATCTGTTGGCGGCGGGAGATTTTTGGGAGAGGTGAACGTTGCATTTGCGCCGAACTCTGAAGTGGACTTTTACATCGACATTGTTGGCCAGCTTGCTACTGAGCGCTACCGCCAGCGACGCCCAAATCCTGCACAAGAAGCGGAAAAAGGTAAATAAATCGACCAGCGCGGACAATACCGCGGAGCCCGACAAGATTCTGTATAACCGCGCGGTGGACGACATCAAGCATGGGCGGCAGGAAGTGGGCCGGCTGGGTTTGCAAACCCTCATAAACACTTATCCGGACAGCGAATTTTTGGCCAAAGCCAAGCTGGGCATCGCCGACTCCTACTACAAAGAGGCTGGGACGGCCAACATGGCCCAGGCCATTCAGGGCTATAAGGATTTCATCGTGTTCTTCCCGTTCCTGCCGGAGGCGGCGTATGCGCAGTTGCAGGTAGCCAATGCGCATTATCAGCAGATGGCCAAGCCGGACCGGGATCGTTCGGAAGCTAAAGCAGCGGAAGATGAGTACCAGACGTTCCTGTCCAAGTACCCAAAGGACCCGCTGGCGGACAAAGCGCAGCAGCGGTTGCGCGACGTGCAGGAGATCATCGCGGAAGGCGACTACCGGATTGGATATTTCTATTATGTGAAGGGCGACAGGCGGGCGGCAGCGGCGCGGCTGACGACGATCGCGAAGCGCTATCCGTTGTACAGCAAGTCTGACAAAGTGCTGTGGATGCTGGGCGATATCTACGAGAAGAGCGAGCACAAGGAAGTTGCTTCGATCTATTACGGAGAGATCGTGAAGAATTATCCGCTCTCAGGATTGGCGCCAAACGCGAAGAACAAATTGGTGGCCTTCAAAGTGCCGGTGCCGCAACCGGATCCCAAAGCGGTGGCATGGATGACGGCGGAGCAGAACACACCCAGGCCGCACGATAGTTTGGTGAAGAAGCCGCTGGTGATGGTGCGCACGGGCCCACATAGCGAGATGGTCGCGTCGGCCAAGAGCGGCGCGCCCAACCTGGAACCGGAAGCGGACAATACTTCGGCTACAGACATATTAAGCGGCGGAAACAGGTCGCAACTTGGCGGCGCGAACGGGGCGAGGAACACAGCGGTGGTTGAAACGGTAACGCCGGGAGGCGCGGCACCAGCAGCCACGGAGAGCGCGCCCGCAACCGAAGGAACGCCGGCAGCGGTTACTCCGGATGCGGCAGCTCCGGCACCGGCACAGCTGCCGGCAGCGGGGAATGCGGGTAGTGCTGGCGCGGCGGGTTCGCCCACCATTGAGCCCACGGCTAACGCCGCCACTGGCGGAACGCCAAGCGAACAGCCAGCGAAGCCGGATTCGGCGGCAAGCGGCGACGCGGCAGCAGCGGATGCCAACAAAACGGATGCTGCTTCGCAAGGCGCGGATTCACAAAGCTCAGACGACAAGCAGGATGGAAAGAAAGAGTCGAGCAGCAAGAAGAAGAAGGGGCTGAAGAAAGTACTACCCTGGTAACCTAGAAGCTAACAGTTCAAAATTCGGCTAAAAGCGGGCAAAGGCCCGCTTTTTCCTTTGTTACGGCCTTTTTTTCTGCTTAGTGGCGGCGGCACGACAGCACGGTATTCACCTTCCGACACACCGGCTCCGGGTTCACGTTGACGCATGTGGGACCCAATGCTCCAATACAGTTGTGCAGTCGTGTGTGGGGCGGTAGCGGTATCTCCCGGAGGACGTTCGGTGGCCAGGATTTTGGTTGCGGACGACAACAGCAACATCCAGAAGATGGTCAGTCTAGCCCTGAAGGATCAGGGTATAGACGTGGTTGCCGTCGGCAACGGTGAGGCTGCGGTACGCAAAATCTCCGATGTAAAGCCCGATTTGGTGCTAGCCGACGTGTTTATGCCAGTGCGCAACGGCTACGAAGTTTGCAAATATGTCAAAGACGATTCCTCGCTGTCCCATATCCCGGTAATCCTTCTGGTGGGGGCGTTTGACCCGCTGGACGAGCAAGAGGCGCAGCGAGTGGGAGCGGACGGCGTGCTGAAGAAGCCGTTTGTCCCGCCGGATCCGCTCATCTCGATGGTGAAGTCCGCGCTAATACGCGCGGCGAACTCCGCGACCGCAGGGCACGCCTTGGCGGGTGCGGAAAAAGCGGCCGTGCCGTCGGTGGCGAGCGGCGCTGCCACAACTGGGGGAACCGCCGCGGTTGGCGGGCCGGCAACAGTAGGAGGGCCCAACGCCTCGACCGTGAGTGCGCCGACAGTTTATGCGATCCCGAAGGAAGAGGAAGCCGCAATTGAGAACACCTTTGTGGAGGAAATTCCGGCCAAGCCCGAGACGCTGAAGATTGAGTCGGCGGGCAAACCGCTGGCGTTTGGCAGCTTGATGGAAACAGGTGCAGAAACCGCGGACGATGCCGCGTATGTAGCGCCGCCGAATCCGGAACTCGCGGACCGCGACTGGAACGCCGGCGAAGAAGCGGTAGAGGAAGAAGAGGAAGAAGACTCGGCGAGCGCTTCCTGGCGACGCGACGGCGGGAGCGATGATCTGGCCCCGGAACCGTCGGCAGAGAAGGCCGCGGAGAAAGCTGCCGCCCGTAACAAACGACGTGAAAGCTGGACGCCAACGCGGGAGAAATCACAAGATTTGTTGGAAGAGGCGGTAACGCCGGAGAGTTTCCCCGTGGCCCCTCCTCCCATGCCGAAATTCCCGGAGCCGGCGCCGCTTCAGAATTCCTATACCATTCCGCAGGCGGCGGCATCGCTCGAATCCAAAACCGTGGCAGAAACGAAGCCGCCAGTTGAAACGAAGCCAGCAAGCAAACCAGAGATCGCGTCCCCGATCGTTGCCAGTGTCCCGGAACCCGCTATTGCGAGCGCCGCTGAACCCATTACGCCGGAAGTCGGAAAGTCGAACGGGGCAAATTCATGGTTTAGCACCAGCAGCAGCCCCTGGGAAGCGGAAGCTCAGAAGGCTACACAATTGGCGTCGACGTGGGATGCGCCCCCGGTGCCAGCGGAAACCCCAGCAGAAACGGTGGTTACCGAGCCGCTCTTGGAAGTGCCGCAGTTAGTGGAAGATGCACAGCCCGAAGTGGCGAAAACCGAAGAGGTAGTTTCCTACGATTTCGTGTCCGAGGCACCCAGCGAGGAGCCTGTAACTTATGTGCCAGACCCGGCCTTGGTGAGCAACCAGGTTGTGGAGCATAATCCGCTGCCGGATTTGATTTCGGACGGTTCGATTTCACCGGAAACGGTGGAAAGCATTCGGCAGGAAACGACGTACGCGCTGGAAAGCGTCGTGGAGCCTGTGGAGGGCAAGCCCGCCGGCACAGTCGCAAAAATCGCAGACAGCTCGCAGCAAGACATGGATGCACTGGTGGCCAACGTGCTGGCCAAGATGAGCCCGGAGATGCTGCAGGCGGTGACCCGCGAGATCCTGAAGCCGGTAGTCGCTGCGATGATTCGCGACGAGATCAACGCCAAGAAGTCCTGATTCCCTGGGTTCCTACCCTCTCCTTAACCTGAGTGAATTGACGGGGCTGGATTGCGCCTCGTATAGTCGAAGCTTAGTGTGATGGCGTAGGTTTTCACGCACGCGCACTCGTGTTGCAATTTTTACCAGGAGCAGGCCTTCGGATGGGTCGGGAAATCGCTAAAACTTACGAACCGCAGCAGATTGAGCCGCGTTGGGCGGAGTTCTGGGTGGGCGAGCAGCTCTTTCGGGCCGATCCGAATGCGCCCGGGCCGGTGTTTTCCATCGTGATTCCGCCGCCGAATGTGACCGGGTCGCTGCATATCGGGCACATGCTGAACCATACGGAGATTGATATTTTGACGCGCTGGCACCGCATGCGCGGCTACAACACTTTGTATTTGCCGGGAATGGACCATGCGGGGATTTCGACGCAACGCGTGGTGGTGCGGCAACTGGCGGAGCAAGGCATCGATTACCGGACGTTGGGCCGGGAAGAATTTATTCGGCGGGTGTGGAAGTGGAAGGAAGAGAGCGGTGGAACTATCACGCGGCAGATGAAGCAGATCGGTGACAGCTGCGATTGGTCGCGGGAGAAGTTCACCTTATCGCCCGAACTTTCGCGCGTCGTCCGCATGGTATTCGTGCAATTGTACGAGCAAGGGCTTATCTACCGCGCGAAACGCATGACGAACTGGTGCCCGGTGTGTCTGACCGTGCTGAGCGACCTGGAAGTGCTCCACGAAGACCGGGCAGGGCATTTGTGGCATATCCGGTATCCAGTGGTTGGCACCCAGGAACACATTGTGGTGGCCACGACGCGCCCTGAGACAATGCTGGGCGATACGGCGGTGGCGGTCCATCCGGAGGATGAGCGCTACAAGCATTTGGTGGGCAAGCACGTGCAGCTGCCGCTGATGGAACGAGAAATCCCGATCATTGCGGATGAGATGGTGGACCGCGAATTTGGAACGGGCGCGGTGAAGATTACTCCGGCGCATGATCCCAATGACTTCGAGCTGGGACGGCAGCATCATTTGCCGGAAATCGATGTGATGACCGACGACGGGCACATGAGCGCGGCGGCTGGCGCTTACGCAGGATTGGACCGATTCGAGGCGCGGAAAAAGATCGTCGAAGACTTGAAGGCGCGCGGGTTCCTGGAAAAAATCACCGAGCATACCCACGCCATTGGGATATGCGAGCGCAGTAGGACCATCGTAGAGCCGCGAGCTTCGACGCAATGGTTCTGCAAGATGAAACCGCTGGCGGAGCCGGCTATCGCGGCAGTGGAGCGGGGCGATGTTCAGATTGTGCCGGAAAACCGGCGGCAGGAATATTTCAACTGGATGCGGAATATCCGCGACTGGACGCTGTCCCGGCAGCTTTGGTGGGGTCACCGCATTCCGGCCTGGTATTGCGGGGATTGCAAGCAGGTGAACGTGGCGGTCGATGACCCCACGAAATGCATGAAGTGCGGGTCGTCGAAGCTGACGCAAGATCCGGACGTCTTGGACACCTGGTTCAGCTCGGGATTGTGGCCGTTTTCGACGCTGGGCTGGCCGGAGGACACGCCGGACTACCGCCGATATTACCCGACGAGTTTGCTGATCACCGGATACGACATCCTGTTTTTCTGGGTGGCGCGGATGATCATGCTCGGGCTGCACTTCACGCGTACGGTGCCGTTTCGCGCGGTGTATCTGCACTCGCTGGTGCGCACGGCTGGCGGCGAGAAGATGTCCAAGTCCAAGGGCACGGGACTGGATCCGGTGGCACTGAACCAGCAGTACGGAACGGATGCGATGCGATTCTGCCTGGCGTCGATGGCCGCGCCGGGGACCGACATCGTGCTGTCCGATGACCGCCTGGCCAGCGCGCGGAATTTTGCGAACAAAATCTGGAACGCTTCGCGCTTTTTGTTCGTGAATTTGGACAAATTTGAGCAAGGCGGGACATCACTGCAGGAATTAGCTGCGCCGCAAATCCGAACGAAGGCCCCGTACGCCGCAGGGGTAGAACTGGGGCTGATCGATGGGTGGTTGTTCGCGCGATTGGCCGCAACCATAAGTTTGGTCAATGAGGCGCTGCAGAATTACCGGTTCCACGAGGCGGCGCAGGGCGTGTACCAGTTCTTCTGGGGAGATTTTTGCGATTGGTATATCGAATGGGTGAAGCCGGAGCTGCAAAGCGCGCAACGCGAGCGCGCGGTGGCAGCTTGGCGGAATTTGTTTGCGGCGCTGGACGCGGCGCTGAGACTGCTGCATCCTTTCATGCCGTTCATCACCGAAGAACTCTGGCATCAGCTGCCGCAACGGCCCGAGGCAAAGTCCATTGCTCTGGATTCGTTCCCGGTGGCGCGGACGGAGTGGAAGAACGCGCAGGCTTTGGAGCAGTTTTCGCTGGTTCAGGAAGTGATTGTAGCGCTGCGCAACATACGCGCGGAAATGAGGGGGCTGGACGCGAAGAAAAAAGTGGCGGCCGAATTTTCCAGCGCGGACGAGCGCATACGACAAACTATTGAATCCAATCGCGAAGGAATCCTGCGGTTGGCTGCGCTTTCGGAGTTGCGGGTGAGCGCCGAACGCTTGCCGCAATCGGGCGGGGCGGTGCGATCGACCGCTTTATTTGATGTGCGCATCGCGTATGTGGCGGAGACTATTGACGTCGAAGCGGAGGAGGCGCGGTTGCGCAAACAGATTGAGGGATTGGAGAAAGCGATTGCCGCCAAGGAAAGACAGCTGAGTAACGAAACGTTTCGCAGCCGGGCGCCGGAGGATATTGTGCGGGGATTGGAAACGACGTTGTCGGAACAGACGGCGGAATTGCGGAAGCTGCGCTCGCGGTTGGAGGAGCTGAAGGCGGCAGCTTCGCGCTGAAAACTGCGAGGATCTTTATTGTGTCTGGTTGTCAATGACTTAGTTTAGCCGCTGCAGCCTCGAAAGCGGCAGCTAGACTGCCGCACTCCATATGAACTGGCACTCCCAGGAAATTGACGAGTTGGTGCGCCGGGCTTTAGCGGAGGACGTGGGCTCAGGGGACGCCACCACTGCGGCTATTGTGCCCGCGGGAACGCCGGCGAAGGCCACCATTCTGGCGCGGCAGACCCTGATGTGTGCTGGATTACGGATCGCGGAATCGGTCTTTCGGGCGCTGGATCCGGAGATGCACGTCCGGTACCTGCATCACGACGGGTCCTTCGTGGAGGCTGGGGCGAAATTGATCGAGTTGACCGGAGAGGCTCGAGCGATTTTGACCGGCGAGCGGACGGCGCTGAACTTTCTGGCACATCTTTGTGGGATTGCGACTCACACGAAGCGGTTTGTTGAGAAATAGGCGGGGACACACGCGCGCATACGGGATACCCGCAAGACGACGCCCGGTTTGCGGGCGCTGGAAAAATACGCGGTGAAATGCGGCGGCGGCACCAATCACCGCTTTGGACTGTATGACGCCGTTTTGATTAAGGAGAATCACATCGCTATCGCGGGCGGCGTGAAAGCGGCGTTGGACCGGGCGCACGCGTTCACTTCGCTAAAGATGGCAGCACCGAGGGCAGCGAGTGCTTACGATGCAGTTGATTTGCACCCGGAGGTGGCCGGCCCGGGAGCTTTATCGGTGCAGATTGAGGTGCGCTACGAAGGAGAGTTGCGCGAGGCCCTGGATGCGGGAGCGGAGGCGGTGTTGCTCGACAACATGACACCGGACGTCGCGAGGCGCTGCGTACAACTGGCGCGGAGTTTACGGCGAGACTGCGTGCTCGAAATCTCTGGAGGAATTACGCTGGACAACGTCCGCGCGTATGCGGAGACCGGCGCGGATTTTCTTTCCTCCGGGGCGCTGACACATTCGGCGCCGTCCGCCGACCTGAGTCTACTTGTGGAGAGCGCGCGGTAAACGTAAGCTTACGAGCGCACGCGACTACGTCCAACCGACTCGCAACTATGAGACGCAGCAAAAAGACGGTGGCGGAAACGCTTCCCGGCCTGACTGACCGGCAGATCGCAACATTGGTTACGCTGCTAGCGGAGAACGCCACGATTGTAGTCAGCGGAGCGCGGGTGGCGCGGGAGATTGGGGTATCGAGGTCGACGGTTTGGAAATGGGTGGAGCGGCTTCGCGAATTGGGAGTCCGGGTGAAGGGGCATCCGCGAACTGGTTATTTTCTGGAGAAGGTCCCGGACATTCTTACTGCGGACATGCTGCGGCAGCGACTGAAGGGCAGCTTGTTCGGGAAGCGGATCTATCATTTCTTCAAGGTGGATTCGACGAATCGCGTGGCGCTGCAATTGGGACATGCCGGCGAGCCGGAAGGCGCCGTGATACTGGGGGAAGAACAGACTGCCGGCCGAGGGAGGGCGGGACGAGGGTGGCATTCGGAACGCGCCGCGGGAATTTATGCCACGCTGTTGCTGCGACCGAAGCTGGCGCCCGTACAAGCGCCGCTGCTGACCATGATGGCCGGGCTATCGGCGCACACGGCGATTCAGTCGCAGACGGGTCTGGACGTCGATCTGAAGTGGCCGAACGATTTGCTGGTTGGCGGGAAAAAAGTCGGCGGTATTTTGACGGAGATGCATGCCGAGCCGGGGCAGGTACGCTTTGTGATTGTCGGAATCGGGTTGAACGTGAACCAAGAGAAGTTCCCGGTTGAACTGGCGGGAAGCGCTACATCATTGCGGCTGGCCAGCGGGCATACGCAATCGCGGCTCGAATTGGTCGTGCGGCTGCTGCGAGAATTCGAGCGCGACTACAATGACTTTTTGAGCGAAGGACCGGCGTCAGTCATCGAGCGATTCATGCGCGTATCCAGTTATGCGCAGGGGAAACGCGTGCGGGTGAGCAATGGCAAAGAGAACTTCACGGGAACGACCGCGGGCGTCGGTCCGGAAGGTTTGCTGCAGGTGAAACGCGATAGCGGGCCAGTGATGACGGTGATCGCCGGGGACGTGGCGGAGGCGCCGTAGATGCTGCTTACGATCGACATCGGCAACACGAATACGGTGCTGGGCGTTTTTCGCGGCGAGGAGTTAATCGCCAATTGGCGGCTGACGACTGCTCGACAGCAGACCGTTGACGAATACGGCGTGCTGACTCGCAATTTGTTTACTCTGGCCGGCCTGGATCGTGACGGTATCCGCGGCGTGATCATCAGTTCGGTAGTGCCGCCGGTGAACTGGACGCTGGCGGAAATGGCGCGGATTTATTTTGGGCAGAAGGCGCTGTTTGTGGAGCCCGGCGTCAAGACAGGCATGTCCGTGTTGGTCGATAATCCGCTGGAGGTGGGCGCGGATCGCATCGTGAATGGGGTGGCAGCGTTTCACAAGTTTGGCGGGCCGTGCATTGTGGTGGATTTCGGAACGGCGATTACGTTCGACGTGATTTCCGAGCGCTGCGAATATTTGGGCGGGGTCATTGCGCCGGGGCTGGGAATTTCGTCGGAGGCGCTCTTTTCTCGCACCGCAAAATTGCCGCGCGTGGAGATCAAGGATCCCGGGAAGGTGATCGGTACGAACACCGTAACGCACATTCAGGCCGGACTTTATTACGGCGCGGTCGATATGGTGGACGGTATGTTGGCGCGAATTAAGGGGGAGCTGGGAAAGGACGCGGCGGTGGTCGCTACGGGTGGGCAATCCGCGCTGGTTTCGCGCGGGTCAAAACACATTCAGCATACGGACGAATTCTTGACTTTGACTGGTCTGCGCATTATCTGGAGCAAGAATCAGGGCGTGGAGCCCGGGAAGAGTAGCGGCGCGTCGCGCGAAGCTGGCAAGGTTACGGAGATCAAGAAGGCGCAGAAGTGAATGGCGAGCCCTGCGGTGTGGCTTGACTCCCGTGCAATGACATGGATGGCTGGAACTACTTCAACTACTTCACGGAAATCGAAGAGTATTTCTGGAAGAAGCGAGGCGCGCATCTGTTAGTGTCGCCGCTTGACTGGGCAATCATGGAGACTTGGCAGCGAGCCGGCGTACCGCTGGAAGCGGTGCTGAAAGGGATTGATCGCGCCTTTGAGAGTTATGGGCGTTCGCGGCGCGGAGCGGGTAAACCGCTGAAGAGTTTGGCCTACTGCACGGATGCGGTCCTACAAGTTGCGGAGGAGGGACTGGAAGCAGCGGCGGGCAGCGCTCGCAAGAATGGACGCGAAACAAAGGAGCCCTTTCCGCGAGAAGAAGTGAAGGCGTATCTGACGAGAAATGCGGCGCAGCTCGCGGCCGCAGCGCAAAGGAATCGAGAACGCCATCCTGAAATGGCGGCCAAGCTCACCGAGATTGCGGAATCTGTCCGCGGCAGTTCCCTGCTGCTGGATTCGCCGGCGAAGTTTGATTTCGAGGATTTGGAGCGCCGGTTGACCGTGCTGGACGATAAAATATCGACACTAGTCATGACGCAAGCAACCGAGGAGCTGCTGCTGCGGATTCGCCGCGAGGTCGATGGACAGTTGTCGACGTACCGGCGGAAAATGAAGGCCGAACAACTCGCGCTGGTGGAGAAGAAATACACGCAGAAGCGCCTCCTGGAAGAGTTTGCGTTGCCGCGGCTGAGCCTCTACTACTTTTCCTGAATTTCTGAAGCAAACGCTTTTCTTTCCGAGCGAATCGTCGCAGAATAGGAACGCATGATGGCTGATGAGTTACGCGTATCGATTGAGAAGCTTGTGTATGGCGGCGACGGATTGGCGCACGCTGACGGTAACACGGTTTTTGTGCCTTACGTGCTTCCCGGGGAACAGGTGCGCGCAGCCGCCAAATCCAAGCGCAAGAAATTAGTGTGGGCGCAGCTGCTGGAAGTGACCTCGGCCTCCGCGCAGCGTGCAGGGGCGCGGTGCCCGCACTTTCAAACCTGCGGCGGCTGCCATTACCAGCACATTCCCGCAACTGAACAGCTCAGGCTGAAGACAGAGATTTTGCGAGAGACGCTGTCGCGGCTGGGCGGAATTCAGTGGACCGGCGCGATCCACGAGCATGCGGCTGAGCCTTACGGATATCGCAACCGCGCGCAGTGGGCGGTGCGCAATGCCAATCCGCGCGCCATCGGATATTTCTTGCCCGAGAGCTCGGTGATCGTGCCGATCGACGAATGCCCGGTTCTTTCCCCACTGCTGGCGAAGACCTTCGGCCAATTGCAAGAGTTAGCACGCTCCAATCGATTGCCGGAGAAAGTGCTGGAGATTGAAGCTTTCGTGGACTCGGCGGATGCCAAGCTGGCTCTGAACGTGGCCTTCGAGCGCTTCCCGAAACCTGCGGCGGAACTGGCGGCCACGTTTCGAGAGGCATTGCCGGAACTCGCCAGCCTTTTGCTGGCGGATGAAAGCAAAGACCGCTTCGAGCTCACCGGCCCGGGCCTCCTGTTTCACGAAGCGGGGGGCTTTCGCTATCGCGTGAGCCATTTGTCGTTTTTCCAAGTGAATCGGTTTCTGGTCGACGATTTGCTTAAGACCGTGATTGCCGGCGCGAAAGGCGACGCAGCCCTCGATCTTTATGCTGGCGTGGGTTTCTTCACGCTTCCGCTGACGCGGACATTCTCACGGGTGGTTAGCGTGGATGCCAACCTGGCGGCCACTCGCGACCTACACGTAAACGCGGAGAACGCGGGCGTGGCTGTGATTTCTCACAATGAGCACGCGGAAGAATTTCTGCGCAAGACCAGCGAACGACCGAATTTCGTCGTGCTCGATCCTCCGCGATCCGGACTAGGCACGGAAGCCGCTTCCAAGCTGGCGCAGGTTGCTGCCGCCGAGATCGCTTATCTCTCCTGCGATCCCTCAACGTTGGCAAGGGATCTTGCTGTGCTGACGGGCTTGAAACGGGACGCCACAAGTGCCAGCACTACGCCGCGCTATGAAATCACAGAGATGCACCTGTTCGATCTGTTTCCGCAGACCTACCACATCGAAACGCTCGTGCGGCTGAGGCGTGCGCCGTGAAGCTTCCAGCCCTGGCGATTACCGCGGCGTTTGCCTGCGGTATCGCTCTAGGCCTGTGTCAGCCGATTGCACGGCTGGCCGTCTCCCGCACTTGGCTTGCAGCGGATTTTCTCGCCGCCGCTTTTCTCATTGTCTTCACGATTATTCTCCTGAATCGATCTCGCTTCGTGGAAGCGGCCCTTACCTCCAGCCTTTCCTGGATTTTCCTTGGAACGTTGGCGGCGTTGATCTCCAGTCAGCCCCTGCCGCCCACTCACGCCATCAGCGTGGTGGATGCTGGACGCATTGATCTGCACACGCCATTGCGCTGGTATGGAACGCTGCGTGACGAATCCACGAAACTGCCATGGGGCATCGGTCTGGAGTTGAACCTCACCGGCGTGGACTACGAGACCTCCCACCTGTCGATACAGGGCGGATTGCGATTGAGTTTTTCGCCGCGCCCAAGCGACTCCCCTCTTCCGGCTCTTCATGCGGGAGACGAGGTGACGGTCGTTGCGCAGGCAAAGCGGCCACAACTATTCCGAGACGAAGGCGCATTCGATCGCCGTGCATACCTGGCTGCGCAAGGAATCGATTTGGTCGCCACGCTTCGCTCGCCGGACCTCATCGTGCCCGTGTCCACAGCGCCGCTGACCGCGCGCGCCTTGCTGGCACGTACGCGGCATCGACTGCGAGACGAAATCGACCGGCTCTTTGCGGCCCGGCCGGAGGTTGCCGCCGTCCTTCGCGCCATGCTGCTTGGCGATCGCACCTTCGTGGAACGCGACGAGGCGGTTGACTTCCAAAAGACGGGCGTCTTCCACGTGCTCGTCGTGGCGGGATTGCACGTCGGCGCACTGGCATTTTTTCTGTACTGGATTGGCCGTAAGCTGCGGATTTCCCGCACCACCACGATGTGGTTCACGTTGACGCTGCTGTTCGCGTACGTGGCGGTGATTGAACAAAGGCCACCCGTCCTACGCGCGGCGTTGATGGCTGCGATTCTTGTGCTTGGTGGTTTTTTTTACCGGCGGCTTGATGTGTTGAATTCCGCGGCGATAGCAGCACTGCTTCTATTGATGGCGCGGCCGTTATCTCTCCGCGACTCCAGTTTTCAGCTCACTTTTCTGGCGATTGGCTGCATCGCCGGGCTTGCGGCGCCGGGGCTCGAACGCAATGTTCAGCCGTACGCAAAGGCGCTGCGCGGATGGCGCGATGTGACTCGAGACGCAGCCCACCCACCGCGCGCCGCACAGTTCCGGATCGATTTGCGGAGCGCGGCAAGTTGGCTCTCCGTGCGGCTACCGGAGCGAATTGCCAGGCCCGCGCAAAATTTGCTCGCGGGCGGAATCGGGGTAACGTTGCGCACCTGGGAGCTTATGATCCTGACATTGGCCCTGCAAATCGGCATGCTGCCGCTAATGGCCCGCGATTTTCACCGCATCACGCTGGTCGCGCCATTTGCAAATTTGGTCGCTGTGCCGCTCACCGGCGTTATCGTGCCATTAGGTTTTGTCACGCTCGGAAGTGCGCTGGTGTTCCCCAGCATGGCGAAAGTGCTCGCAGTGCCTCTGGCCTCTATCACCACGGTGCTCCTGCACGTCGTGCATTGGTTCGCCGGCCTGCCGAAATGGAGCTACCGCATTCCGGGTCCGCACCTGTGGGTCGTAGTCATTTTCTTTACAATTGCGCTGCTGCTGGCCGTGGTTCTGCGGCTCGCGCACACCTGGCGAAGACAAGCCGCCTCCGGATTAGGCTCCGGCTTGCTGGCTTGCGCTCTGCTCATAGCGTTGTTTCCATTTTCTCCCGCATGGACCGCCGGGAAGCTGGAAATAAGCGTCCTTGACGTTGGACAAGGCGATTCTCTTTTCATCGTCTCGCCACGCGGCAAGACATTGTTGATCGATGGCGGCGGCGCGTTTGGCGGCTTCACGGGGCAAGGTAATCGCGGCATAGATCCAGGGGAGGAGGCGGTTTCGCCATACCTGTGGTCGCGGGGCTTCCAGAAGCTCGACGTCCTTGCTCTGACTCATGCGCATCAGGATCATCTCGGCGGATTGATCGCGGTCCTCGAGAATTTTCGTGTCGGCCAGTTATGGATTGGGCGCGAAGTAAATTCGCCCGGGTTGGCCAAGATGGAGCAGTTGGCCAAGGACAGAAAGATTCCTATCGAGCACGAAAGCCGTGCTACCACATTTACTTGGAATAACCTGGAGGGGAAATTCTTCTGGCCGGAGATTTCTTCGGAGGCGCCTCCACCCACGGCTAAGAACGATGATTCGCTGGTACTAAAGTTGCGCTACGAAAGCGAGGCAGTGCTGCTGCCCGGAGACGCCGAAAAAGAGGCCGAGCGGGAAATGTTGTCCCAGAACACTGAGGATGACCTGCGAGCGGAGGTATTGAAAATTGGTCATCATGGCAGCAAGAATTCAACCACTCCAGAGTTCCTGGCGGCGGTGAAACCGCGCCTGGCAATTATTTCGGTCGGCGAAGACAATCCCTACGGCCATCCTAACGCCGAACTGATTGCGCGGCTCGCCAATGCGAACGTTCGCGTGCTGCGCACCGACCGCGACGGCGCAGTGCACATTCTGATGGATGGCAGAGGGCTCGATGTCCGGTGCTTCATTCCCTGCTTGCCCGAGCGAATCGACGGATTAGAGCGAGCGCAAGCGCCAAATCACGACAAAAACCAGCAGCAGCAGTAAGAAGCCGATCGCGGCGCGATACTCGCGATTTTTCTGATACTGTGCGAAGGAAAATACCCCGCCGCCTCCGGTCGCACACTTCGCTGGCGTCAGCCGCGGAAAAAACAAAGGCACAGACCGCGCATACTCTCGAAACGCCTCGCCGTGATGTTGCAAGAGTTCGCGTTCCTCGCGCCGCATCACAAACGAATAAAACAGAGCGAAGTAAGCAAAGAGGATCAGCGAGGACGGCCAGGAATGCGCGGCAACGGCGGCGCCCATCATCAGGATGAAGCTCCCGAGATAAAGCGGATTGCGAGTGAACGCGTAAGGTCCGGTCACCGTCAGGACTTCTTTCTTGTGCAGGTGCCCCGCAGCGTTCGCACGGATCCACAAGCCGACCGCTCCGACAATCCCACCGGCCAGGATACTGCGAAGGGAGGGCCGCGCGAACCACAGAACAACGATGGCCAGCGGGTATCCCAAACGTACACGCCAACGGGCGAAGAACGTTGACGCGTTCACTTTGCAACACCGACGCTGCGGCACACCGCGGCAAACACTCCCTCCACCGAAATTGCCAACATCGAAGGGTGCGTTTGCGTGTCTCGTGCATGCGTTGTTCGCACACTCGAAGCCCGCAGCACGATGGCCTTTTGTTCACTCGACGCGTCGCTACCACTGTAGTAAGGGCCATTCCGCGCAGGATCGGTGGGCCCAAACAGCGCAACGACAGGCGTATCAAGCGCCGCGGCGAGATGCAGAGGGCCGGTATCACCCCCGACCACACACGCCGCGCCGCGTAACAGCGCCATCAATTCGCCGAGATTGGTGCCGAGCACAAGGGGTTCGGAATCGCCGCTCGAGTTGATCAGGGCGGCCGCCAAATCTTCATCGCCCGGTCCTATGTTGACCACGCAGCGCATCCCGATGGCGCACAAGTTACGGGCTAAAGCTCCGAAGCGATCCGCCGGCCAGCATTTGGAGCGCCAGCCGCCACCGGGACTCAAGACAACGTAGCGTTGCAGGTCTTGCGCCCGCAATTTCGAGCACAAAGAAGCTTGGTCCTGCTTTGGAATTTGCAAGCTCACACGACCGGCGCCACGTTGCGAGCCAGCGCGCAATGACAAGTCGCCATTTTGCTCGGCAACGTGCGCCATACTGCTGGTGACGCGCTCGGTAAAAAGAATCGGCACACCAAATTCACGAATCGTCGCCGAAGAAAAGCCAATGCGCCGGGTCACACCGCCAAGAAAGGGAAGCATCGCCGATTTCCACAAACCCTGGTAATCGATCGCGGCGCTCCAGGGATTTTGCCGCACACGATGAATCACTTCGCGCAGCGAGGCCATCCTGCGTGTCTCAACACTCCATACTTCTGAAGCAAGGCCGCTGCGTTGTACCAGAAACATCCAGCGAGGATGCGTCAACCAGACAATGTGCGACTCCGGAAAAGATTCGCGCAACGCTGCAACCGCCGGAAACGTGTGGACGATGTCGCCTAGCGATCCCAGCCGAACTACTAAAAAGCGCGGCTCACGCATGCGGCGCCCGGCGCACCGACGCAATAAATTCGCGGGTGGAATGGTCCTTGGGATCGCCAACGATGGCTACACGGATACCGAGCCGGTCAGAAGTTGCGCGTTCCGGAACAGTTTCGGCGGTGTAATCAGTTCCCTTGGCATGGACGTCCGGGCGCAATTCATTGAGCAGAGCTTCGACATTAGGTTCGCTGAACAGCAGCACGTAATCGACAGCCCGCAACGCGCCGACCAACGCAGTGCGCGCGGCTTCGGAAAGGATGGGGCGCCCCGGTCCCTTCAAAGCGCACACACTGGAATCTGAATTCACCGCCACGACGAGAATGTCTCCCTCGCGCCGGGCGCCTTCAAGATAGCGCGTGTGGCCCACGTGCAGAGTATCGAAGCAGCCGTTAGCCAGCACAATTTTCTCGTTACCCAGGCGATGCTGGGCAAGTAGTTCCCGAAGGCGCTCTCGTGCCACGATCTTGGATTCCGCGCTTCGCATGGCTATCCGCTGGAGCCACCGGCATCTTGGCGAATGGTTTCCAGTAGCTCGGCGTGCGAAACGGTTGCGGTGCCTCGCTTCATCACTACCAAGCCGCCGGCGATGTTGGCAATGTGCGCCGCTTCGAGTGGCGATGCTTCGCAGGCCAGCGCAAGCGTGTACGCCGCCAGCACGGTGTCTCCTGCGCCGGTGACATCCACGGCTTGGTCGCTGCCGTGAACAGCTATGCGCGTGACGCGATCGCGCGCTTCAAAGAGCGCCATGCCATCGCGGCCCCTCGTCACGAGAAGGGCGCGCAGCTTCATGGCCGCGAGAGTCGCGCGGCCGCAGCGGGCCAGTTCATTGAAATTTGCGCCGATCGTAGTGTGATGCAGCGCTTCGATTTCCGCTTCGTTGGGTGTCGCCGAGCTTATCCCCGCTCGCGCATAAGCGGCAAGGCCGTAGCGGGCATCGAGTGTGACTACTATTCCCCGCTTGTGTTTCTTCGCCGCCTCGCGGACCAGTTGGGGGCTGGCCACGCCAAAACCATAATCCGAAACCGCGAGCGCATCCGCGGAGCGAAGCTTCGCTGAAAGCAGTTGGCGCACCTTATTGCCCGCAGCCTCCGGAAGCGCTGCTCCCGGCTCGCGATCCACGCGAAGCACTTGTTGACCGACAGTGTGCGCCCACCCAGCAACGAAGCGCGTCTTGGTCGGTGTGGTCCAGCCCTTCACGCGGACAATCCCGGATACGTCTATGCGCTGGCCGCGAAAATGCTCCGCCAACGCGGCGCCCGCGGCGTCCTGGCCCACCGCGGTCACGGGAAGCACGCGCGCTCCCAAAGCCGCCAGATTATTGGCCGCGTTGGCGCCTCCGCCCGGAACGACGCGCGTTTCCCGGTGCCGCAAAATCAGCACCGGAGCTTCGCGCGAAACGCGCGAAATCTCCCCGAACTGAAATTCGTCGGCCACAAAGTCGCCCAGCAGCACAACCGTCTTGGACGAAAATCTCTCGACGCACTCCGCGAGCGCCAGCAAGTCCACCGACGTTGCGGGTGTTTGTACGCGAGCGCGATTCATCTCGGTTGTCTCAAGATCCACTCTGCTGCAACACCAAGATCCTCGGCGACAAAGTCTGGAGGCGCAGGCCATTTTGCGGAATGCTGTTGCATCTCGCCTTCTCCATAACCCGTGCGCACCAGGATCGCGCGCGCACCAACGCGATGGGCCATCTCGATGTCGGTGTACCGGTCACCCACCACGAAGGAACGGCGCAAATCCAATCCATGTTCTCGCGCCGCGCTCTCGAGCATCCCCGGCTTTGGCTTCCGGCACACGCAAACGTCATCTTCTTTATGCGGACAATAATACAGCGCGTCGACATTCGCTCCCTCTTTGGCCAGTTGCGTAGTCATCAATTCGTGAACCGCAGAAACCAGCGATTCCGGAAAGTACCCGCGCGCGACGCCGGATTGATTGGTGATCACAATGACGGGCAGCTTCGCCTGATTCAGCCGTAAGATTGCTTGCGCAGCCGACGGGAACATACGAAACTGGCTCGCATCGCTCAAAAAACCGACTTCCTCAGCGATAGTTCCATCGCGATCGAGGAAGACGGCGGGACGCAATGAGTTGGTCTTAGCCAGAAGCCACCTCAGCGTAACGAAGCCAATCGCGTGCTACCGCTTCCACAGTCTCCGGCCGTACTCTAGCCATGCAGCGATGGTCGATTGGGCAACGCCTCAGAAAGCAGGGGCTGCAGTAGGGCCTTTCTTGAACAATCGCGCAGCGCGTAGTAATCGGAGCTGTGCCGTGCGGGTCCGTGGGACCGAAAATCGCGACGACGGGCAGGCCGACCGCCGCCGCGACATGCATCGCTCCGGAGTCGTTACCGACAAATAGCTGGCACCGCGAAAACAAGGCCGGCAGGCAGGCAATCGCCGTTTTGCCAACAAGACTGATCACAGGCCCGGTTATTCCAGCCTCGATTACCCGGGCTACCTGCTGTTCAGCAGCGGTACCGAATAGAATCACGTCCGCATCGGTTTCCCGCCGGAAACGGTTGACAAATTCGGCGAAGCGTTCCGGCGGCCAGCACTTCGCCGAGCCGTAAGACGCGCCCGCACCAATAGCGAGGCGCGGAACGCCGCGGCGCGCGCCGGCAGCCGCCAAGGTTTCCTCAGCGCGTTGCAACTGCCCTTCTCCAACCTGAAGGCGTACATGACGCTCGTCAGGCAGCGAGTCGATCCACCCGGCACGGCGTAAAAGCTCGAGATAATAAAATTTCTCGTGTACTGGGATTTCACCAGGCTTCGGGACAGCAATTCTCTTCGTCAGCAGAAGACTGCGGCCGTCCCGAGCATAGCCGATGCGCTCCGCTATCCTCGCGCGCCAAGCCAGCCAAGCGGCATCAAAGGCGTTCTGCAACAGCAGGGCGACATCGAACTTCTGCCCCTGGATGTCCCGAGCCAACCGTTCGCGCCCGCGCAGGCCCGCGTGAGCGCCGCCGGGATCATAGGAAATGAGCTCGTCGCAAATCTCCTGCCCGCGATAAATGTCCGCAACATACGGCCGCGCAACAATCGCAATTCTCGCCTCGGGAAAGCGCCCCCGTACGGCTCGCAACGCCGGTAAAGCCATGATGGCGTCGCCAAGCCAGTTCGTCGCGCGGATTAGGATCTTCATGCGGCGACTCCGCGGCCAAGTGCCAATCGTTGCCGGAGGTCCCGCAAAAACCGATCCTCGTCGGGAAAGTCCATCGCGATAACGGCCATCAGCAACGGCATTCCCAGCGGCAGTGCACCGTCAAGGTTCTGCGCGTCCTTCTCGGTAGTCATGAATGCCCTCGCACCCAACGATCGTGCGTCCGCAGTCAATTTCTGGAGTTCCTGCTTCGTATACCGATGGTGATCGCGAAAAGCCCTTCGGCCAACAACGCGCACGCCCCAACCTTCGAGATCTGCGAAAAACGCTTCCGGATTGCCTATCCCTGCAAAGGCAAACACAGGATCAGGACACGCGTCCTGCAGAGTTGCATTTGGCTCATGACCGCGAAAGCCAAGCAATTTGGTCACAGACGGATATGTCGGGAGTCGAGGAAATTTCTGGGTTGCCCCAACGGTGAGCGTTGATTGCTCTGTCCGAGTAAAAACAACCAGATCCGCACGGTGCAACGCGGAGCACGGTTCCCGCAAGCGACCAGTGGGAATAAGCGATTCTTGGCGAAGCGGACGCGTCGAATCAATCAGGACGATATCTACATCACGCTCTAGTCGAAGATATTGAAAACCATCGTCAAGGAGGAAGACGTCGATGTCAGCCGATTCAAGACGCTTGCCCTCGGCACAGCGATCCTTGCCCACGCCGAAGAGAACCGTGCCTTGCAAACGGTTCTTCATCAACTCGATCTCATCGCTTGTTTTGCCAGTACCACGATAACCGCGACTCAGAACAGCGACGCGCTTTCCTTCAGCAACCAGCTTTTCGGCCAGCCAAATCACCATCGGCGTTTTCCCGGTGCCTCCAACGGTGAGATTCCCGACGCTAATTACCGCGCCCTTGAGCTTTTTTCGTTGAAGCCAACCACGTGCATACGATGATGCCCTCAGCCATGCCGCGCCACCGTAGAGAATAGACAGTGGCCAGAGCAAAATACGAATGACTAGCGGCAGCTTCATCAGGCTTGCTTGCCGAGCATTTGCGAAATTTCGGCGAGAACGCGATCAGTGGCGCCTCGACTGTTATCCACCAGATGTTTGGCATTCTTGCTCATCCTCGCCTGGCGCTCCGGATCGCGCAGCAGTTCGATCCAGGCGACACCGGCGTCTTCCGGGCTCTCCACCTGAATGGCTGCGTCCGCGGCAACGAATCGCGACGCAATCTCCGAAAAGTTCTCCATCGACGGACCAAAAACCGGAATCTTGCCGAACGCCGCAGGCTCAAGAATATTGTGTCCCCCCGAAGGCACCAACGATCCGCCCACAAACGCACCATCGGCCAGCCGATACAGCGACGCCAGCTCCCCGATGCTGTCTAGCAGAATCACCGTAACGTCGCGCGAGATCGTTCCGTTTGTAGCCGCGGTTCCCACCGGATGACCGTCCAACGTAAGTTGTGAGCGCCGGATAAACTTGCGCCGCGACTCCTGAATGAAATCCGCCGCCGCCTCAAAACGTTCCGGCTTGCGCGGAGCGAGCACCAGCAGCGCGTTCGGATGCTCTCCTTGCACCACGCCAAAAGCAATCAGCGCCAACGGCTCCTCCGTTGCCACCACACTTCCGGCCACTACAATCGGCGAGCGCCCTTGCCGGCGTGCTTCCGCCTCCAACCAGCTTGCTAGCGGCGTTGCCGCGGGAATGCCCATGTCGTACTTCAGGTTCCCGCTGACCGAAACGCGCTCGGCCGGCGCCCCCAGCGCTCGAATCCTCTCGGCATCCTTCTCGCTCTGCATCAGGAAGGCTGTGGCGTTCCCGAGCGCGCTGCGCAATAGCGGTCGAAGGAAAAACCCGACTGTCCCGAAATACCGCTGGTACCGCGCAAACGATCGATCCGAAATCCTTCCGCTGACAAACAGCACTGGAATATTCTGCCGCCGTGCTTCCCGCAAAAAATTAGGCCAGATTTCCGTTTCCAAAACAATTACAACCGCTGGACGCGCCGCGCGCAGCACCCGCTGCACACAAAAACTCCAGTCCAGGGGAAAGTAAAATAGCCCATCCGCAAATTGCATTCGCTCCCGCGCCAGCGCCTGTCCGGTAATCGTCGTGGTTGAAACCACCAGCGGTCGGTCAGGATGCGCTTCTTTCAACCGTTTCGCCAAGCCGATGCAGGATAACAGCTCGCCCACCGACACCGCATGAATCCAGATCGCGCCCCGCCGATCCGCGGGCAGCCTATCGAGCGCGCCAAGCGACAACCCCAGCCGCTGACCCAAGTTGGACAAGTACTTTCCCTGACGCAGCCCTTTGATCAGCCAATACGGCAAAAGCAACAGGGCCGCCGCGCCCATCAGAAAACTGTAGATGAAATACACTTAGCTCCGGTCCGTTATTCGTGTCGCCACACAACTCATGCGACGCGCAGGGCAACCCTGCACGTCCCCCAGGAATCGAAGGCGTCGAGATGAGAAAAATCCATTATAACCTCACGCGGAACCCTGCCCGTACTATTCCCTGGCTAGCCGTCCCTCTTCTCTCCGCGTTCGCAACCGCCCAGCAACCCCCGCTGCGCACCGCTTCCCTGGAAGCCCACGAAGGCTTGACCATCACCGCAAACCCGTGGACCGACGCAACCAAGTACAAAGAAAAATTCCCCAAGAAATCGCCTTACGCAGCGGGCGTCCTCGCCGTCGAAGTATCGTTTCGCAATGATTCCGACGACAGCGTCAAGGTCAACTTGTCGCGCATTCGTCTGACTGTGCACCTCGACTCCGAGAACACCCAGGAGCTTCCGTCACTCAGCCCGGAAGAATTGGCGCAAGCCGTACTGAAGCCCGGCGGCAAAGACCCCACCGCCACGCGCAAGAAGGTCCCTCTCCCAGTCCCCCTCCCCAAGGGCAACGGCAAGGACAAGAACCTCGACGATCTGCAACGCCAAGCGCAGGAAGCTGGCGTCCCCACCGGCGTCATCGCCCCGCATAGCACCGTGCAGGGCCTCCTCTACTTCGATCTCCAAAGCCAGTTTGATTTGCTGAGCACCGCGCATCTCTACGTTCCCGACCTTGTCCTGATGCGCGGCAATCGAGCGCTGACCTACTTTGATATCGATCTCGGCCAGCCCGGAAGCGCCGCAATCGCCAGAAAATCCAGCAAAATCCGCTCCTAAAATAACCTCCTACTGGTATTGGACACCCTGTGCCTCCACGTTATCCTCACGGTAATGGAAGGTGTCCCCCACCCTGACAGCCGCCGCAAATTCGCTCACATCCTGTATTTCCGATGTCCCAGTTGCGGCAAACGCATAAAAACCATCCGCGCCAATGAGAGCATGAGTCGCGAGCACATCGCCCGCTTGATCTTCCAGCCAACCTGCCCCTGCGGCTGGACCGGCCGTCTGGCGGGATTCAATGCCATTCAGCACGCCGTCGAGTGCTGGACCGGCCAATCAGCTGACGCCTCCGCCGTTCCCGAGCCCGCCAAAACGCAGCCAAAAACCCCCATACGGCAAACACCGTAGCCCCATCCCTATACTCGGGACGCGGCGTTCCCTACTTCACGCCCTTCTCCGGGTCCCACGCCCCCTGCAACCTCCGAATATAGACAATCTGCCCGATGTGGTAAGCGTTGTGCGCCCCAATGTGCTCAATTTCCGAAGCCCACGACTTTAAGTGTTCCTCGTCCGCGCTCTCCACTACCTTTTCCAGTTCCGTCATTACCTCGTCCAACTGCCGCACGGTAGCGCCCCACGTCTTGGCGTCAAAGCTGTCGAACGTCTCCTCGTTGTTCCCGCTGAACTTTGCCGCCGGCGCGCCCTTGAATTTTGCCAACGAACGGCTATTCCAAAACACCAGGTGATACGTCAATTGACCCGCTGAGTGATTCCCCTTCCCATCGCGCCAACTGGCCTGCTCCGGCGTCAGCCCATTCACCGCTGTCATCGCGTCCACAAACCATTCTTTCTTGTTGTGCGTGCTGCGCAATTGCTCCAGCAGAACGCTCTTCAGCGTCACGACCTTCGCGTCCTTCTTAGGCTCCTGTGCATAACCCGCCGATCCGGCCAATCCCATCGCCATTACCACCATCCACACCCCAATTCCCCGCTTCATTAGCGTTCTCCCTTCGTGTTCACACACTGCCGACCAACCTAAATAGGCGAAAGCATACCACCGCTTTCCCCGCAGAATCGGCGCCGTGCTGCAGCTACTCCCGCCCGCCCGCTGCCGGCGGGGCTGTGGTACGACAACTAAGCTCGCGCCGCGCCTTGCCTGGGTACGGGAGTCGGTTCCTGAGGAATCCTTTCTCTGGACGGTAGCGAAGGGAAAATCATGGGCGAATACAAAGCGAAACTGATACCATAAGTACGTCCGTCATGGCCAAGCGGCCTAATCCGCCTCCCAGTGACGCCCTTACGCGTCAACAACTTCAGCAATTGGAGCACAGCTGACGCCTGCTCACCCCGCAAACCGGAAAAGAAAAATATCGCCAAGCCGCTGATCGCTGCCGCTTCCTAGACCTGCCCTCTCCCCGAGTAATCCAGGAACTGGTAACCACCTGGAAAGTCCTCTGGCGCTGGCGCAAATAAATCCAACTCCTCGCTAGGGAGATCGCACGTTCCCCATAGACGGCAGTCCCGGAGCGTCGTAAGCCCGCCACATCGCCGATAGTGCGCTAACCCCTGTGCCGAGTTAGCGCATTCGTCGCTCTCCTGAATCTCCGGCCTTCTCGCCGCCTTCCTCCGGCAGTACGCTCAGTTAAATGTTTCCAGCGTGGAATCCAGCCCAACCTGAAATCACGGATTTAATCATTCAGCATGATCCTCAGACATACCAGCGCCTGTCCGTCCGCAAACAACAACTCCTCGAAGTCTTTTCGCGATTTAACAATCGCCAGGCATTGCGCGCGGTTCAGGCTCTGCCCGAAACCGCCGGCGTTCTCGACAATCGAGCCATCGACGCGCTGCTCCTCACCGTCCATTGGGAGATGCAGCGTCTGGCCGAAGAGTTCTATCACGGTCATCGCGTATGGGAACTTCTTCGCTGCGTCATCGCTTCCATTCGTCAGGCTGGCATTCGCGGAACACTGTGCGTCGCCGACGTGGGATGCGGCATTGGCTATACCATACGGTGGCTCGCCGCCAATATTCCCCTGGCTGATTACAACATTGAATTGGTCGGCCTGGATCTCAACTCCACGCTGGTAGCGGAAGCTAATCGTCTGGCCTCCGCCGAACGCCTGCCCTGCCGCTTTCTGCAGCAAGACGCCTTTTCTCCGGAACGCGCCAGCCACATATTTTTGTCCACCGGCGTGGTTCATCATTTCCGCGGCCCTGCCCTCCCTGAGTTCCTTCGCCGCCATGAGCAGCCCGAAACGCAATCGTTCCTTCACTTCGATTTTCAGCCTTGGTTTCTGGCTCCCTTCGGTTCTTGGTTCTTCCACTATCTCCGTATGCGCACCGCCATTGCGCGTCACGATGGCGTCCTTTCCGCCGCCAGGGCCTACGATGCCCGCACGCTCACAGAAGCCGCTCGCGCCGCGGCGCCCGGCTTTGCCTCCGGCATTTATGGTGCGAGGATCTGGAATACCCCAGCGCCCCGCGTCTTCCACTGCCTTGTCGGCCTTCGTCACAACCTTGCCCCGGAATTGCGCCGCCAGCTTGGCCGCCATGAAAGTCGGCTCGGGGAACTCCGGTGACACTCCTTCTTCTTTACCTCTTAGCCTTGCTCGATGGACTCTTGTGCGGCCTCCGCGCTTCCATGGGTCGTTATCCGCTCATCCAGAAGCGCCGCTACTACATGTACGCTATATTCCGCGGTGTCGTCGGTGCTCAGATCGTCAGCTCGTTGGCTCTCATCGCGCTGGCGCTTACCGCCCTTTTTTATCCCCACCGCGATGCGCTTCGCGCCGATCTCGAATTCTCCGCAAACCGTATGCTCTGGATCTTTCTTCCCTACGCCGCCTTGGTCCTTTTCAATCTGGCACTGCGTCGACTCCCCTCCACCGACATCCGCAGCGCCACCAGCGTCTTCATGCTCGGCCCGCTCACCGCGATCCGCCCACTCGTCATGATTGCCGGCATCCTGTATGGCATTTCCGCGAGCCATCTAATCGCAACGCGCTTGCTCGCTCTCTTCGTCCTAACCTTGATGCTCACCCTCGAAGTCACTCTAAATCGTCGCGCCGCCCGCGCCCAATCCCTCCAGATTCGCCAGTTGGTCTGAAATTTCCGACGGCTTCCACTCGATTCGGCGATGCTGTTCCCGACGCCAGCAAAACGCCAAAGTCAAACTGAGCCTCGTCGCTTGCTCGATTGACACTCGGGCCGGCGCAGCGTAGCGTAAATTACAGACAAGCTCATGGACCTCTTTGAAGAAATCGTGAAGATGCGGAAGGCCGGCCAACGCGGCGCACTCGCTACCATCGTGCACACCAACGGCTCCATCCCCAGTTACGAAAGCTCGCGCATGCTCGTCCGCGAAGACGGCTCCCTGGTCGGCACCATCGGCGGCGGCTGTGTCGAGGCCGATGTCTGGGCCGCGGCCAAAGAAGTCATGCAGAAAGAAACCCCGCGCAAAATGGTCTTCAATCTCAACAACGAAGCCAGCTACGACAGCGGCTTGATTTGCGGCGGCACCGTGGAAATTTTCGTCGAACCCATTCTCCCCCAACCCATCGTCTATCTTTTCGGCGGCGGCCACGTCTCCGTGGCCATGGCCAAAGCGGCCAGCTCCGCGGGCTTCGCCATCGCCGTGGTCGACGACCGCGAAGCCTTCGCCAATCTCCAGCGCTTCCCCATGGCCCACGAGGTCTTCACCAGCTACGAGCAAGCCTTCGAGAGAATTCAACCCAACGCGTCCACCTATCTCGTCATCGTCACCCGCGGCCATAAAGAAGACATGCGCGTGCTCGCCTGGGCCGCTCGCACCGATGCCCGCTACATCGGCATGATCGGCAGCAAACGCAAAGTGCTCTCGGTATACAAAGCGCTGGAAAAAGAAGGCTACCGCCCCGAAGAATTCGAGCGCGTCTACGCGCCCATGGGCCTGGAAATCGGCGCTCTCTCGCCCGAAGAAATCGCCATCAGCATTGTCGCGGAGCTAATCGCCGTTCGCCGCAACGCGCAAAACGCCGCACACAAAAAAGTAGAAATCGCGCCGCACCATGCTCTAAGCGCCGGCTGATCCCGTGTAGGGGCACGGCACAGCCGTGCCCGTCTTAAGAGATTGGTGTCGCAGCGAGGCCAAGCCGAGAAAGAGACGAAGAAAGAACGACATGCTAGCCGCCGTCATCCTCTCGGGTGGCTCTTCCAGCCGCATGGGCTCGCCCAAAGCGCTTCTTGAGTATCAGGGGCGCCCCTTCCTCGAACACCTGCTCGAAATAACCGTGCACCCTAAAATCGGAGTGCGCCGCGTGGTCCTCGGCGCCCACGCCGAGCCCATCGCGAAACATATCGCGCTAGCCGCCGATGAAATCGTAATAAACGCAGACTGGGAAAAAGGCCAGCTAAGCTCAATCCAAGCTGCCATTCGCAGTTTACCTGCTGCGGCAGGCCTACCTGCAACGCCGGGTTTACCCGACGCCGCGGCCCGGCTGCACTTGCCACACAGCACCGATGGCCTGCTCTTATGTTTGATCGATCACCCGCTAATTAGCGGCGCCCTGGTCAACTACCTCATCGAACAGTTCTACTCGCACTCCCCGGCAAAAATTGTTTTGCCGGTTCACGACGGACGCCGCGGCCACCCGTTGATTTTTCCCGCATCGCTCTACGCGGAATTGCTGCAGGCGCCTGAAGATAAAGGCGCGCGCGCCGTAGTCTGGGCTCATGCCGCCGACGTCCTCGAAGTGCCCACGGAAGAGGAGGGCTGCATTTTAAACCTGAACGATCCGCAAACGCTCCTCCGCGCCACGGATCGCGATTAGCTACCGATAATTCGCGGAGATGTTCCGCAATAGAGTCTGCACCGCGTCAGCCGCCAGTTCCGCGCCATGAAATGTCGCAGCAGGAAGTCCGCCGAGACATTCCGAGAGTGACTGCGCGCTGAGCGAATGCGCTTCCGCAAGGCTCCGGCCGCGAAGCCGCTCGGTAAGAAGTGAAGCACACGCAATCGAAGTGGTGCAGCCGCGGCACAGAAAGCGCGCCTCGGCAACACGGTCATTTTCCATGCGGACGGCTAGCTGCAGGACATCGCCGCAGACCGGATTGCTCACTTCCACCTTGGCAGTGGCGCCAGCGAGCTCGCCGGCGTTGCGCGGATTCTGAAAATGATCGAGAACCGCATCGCTGAACATCACGGAAAGTATAACAATGCATGTAGCGATTTGCTTCAGGTCTGCGGTACCTCTCGATGCAAGGACTCACCAGACTGTAAGTCCCGGCCCGCGGAAATCTTACGTGGTCCGGAGCACTTGTGCGACGGCGGCAGTTAGCTTGTTCCACGCGCTTTCTTCTCGCTCGAGTTGCTTGCGGCCGGCGGCGGTCAGTTCGTAATACTTGGCGCGTCGATTATTTTCAGAGGCGCCCCAGCGCGCTTTGATCCAGCCGCGGCGTTCGAGGCGGTGCAGCGCGGGATAGAGCGAGCCTTGCTGGACCTGCAGCACCTCTTTGGAGATTTGCTGGACCCGCTCGGAAATCGCCCAGCCGTGTTGTGGCTCGAGCGCAACGATCTTGAGAATGAGAAGGTCAAGTGTGCCCTGCGGAAGATCGAGTTTTTGCGACGCCATGGGTGAGACCCCTGAAGCTTCTACAGGAGGATACTGGTCTCGCTGATTAAGAACAAGGACGTTCAGTCCGTTCGCAATGTTACAGTGAAAGCGCCGGCCAAGGGCCGCCATTGCGTATGCCTGCGCAGAAAAAGCCGGAGATGCGGATCGTTTCGCTGGCACCTAGCGCCACTTCGATTTTGTGCGCGGTGGGGGCGCGGCGCCTGCTCGTCGGCGTCACCAAATGGTGTTGCGAGGTGGCGCCGGTGAGGGGGTTGCCGCAGGTTGGCGATTGCTGGCACATGGAGTCAGTGGCGGATGTTGTGGCCTTGAAGCCAACGCTGGTGATTGGGTCAGTTCCGTACAAGCAGGAAACCGTCGCGAAATTGCTGGAGCAGCGCTTCAATTTTCTAGCGATGAATCCGCGCACGATTGAGGATATCTATGCGGATATTCGCTTGCTGGCCCGGATTGTGGGAAGGGCGACCCGAGCA